>JAAIGE0100976611.1_pt1 | contig 14648 bp, 12 predicted proteins | sample 6487951 | NCBI WGS metagenome assembly JAAIGE01 (sample SAMN13974128, study PRJNA590717) | phyllosphere metagenome | biome: tomato field; feature: multiple bacterial spot infested tomato fields; material: tomato leaves; isolation source: leaves from tomato fields | host: Solanum lycopersicum ... | reverse complement strand
TTATCTGGTTCGGCGTGCTGATCTGCATCAACATGCAGACCAGCTTCATGCACCCGCCCTTCGGCTTTGCCCTGTTCTATCTGCGCTCCATCGCGCCGAGATCGGTCAAGACCTCGGATATCTATATGGGCGCGATCCCCTGGCTCGGAATGCAGTTGATCCTCGTCGCCATCGTCATTTTCTGGCCGGAGTCCGTCACCTACTGGCTGGACAAGGGGCCTGAGATCGATCTCAACTCGATCAAGATCGAGGTGCCAGCCTTCGGCAATGGCGGCGGCAACACCATGCCGAACTTCGGCCTTCCGCCGATGGATGGCGCACCCGCTCAGCCTGGCGGAAATGGTCTGCCGGGAATGCCGAACCTTAATGAACCACCGAAGATAGGCCCGTAACGGGCGGCAAACGGGTCTTCAGGGTGTTTCACGGTCAAACGGAAAAGCCCTTTAGCCTCGGACGGCTATCTCTTTACGGAAACGAACAGCTGAACGCGATCAGCTTCTGGTCGCCTGATACTGGCGTACGGCACGGCCGAAAGCCTCGAACAATGCCCGCGACGGTGCATCCGTTTGCGCCCAGTATTCCGGGTGCCATTGCACGCCGACGGCAAAGCCCTTCGCATCGATCACGGAGACGGCCTCGATGGTGCCGTCCTGCGCCGTTGCCTCGACTTGAAGACGAGGTGCAGTCTGCGCAATGGCCTGACGGTGCAGGGAATTGATCTGAACCTCTCCCGCCATGCCCAGATGCTCAGCGATGCAGGTGCCTTCGCGGATGAAGACCGGCTGGCGGATGCTGTACAGCACGTCCCGGTCGTCATGCTCGGGCTTGCGATGGTCCCAGTTGCCGGGCAAGTCCTGAATTTCGCTGGCGAGCGTTCCGCCGAGCGCCACGTTCAGCTCCTGAATGCCCCGACAGATGGCGAGCATGGGAATACCGCGCTCTATCGCGCGACGTATGAGAGGAAGGCTGGTGGCATCGCGGGCGGGGTCGAAGGGTCCATAGCTGTCCTTGGCCTCGACGCCGTAGAGCGAGGGATGCACATTGGTAGCGGAACCGGACACGAGAAGCCCATCGACACGGTCCAGTATCGCATCCGTATCGTTCCCCGCTTCAAAGGCCGGGATGATAAAGGACATGACATCGGCCACCTTGAGCGCGGCATTGAGATACTGCGTCTGGGCGGCATGCCAGTCCGCGCCGTCCAGATGTCTGATGTCGGCGGGAATGGCGATGATGGGTCTGGACATGGTGGCTCCGAAATGCGTTCTGCTTCTTGTGGAGCGAGTGAGGGGAGCCCGTCAAGCGGGAAGCGGGTGATCGGCAACATTTCATTCGCCTAAAGTATAAGGCAGGAAACCAATATTTTCATTGCAAATAATTGTTGAAGCTTCGGCCTGTTGTTTTTGCCGCAAAGCATCCTTGAGACCCGCCTATTCTCGCGCATCCCGCTTGTCAGTTGCATTTCGACATGCTTTCTTCTTGTGAAGGTCGATAGCGGAGGGGAGTCTTGCTAGGGCCGAAGATTCGTATCTGGGAGGATTGTATGGATCGTCGTTCATTCATTAAAAAAGGTGCGGTTGCCGGTGTCGGGGCAACGGCGGCCACGGTGCTGGCAGCACCCGCTATTGCGCAGCAAAATGCAAAGATCACCTGGCGCTTGACGTCCTCGTTCCCGAAATCACTGGATACGATTTTCGGTGGAGCGCAGGATGTGGCCAGCCACGTCAACGCCGCGACCGATGGCAATTTCAATATTCAGGTGTTTGCGGCGGGTGAAATCGTACCCGGCCTGCAGGCTGCAGATGCGGTGTCTTCCGGCACCGTCGAAATGTGCCATACCTGCTCCTATTACTATGTCGGCAAAGACCCGACTTTCGCCATCGGCACCGCCATTCCGTTCGGTCTCAATGCCCGGCTGACGAATTCGTGGTTCTACGAAGGCAACGGCAACACGCTGCTGAACGAGTTCTACGCCAAGCACAATCTCTATGGCATGATTTCCGGAAATACCGGCGTGCAGATGGGCGGCTGGTTCCGCAAGGAAATCAATACGATCGATGATTTCAAGGGCGTGAAGATGCGCATTGCCGGTCTGGCCGGCAAGGTCGTGGAAAAGCTCGGCGTCGTGCCGCAACAGATCGCGGGCGGCGATATCTACCCGGCACTCGAAAAAGGCACCATCGATGCGGCCGAATGGGTCGGTCCCTATGACGACCACAAGCTGGGCTTCCAGAAGGTCGCAAAATACTATTATTACCCGGCATTCTGGGAAGGCGGACCGGTCATCCACTCCTTCGTCAATCTGGACAAGTGGAACAACCTGCCGAAGAACTACCAGTCCGTTCTTCAGGATGCCTGCGCCTTCGCCAATACCAACATGATGGCGAAATACGACGCCAAAAACCCTACCGCGATCAAGCAGATCGTGGCGGAGGGTGCAACGTTGCGGCCCTTCAGCCAGGAAATCCTCGACGCCTGCTACAAGGCGGCGCTTGAGGTGTACGCAGAAATTTCCGCCACCAACGCGGACTTCAAGAAGGTCTATGAAGATCAGGTCGCGTTCAAGCGGGAAGGCTACCTGTGGATGCAGTTGGCGGAATACACGTTCGATACCTTCATGATGATCCAGCAGCGTAACGGCAAGCTGTAATCCCGTTCCTAATATCGCAAAGATGAAAAGCCCGGACCGTCAGGTTCGGGCTTTTGTCCATTCTGGCGTCGCAACGTGCGGAGCGTGCAAGCCGTGCTGGCACTTACCCTTTCACAGGCGTTTCCGGCACTGGCGTCTTCACCTTGCGCTCGTTCAGCCATCCCAGCACATTGTCGGCCACCAGATCTGCCATGGCGTTGCGCGTCGGCAGCGAGGCAGACGCCACGTGCGGCAGCAGCGTGACATTCGGCAGCGAGAGAAACCCTTCCGGCACCTTCGGTTCGGCATAGAACACGTCAAGACCGGCAGCACCGACGACGCCATCCTGCAAGGCTTTCAGAAGAGCATCCTCATCCACGCTGGAGCCGCGACCGACATTGATGAACACGCCATCCTTGCCGAGCGCGCCAAGAATTTCAGCGTTGATTGCCTTATGCGTTTCCGGTGTGCCGGGGACGATGCATATCAGGATATCGACAGCTTGCGCCATCTCCTTGAGAGAGCGGTAATAGGTATAGGAAAGCTCGTCGCGCTTGCTGCGGGTATGATAGCCGATCTCGACCTTGAACGGCTCCAGCCGCTTGGCGATTTCCTGGCCGATGCGGCCCATGCCGAACAGGCCGACCTTGCGGTCTTTCAGCGAGAAGGGAGACAGCGCAAACGGTCCTTCCGACACCCATTTGCCTTCGCGCAGATAGGTTTCCGCCTGATAAAGACGGCGCACGGTGTTGATGAGCAGCGCAATCGTCGTGTCGGCCACTTCGTCATTCAGCACGTCCGGCGTATTGGTAACGATGATGCCGCGCTTGGCCGCATGCTTGGCATCCACACCATCATAGCCCACGCCGAAATTGGCGATGACTTCGAGGTTGGGCAGCGCATCGATCCACGCCGCGTTGAAAGCGCCGGAAACGGCGACCGCACGGATGCGCTCGGCGACATCGGCAGACAGGCTCGGCTCAGCTCCGGCGGGCGCGGTGACGACCTCCACCTTTCCCTCGAGACGTTCCAGCACACGCGGATTGATCTTGCCCGGAACGAGAACGGTGGCTTTGTTATCTGACATTCGGCTAAATTCCTCCTATGAGTTTGGAGGCAAGCTAGCGCATAGATTTAAAAACCGGAACCCGCTTTCGTGACAAAAACTACTTGCGCGGGATGCACGGCCCGGTCGACTGGCGGATGCGCATTTCAGGCTTGATCAGGTGGATGCCGTCCGGCTCGTGGCTTCCGGCCAGACGATCCAGCAGCGCGCGCGCCGCAAGCCGCCCCACTTCCGCCTGACCGTTGGAAACGGTGGTGAGCGCAGGTGTAGCGATGGAGGCCTCCTCCAGATCGTCGTAACCCGTCACCGAAATATCCTTGCCCGGCACGAAACCGGCGCGGGAAATGCCGTTCATCAGGCCGATGGCGACCAGATCGTTCCAGCATACGGCAGCGGTCGGCTTTTGCGGCAGCGACAGAAAGTTCACCGCAGCTTCGAACCCGCCCTGCTTCGAGCGCGCGCCGGGAATGCGCAGGTTCGGATCGACCTCGATGCCCGCCTTGCGCAGCGCATTGACATAGCCCTGATAGCGGTCGCGGCCGGTGGAGGTCTGGTCCGTGCCGCCCACCATGGCGATGGAGCGGTGGCCAAGGCTGATGAGGTGGTTGGTGGCAAGCGAAATGCCGTAAGCGTCATCGCCGCGATAGGTCGGCATATCGACACCATCCATGGAGCGGGCAACGAGAATGGCGGGCATCCCGTTTTCTTCCGCCAGCTTAAGATCCTTGGTCGGCGTGCCGATGGCAGGCGACATGATGACGCCGTCGCTGCCCAGCTGCAGCAGCGTTTCGAGGAAATTGCGCTGCTTTTCCACCGAGTCGTAATGGTTGGAAAGAATGAAGGTCTGGCGGCTGCGGTCGAGCTCACTCTCGATGGCCTTGAGAATTTCGCCGTAAAACGGGTTCATCACATCATGAAAGACCACGCCGATGATACCCGAGCGCGAGGTACGAAGACTGGCCGCGCGGCGGTTATAGATATAACCCAATGCCCGCGCCTGCTCCTTGATCTTCTCCCGCGTATCGCCAGCCACAAGCGGACTGTCACGCAATGCCAGCGATATCGTGGCTGTGGAAAGCCCAAGGCTTTCAGCAATGGTGGATAGCTTTATCTTCTGCGCCATTGGTCCCCTCCGCAACGCAAACCACCCTCATCCCTCGTGGGCGTTTAAATTGTGACTAAACAATTTAAACCGGACTGGCAACGTTTTTAAAGATTTACCGCAGCAGCATGATAGCTTTTTAAAATATTTAATCGATTAATTCAACGGACTGGAGATTGGCATCGATTGCTCTCAACAGCTTCACCACGTTTTTGACATCCTTGGCCGACAGCCCCTCGATGGCACGGGCGCCACAATTGGCAAGCGAGGTGTTGATGTGCGCAACGCTCTGCGCGCCCGCCTCGGTCAGCTTCACCAGCGTCAGACGACCATCGCCATCACCGGCGCTACGCTCCACAAAACCCTGCGCCTCCATGCGTCCGATGGTGCGCGTCATGGTCGGCGCTTTCACGCCCAGCTTCTGGGCAATCTGCCCCGGCGTCATGCTGCCTTCCTGCGAAAGCGCCAGAATGACGCCATCCTGCCCGGCATAGAGACCGCTGGAGGCAAGGTTGTGGGAAAGCACGGTGCGCATGGAACGCGCGGCTTGCGTAATGGATTGGGCCAGCTCTTCGGGACTGTAGGACAAATCCTTTTTCTTGCCGGATTTGCTCTTCTTGGAAGACTTGTCCTTTTTGGCCAGCTTGTCCTTGCTCATTCAGCGCGTGCCTTTGTGTCAGATCGCAAAAAGACTATATGATGTTGTAACACTTAACGAATACGGGCGCAGATCGCCAGATGCCAAACACATACACGCAATTTGACGACGAAAAGATAACAGCCGGATTCGGAATGTCTGACGAGCGCATCGCCGTTCTACCGCTGGGCGCACATGAACAGCATGGCCCGCACCTACCCTTCGAAACCGACACATTGATTGCGCAGGGTATCGTCGCACGGTTGCGAGAGGCTTTACCCGCCGGTTTCCCCGTAGACTTTCTACCCGTCGAACCCGTCGGCTATTCGGTAGAGCATATGAACGTACCAGGCACGAAGACGCTTGCCTTTGACGAAGCAGTAAACCGCTGGCTCGGGCTTGCCGAGGCGCAGCACGCCAAGGGTATCCGCAAATTCGTCATGCTGAATGCCCACGGCGGCAATTCACCCCTGATGACCATCGTGGCGACAGAAGCCCGCCTTCGCTTCGGAATGCTTGCCGTTGCCACCAGCTGGACCCGCTTCGGCCTGCCTGAAGGGCTGATAGAACCGCAGGACAAGGCCATCGATATCCATGGCGGCGATATCGAGACCTCCGTCATGCTGGCGCTTTACCCTGACAGGGTCGATATGGAAAAGGCCGAACACTTCCCCTCGCGCCAGAGTGAATTCGCCAAGCGCTTCAAGCATCTGCGTGCCTATGGCCCGCATGCTTTCGGCTGGATGATGTCGGATTTGAACGATCAGGGCGTGGCGGGCAATGCCAGTGTGGCCAGCGCCGAAAAGGGCGAGAGGATCATTGCCCATTCGGTCCGGGGGCTGAAGGAACTGCTGGAGGACGTTCATGCCTTCGACATGAAAACCTTTCAAGCCATGGATCAGAATTCTTGAACAGATTCTCTTTGAACTGACTGTCCCGCGCGCCTATATGGACAACAACGCATTCAAGGCCCGATCACGGCCATTTTCATTTCGAGGTTTTCCATGACCGAAGCAACCACCGAAACATCCGCTGCCATCAAGCCGATCCCCGTCACCGTGCTGACTGGATATCTGGGCGCGGGCAAGACCACGCTCCTCAACCGCATCCTGTCTGAAAACCACGGTAAGAAATATGCGGTCATCGTCAACGAGTTCGGCGAAATCGGCATCGACAACGACCTTATCGTGGAATCCGACGAGGAGATCTACGAGATGAACAACGGTTGCGTCTGCTGCACCGTGCGCGGCGATCTGATCCGCGTGGTGGAAGGCCTGATGCGTCGTCCGGGCCGTTTCGATGGCATCATCGTGGAAACCACCGGCCTTGCCGATCCGGTTCCCGTCGCCCAGACCTTCTTCATGGATGACGATGTTCGCGCCAAGACGGAACTCGATGCCGTCGTTGCGCTGGTCGATGCCAAGCATTTGCCGCTGCGCCTGAAGGACAGCCGCGAAGCCGAAGACCAGATCGCCTTTGCCGATGTCGTCGTCATCAACAAGAGCGATCTCGTGACACCGGAAGAACTGGCCCGCATCGAGGATATCGTGCGCGCTATCAACCCGTCCGCGCGCATCTACAAGACAGAACGCTCGGGCGTCGATCTTGCCCGCGTGCTGGATCAGGGCGCGTTCAATCTCGAGCGCGCGCTGGAAAACGATCCGCATTTCCTCGAACACGGCCACGAAGATCACGTCTGCGGCCCGGATTGCGGACACGATCACAGCCATGACCATGACCATGACCATGACCATGACCATGATCACCATCATCACGATCACGATCACGGGCATGACCACGGGCACCACCACCACGCCCCCTCGCCCATCCATGATGTGACGGTTCAGTCCGTCTCCCTGCGCGGCGGAGAGATGAACCCGGAGCGTTTCTTCCCGTGGATCCAGAAAGTAACACAGACGGATGGCCCTAAAATCCTGCGCCTGAAAGGCATCATCGCGTTTAAGGACGATGCCGAGCGTTATGTGGTTCAGGGCGTCCACATGATCATCGAGGGCGACCACCAGCGTCCCTGGAAGGACGGCGAGAAACGCGAAACCCGCCTCGTTTTCATCGGCCGCGAACTGGACCGCGAAAAGCTGGAAAACAGTTTCCGCGCTTGCGAAGTGAAGGCGTAACGGCCCAAAGACCTCCGTCATCCTCGGGCTTGACCCGAGGATCTAAACACGTTGCAAGTGTTGCAGCGTAGTAGATGCTCGGGACAGGCCCGAGCATGACGGACCGAGGGCGCAGCCCAACACCATAATAACCACACACGAAAGACTTGATCCCCATGCCCACCGTTGCTCCTCTTGACCTTGAAGGCCACGTCGTCGCGACGCATTTTCTGGGCGATATCCCGATTTTCGCCACCGCTGCTGGCTCCATTCACCGGCTGGACGGTGGCGAGAAGGTAACGGAAGCCCATCAGGGTCTTCTCACCTGCATCCGCGATCCTTATTCCGCAACTCTGCTGACCGGCGGGGAAGACGGCAAGGTGCAGCGCATAGGGCACGATGGCTCGGTGACGGAGCTGGCGCATGTGCCGCGCAAATGGATCAGCGTTGTGGCAGGCGGCCCGCAGAACGCCATCGCCTATGGCGTCGGGAAATCCAGCTTCGTGCGCCTGAGCGATGGCACCACCAAGGAATTCAAGGAAGAGCGTACGGTCGAGGCCATTGCCTTTGCGCCAAAAGGCCTGCGCATCGCAGCCGCCCGCTACAATGGCGTCACCCTGCACTGGGTGGCAACGGCAGGAGACCCGATCGATCTGGAATGGAAAGGCGCACATACCGGCGTCACCTTTTCCGCCGATGGCAAGTTCCTCGTTACCACCATGCAGGAAAATGCCCTGCACGGCTGGAAGCTGGAAGCGACCAAGGCCGGGATGGAATCGCGCCATATGCGCATGACCGGCTATCCCGCCAAGGTGAAATCGCTGTCATGGTCGGCCAAGGGCAAGTGGCTCGCCTCCTCCGGCGCACCCGCCGCCATCGTCTGGCCCTTCGCGGGTAAGGACGGCCCCATGGGCAAGGCACCGCTCGAACTCGGCAGCCGCGCCAACATCATGGCCACCCACGTCGCCTTCCACCCTGCGGAAGACGTTCTCGCCATAGGCTTCATCGACGGCATGGTCCTCGGTGTGCGTGTGGAAGACGGCAAGGAAGCCCTGTTACGCCGCCCCGGCAAGGGCGCGATCACCTCGATGTCATGGAGCAGCACCGGCAAGCTGCTGGCCTTCGCATCGGAAGCAGGCGATTGCGGGATTGTCGATATTTCGGCTTGATGGGTAGCAAGAAAACCCCTCTACCCGAGAAAACCTATGACTTCGCTTTGCGAAGATCGAGGTTTTCTATCCTCTCCCACAAGGGGCGAGGAAAAGACGCACCGCTTCGATACCACGTAATCGTAGAAGTAGCCGCGACGGCGCGGCTGGTTTTATCTCTCCCCCTGTGGGAGAGAAAGCAATTTCAACATCTTAGCGTCAGCTAAGTGTTAGAAATTGCAAGTGAGGGGTCTTGCTGCCGCCACCACCATCACACAAAAAAAGAGGGACCAACCCGGCCCCCCTCCAGTATCCCCATGATAACAAATCTCAGTAACGGCGCTTCTTCTTGCCGTAGCCACGATCGCGGTCGTTGTCGTTGTGGTTGCCGATGCCATCGACCGACGTGCTGTTGCCATTCAGAATGCCGCTGAGAATGCCGGTTTTGTTGCCGTTCAGCAGGCTGTTGTTGGACAAGAGGCCCTTGAGGCCAAGATTGACATTCGGCGATACGACGATCAGGCCGCCCTTGTTGCCATTGCCGCCCAGAAGGCCGCCGAGCAGGCCTCCTGCATGGGCAGGTGCCATGGAGGTGGCGGTGAGAACGACAGTTGCGCAAGCGATTTTCGTAAGCATTAAACTCTCCTCTAAGCTGTTGATCAACGCCGTCTGGCGTGACCGGACAGTACAATTAGACGATTCTAATGCAAGCATATGCTAATGTTATAATGAATTGTTAATACTAACATTTTTGATTTTAATACAATTCTAACAAACCAATCTCTCGTCTTCTTGAAATGACTTGGCGCTGAAACCGCAGGCTGCATCGCGAGGCGCGCTCAAACATTATTAACCATCTATATATAAGATATATCTGAATTAGCCATTGGAGATATCGATGCATTTGCGGAGCGTGGTCATTCTTGCCGCCTGCCTGTCCAGCGCTCCTGCCGCCCTTGCCGATCCCCGCATCACCTATGAAACCGAGACCTCCTACGACACGAATTATTTCAGCGACCGCAGCAATATCGCGGCTCTCAGCCTGCGCACCACCGTCGGCTTCGAAGGCGAACTGGAAAGGGACGGCACGAAATTCGGCTACGCCTTCAACCATCAGGAAGTGCTGGTTCCGCGCTATCGCTTTGCCGATGAACATAATAGCTGGGTCAATTTTTCGCTGTCGCAAAAGGTCAGCGACCGGCTGGAGTGGCAGATGCAGATGCGCGGCACCCGCGCCTTTTCGGGCGACATCGTCGATCCGGACCTGAAAGACCTCGTCACCTATCGACAGCTGGACCACAAGCTGGATTTCTCGACCTCCGTCACCCTTGCGGCGCTTGGCGGCAGGACAACGCTTTCGGGCAGCTATACCGCGCTATTGAAAGGAAAGGCCCGGTTTCGCCCCGCAGGCATCATGACGGCGCGGCTGGAGGCGAACGAGGCGCTGGCGGCCATCAAGGCAGAACATCTGCGCGAATTCGCCGGTGGCGAGATCGGGCTAACGGGAGCCTATAATGTGGCTCTGGTTCCCGAGAACCAGCAGCAGATCTATGAGCGCTTCCCCGCCTCCAACCTGCGCGGCTCCCTGGCCTTCGGCCGGAAATTCGGGGAACGGTTTGCGGTGCTGGGCGAAGTCGGCCTCACCACGCTTCGCGGCAGCGAGATAAGCAATGAGGTGAAGCGCACGCGTCCCTACCTGCGCGCCGAGGCCGAATGGCAGCTTCATGACAGTATCGCCCTTGCTGCGGGCTATTCGCAGGACTACGCTCTATTCGATCTGGACGATCCAATCGCGGAATTCCAGCATCGCTGGAAAATGGTGATGAAGACGAAGCTCACGGAAAAGCTTACCGCCGATCTGGCGCTGGAGCGAAGCCGGAACGAATGGGTCTATTACGACAATGTCTCGACCCAGCGGCGCTTGGTCGCCACACTGGCATTCGATACCGGCAAGGATCGAAAGCTGGAGCTGGAGTTTTCACGCCTCCTGCACGACTCAGATGACAGAAACGATGTGTATCGCGGCAGTAGCATCTCCACCAGATTAAGCGGCATATTCTAGAAATTGCAATGGACAGTCCATATCGCCATGCCGCGTCTACGGAATTATTTGCTCACGTAAGAAAAACAGAACTTATTTATTTACAAATTCTAATAAAAGACGCACTCGCTTATTCATTATTAATAAACGCTATTACTGCAAGTATACGATGAAATTAATCGTAGAATGTTCGTCATCCAATTACTTACCCTTACGTCAATTCGATCCTTCCGAAAGCACATCCGATGAAACTATCTCTTTCCGCAGTGGTAACGGCCACGGGTCTGGCGCTTGTAGCGGGCGTTGTTCTTACGCTTCTGACCGGTGCCGATGCCTTGAGCAGGCTGAAGGTCAACGGCCCGATCTATCAGCAGATCGTCGACGGCAAGGATTTGATCGCGGATATTCTTCCGCCACCGCTTTACCTCATCGAGACCTATGCATTGGCCAATGAGAGCGCGCTACACCCGCTGACACTGCCTGCGAACGAGACACGTATCGCGGAGCTGAACCGGCAGTATCAGGAGCGCCGCGAATATTGGAAGACCACGACGCTCCCCGATGAATTGAAGCAGAAGCTGCAAAATGACGTACTGATCAAGGGCGATGCGTTCTGGAAGGAATTGGACGGCGCCACCCTGCACGCCCTGTCTTCCGGCAACAGCTCTGCGGTCAACGCGGCTATGGCGCAGTTGCGCGATAAATTCCACGATCATGAAAAGTCGGTCAACGAACTTGTGGAAATGGGCACCGTCTATGGCAAGTCGCGGGAGGATTACGCAGCTTCCGAAACGGAGCTGCTGCAGGGCTCCAGCTATGCTCTCGGTGGTATCCTGATCCTGCTGTGCATCGGCTCCACCGTCTTTCTCAGACGCCGCGCCATCGCGCCGATCCGCTATATTACCGAAACAATGTCGCATATGGCGGGTGGGAAGCTGGATGACGAAATCCGCCACCACAAGCGCGCAGACGAAATCGGGGCCATGGCGCGTGCGCTTTCGGTGTTCCGCGATGCGGGCGTTGAAAAGCTGCGGCTGGAGAAAGAGGCAGAGCAATCCCGCGCCGCCGCCGAAGCGGACCGGGAACGGCGCGAGGCGGAGCGCCTGTCGGATGCCGATGACCTTCGCTTCGTCATCGAACAGCTGGGCAGCGGCCTGAACCGCCTGTCCCATTGCGATCTCGCCGTCACGCTCGACCGCCGCTTCGATAGCCGTTTTGAGAGCCTGCGCAACGATTTCAACAGCTCGGTGGAAACGCTGCGCTCTACGCTAGGCCAGATACTGGCGCAAACCGGCCAGCTTCACGGGCAAGGCAGTGAAATGCGCGGTGCTGCGGATAACCTTTCCCGTCGCACCGAGCAGCAGGCAGCCGCCCTCGAACAGACCGCAGCCGCGCTGGAACAGGTTGCCTCCACCATCAAGACTTCGGTGGCACGGGTGGATGACACGCGCAATCTGGCAAAGGAAGCGCGCCATTCGGCATCCCGCTCCTCTGAAATCGTCGGCACCGCCATTTCCGCCATGCAGCGCATCGAAAGTGCCTCGGGCGAAATCGGCTCCATCATCGGCGTCATCGACGAAATCGCCTTCCAGACCAACCTTCTGGCGCTCAATGCAGGCGTCGAAGCCGCCCGCGCGGGCGAGGCCGGGAAGGGCTTTGCCGTCGTAGCGCAGGAGGTGCGCGAGCTTGCCCAGCGCTCCGCCAAGGCAGCCCGCGAAATCAAGGAACTGATCGGAAAATCCAGCATGGAAGTCGCCTCCGGCGTCAGTCTGGTGCAATCCACCGGTACGGCGCTGGCACAGATCGAGGAGGTCGTCACCCGCATCGACGTGAACATCGACAGCATCGCCACCGCCTCACGCGAACAGTCTCTCGGAATTCAGGAAATCAGCACCAGCGTCAACAGCCTCGACCAGATGACCCAGCAAAACGCTGCCATGGTGGAAGAAACCAACGCCGCCAGCCAGGCAATCTCCGACGCCACCCAGTCGCTCTCAGTGCTGGTCAACCGGTTCAATGTGGGTGAGGCTGAGGCAGCGAGGGTTAGGCAGGCGGCTTGAAAGTGATGGCGAGGTCGGCGTAAGCGCAACCCCTCACTTGCAATTTCTAATACTTAAGCGAAGCTTAAGATGTTGAAATTGCTTTCTCTCCCACAGGGGGAGAGATAAACCCAGCCGCACCGCTTCACCCTCTACCCACGTTAAGAGGAGGCAAGCCAGTGCCGCACCTCTTCCTCTCCCCCTGTGGGAGAGGATAGAAAATCTCAGACCTTCGCAAAGCGAAGTCCTAGATTTTCTTGGTGAGGGGTTAACCCCTCTCCCACAACCTCAAGAAAACCGCCGCCCGCTCGCCACCAGCATACCGGCAGCACCATCCAGCCAACCGGTCTTCAACTCCAGCGCCAGAAAGCGGCCACGCTCAAACGGGCCGGGCATGACGAGGTGCTGCGCCTTGGTCGCAAAGAAGCCGAAGCGTTCGTAGTAGGGCGCATCGCCGACGAGCAGGATAGCGCCATGGTCGCGCTTGGCAGCCTCAGCGATTGCCGCGCGCATGAGGGCAGAGCCGATGCCCTTGCCTTCGTGAGCAGGGTCGATGGCGAGAGGTCCCAGCAGCAGGGCTGCGACCGGGCGACCCTCGCGGGACACGCCTGCCTCGACGTTCCACAGCCGCACGGTGCCGATGACATGACCGTCCTCGTCGCGTGCAACCAGTGCCAGACCTTCAGCCGGAACGCGGCCAGCGCGCAGCTTTTCGGAAGACTTGCGGCGGCGGCCTGGGCCCATGGCGCGGTCCAGAAGATTTTCACGCGCGACGACATCGCCTGCATTTTCAGCATCGATATGGAATGTCTGCGGCGTGAAGAATGCACGTACAGAGTTGAGAACAGCGGCCATCCCGGCCTCCCGTCACCAAGCCGCCCACGTAAGCGGCACCCTAAAACAAAAAGATGAGACCGTTCCGGCCTGCTCACGCACACTTTCCCTCGGCTGGACAGAGGGGCGGCAAGCAGGGTTTGCGCCGAAAGCAACGCTGGCTGGGCCGGAACGGGAAGATCCGGGAGAAACCCGCCTGCCCCCAGACAGGCGGTTCACTCGCTCAGATCGTTTGGCTCAGATCACGTAAGCCTTCAGCGGCTCGAAGCCGTTGAACGCGACCGCGGAATAGGTGGTCGTATAGGCACCCGTTCCTTCGATCAGAACTTCGTCGCCGATGGTCAGCGAGACCGGCAGCGGGTACATGTTCTTCTCATATAGCACATCGGCGCTGTCGCAGGTCGGACCGGCCAGAACGCAGGGCTCCATCGCATCCTGATCGCGCACGGTGCGGATCGGGTAACGAATGGCTTCGTCCATGGTTTCGGCCAGACCGCCGAACTTGCCGATGTCGAGGAACACCCAGCGATGGTTGTCATTGTCGGACTTGCGGGAGACGAGAACGACTTCCGCCTTGATGACACCGGCATTGCCAACCATGCCACGGCCCGGCTCGATGATGGTCTTCGGGATCTGGTTGCCGAAGTGCTTGCGCAGCGCGTTGTCGATAGCCTGACCGTATTCTTCAGCGGCAGGAACGTCGCGAAGATACTTGGTCGGGAAGCCGCCGCCCATATTGACCATCTGCAGGTGGATACCCTGCTTGGCAAGCGACGCGAACACGCGCTTGGCATCGCCAACGGCTGCATCCCATGCGTCGAGGTTCATCATCTGCGAACCGACGTGGAAGGAAACACCGTAGGATTCCAAACCGAGCTGGTGAGCGTAGACGAGAACATCAACTGCCATCTGCGGCACGCAGCCAAACTTGCGGGAAAGCGGCCATTCGGCACCTTCACCATCGGTCAGAACGCGGCAGAATACGCGGGCGCCAGGGGCTGCACGGGCAACCTTCTCGACTTCTTCATGGCTGTCCAC
>JAAIGE0100295831.1_pt1 | contig 14648 bp, 37 predicted proteins | sample 6487951 | NCBI WGS metagenome assembly JAAIGE01 (sample SAMN13974128, study PRJNA590717) | phyllosphere metagenome | biome: tomato field; feature: multiple bacterial spot infested tomato fields; material: tomato leaves; isolation source: leaves from tomato fields | host: Solanum lycopersicum ... | reverse complement strand
CGATGAATCGGCCGATTATGCTCTGACCGAATTCAACTACGTAGTCAGCAGCGGGATAGTGCTTGGATGAAGGACATATTGATCTGCGCGGGACACGCGATTGTGGTGATTATGTTCATCAACGCAATGCTGAAGGAACCGAAAGATGATCGAGGGTGCTAAGATTCTCGTGATCGATGAGGTAGGTGACCTCGATCGTGAAGCCATCGAGCGAGCTCTTCGTGAGCACGCAGAATCATTGACCGTCTCTGAGCACGCAGTTATCGGTCACATCGCCGGAAGTCGATCGATTGGGTCTCTCACACAAGCGATTGTGGAGATTCTCGGTGATCATCACTATGCCGATGTTGTACACAACGACATCGAGATCATTCCCGGATCGAGGCGTCTCGCTGAGGCCATGCGTGACGAGATGATTCGAAGCGTCGAAGCGATCAAGTGCGAGCCGTTTCTCGAACGCATGGAACGAGTGAAGGATTGGGAGCAGCGCAATCGTCAGCGTCCCAAGAAAAAGGGAAAGAGGAAAAGGTGAATGTCGGTTAAGGTTCTGATCAACGCCGAGGGCGTTCGCGCTCTCATCGGCAACAATCCCGAAATCGAAGTCGAGCTCGCGAACAGCGCGGCCGCTCAAGTCGCAGATCATATCGCGAAGCGCGCTCGTCCGTACGGAGATGATCTGGCGCAGCGCGTTCGCGCGGCTTTCGATCAGATCGTTCGTGAGCAGCACGGTCGCTTCGGAATGCCCGAGACAGTTCGAGAAGTCATCAGACGCTTTCTCGCTGAGGAATGCACGATCGTGGCGCGTGAATCGATGTCCGCCGCTGCGAAAGCCGAGGCCAAGAAGATCGCTGACGAAGCAGTTCGTAACGCTCTAGGCGGTCTCGAAGCCAAGGTTCAGAAGGTTCTCGATGGCAAGGTCGAGCGAGCTCGCGCTGAAGTCGATGACTACATTAAGGAAGCAGTCGAGCAGCAGGTCATTGCTCTTCTGCGTGGCGGCCAGATGAAAATCGTGGGAGTCTGATCATGTCGAGCGTTCCGCTTCCGAATCGTGTGTGCGTTCAGACCATCGTTGAGAACTCATTCAAGGATTTCCACACGAAGGGGTTCGACTACCTCTGCGTGAAGCGGTCGCCGACAGAGACGATCAAGCTCTATTTCTTCGATGGTGACATCACCAAGCTTCCTGAGGTCGTCAATCCGCACGACCATCGTTACGACTTCGATACGTGGGTTCTCGCGGGCGCAGGCGAGAACATCTGGTTCGAGGAGAACAAGAACGGCTTCGTTTTCAACGAGTTCGAGTACCGCACTCCGCTCAACGGCGGCAACGGTTTCACCTTCTCCAAGGAGACTCGACTCATGGAGACGAATCGCGTTCGCCGCGTAGCGGGCGGTCATTACTACATGGAAGCTCAAGAGCTTCATACGATCCGCATCGTGGAGAACGAGACCGTTCTCATGCTTCGCCAGTGCGAGGACGTGGTTCCTCTCGATCGTGCGACAAAGACCTTTACACAGGGGCGCGCTCCTGATATGAATGGTCTGTACAATCGATTCACCGCGGACCAGGTGATCGCGAAGTTGAAGAACTTCGAGGAACGCACTGGCTACAGATTCGAGATGGCTGCATGACGGTCTATGTTGACGAAGCGATTCATTTGCTTCGTGGCACTCGATACTGCCACATGACGGCAGACACTATGGAAGAGCTTCACGCAATGGCGCGACGGCTCAACCTTGGAATGCCGTCATTCCAGAATAAGCCGCGTCACAAGCATTATGACGTGACGGAACGGAAGATGTGGAAGGCGATTCTCCTTGGAGCTCATCCTCTGGGACGCCGCGAGTATGTTTCTAAGGTTCAGGAATTAAGAAGGTCTTATTAAAGTTTACAGAACCAAGATCATGGTTTATAAAGAATCATAGTCTGGAGGACCCGGTCATGATGGTGCAGGTGGACAAAGAGAAGATTTTGGCCGCCGTCACGGCCGCTCTGACAAATTTCTCGCACGAAGGTCAAGCCGAGAGAATCACCGACGCCGTGATCCTGGCTCTGACACCTAATGAGGAAGAACGCCGTGCCAAAGAAATCGCATTCCTCATGGCCCAGATCGCGACATGCGAGCAAATGGCCGAAGACCGTGACGGGCGAGACCCCGTTGGGTCGCGTCAGTTCGCATGGCGCGCCGAAGAGCTCAAGCGCCAACTCGCCAAGCTACAGAACGGAGGAGACGTTGAATAGTCCGCTCTGGGTAAAAATCCTTGCGATCTTCGTGTTGAACCTGCTGTTCGCGTACAACGACATCTACGTTCTGAACGGCATCAAGGATGCTTGTATCTTCGCGATCGCGTTCTTAGTGACGTTCATCGCGATCGATCTCTACTACGATAACAAACGCTCATAGGGAAACGCCATGTTCGACACGTCCAAGACCGATGCTACGACCTTGATTCGCAACATGCCGTGTGATCAGCTCGTTCTTGAACGGAAGGTCGTGAAGGAAGTTCTTGACATGCTTGTTCGGTCTGGTGTTCCGAACAACGACGAAGAGGTTCTTCACTACACCAAGGTTCTGAGGGATCTCGATAGCGAGTGGCAGAAGCGCGCCGTCAAGTGCTGAGGAAGTAAGATGTCGAATCTGTTCGCGCCTCTTCGTCGTGATCGGTACCACCACACCGATCGTCAGGTTCAAGTTCTCGAAGAGAGCCATCGAAAGATCGTTGACCTCTACAAATTGATGGTCAACGCCCGGGAACTTCACGACTCAACGGTCGACCTCGGATCTCGAAGCGAGGATGGTGACGTCGTTCGTCACGACGCGAACATGGATCTCTGCAACGTTCGCGATGTCCTGCTGAACGCTGCTCAGCAGCTCAAGTGGACTCCACACGTTAATCGAGATTACTTCGATCTGATCAACTACAGCGTTCGATTCGTCGGAACGCGATTCGTCAGCGAAAAGGTGATGGAGACCGAGATGAAGCATCTGCTCGACTACATTCCGGTTCTCGAGGAGAAGCTTGGAATAAAAGCCGAGCGACGGAAGATTCGACTTCTCGCACAGATCGGCTCCTACGCCTCGGGTTCGACTCATGAAGTGATCGAGGTCGTCAATCACGGCGGCCACTCTGACGACTCGCTGCAGTACGTCATCCGAGCGCCGCACAACGCTCAGGTCTATCACGTTCTCGAGAGCAAGGCTGAGGTCGTGGCATGACCTACCTCGCAGACATCATCGAAGAGCTGTCGATCAACTACGGCGACTACCTCTTCTTCTCTTTCACGGGCATCAACTTCGCATACGTGCTCAGCTGCTGTGATTGTCTTTGATGTTCACGGCAAATCAAATCATCGCACATCTCGTCGGCGACTTTCTGCTTCAGTCGCACTGGATGGCGAAGCACAAGACGAAGTCAGATCTACCCGCGATCATTCACGCACACGTCTACACGCTGCCATTTCTATTTCTGACTGACAGCGTTCTCGCGCTCTTTGTGATCTGCTTCACGCACTTCCTCATCGATCGCTACCGACTCGCTCGATACGTGATCTGGTTCAAGAACGGAGCGCGCGGACGAGTGACGAACACGGGATTTCCAGATGACGTTCCGGTCTGGATGTCGACCTGGCTCTTCATCATCACAGACAACGTTCTACACATTCTAATCAACGGTCTCGCACTGACCTATCTCTAGGAGATTGAGATGAATAGTTCCGCACCCGAACCGGTCAATCCAAATGCCGCCATCACGCTCTCGTCTGCTCGCTATCTCGTCACGCTGATCGACAAGCATGGCAGGACTCAGTACTACGCGATCGACGGCGGCACATACGGAAGCGGCGCTCCTTACTGGAGCGACACCAACAACAATCATCTCGTCACGAAAAAGACTGCTGAGGAAGTCCTTCGCAATCCAAGTATCGGCTATGACCGGGTGGAAGAGTACTTCTGCGTCAAGGTTTACGAGTTGGACGTGAAGCTCTTCGCCGTCATGAGTCACCAGGACGTGATCGAAGAGAGGAACCGAAAGGAAAGCCTGCGTCGATCGGGTCTCGCCAAACTTACGCCCGAAGAGAAGAAAGAGCTGGGGCTGTCCGATGACTGAGGTCGATCACGTCTATCATCCACAAACTGGCTGGGGCTGGTACGTCGTCAAGCGCACCGAGATCGACCGCAGCACTCAGATGGGCGGTCTTCAGATTCGCAACAAACTCAAATTCATCGCAGGTCCGTTTGAGACTCGCGAAGAAGGTCTAGACTGGAGGAAGTTTCTCGCATGGGCACGCTAATCGAGTGGGCATTTCACTCCGAGCGAGGAGAAGGCTGGTACATCGTTCGCAAGACCGAACGCACCATTCACGTCAACGGAGTAGACTATCCGATTCGGAAGAGGATCTTCGTCGCAGGACCCTTCGACACGGATGGAGATGCGGTAGCTTGGAAGGAGAAGAAGATCTGATGATCCAGCTACGTTCTGACGTACCGATTCGCGCAACAGAAGAGATCGCTCAGGCTGTAGAGCGAGCAGCGGAACTCGAGAATTCGATCATTCCCAAGACGAATCTGATGATCGCCGCGAAGATCATTCGAAACCTGCTCGAGAATCACAGACCCGCAAGCGAAAGACTGTGTTCGTTCTGTGTCTACGAGCATCGTGAGATCAACGACGAACCATGCAAGGAGTGCACGTACACTCGAGCCGGAATGACGCACTTCATCGATAGAGATTCTCAGAGGTGAAAACCTCCAGAAAATTTCTCTAGAAAATTTGTGACCATCGAGCCCTTGGAGAGATTCCGAGGGCTTTTTCGTCTAGAAAAAATTTCCAGAGATTTCGCGGAGCTCACATAAAAGGGAGCTGCTCTAGAGAGATGGGGTTTAGGTCATCTGTCTGGATTCTATACTCGAACGACCCAGTACACCGTTTGCGAAGGCGCACCAGATCGACGAGCAGCTCGAATCCACTTGCCGATCGGTACTGCCTCTGCGAGAGCTGCTCGTCTGGGACCGATCTCTGAGCGTTGAAAAAACTTCAACGAATGCGCACTTTGTAGTGTACACCCTCGCTCACTGTGATATGATCACTACATCAACAGGGAGACACCCGATGCCCTTCTACAACGAAATGCGCCTCTCCGCTCTGATCGAGCAGCTGGAAGCTCTCCGCGATGAGGTGGGTGAGGCTGATCCCATCGTCCGCATCGCTCACCAGCCGCACTACCCCTTCGAGCACGCGGTGGTGAATGTCAGCTGCATCAATACTGCTGAGGGTGAGCAGAAAGACTTCGATGCGGATCCGCCTGCTGCTGATGAGGGCGTAGAGCGGCCCGAAGACAATCACATCATCTACTTGGCGGCGAGCACGAGCAACGAATACTTGCACTCTGCTGTCGACGAGGTGTGGGGAGGCCGGTCGTAAAAAAGCCTGGAGGTACACACTTTGTAGTGTACCTCCTCGCTCACTGTGATATGATCACTACGTCGCAAGGAGATAGACGATGCACTCCATCCACATCAGCCAGATCAACCGCGCTCACATTAACGCCGTCACTCTCGCTGTTGTGATGGAGCGGGCTCGGGCGAATGCAATCTACTTGGACGACCTCTACTTGTCAGATAATTCCGATAGAGACGCAATGCTCGTCTTTGCTTCCGAGAAGCACCTGAATGCTAAGGAAAAAGACGAGTTCAAAGCATTCGTTCGCTCGACTTTCCGATCGTAGAAAAAGCCGCCGGGAGCGCACTTTGTAGTGTACCTCCAGGCTCCAACCTGCTATAAGAAATCATCGGCAAGGAGAACGGCCATGACCCAGCAGAACGAGACCGCCCTCAACATCACAGTCGGTATGGAAGTCGCACTGGCTCACGTCGGGAGCTGGGACATCAGCTACACCAAGTACACCGTCGCCAAAGTACTGAAGAACAACCGCTTTCGACTCAAGGCTGCGAACGGTGTAATCTCGGATGTCATCTGGAAAGCAGTCGAGTGCCAGCCGAACTACGCTTTCGGTAATCGCAAAGCTCCGGCTCACGTCTGGGAAGCCAAGTGCAACCACGAATACTACAAGCGCGACTTCGTCGTTCCGTGGGATGCTTCCGTCGAGCAGTCGATCGCGGCGAAGAAGCAGATGCACGAGCGTAAAGCTCAGATCTCGAAGATCCAGGAGCGGGTGTCAAAGCTTCATCATACTCAACACGCCCTGATCGAGCGGCTTCTCGCGGCTCTCGGTGGCGAGTGAAAAAAGCTCGGCGAGGCGCACTTTGTAGTGTACCTCGCCACTCGTTGTGTTAGGATGAATCATCGGCAAGGAGAAACGCCATGGACAATCTCGCGACCTTTAAGTTCACGCTCCGCACCAAGCGCGGCACTCTCGTAACGAGAACTGTCCACGCGATGAGCTCGTACGCCGCTTACATGGCGATGACTCTCGGAAGCGGGTGCGTCATCATTCGCTGCGAGCAGCTCTAAAAAGTCCATCGGGAGCGCACTTTGTGGTGTACGTGCGCTCCGCTTCATGCTATAAAGAATCATCAGCAAGGAGCAGACCGATGGCCAGCAAACCCTACACCGTCCGCCGCAACGATCTCCTCGCCCGGCTCCGCACAGCCCGTCGCTTCTGCGCTACGCCGATCGCTCGCAAGTACGGCCTCAACGCCCGCAAGACCATTAAGGCCCTGCAGCAGGACCTCGCTCGCGTCCGCTCTGAGCGTTGAAAATAGTTGCAGCGGAGGCGCACTTTTCGGTGTACCTCCGCTACAAAACTTGCTATAAAGAATCGTCAGCAAGGAGATACGTCATGACCCACAAAACCTCGATCGCCGCGGCCGCCCACACCGACGCCACCGTCTACGGCTACGTCGTCGGCTCCGACATCACTCGCGCCAATCTCCTCAAACTCGGCGCCGCCGACGTCAAACGCGCCGACGACAACTCCGGCACATGGGTTCTCGACTCCGAAGGACTCGCCATTGCTTTCATCGACAACACAATTCATCGCGACAACATCTGGCTCTACTACTCTTCCGACGTTCGCGATTGGTTATGGCCTCAGGCCTAACCCCCTCTGGGGGGTTCACCACAAAATGCGGCGTGAACGCATTTTGTAGTGTACCTTCCGTGCACGACCTGCTATAAAGAATCATCGGCAAGGAGAACACCCGATGGCCACCGTCTGCTCGATCCGCAACAAGACCTCCGGCACCCTCATCACGCTCTCGCTCCACGGCGACCGCTACGCCAAGACTCAAGTGATCACTCGTCCCATCGGACCGTTGACGGCTCACCAGCTGCTCAACGACATGGAGACTGACTGCAACTCGGGTGTGGCCACTCTGGAGGCGATCGACGAGCAGCTCGTCAAGGAGCTCCGCATCCAGCACCCGCTGCCCAAGTAAAAAAGTGGCGGGGAAGCGCACTTTGTGGTGTACTTCCCCACGCCAACCTGCTATAAAGAATCATCAGCAAGGAGACAGACTGATGACCGACCAGCTCGCCAAGTTCACCGTCGAAGAGCACCTCGGCGCTCCCCTGCTCGACCGCTGGGTAGCCGGCCGTGAGACGGTCAAGGAGTTCACCTCTCTGCTCGACGCAGGGAACTATGCCCGCGAGACTTACGCTGCTCACAAGGCTTCCTACAAGGGCCGCTCCGAGCGCAAGGCTTGCTACAACGTCGTGGTTCACTGCGACGGCAACGTTTTCCTGGTCTACGACCACAAGGGCTCTCACGCCGACGCAGCGGCTCGCAAGCGGTACGCTCACCACGGGGTGTTCGCCTGACCCAAATCGAGGGGGTCTCCGGACCCCCTCCAACAAAAAGCAAAAAAGACCAAAAAGACCGTTTACATCCCCACCAAATTTGATAAAGTAACATCATCGGAACAACCACCGATCATCTGAAGGAGAATGAAGATGACCAGCACCGTTCGCACCGAGACCCTCGCCGCCCTCACCGTCGACGCCCTCACCCTGCTCGCCAACGATGCCGCCGCCCTGGTGGCCGCGGATCCCCGCAAGAGCTTCTCGACCAAGGCCGAGGCGATCGCCCGCCTCGAGAAGCACCTCGAGACCGCCAAGGAGGCCGGCAACGAGCACGACGTCGAGATGAACGACTCCGGCGCCAAGCTCGTCAAGGTCGTCGTCGAGAACAACTCGGACTCGACCACCACGGATACTGCTTCCGGCGACACCACGACTGCCGAGACCGGCTCGACCGAGGGCACCGGTCCCGGCACGACTGCCGAGGTGAAGGACATCGCCAAGGAGCGCAAGTCGCGGAAGGGTGTCGAGACCGCCCGGGCAGCATTCAAGAACGATCACTTCATCCGAGTGCTGGTCGCGAACCCCAAGCGCCCCAACTCGCCCGCTTTCGAGCGCTTCTCGAACTACAAGGACGGCATGACGGTGGCCGAATTCTGCGCCGCCATCGGCCGCCGCGCCGCCCTGATCGATCTCGCCTACGACGTCAGCCGCAAGTTCGTGCTCGTCCAGGAGGTCCTCTCGGACGACTTCAAGGAGACGAAGGAGGAACCCACCGTCTCCGAGACCGATACTGCTCCCGAGGCTCCCACGAGCACCGAGACGGTGAGCGAGCAGACCCCGGAAACCCAGGAGGCGGCCGCCGCGTAACCATCCTCACTCCCTGCTGATCCAAGAAAAAAGTGCGCCTCCGGGCGCACTTTGTTGTTTACGTGGACGGATGAATGGACTATAAAGAATCATCAGCAAGGAGAACGCCGATGACTCACCGCCTCCATCGTCCCGAATCGCTCTTCGTTCGCCGCGCCCCGCAGACTCCGCCCGCACCGAAGGTGAAGCCCCGGAAGACCAAGTCCTACAAGGTCTACATCAACTTTGGAGCAGACGGCGAGCACGACCAGTTCATTCGGCACATCTACGCTCTCGACAAGGAGAGCGCCATCGACAACTGCATTCGCCAGCTCAATGCTCACTACGGCGAAGTCGACGAGATCATCTCGACTCGGGCGGTGCTCTGGACTCCGCCGCGATAAAAAGCACGGAGGGGTGCACTTTGTGGTGTACCTCTCCACTCCATGTGATATGATCACTACATCGCAAGGAGATAGACCGATGGCCAAGATCAACCACGCCGACGCCGTCCGCCAGGCTCTGAAGGACCTCTGCGCCGAGGCACCCTCGCCGACCGAAATTCTCTTCCGGACGTGGTTCCAGGCTAAGGACGTTGCCGCCCGGGCTGGGTGCTCAGAGAGTACCGCTCGCAAGCACCTCGAGGCGTGCCGGGCGTACCGTGGTTATCGATCGACCCGCTTCTCTGGTGGCACCTACGGCTACCGCTACGACGAGCCGCGTGGCTAAAAAAGCACGGCGGGGCGCACTTTGTAGTGTACCTCGCCACCGCTTCATGCTATAAAGAATCGTCAGCAAGGAGAAGCAACATGCCCGCCACCGACTACGCCCGCACCACCAACACCGACACCTTCGCTCTCATCATCACCGCTCACGAAACCTCTCAAAACTACCTCGACTTCACCGACATTCCCAACACCGACATCGATCAACTCAAAAACTACATGCAAACCAAATACCCTGGCGGCACCTGGATTTCTGACTCGCTCTACAATACTGAACTCAACTTCTTCACAATCCTTTCCGGCTTCGGCCCCTCCACGATTACTGCCACCGATCATTATCACTACTATTTCTATCCCAAAAAATAACCGCACCTCGGCCGCGCAACAAAACTGCGCGGCCACGCACTTTTCTATTTCCTTTCGTAGCGCTTCATGCTATAAAGAATCATCGGCAAGGAGAACACCCGATGACCCAGACTGACCTCACCCTCAAGATCCTCGAAGCTCTCGACGAGGACTACTCGATCAACCCGGATCACATGAGTGATCATGACCGCGGTCTGTTCTGGGAACTACTCAGCTCGATGATCGACGCTGGTCGTACTGATCTCGACGCCATGATTATTGAGCTCCACAACTGGTATCTTCCGGCGATGAAGATCTCGACTCGCTGAAAAAGACCACCGCTCGTACACTTTGTTGTTTACGAGCGGTCCATTTCATGCTATAAAGAATCGTCAGCAAGGAGAAAACTGATGACGAAGTTCACCAACGAATCGCTCCCCGCCAACCACCCGCACGTCTTCGACGTTCGCATCGACGAACCGACCGGATTCCGCTTCATCACGCACTCGGAGATCCTGAGCGGAACCACCTACCCCGGTGGACTCGGCGGAGCGAATGAAGCGGAATACGCTCTCGAGGGAGCGTTAAGATCTGCTCACATCGGATACATCGACGACGAAGATCTCGTCATCGTCAAAACTGGTGATCACTGGGTCGAAGTTCCTTACGAGGACATCAATACTGCTCTCGAGGACGCGTTCAACTTCACTCCTTGATCCGATGGGGTGGTGGAAAATAAATCCACCACCCCTATTTCCTTTTCCACCACAACATGCTATACTGATCATGCTGCACGGGGAGCAAGAGACCGCCACGGCAGCCCTGGGCGCTTTCCAAGGGCTCCACCAGATCGGTTGAGAGCAGCCTTGAGCGATCAACGGTAGAACCTATTGGCCTCACGTTCGAGCTGCTCTCGGCTCATCCTAGCGTAGAAAAAAGCGCACTTTTTTCGCACATTTCTGTTTACGTGGATGAGTGGATGGACTATAAAGAATCATCAGCAAGGAGATAAACTGATGACCAACCTTTCCCTCGCCACCCTCACCGCCATCGCCAACTCGGCCGCCGCTCTCCTCTCGCTCCCGCCGGTCAAGGCCTTCCCCTCCAAGCCCGCAGCGATCGCCCGCATCGAGAAGCACCTCGCTGCTCTGGCCGCGGCGGGCACCCCTCACGAGCTCAAGGATGACCAGCTGGTCGCGATCGTGGCCGAGGTCATCGAGATCGCCGCGGAGCGCAAGCGCCGCCGCTCGCCCATCTCGACCTCGCGAGCCACCTTCCGGGACGACCAGTACATCCGCCTGCTCGTTCGCGACAACCCGAAGCGCAAGAACACCCCGGCTCACGCTCGCTACTCCTTCTACCGCGACGCCATTACGGTGCGCCAGTACGCAGCTCAGGTCGGCCGCCGCGCTGCGCTCATCGATCTCGTCTACGACGTCTCTCGCGGGTATGTGGCCATCGAGACGGTGCTCGACGAGCGGATGGTCGAGGAGGTCAAGGCGGCCTAAGGGCCGCACCACAAAGTGCGCCTCCGGGCGCACTTTTCTATTTCCTTTTTTCTCACGACATGCTATACTGATCATGCTGCACGGGGAGCAAGAGACCGCCACGGCAGCCATGCGCATTTTCTGGACTCGCTCCAGATCGGTCCCAGAGCAGCTCGATTTTTGGATGGTAGGATCCATCAGACTTTTGGATCGAGCCGCTCTCGACGCATCCTCGAGCAGATCTTTTTTCGCTTTTTTCGACAAAAACCGTTTCCATTCGCTACAAATCATGCTATAAAGAATCATCAGCAAGGAGACAGACTGATGACCTTCTCGGTTCGCTTCGATCAGCCCACCTACGACGCCAAGACCCGCACGATCTACGACTCGCTCGAACGCGCCATTCAGGCCTCCGAGGGCATGACCGCGCACCAGCTGCTCGCCGAACTCGAAAACTACCCGCGCGGCCGCTCCGAGCGCTTCATCGGCATCGAGATCGGTGTGGTGGATCTCAAGGAAGAAATCACGAAGGACCTCAAGGATCTCGGCCTCGATCTCGAGACTCTCTCCAACGACGACTTCATGCGCGTCGACGGCGTCATCGAGGACATCTTCTCCGAGGGCTGGGGCGCGGAAATCTCGATCGCCGACCTCGCCAAGCGGGTCATGGAGCAGCTCGAGGCCTAAGGGCCTCACCACTCGCCAAGCGGGACTCACACCGGGTCCCGCTGCTCTCGGCTCATCCTAGAGCACGCTGGAGCCCTTGCCTGGAGGTGCAAGACACAGTCTAGAACCTAGGTACCGACTCCACGCACAGTCTAGAGGTTAAGCCGCAGCGGGGAGTAGTGGACCATCACGGCAGGAGTGTCTAGAGTCTAGAGACGCTCCAGGATGAGTTGAGAGCAGCCCGGTCTAGAGCCCACGGGAACCATCGGACCTTCTAGAGAAGCTGCTCTCAACCGATTCTAGAGCATGAAAAAAGATCAACAAATCCACACTTTTCCGTTTCCTTTCACCTCCAAACATGCTATAAAGAATCATCGGCAAGGAGATACTGCCAAATGAAAGTCAAGCCGGTCTATCTCGAGGGAGACCTCATCGGCCACGCTCGTAACATCACCGCCGCGAAGGATCTGGCCAACGCCGATCTGAAGAAGTACGCGCCGCCGGGTGAGAGTGAGGATCTGCCTCGCTCGACCTTTCGAGTAGTCAATCTGGGCTCCAAGATCGAGCTAGTCGTCGCAGTCTAGAGCTCAACCCCAGTCTAGAAGCTCTTCTAGAGTAGAGATAGGAGATAGTCTCATGGTCGTCCTGTACTGCAAAGAGTCCGGCTCCAACAACCGCGGCCCCTGGGCCTTCAACTTCGTCGAGGTCGGGATGCGCGCCATGTGCGACTTCCCCGACGATCACCTCAAGACGACCGACTCCGTCTGGTTCGTCCCGGGCACCTACGACTTCTCGGTCTGACGCTCATGTGCGACTTCACCCAAGACATCGCGGAGCTCACTCCCGAGCAGAGCTCCTTGCTCATGGGGTTCTTTCACCCAGGGCTCTCTCAGTCGCTCCGGAAACAACCGGCGCAAAATCTCGACACTCCTACTCACACCATGGATCGCATCCGGACGGAAACTCGACTGCGCTCAGAGCGAGATGCAGCGATTTCGCCCGGCGTCTAGACTCGCTCGTCGCAACTCGATAGAGAACAAGAGTCTAGAGCTTCGTTGAGTAGCGCGTACCTCGACTCGTCACAGTCTAGAGCCTAGGTGTCTAGAGTGACGAGTCCGCGGACAGTCTAGAGGTTAACCCCGCTCTGGAGCGCGTACATCCTCCGGAAACAGTCTAGAGCCTAGTAGTGGCTCACAGTCTAGAGGAATAGCTCGATGTGGATCGAGAAGAAGTCCTTCACGCGTGATGAGGTCTACGCGTACACAACTCCGCTCTACCCCTTCGCCATTCACATCCCTGGTCCTGAGACGAGCGTGTTGCTCGCGGTGACTGTGGTCGCTCTGTGCTCTGGTGAAGAGATGATGGTGTGGGATGCGCAGAGCTGGGGAGAGCCGCTCGCTGTGTTCTTCCAGAAGCGTGCAGACTTCGAGCTCATTCGCTCTATTCTGGAGAGTGCTCGTGTGAAGTACTCAGCGATCGGTGTGGTCGAGACGAGCGTCTAGAGGGATGTCTAGAGATCTGGAGTCTAGAGATCTGGTCTAGAGAATTGGTGTGTTGCGTTGAAGAGGGCATCTTTGGCTTATGTCTAGAGGTGTCTAGAGTATGGCATCCGTCTAGAGGAGCAGTATACCGTCATGACGAAGTTTGTTGACATTCTTTCTACTGTGATCGACGTGACTCATGGTGGTATTCGACGACGTGTGAGTCGCTATGGGTCTCGGTACTACACGATCGTGAATGATCAGGAGCCTATTCATGTGACGAGTGAGATGGCTTCAAAGACTGCGAAGGAGTTGATGCTCTTGTGGCATCGAGAGATGCATTCTGGTCACGTGAAGATGGCGCGTGATCCGAGTGCATATGAAGCGTTGACTGGTGAGAACGGATTCTAGGAGGTTGTGATGATCTTTGATGCGCATGTCATCGTTGTGAACATTCAGAACACGAATGTGCGAGTCTCTCGTCGCGGTGAGCAGTACTACACGAGCGTTGAGAAGGAGACGCCGTATGAAGCGACTACGGACTATGCGAAGATGATGGCAGTCGATATGCATGCAATGAGCGTTGAGAGGACTGCTGTGTTGGTGTTGTTGGACACTGACGAGTACGAGCGGTTGACATCAATCAAGACGAATCCGGTTGCTCTTTTGAAACATCACAGCGTTGTGATTCAGATCATTCTGAACAACGTGAAGTGGGCTGTGACTCGCTACGAGGGTGAGTACTTCACGAGCATGAATGATTCTCCGCCGCTGAAAGCTTCAAATGAGCTGGCGTCGAAGATGGCTGTGGCGTTGTTAGCAGTATGGCGTGAGTCGACTGTGAGCTGTGCGTTGCAGATCGACAGTCTGACCTACACGGCGTTGACTGGCGAGAACGTAGCCTAGGAGGCGATGATGATCGAGCTGTTGTGGAAGGAAGTGAAGGCGTCAGAGAAGTCTGACGCCGGGTATGACCTGTGGGTCGATGGCGTGAAGACTGGCTGGGAAGTGCGTGATACTTCTCGCTACTGTCAAGGGCGGTGGTGTGCGTTCTTTCGGGATGCGAGGAGTACTTCGTTCAAGCAGTTCTCTGCAAGCGAGTCTGATGTGAAGGAGAGAATTGAGCGTGAGTACCTGAAGAGTGTAGGTCTCTATGAAGATCTGGAGCCGCCCAAGCCGCTCTTCTCTCCCCGGTAAGCTCTCTTTTCTTATTAGTCACTTTTGAGTGATGAAGAAATAGAGAAACTAGGTCCAACCTCGAGAAAGTGAGAAAGAAATGTACGCGCTTCGTCACGTTCCGACTCAGAAGCTTTTGAGCTTCATGCGAGTTCGAAAGG
>JAAIGE0100172558.1_pt1 | contig 14650 bp, 16 predicted proteins | sample 6487951 | NCBI WGS metagenome assembly JAAIGE01 (sample SAMN13974128, study PRJNA590717) | phyllosphere metagenome | biome: tomato field; feature: multiple bacterial spot infested tomato fields; material: tomato leaves; isolation source: leaves from tomato fields | host: Solanum lycopersicum ... | reverse complement strand
GACGACGTCGTCGGTGAGCGCCTGCTCGTCATCTGCCCCGCACGGCACTTTGCGCTGCGTCGACCGGTGCTGCCCGAGCACGCGGCACACCCGTCGCTCGGATACGTCCAGCACCTCTCTCACCTGGTCGATGCAGCGCCGGCGGCGCGCGGGGCTCAGAAGTTTCCCCGTGCCGCCTCCTGCAGGATCAGCTTGTCCAGCGTCAGGTCGGAGATCGCGCGGCGCAGCCGCAGGTTCTCTTTCTCCAGGTCCTTCATTCGCCGTGCCTGATCCGTCTTCAGGCCGCCATACTCCTTGCGCCAGCGATAGTAGGTCTGCTCGCTGACTGCGATCCGCCGGCATGCCTCAGCGGTCGTGCCGCCTTGGCCCAGCAGGATCTCCACTTCACGCAGCTTGCCGATGATCTCCTCGGGCTTGTGCTTCTTCGAAGGCATTCGTCGTCCCTTCCTTGGTCCAGACTGTCATAGTCGATGGACCACTCAGAAGGGGGCAGCTCAGTGGTTCGCCAGGTAATGCTCCAACGATCGGGCTGGCTCTTTTCCCATAGCCAAGCCGACATAGCCGTCCGGGCGGATCAGGTAGCTTCCGTTTCGCAAGAGCCCTGCCTGCTTCGCCTCGTCCACAAAGTCCAATGTGTGAAGTGGGATCGCTCTCTCGCCGGCCAGCTGCGTCAGTTCGTGCGCGGGTTCCCCGTAAACGTGGATCTGCCATCCGCGTTGGCGGAGGGGCTCGAAATTGTTCAGGGACGGGACCCAGGGCAAGCGGTCGCCCCCTCGCACCTCGCCCGCCTTTCCACCAGAAAGCGCACTGTCGGGGTATTGGATAGCGATCTGCGAAGCCAACCGGAAGAGAGTCCGTCGTCCCGCCCTAAAGGCTGTGGCTAAGGGAACCGCAGTCGGCATGACGATCGTCCGAAATAGTTTCCCCGAAAGGCCTTCCGAAACGACCATCTGGAACATGCGATCGGTGGTCGCCACCAGATCACGCGCGAAGGCGATCCGTTCCGGTTCGTAGGTGTCTAGGAGGGCAGGGCTCGCCAGCTTCTTCGTCACCTCGGAGAGTTTCCAGGCGAGGTTCGCGGCGTCGCCGATCCCGGTGTTCATACCCTGGCCGCCCACCGGGCTATGGAGGTGGCCGGCATCGCCAAGCAGGAAGGCTCGGCCGACGCGGAAACGGTCGGCGACGCGATGATGGACGCGGTACGTCGAGAACCAGTTCAGTTCGGCTATCTCGGTCTGGAGTAGCCGTTCGGCATGAGGTTTGATGTCGTCGAATGTTGGTTGCTCAACCCCGTCCGGTGCGAAGCCGATCAGACGCTCCATCTGACCACGCCGTGCCGGGAGCCGCAGGGCGAACGTGTCGGGACCCATCGCGAGGTGAAAGTCGTGGCCCTCGTCAGGATGGGCGAGCTTGACGTCCGCCACGTAGTAGAGATGGGAATAGGTCCCGCCACCAAAGCCAACCTCGAGTCCCTCGCGCACGGCGCTCCGTGCGCCGTCGCACCCACACAGGTAATCGAAGCGGCAGCGCTCCTCCGCGCCGTCGCGCGCGATAACCGCGGTGATGCGAAACGGAACTCCGTCCCGAGCGAGCCGCAGAGCAAGGTTCAGTCCAGTAGGGCCAGCACCGACGATTAAGATCGAAGCATCGGACATAGAGCGTTACCTCAGTTAGTGACTCGCCGGTCACTCATAAAGGCAACTGACCGCACAGTCACTACGTCGTGCTAGGTCGCTTCGGTTTTCCCACTGTACGTCAGCCGGTCTCCGCTGGACGGACGAGGATGCTGCCGAGCACAAGGTCGAGGTGAGCCTCGATCATCCGCTCGAGATCCATGGGCTCGACTGGTTCGAAGACCAGCTTCCAGACGGCCGCCATGATCGCAGGGCCGATGATCACCTCGGGGAAGCGGGTGGCCGGGCTGTCGCGGAACTCGCCGCTGGCGATGCCCCGGCGGAGGATCTCGGTTATGATTGCCTTGCCACGGCTGATCGCCTCTCGGTGATAGAAGGCGACGAGGTCAGGAAACCGCTTCGCCTCTGCGACCAATAGCCTGAGGATCTCGCGGCGCTCGGTCGCGACCATCTGCGCGTACATCGTCTGGATCATCAGCCGGACCAGGGCCGTACAGCTGATGTCGGGAAGCGCCAGCGCGCCTGTCAGGCGCTCGAGAACGGAAGCGAAGGCGTCGCGCACTACAGCCTCGAACAGCTCCTCCTTCGTCGAAAAATACAGATAGATAGTCCCCTTCGCGACGCCGGCGCGCTCGGCCACGTCGTCGAGGCGCGCGGTCGAGAACCCGCGCTCCGCGAAGACGCTCAGTCCCGCAGCGAGGATTTCACTCGGCCGCTCCTGTTTTCGCCGGCGTCGTGGGCGCTTTGTGGTCGGCTGATCGCTCATGCTCCGTTTCTGACTTGCCAGTCGGTAACAAGCAAGTCTAGTTAGTGACCCGCGAGTCAGTGGGAGCGAACGTGTGCCGTCGAGAAGGCGCCTGATCATCATCGTCGTTGTCGTGGCGGTCGCGATCGCGGTCGCGGCCTGGCTGCTGACGCGGGGTTCACGGGACGAGCCGCTGAAGCTCTACGGCAACATCGACATCCGCGAGGTCGATCTCTCGTTCCGCGTCGACGGCCGCGTTGCCGAGGTGCTGGTCGACGAGGGCGACGCGGTGCGCGCGGGGCAGGTCGTCGCCAAGCTGGACGCCGAGCCGCTCCGCACCGAACTGGCCGAGGCGGAGGCGAGCACCGATGCGCAGCGCGCGCAGCTCGACCTGTTGCGCGAGGGCAACCGCCGCGAGGATATCGCGCAGGCGGAGGCGACGGTCGCGGAGCGCCGCGCGGCGCTGGCCGACGCGCAAGGCGACGTGTCCCGGCTGGCGACCCTGCGCGGCACCGGCGCGATCGCGGACCGGAGCTGGGAGGACGCGACCAACCGCCGCGACGAGGCGGCCGCGCGGCTGCGCGCCGCCCAGCAGGCGCTCGCCGAGCAACGCGCGGGCACCCGCCGCCAGGAAGTCACGCAGGCGGCGAGCAATGTCGACCGCGCCCGCGCCTCGGCCGAGCGCATCCGCATCCGCGTGCGCGACACCGTCCTGGTCGCGCCATCGGACGGGACGATCCTGACCCGCGCGGTCGAGAAGGGGGCCAACGTCGCCGCCGGGACCACCGCCTTTACCGAGGCGCTCGCCCGCCCGGTCTGGGCGCGCGTGTTCGTCGATGCGCCGAACCTCGGCCTCGTCGCGCCGGGTACGGTCGTGAACATCACCACCGACGCGGCGCCGGGCAAGGTCTACAAGGGCCGGGTTGGCTACGTGTCGCCGACGGCCGAGTTCACCCCCAAGTCGGTCGAGACCGAGCAGCTGCGCACCGACCTCGTCTATCGCGCGCGCGTCGTCGTGCTCGACCCGGACTCACGGCTGCGGCAGGGCATGCCGATCACCGTCCAGCTCGCGAACGGCGCTCGCGCGGTTCGGGACGGATGGTCGTGACTGACGATCACGCCATCGTTTTCGATGACTTGGTCCGCTGCTTCGGCAGCGGCGAGGACCAGGTGGTCGCCGTCGACCAGCTGTCGGCGAGTATGCGCGCCGGCGTCATCACCGGGCTGGTCGGCCCCGACGGCGCTGGCAAGACCACGCTCATCCGGATGATCGCGGGGCTGCTGGCGCCGACCGCCGGCTCGCTGCGGGTCACAGGGCTCGACCCCACGGTCGATGGCGACGCGCTCCGCCAGCGGCTCGGCTACATGCCGCAGCGCTTCGGCCTCTACGAGGACCTGACGGTGCTCGAGAACCTGACGCTCTACGCCGAGCTGCGCGGGGTCGACCGGGCGGAGCGCGACGCGACGTTCGAGCGCATGCTCGACTTCACCGATTTGAAGCGCTTCACCGAGCGCCGCGCCGGCAAGCTGTCGGGCGGGATGAAGCAGAAGCTGGGGCTCGCCTGCACGCTGCTCGGCGATCCACAGGTGCTGCTGCTCGACGAGCCGTCGGTAGGCGTCGACCCGATCTCGCGCCGCGAATTGTGGAAGATGGTGGGCGACCTGGCCGGCGAGGGCAAGACGATCGTCTGGTCGACCGCCTATCTCGACGAGGCCGAGCGCTGCCCCGAGGTCATCCTGCTGGACAAGGGCAAGTCGCTCTACTGCGGCAGTCCGGACGAGCTCGCCGAGCGCATGCAGGGGCGCAGCCGGCTGATCCGCAACATCGACGGCAACCGGCGGCAGGTGCTGAAGCACGCGCTCCAGTCGGACCGGGTCGAGGACGGAGTCATCCAGGGCCGCTCGGTCCGGGTAGTCCTCAAGGACAAGGATCAACCGCTCGACTTGGCCAAGGTCGAAGCAGGCGAGAAGGCGACGTTGGAGGAGGTGAAGCCGCGGCTCGAGGACGCGGTCATCGACCTGCTCGGCGGCGGGCCGGGCGGTGACTCGGTGGTGGCGAAGCTGCTGAAGAACAGCGACGAGCGCCACGACGATAAGGCTGGCGACGTCGTGATCGAGGCGAAGCACCTGACCAAGCGGTTCGGCGACTTCGCGGCGACCGACGACGTCAGCTTCGAGGTCAGACGCGGCGAGATCTACGGGCTGCTCGGGCCGAATGGCGCGGGCAAGTCGACGACCTTCAAGATGCTCTGTGGCCTGCTCGTCGCGACCGAGGGCGAGGCCAAGGTGCTCGGCTACAGCCTGAAGCGGTCACCGGGCGAGGCGCGCCAGCGGCTCGGCTACATGGCGCAGAAGTTCTCTCTCTACGGCACGCTGTCGGTGCGCCAGAACATGGAGTTCTTCGCCGGCATCTACGGGCTCGACGGCCGGCACCGGCGCGAGCGGATCGAGGCGATGATCGATGCCTTCGCGCTCCAGCCCTACCTCAAGATGTCGCCCGACGCGCTGCCGCTCGGCTTCAAGCAGCGGCTCGCGCTCGCCTGCGCGATCATGCACGACCCCGCCGTCCTCTTCCTCGACGAGCCTACGAGCGGCGTCGACCCGCTCACCCGGCGCGAGTTCTGGACCCACATCAACGGCGTCGTCGAGAAGGGCGTGACCGTGATGGTCACGACGCACTTCATGGACGAGGCCGAATATTGCGACCGCATCGGGCTCGTCTACCGCGGCAAGCTGATCGCGAGCGGGCCGCCTGACGATCTGCGTGCCGAGGCCGCTACGCAAGACAATGACGATCCCTCGATGGAGGACGCCTTCATCGAGCTTGTCCAGCGCGCCGACCGTAACGACGGGCCACAAAAGGCGGCGGCATGAGCGGACAGCCCTCCCGCCAGGTCTCGTCCAGGCGCCTCGCGGCGCTGGTCCGCAAGGAGACGGTTCAGACACTCCGCGACCCATCGAGCCTGCTGATCGCCGGCTTGATGCCGCTGCTCATGCTGTTCCTGTTCGGCTACGGCCTCAACCTCGATACCGGCACGACGCGGATCGCAGTGGTGGTCGAGGACTCGGGCGCGGCGGCGCAGGACGTCGTGAGCGCGATCGCGGGCTCGCCCTATCTTCGGATCACCTCGCTGGGTAGCCGGGCGACCGCGGCCGATCTGCTCGATCGCGGCAAGGTCGGCGGGTTCGTCGTCGTGCCCGACGGCTTCTCCCGTGCGGTGGCGCGTGGCGGTACGGGCGACGTGCAGGCCGTGACCGACGGCACTGACCCGAACACCGCCGCCTTCGTCAGCGCCTATGTCGCCGGCGCAGTGGGCGTGTGGCGCGAACAGCGGGGCGCGGCCGATGGCGAGCCGCCGCGCGGCGGGATCGCGACCGATGGCCGCTACTGGTTCAATCCCGCGACGATCAGCCGCAACGCGCTCGTGCCCGGCTCGATCGCTGTGGTGATGACGGTGGTGGGTGCGCTGCTGACCTCGCTCGTCGTCGCGCGCGAATGGGAGCGCGGGACAATGGAAGCGCTGCTGTCCACGCCGATCACCCGCGTCGAGCTGCTGCTGACCAAGATCATCCCGTACTTCGGGCTTGGCATGGTCTCGATGGCGATCTGCGTCGCGATCGCGACGCTGGTGTTGGGCGTGCCCTTCCGCGGGTCGCTCGTCCTCTTGTTCCTCGCCACCGCCCTGTTCCTCGGCACCGCGCTGGGGCTGGGCCTGCTGCTGTCGACCGCGATCCGCACGCAGTTCAACGCCGCGCAGGCCGCGCTCAACGCCGCCTTCCTGCCGGTGATGATGCTGTCGGGCTTCGTCTACGAGATCGGCAGCATGCCCAAGCCGGTCCAGGTGATCGCCTCGATCCTGCCCGGGCGCTATTTCGTGACGATCCTCCAGACGCTGTTCCAGTCGGATTACGCCGGCCGGCTCTATTGGCTGAACGCGATGGCGCTGGCGCTGATCGCCGCGATCTTCCTGACCCTGACGGCGGTCAAGACCAAGCGGACGCTGGATTGAGGATGGGCGACTGATGTGGAACCGCCTCCGCACCCTCATCCTCAAGGAGCTGCAGGCGATCGCGCGCGATCCCGCCGCGCTTCGACTGCTGATCATGCCCGTCATCCTGCAGACGGTGCTGTTCCCCTTCGCTGCCACGCTGGACGTACGCAACGCCTCCGTTGCGGTGCTGAACCAGGACAGCGGCACGGCCGCGACCGAGATTGTCCAGCGGCTGGCGGCCGCCGATGCGTTCGGCGATCTCCGCCAGGTGTCGAGCGAGGGCGAGCTGCGCGCGCTCGTCGATCGCCAGAAGGTGCTGCTCGCGCTGCGCTTCCAGCCGAGCTTCTCACGCGACGTCGCCCGCGGCGAGACCGCGTCGGTCCAGGTGATCGGCGACGGCCGCCGCTCGAACAGCGCCCAGCTCGCGCAGGGCTATGTCGACCAGATCGTGCAGGGCTACGCGGCCGAGCTGGCGCCGAAAGCCGGGTCCGGTCCGGGTCGCGCGCGGGTGGTCACGCGCAACTGGTACAATCCCAACCTGGAGGGTCGCTGGTCGATTATCACCAGCATGGTCGCGATCATGACCACGATCGGCGCGCTCATCACCACCGCGCTGTCGGTCGCGCGCGAGCGCGAGCAGGGCACGCTCGACCAGGTCCTCGTCTCGCCGCTGTCGCCCGCCATGATCATGCTCGGCAAGACGGTCCCCGCGGTGATGATCGCCAGCGTCCAGGCGACCGCCATCACCATCATCGCCATCTTCGTGTTCGGGGTGCCGTTCACCGGGTCGCTGATCACGCTCTACGCCGGCATGCTGCTCTACGCGCTCGCGCTGTGCGGGTTCGGCCTATTTATCTCGGCGATATCGGCGACCCAGCAGCAGGCGTTCCTCGGCGTCTTCACGTTCATGATGCCGGCGATCCTGCTGTCAGGCTTCATCGCGCCCGTCGCGAACATGCCGATATGGCTGCAATGGGTCAGCTGGATCGATCCACTGCGCCATTTCATCGTCGTGGTGAAGGGCGTGTTCCTGAAGGGGAGCGGCTTCGTCGAGCTGGCGCCGAGCCTCTGGCCGATCGCGCTTATCGCGGTGGGCACACTCACCACGGCTTATGTCATCTTCCGAAGGGGAACAGCGTGAGGAGCCTTCTGGCGGCTGCCGTGCTGCCGGTCGCGCTGGCGGCCTGCACGGTCGGGCCGAACTACCGACCACCTGCCGCGGCGGCGCCGGCCGCGTTTCGCGAGGCTGGCGTGACGGCCGCTGAACCGCTCGACCGCTGGTGGGAGCGTTACGGCGATCCGACGCTGGTGGCACTCGTCGACCGTGCGTTGGCGGCCAACGGCGACGTCGCGATCGCCGAGGCACGCATCCGGCAGGCACGCGCGCGGGCCGACGAGGCGCGAGGCGGGCGACTGCCCGAGCTCAATGCGCAGGGCTCGACCACGCTGCGCCGGCTGAGCCGCAATGGCGAGCAGCTCGCCAACATCCCGACGAACCTCATCTCGCCCGACCTCGACTATACGGTCTATCGCGCCGGGTTCGACGCGAGCTGGGAACTCGACCTGTTCGGCCGCAACCGTCGCCAGGTCGAGGCGGCGGAGGCGCGCGTCGGCTCCGCCGCCGAGGCGCGCAACGACGCGCTCGTGCGCGTGGCGGGCGATGTGGCGCGAGCCTATGCCGATTATCGCGCCGCGCAGCGCCGCATCGCTGTGGCGAACGACACTCTCGCTGCGGCCCGCCAGACCGCGGATCTGACCGAGCGACTGGTCCGGGCGGGAGAGGAGGCGCAATCCGAGGCCGAACGCGCCGCGAGCACCGCCGAGGAGAGCGCAGCTGCGCTCCCGCCGCTCAATGCGGATGCCAAGTCGGCGCTATACCGCCTCGACGTGCTGCTCGGTGCGCAGCCCGGGACGGCCGAGGCGCTCGTCGCGGCAACGCCGGTCGCGACGCTGGCCCCGCCGCCCATCCCCGCCGGTCTGCCCTCGGACCTACTCCGCCGCCGGCCCGACATCCGCCGCGCCGAACGCGAGCTTGCGGCCGCTACCGCCGATGTGGGCGTCGCCACGGCCGACCTCTACCCACGCTTTTCCCTGACCGGCAGTCTTGGTCTCGAAGCGCTGAGCCTCGGCAGCCTCGTCGAGAGCGCCAGCCGCTACGGCTCGCTCGTGCCCGGCTTCTCGCTGCCGATCTTCGACGGCGGGCGGCGGCGGGCGGTGGTGCGCCGGCAACAGGCGCTGCTCGACGAAAGCCTGGCGACCTACAATCAGACGCTCGTCCGCGCGCTGTCCGACGTCGAGACCGCGCTCCTACGCTATCGCGAGGACCAGGCGCGGGCGGCGCGTCTGCGCGTCGCGCGGGATCGGTTGGCGCGGACGCTCGAGCTCGCGCGGCTACGCTATCGGGCCGGAGAAAGCGGCCTGACCGATGTTCTCGATGTCCAGCGCCAGGTCTCTGCGCTTGATGACCGGCTGGCCCAGGCCAACGCTGCTGCGATCACGAGCGCGATCAGCCTCGACAAGGCGCTCGGGGGTGGCTGGCAGGTTGCGAGTACATCAGCGCTGGCGACCGCAGAGGGTACGGCTTCCGGTCCCACGGGGCGGCCATGACAGTACGCCCAAGCCGCTCATGGATGTTCGTCGTCGCGCTCCTGATGAGTGGTTGCGCGACGATCCCGCGCGCACCGGCCACGGCAGCGATGCAGGCGGGTGCTGTCGTGCCGGGCTACCCGGCGAACATCCGTTTCTGGTCCGACGATCCGGCTGACACCTGGATGGCGTGGCGCCGCCAATGGCTCGCTGATCGTTCCTTGAGCGGCAGTCAGTCACTTGCCATGCTCGCGATTTCAAGCGGATCCGATAAGGGCGCCTTTGCCGCGGGCTACCTCAACGGATGGACCGCCAGCGGCAACAGACCGGAGTTTGCGCTGGTGACCGGCGTCAGCACCGGAGCGCTCATCGCGCCGTTTGCCTTTGTCGGATCTGCCGGCGACGCTGCGCTGAAGGATCTTTATACCGGGGTCGACGCCCGCGACATATTCCGCCGCACGCCCCTGAAGGGTGCGTTGGGCGGTCCGAGCTTCGCCGACACGAGACCGCTGGCACGCCTTATCGAGCGTCACGTTACAGCGGAGCTCGTCGACAAGATCGCATCCGCGCATCGCAACGGCAGGCGGCTGCTGGTCATGACGACTAACCTTGACGCCGGGCGCGGCACCGTCTGGGACCTCGGCGCGATCGCGTCGAGCGGCGCGCCGGATCGGCTCACGCTGATGAGAGAGGTCCTGCTCGCGTCGGCAAGCATTCCGGGTGTGTTTCCACCTGTGAGGGTCAACGTCCGAAGCGGCAAGAATCACTTCGACGAGCTGCATGTCGATGGGGGCACGACCAGTAGCGTCTTTGTCGTGCCCGACGCTCTGTTGGCCGGTGCGAACGGCATCGTCGCCCCCGATGGACAATCATCGCAGGTGACATTGCTCTATAATGGCGTGCTTGCCCCACGTTATGAGCGCGTCAAACCGGCGGCCTTCTCGATCATCGCTCGGGCACTCGAGACTGTCATCGGGTCGGGGGACCGGCGCGCTATCGCGAGTTACCGGGCGTTCGCTGATGGCGCTCATCTGGGGCTCTGTATCGAGACGATCCCGCCGGCGGATGGCAACGAGTCGAGTTCGCTGTTCGATCGAAAGTTCATGACGCAGCTGTTCGCCACCGGCGAAGATGCCGGCCGGCATCGCCGCTGCCGCGGTTAAGGCGCGTGGCGAAACGACGCGTCTGTCGTCTCCGGCCGCCGCTACTCGACCAAGCCTCCGAGATCGATGATGTCGAAGGCTACATTGGCGATCTCGCCCTTGGCGATCTGCATCAGCGGCATCGACCGGGTCTCCGTCTCGAGCCGGCGCATGTTGTGGTCGGCGATCTCGACCAAGAACCGATCGACGCCGACCAGCGCGATCATTACTACCGCCTGATCCTCGTCGAGCGTGAGCTGCTGGACGACGCCCTCATAGGCCGCGAACAGCCCGGCGTTGCCGGTCTTGGTCAAGACAAAGGCGGTGACGACCTTGTTGGGGTCGGCCGCGCCCTCGGCGATTGAGCGGACCCAGCCCTGGATCTCGGGTCGCACGACATTGGCGAGCGCGTTGGACCGTGCGGCCCGCTCGAAGAACCATCCCGTAAAGCAGCCGAGCAAGGTAAAGAACAGGAGGGCAAGCGCAATGCCAGAACTGGAGCGGGCGAGCGCCTGATCGTGGAGCAGGATCGCCTTGTAGACGTCCGGGTCTGCTGAGACCCGAAGACATCGTGCAAAACCGCAATAGACATCCTGCAGGGCGAAGAGGCCGGCGCCGACCGTGTGGGCGAACAGCGCCCCGAGCAGGATGACGAACAGCGTGTAGGTCGAGTTGGGCTTGTCCGGGACGGGACTGAGGTAGTCGGTGCGCGCGCCGTTTCGCAGCCCGAGCCACGCGCAGAAGCCTGGGAAGAGCAGCAGGAGCGCGCCGAGGAGCGAAAAGCCCCAGGTCACTCGGGCCTAGCCCCGGCGGGTTGTCTGGGCCGTGGAGGTTGCTGCCGGCCGCTCGTGGATGCGGCCGTTCGCCTGCGATCGGGTCGTGCTCTCGCTCGCCGCTTCGCGCACGGCTTGCCAGCTACCGAAGCGGTCGTGTGCGGTGAGCGCTCGCTTGATTGACTGGTCCGAGTTGACGCGCATCTGCTTTTCCTCCGGGCCAATATAACGCGCGAGCGTCGAAAGAGAAGCGCGGCATGATGCTTTCAGCCGACCGTGAAGGCTGCCCTTCGCGAACGTACCCAAAAGCACGAAGTCGCGCCTATTCCTTAGGCGGCCGCACGTCCGTGATCGTGACCCCGACCTCGGCGCTGGCGAGCGGCCCATCGGTCGTGAACATCTCGGCCTGCAGGTCGATCGCCAGCGCGAGGCACGCCCGATCGCCGAGCGACAAGCCGAGCGGCTTGGTCGCCGGCCGCAGATCGCCGATGATCAGCGCCTGGGCAGGTGAGAGCGGCCGGACATCGAGATGAAGGCCGCCGAGCGCCTCGCGCACTTCGTCGAGCGAGAGGCCGCGCTCGCGCAGCTTGGAGACCACTTCGGCGAGGTTCGCCGTGCCGACGACGCTGCGGGTCAGGACGTCGAGGACCCGATCCGCGCCGGGCTCGTCGTTCAGCAGGCAGAGCAGAGCGGACGCGTCGAGGACGATCCGGTCACTCACGCTCTGCCTCGCGCCGACGGTCTGCGATCAGCTCATCGGCCACACTGACGCCCTCGGGTACATATTTGCGCAGGATCGCGCGCGCCCGTTCGAGTGCCCTCGGCACGGACCGTACCCGCAGCTCGCCATCGTCGACGTCGACGAGAACGGTATCGCCTGTCGTGATCCCGAGCTCGCGGCGCATTGCTGCCGGTATGACGAGCTTGCCTCCGTCCACGATCTTCACTCTCTGCGCTTCCATCTACACCAGACCCGCTGTTCCGACCCAATATAGCTGTCTGTACCAGAACGAACGTAAGCTGACCAGCGAGGACTCAACCAAAGATCCAGAGGCCAAGCACTGCCGGCCATCCACTACCCGCGCAGCGCATCGGTTTTGTCCGATAAACTGCCTTATCGGACACTGGACAGCAGCGCGGGGAGTCGGCAGATTCGCGGAAAGAAGTTTCCGAAAACCGGCAACTCGTTTCCGCACTGGCCCGCATCGTGCAAGATCCGACCGACCCCGAACCGCTGCCGACCTCGCGCGCGCTCGTCGTCGTCGATCCGGCGGAGCTGGTGCCGGTCGCGACCGACCTGGCGTTGCGACCAACGCCGACGCTGCCCGGGATCGTCGACCTCGAGACCGAGCGCGCCGACGCCTATGCGCGCGCCGCCCGCGCCGACAACACGCACCGGGCCTATGGCGCGGACTGGACGATCTTTACCGCGTGGTGCGCCGAGCGCGGCGACAGCCCGCTGCCCGCGACCGCCGAGGTCGTCCGGCGCTTCGTCGCCTGGGAGGCCGATCGCGGGCGCTCGCCGGCGACGATCGAGCGCCGGGTGGCGGCGATCGGGCACTATCATCGTGCCGAGAACCTCGTCGCGCCGACCGCGCAGCCCGATGCCGGCAGATTGCGCGAGACGATGGCGGGGATCCGCAACAGCCGCGGCGGCAAGAAGACGCGCAAGCGCGCGGCCGACGCTGGCATCCTCGAGGCGATGCTCGGCGCCTTTCCCGGCGACGGGTTGCGCGCGCTGCGTGACCGCGCGGTGCTGGCGATCGGGATGGCGGCGGCGCTCCGGCGGTCCGAGCTGGTCGCGCTCACCGTCGACGACATCGAGCTTGTGCCCGAGGGGCTGCGCGTCATCATCGGGCGGTCGAAGACCGATCAGGAGCAGGAAGGCGCGGAGGTGGCGGTGCTCGAGGGGTCGCGGCTGCGGCCCAAGGCGCATCTGCTCGCGTGGATGGCGGCGGCAGGGCATGACGATGGGCTGTTGTTTCGACGGCTGACGCGTAGCGATGAGCTGACCGACGACGGGATGAGCGATCGGGCGGTGGCGAGGCTGGTCCAGGCTGCGGCGCGCAAGGTCGGGCTCGACGAACGGCAGTTCGCTGGGCATTCGCTTCGTGCGGGATTTCTGACGGAAAGCGCCGCTCAAGGTGCGACTATCTTCAAAATGCAGGAGGTGAGCCGGCACAAGACAGTTCAGATACTGTCCGAGTACGTTCGGTCAGCGGATCGGTTCAAGGACCACGCTGGGAGATGGTTCCTATGAGTGTTGCAGGGCGTCGGAGATTATTGCGATACGAGAAAGCCGCGTTCAAATATGCACCAGTCGTCATAGCGAGTGTTACTGCTCTCCTCATCAATATCTCAGCACGCGCCGATGCCTACTTGTTGAAAAGCTATGGGCTGAGCAACATGGCGTTCCCACGCTCAACCACCGATCTGATCGTCCCAATCATTGGTCCAGCGTTCCTTGCAACGCTGGCCGCGGTACTGGGATCGTGGCTATTTACAGCTTGCTACCGAGCTATACAGCGCTCGCTTAGTAAGGACAGAGGAGCAATAATCGCCCTCTTAGACGGCTCAATCGTGCTGCTTAACAAGTCGGCTAGGACTGCCTTTCTGTCGCTCCGCATTACGCGAGCCCGACGCTGGATGAGACTTCGCTACTTGCGGTCTTTAAGAGGTGTTAGGGCTCGACCGCTCTATCAAAAGCAAGCGGCTGTCATTGGACTGTTGTTGCTGCCAGCCCTCATCGTGATCCCAGCGTCCACAGGTGATGTTATCGGTGCATGGCGAGTGGCTAACGCCCATTGGGTCGTAGACGCAGAAGGATGTAGCCGCGAATGCACATCGCTTGTTGTTGACGGTGTAAAGCGGCCGATTGAAGGTTTGATAATCTTCGCCACGAGCGAGAGGCTCGTGCTTGCTCAAACCGGCGGAAGGGCGGCCGTGGTTTCCGCTGATAAGGTGAGGAGTAGCGCGACCATTCGTCGACCGCCACGATTTGACCTGACTAAAGTTCCGCTTAAGTGGAAAGTCGGATGGTGGCTGCTGAGGACGTTCAACTGGTACTGGCCGTAGCAGTTCAGTCTCCAACGAGGGGTCCGTCACTGCCACCGCCTATTCCAGTCGGCGAAAGGTTCAATCTGGACCCATAAGCCCGCGCCGGACCTTAACGCCATGCTAAGCGTCTTTGCGTATCTACTCGGCTCCTCCTCCCGGGACGCGGTATGCTTGACCCACAGGAAGTCCTCAGCGCGGCGATCACGCTCGCCCGACAGGCCCTCGATATGCTGGACAGCATCGACGCCTCGCACCCTGCGGTTCATCTCCAGTACGCGATCGACCTCATGACCGATGCGCCGATCCCGCGCACCGAGGAAGAAGCCGAAGCGATGCTGCAGACGCCTGAGTGTCAGGCGCTAATGCGTCGCCTCGGCTTTTCAGCAGCGAAGCTGCACTGACAGGTCGCGACGTGCCACGGTCTGAAGCCCGCTCGGGCGCGGAGGTGCTCCGCTTCCTGGACAATCATCGGCTCGACCACACACCGGCTCATTTCGCGTTCGCGCATAGCTACCTTTTCGGCAGTGACCCCGGTCTGGTCGAGGATGTTCGGGCCGTTGTCGACGGCGGCGTAAGGATTGTAAGCGTGGCCGGTAGGCCGCCTTGCGGTAGCGCTGGCGGTCAGGATGCTTGTCGCCTTTGACGAGGGCGCGGGCGGTGCGGGAAGTTATCGGTTCTACGACTGGTCATACGAGCACTCGTATGACTGGTCGGATGGAGG
>JAAIGE0100392334.1_pt1 | contig 14656 bp, 13 predicted proteins | sample 6487951 | NCBI WGS metagenome assembly JAAIGE01 (sample SAMN13974128, study PRJNA590717) | phyllosphere metagenome | biome: tomato field; feature: multiple bacterial spot infested tomato fields; material: tomato leaves; isolation source: leaves from tomato fields | host: Solanum lycopersicum ... | reverse complement strand
GAGCAGCGGCTCGACGATCCACCCGAGCAATGGCGAGCGCAGGGTGATCGTGTCGGTCATGACCGTCCCGTCGCCCTCGCGCTCGAATCGGTGCTCGTGCCGGAACGACCGGAACGGCCCGCGTACCTGCTCGTCCACGAAGAGGTGGGGTCGTTCGAGCGCGGTGATCCGGGACGTCATGGTCCAGACGATCCCGAAGTGGCGCGCCCGCCAGGTGACGCTCTCACCCAGGCCGATCGTGCCGCTCGTGACACCCCCGACCGCACGCTCGCCGGACCGCGCCATCGACTCCAGGTGCGTGTCGATCGACAGCGACAGCTCGAACAACTCCTCGGGGGCGCACCGTGCCCGAGTGATCTCGGTGAAGGTGGCGGTCATGACCGAAGAGTAGCTCGACGCTGGGCATCACCGAGCCGTGTGGAGCCGCTCCAGATGGACGCGCATGGCCTCCGCGGCTGCGTCCGCACGCTGCGCCTCGATGTGCCCGAGGATCTCGAGGTGCTCGTTGTCGATGTCCTCCCAGCGATCGCTCGATCGTGACGTCGACAGCGAATCCTGCTGGAAGACGTCCCACACCGGGGGCGCCAGCAACGACACGAGCCGATTCCCGGCGGCATCCATCACGGCCTGGTGGAAGTCCTGGCTGGAGACGGTCCGGTCGAGGACCGTTCGACCGTGCTCCACGCGGATCGCGGCTCGACGCAGGCGTTCGAGATCGTCATCCGTGCGACGGAGGGCGGCACGCCGCGCGGAGGGCACCTCGAGGATCAGACGAGTCTCGAACAGCTCGTCACTGTTGATCACATTGAACCCGTTGAGGAGCTGGAGGCTCGTGACGATGTTCTCCTGCAGCGCCTCCGGCGTCGGCTGCGCGATGAACGTGCCTCCGGTGACACCGCGTTTCGTGTGGGTCAGGTTCTGAGAAGAGAGCATCCGCAGCGCTTCGCGGATAGTGTTCCGGCTGACTCCGAACTGAGCCCCCAACTTGTCCTCGGAGGGAAGCTGCGCTCCGGGCGACAGCGTGCCGTCGACGATCATGCGCCTCAGCTGACTCGCCACCTGCCGGTAGGCCGGTTCGATCCGCTGCACCGCAATGCCACTCGCAGAGTGGGGCGTGTCCATACGTCCTCCTCGGAAACCCGGCGGGTCACCGTCACGCTATCTCAAAAAGTCCGCACTTTCCGAAAGGGGGATGGGGAAATTACCCAGATCGCGAAATATCGCGGTTACACACCGGATACCCCGCTGGCATCCGAGCCTCCTATGGTCTGAAACGTAAACATTGGACATTTACGGATCGGACGAATATGGCTCGCTTCATCCTGTCGCGTGCGGTACGCACCGCTCTCACCGTGTTCGCCGTCCTGAGCCTTGCCTTCGTCCTCGCCCGGCTGACAGGAGATCCCGTTCGACTCATGCTCCCGCAGGAGGCGACGCAAGCGGATGTCGACGCCATGCGAGCCACCCTGGGCCTGGACCTACCACTCTGGGAGCAGTACCTCTCCTTCCTCGCCCACGCCGCGCAGGGCGACCTCGGCGATTCCATTCGTCAGGGTGTGTCGGCGGTGACGCTGGTGCTCGAGCGGCTCCCTGCGACCCTCGAGCTCGCGTTCGCCTCCTTCGCGATCGGGTTGCTGCTCGCGGTCGTGATCGCTGTTCTCGGCGAACTGTCCCGCAACGAGACGGTCCGCGCCACGATGCTCTGGATCGCCACGACGCGTCAGGCGATCCCCCCGTACCTCTTCGGCATCCTCCTGATCCTGGTGTTCTCGGTATGGCTCGGCGCCCTTCCGGCGATCGGACGGACCTCCTACGCGAGCTACATCCTTCCCATCGCGACGATCGCCTCATTCGAGGTCGCTCTGTACCTCCGCCTGCTGAATCAAGCCTTCGCAGAGAGCCGTCATCAGGACTTCGTGCGGACGGCCCTCGCGAAAGGGGCGTCGCGCGGACGAATCGTGCTGAGGCACCAGCTCCCCAATGCTCTCCTCCCGCTCGTCACCGTCGCCGGAATCAACCTGGGTGTCCTGGTCGGAGGCCTCGTGGTGATCGAAACCGTCTTCAACTGGCCCGGGCTCGGTCGCCTGATCGTGCAAGGCGTCGAGCAGCGGGATTACCCGATCGTGCAGGCGGGAGTGGTGATCATCGCGATCGTCTTCGTCGTCATCAACCTGATCGTCGACATGCTGTACGCCGCCATGGACCCGAGAGTGAGGCTCGCACGATGACCGCCACAACCGCCCTCCCCCACGGGTTCAGGATGCGTTCCGCCGCGGGTCTGACTCGGCTGCGATCCAGCGCACCTTCCACGGTCGTCGCGACCTGCTTCATCGCGGTCGTTCTCCTGCTGGCCTTCCTCGTCCCCCTGCTGCCGGGGACAGACAGCACGTCGCAGGATCTCGCCGCGAGCTTGACCCCGCCGTTCGCCGATGCGGCGCACCCACTGGGGACGGACCAGCTCGGCCGCGACGTCCTCAGCCGACTGGGGCTGGCGACGCAGGTCTCCCTCCTCATCGCCGTCGGCGCTGTGGCGATCAGCGCAGCGATCGGGCTCGTGATCGGGTTGATCGCGGGATATCGCGGGGGCAGGATCGACACCCTTCTCATGGGCGTCGGCGACGTTCAGCTCGCCATCCCCGTCGTCCTGCTGCTGATCGTGCTGGTGGCGACGCTCGGGTCCAGCCCTGGTCTGCTCATCGTGCTCCTCGGGCTGACGAACTGGGTCACCTACGGCCGCGTCGTGCGAGCACTGGTCCTTTCTCTCAGGGAACAGGAGTTCGTCGCAGCGGCGGTCTCCGCCGGCGCGTCGACGACGTGGATCCTCCGCCGTCATCTGCTTCGCAACGTCATGCCGCAGGTGCTCATCCTCTCGGCGTTCCAGATCGGCGTGGTGATCACCATCGAATCGTCGCTGAGCTTCATCGGGCTCGGCGTGCAGCCGCCGACGCCCAGTCTCGGACTGATGATCAACGAGGGCCAGCGCTACCTGCAATCGGAGCCGTGGCTGACCATCGTCCCCGCCGTCGCCGTCTTCCTTCTCATCGCCGGCGCACAGTTCCTCTCCCAGGCGTCCGAGCGACCGCGTCGCCGATGATCCCGACCGCCTCCCCGCACCTGCCCCACCCGAACAGCACCGATTCAGGAGATACCGTGTCCCACCCGCACCCGCTCCCCCGTTGGATCCTCGCCCCCGCCGCTCTGGCCGTCAGCGCGCTCGCGCTCTCGGGTTGCACCGGCGGATTCGAACAGACGGCCACCGCGAAAGACGACTCGATCGTCGTCGCCCTGACCGGAGAACCCTCTTCGCTCGACCCCCTCTTCGACACCAACCTCAACGCGCTCAACATCTTCTACGACGTCTTCAACCAGCTCACGACGATCGACGACAAGGGCAACGTCGTGCCGTCGCTCGCGACCGAGTGGAGCGCCGATGAGGCGCTGACGACGTGGACGTTCACGCTGCGTGACGACGCCACATTCCAGGACGGCTCTCCCGTCACGGCATCCGACGTCGTCTTCACCTACGAGACGACGATGGCCAATCCGCAGGCGAACCTCGCCGGTTACATGACCACCATCGACTCCGTCGAGGCCACCTCCGACACCGAGGTCGTGTTCCACCTGAACACCCCCTACGCCCCGTTCGACCGCCAGGTGACCCTGGTTCCGATCCTGCCGAAGGCTGTCTACGAGGCGGACCCGAAGGGCTTCGCCAGCGCTCCGATCGGATCCGGCCCCTACGAGGTCGAGAAATGGCAGAAGGGCGACTCGATCGTCCTCACCCGTAACGACGATTACTTCGGCGAAGCCGGCGACTACGAACGAATCGAGTTCCGCTTCGTACTGGACGAGACGACGCGCGCGAACTCGCTGCAGTCCGGCGACCTCGACATCGCCCTGCTCGGTGCGTCGCAGGTCGAGGCGGTGCGCCGCGCCGACAACGTCGACATCGTCGACCAGCAGAGCAATCGCGTGCTGTACCTCGGTTTCAACGGCTCCGCGGGTCCGCTGGCCGATCAGGACGTCCGAAAGGCGGCCGACCTGGCGATCGATCGCACGGCGATCAGCGACGACCTGATGAACGGCGCCGTCGAGCCGACCGGCCAGCTGGTGGCGAAGGTGACCTTCGGCTACAACGACGCCATCCCGGCGACGACCTACGATCCCGAGGCAGCCACGGAGCTGTTGGAGAAGTCCGGATACGACGGTACGCCGATCGTCCTGTCGTACCCCACCACAGGGCTCCCGCAGATCGACCAGCTGGCTCAGGCCACGGCGGGTTACCTCGAGAAGGTCGGATTCACCGTCGACCTCGACGGACAGGAGGCCGGCACGTACAGCTCCAACTGGTTCGCGGGACAACTGCCGGGCGCATTCATCTACGCGTTCGCACCGTCGGTGATGGATGCCGATCTGCCTCTCGGCATGCTGACGCGCACCGGCGGGCAGGGGTACTTCTCGAACTCCGAGATCGACGACCTTCTCGTGAAGGAGATCGCCGAACCCGATGCGGACACGCGCGCCGAGATGCTCGGACGGATCTCGGAGATCGTCGCGGAGAACACCTACTACTCCCCGCTGTTCATCGACACCTACACCTACGGCTCCGCAGCCGGGCTCTCGTGGACGCCCCGTCCCGACGGCTTCTTCATCTTCAACTGAACTCACGAAAGGACCAGGACAATGACCACGATCCCCCACGAGGCCACCGCCGTACTTGTCGTCGACATGCAGCGCGCCTTCTTCGACAACAACGATTCACTCGGTCGCTCCGGCGTGGACGTCACCCCGCTGCGGGCGGCGATCCCCGGCACGAAGCGGTTGATCGCCGATGCCCGCGCCGCCGGCGTGCCGGTGATCTTCACGCGGTACGTGTACCACGACGGGATGGTCGATTTCGGACCCATCCGCGGCGTCAAGGCTCAGGATAGAGTTGCGTCGAACTCGTTGGGTGCCGGTGAGCCCGAGATCGAGATCATCGACGAGCTCGCGCCGTTGCCCGGCGAGATCGTCATCGACAAGTCGCGACCCAGCGCCTTCTACGGCACACGACTGGAGCCGGTTCTCACGGGGCTCGGCATCCGCAATCTCGTCATCTGCGGTGTCACGACGAACATCTGCGTCGAGACGACCGCCCGCGACGCAGGTCAGCGCGATTACGGCACGTACGTCGTCCGGGACGCCGTCGCGGAGTTCACGGCGGAGCGCAATCACTACGCGCTTTTCGCGATCGATTGGAGCTTCGGCGAGACGGTCACACTCGACGAGGTCGAGGCGTCCTGGGGCGTCGCAACCGCCCACGCAGAGTCGCGCGATTACGCCGTCGTCTGAGCCTCGGGAGCGATGACGATGTTGATGACGCCGGTCGGGGGGTGGCGCGCACGCACGATGCTGGCGGCGCTGGCCCTCGCCGGCGTCGTCGCATCGCTCGCCCAGACGCTTGTCCTCCCCCTTCTGCCTCTTTTTCCGGGCTGGCTCTCGGTCTCCGCCGCGGACGCGCAGTGGATCGCGACGTCGACGATGCTGGCGGGCGCCGTCGGGGCGCCGCTGTTCGGCTGGTTGGGCGATCGCTTCGGTCTGTCGCGGATGATCGTCGTCGCGCTCGGGTTCCTCGCTGTCGGCTCCGTTCTGGCGGCGCTCTCGGACTCGTTGTGGATGCTGCTGGCAGGCCGCTCCTTGCAGGGGTTCTCGAGCGGGGTCATGGGCCTCGCGCTGGCTGTTGCCCGGACGATGCTCGCTCCTTCGTCGCTGCCGTGGGCCGTGGGGATCGTCAGCGGGACGCTCGGCATCGGAACCGGACTCGGCGTGCCGGTCGCCGGCTTCGCCCTGGAGGTCCTGCCCTGGCAGGGAGTGTTCTGGATCTCGGCGGGTGCCGCACTTCTCGCCGCCGCTCTCGTCGCCGTGGTCGTTCCTCACCGCGCACCGGGCACGTCTGCCGGTTTCGATTTCGTCGGGGCTGCGGCCTTCAGCGCCGTCCTCCTTCTCGCGCTGATCCCCCTGAGTCTTCTGGGGACGTCGGGCGTCACCGTCGGCTCGGTGATCAGCTGGTCGGCTGCTCTGGGCGTCGGGGTCTGGTGGATTCGACATGAGCTCCGGACGTCGTCGCCCTTCGTCGACGTGCGCCTGGCACGGCTCGCACCTATCGCGTCCTCGCACGTCACCGCGATGCTCGTGGGGATCGCCTTCTTTCTGAGCTTCACCGGCACGGTCTACGTGTCGCAGACGCCCACCCGCGACGGCGTCGGCCTGGGCGGGGGCGTGCTCCTGACCGGGCTCGTCCAAACGCCGGCCAGTCTCGCATCGATCGCCGCTGCCCCCCTCGCCACCTTCATCGCGACCCACTGGGGCGCGCGCCGCACGGTCATGGCCGGTGCGATCGGGGTCGCCCTCGCGAGCGCGGGACGAACCGTGGTCCTCGACGACCCGATCATCGTCGCCGTCTGGGCGCTGCTGGTCTCGGGGAGCGCCTCGTTCACCTTCGCAGCGATGCCCCTCATCCTCATGGACGTCGCACCTCTTCACGCGACCGGGGCGGTCAACGGCCTCAACATCATGATGCGCCAGGTCGGCTCGGCGCTTGCCGGCGTGATCGGAGCGATCGTGCTGTCATCTGCGGTCCTGGGCGAGAGCCCGTCGCGGTCGACGTTCGATTGGCTCTTCGGCATCGCGGCGGTCTGTGGCCTTCTCGCCGCCGCCACCATGGTGCCCTGGCGGCGTCCGTACCGCTCCGCCCCCGCCTACCCCGTTCCGAGAGAAAGGACCACCTGATGACCTCCCGCCCCGTACTGTCCGTCCGTGACCTGAGCGTCGATTTCACGACCTCCCGCGGAGTGTTCTCCGCCATCCGCGACGTCGAGTTCGATATCGCGGTCGGCGAGACGGTCGCAGTCGTTGGAGAGTCGGGGTCGGGCAAGTCGACGACTGCGGCATCCGTCAATCGCCTGCTCGCGGCCAATGGGCGCATCTCATCCGGATCGATCATGTTCGACGGGCGAGAACTCGCCACCGCTTCGGAGAAGGAGATGACCGCGATTCGCGGCGCCGGCATCGGATTGGTCCCGCAGGACCCGATGTCGAATCTCAACCCCATCCAGCGCGTCGGAGACCAGGTCGCAGAGGTGCTGCAGATCCACCGCCAGGGATTCGGGCGCTCGGCCTGGCGTCGCGCGGTGGAACTGCTCGACATCGTGGGGATCCCCGATCCCGGTCGGCGCGCGAGCCAGTACCCGCATCAGCTGTCCGGTGGCATGCGTCAGCGCGTCCTCATCGCGATGGGTCTGGCCTGCCGCCCGAAGCTGCTGATCGCCGACGAGCCCACGAGCGCCCTGGACGTCACCGTGCAACGGACGATCCTCGACCGGCTCGTCGATCTCACCACCGAGCTGGGTACGTCGGTCCTGCTCATCACCCACGATCTCGAACTCGCCGCGGAGCGGGCGGACAAGGTCCTCGTCATGTACCGGGGCGACCTCGTGGAGTCGGGCCCCGCGGAGAGCCTTCTCCGGGCCCCCCGCGCTGAGTACACGCAACGACTCATCGCCGCGTCGCCGAGTCTGACCTCGGCTCCCCTGGTCGGTCGGGCGGAGCCGGCGGACCCTCTCATGCGACTCGAGGCCGTCAGCAGGACCTACCCCGTCCGGGGGCGACGCAACTCCGACTTCGTCGCCGTGGCCGGATCGAGCTTCGTCATCCCGCGCGGACAGACGGTCTCCATCGTCGGGGAGTCGGGCTCGGGCAAGTCGACAACGGCTCGAATGGCACTGGCGCTGGAGAAGCCCACAGCAGGCGAGATCGAGTTCGACGGCCGCAGTCTTGCGAAGATGTCGAAGCGCGAACTGTTCGCGTTCCGGCGTCGCGTGCAACCCGTCTTCCAGAACCCTTTCGGATCGCTCGACGGTCGGATGACCATCGGGGACAGCATCGCCGAACCGCTTCAGATCCATGGCATCGGGACGCCGATCACGCGGCAGGAACGCGTCGAGGCGCTGCTCGATCAGGTCGCCCTCCCCCGCGAGCTCATGACGCGCCTTCCGGCAGAACTGTCAGGCGGTCAGCGGCAGCGTGTCGCCATCGCGCGTGCGCTCGCCCTCGAGCCCGAACTGATCGTCCTCGACGAAGCGGTCTCGGCGCTCGATGTGATCGTCCAAGCCCAGATCCTCGAGCTCCTCGTGAGGCTGCAGCAGGACCTCGGTCTCACCTACCTGTTCATCAGCCACGATCTGGCCGTCGTTCGCATGGTGTCCCATCACGTCCACGTCATGCAGCACGGACGCATCGTGGAATCCGGCACTCCGGAGCAGATCTTCGACTCGCCGCGTGAGGAATACACGCGACAGCTGCTCGGGGCCATCCCGGGAACCGTGCGTCCGGCTGCGGCGGCATAACGCCTCGCGCCGCGAGCGCTCCCGCTACGGTGAGACCGTGCGGACGACGATCGGGCTCATCGGGCGCCTCATCGTGCGTCACTGGCCCGCTCTGGTCGCGTGGTACCTCGCGGGGGTGCTCGGCCGCTACGTCGGGCTCGAGGTGGCCGGGTACGTCGGCGGTTACACGGCGCTCGGGGGCATGCTTCTCATCCCCCTCGCGATCCTCGCGAAGCTCGTGAGTATCGTCGGGATGTTCCTCGTTCTCCGAGACGGGATGCCGCGCCTTGGGGCGATCGCTCCGGCGCCGACCGACGCCCGTGCTCGAAGGATCGCTTTCCGCGACGCGATGCTGTCCTCGGTGCTGCCGTTCCTGGCGGTCTACGCCGCGCTCGGCTTCCTCACCCAGGACGTGGCGACCTACCTCGACACCGCCCTTCAGGTCAAGAACGGCCGGGACGCCGAAGGGATCTCGACAGGGGTCGAGGTCGACACCTCGGGTGCCGTCGACAGGTTGGCGTGGGAGCCGTGGACGATTGCGGTCGTCGTACTCGCCTTCGCAGGGCGATGGGCGTGGAACCGGTGGCGTGCACGACTGCCGCGCTGGAGCATCCTCGGAGCGACGTACCTCGAGGGACTATGGATCTTCCTCGCCGCTTACTTCATCGGTGACGCGCTCGGGCAGGTGACGGGGTGGGTGCAGTCCCGCCGCGCCATCTCCTGGGTCGGCCAGCTGCGGGAGTCGATCGGCGACTGGTTCGCTCCGCTGGGGTGGGCATGGGATGCCGTGGTCACGGTGACCGGCAGTGCAGTGGGGCTCATCGCGGTGCCACTGGCGTGGCTCACCGTCGCGGGCGTCGTCTACGGGCAGGCCGTCGCGCCACAGGGGGTGCAGTGGCGCGGCCGACTCATCGAAGAGGCTCGGCATCGTTACGGCACCGTTCCGCAGCGACTTCGGCGTCGCCTGGGCGACATCGGCGCGAACCTCGGCTCCCGCTTCCGACCGATCTGGAGGGTCGTCGTTCTCATGTGGCGGGGCGGCCCGATCTTGATCGGCGGCTATGTCCTGGCCTACGTCGTCATCATCCTCTGCCAGGACCTCCTCGACTTCGGGGTCACTCGGCTCGTCGGCCCGCAGAGCCCGGACCAGTTCTGGCGGGCCTGGGGAGCGGTGTTCCTCCTGATCGCTCCCGCCATCATGGAGCCGGTCCGTACGGCACTGATCGCCAGCACGTATGACGCCACCGTGGGCGCCCTCATCGGCGCACCCGTCGTGGCGTCAGGGCGCGACGACGAGTCGGACGAAGCTCGGAAGCTCGTCCGGGAGCACGAACTCGACACCCAGAGGCCCCTCGACGTCGTCGGGAACGATGAAGGGGACGTCGATCTGGAACGGCCCGGGCGGGAATAAGTCGCTTCCTCGGTCCATCGGGCAGGCGGTGAACAGGCGATAGTCCCAGCCGACGTCGCCCGAGTCCTCGTTCCAGAACCGGCCCTGGCCGTGGAGTTCACGCAATCCGCGGACGATGCAACCCGTCGCTGCACCGTGGCGATCGACGGGAACACGCACCCACAGGATTTTCGTCCCCTCGGGCGGCCTGACGCCCTGCAGTGAGACCTCCGTCGCGGTCGCCGGCCCGAAGGTGATGTCGGCAACGTCCACGGCACTGCCCTGCTGGGCAGTCGTCGCGAAAGTCGGCTCGTATCGCGCGACCTTCCACCACTCCCAGCCGACGAACACGCCCACCGTGACGGGAACGAGGACGACCAGCGCCAGCACGGCGCGCCGATTCCTCCGCCACCAGTCGCTCACACTCCACCCCCCGCCACCGGGGCCAACTCACGCTCGCCGTCCCACGAGAGGGTTCCGAGATCGACGGGGAACTCGACGACGGAGTCCAGTCGCCAGTCGCGGTCGCTCACGGTGAAACGGATGACGGCCTCACCGTCGCGAAGGCTCGCGGGGACTTCGAATGCGACGCTCCCCGTCGTCGGCGCCCCCACCTCCAACACCCTGCGGAGCAAGGACACCGGTCGCTCGCTCGCTCGATAGGTGTCGCCGTCGATGACGAGGGTGATGAGGCCCAGCACGGCGCCTTCCTCCGTCGTCACGGCCTCCGCGCGGACATCCACGACGACCCAGGACCCATCTGCGGCCCATCCGGTCCCGTCGGAGATGCGCTGAGCGGCGGCGACTTCTGTGACGGTCACGGCCATCTGCCGTCCGACCGCACGCTCCCCGATCCCGACGGTCTCGACGAACGACGACTCGGTCAGCTCCTGCCCGGGGGAAACCTGCGTGATTCCCCACGCCGCGACCAGCAACGTGATACCGCCCACCCATACCGCGATGCGTTTCATCCCGCCGCCTCCGGGTCCGGCAGGTCTGCTCCGGCGCCGACGTCGGTGAGTGGGACTGCCATCTCAGCCACCACGACCGGGTTGTCCCACCATTCGCCGTTGACGATCAGCCTCCCCGTGACGAGGGAGAAATCTCGCAGCTCGAGGTGGAGCTCATCCGCGTCGGTGAGTTCGTCTTCGTCGATGATCCACGCCACCACCAGCTCGGCGGGGACTCCCGGCTGCAGCCACGGGCTCGTGTTCCCGTCATCGAGTCGCGCGACCGCGTCCGGTGGCCGGTCTCCGAGACCGCTCGCGATGATCGACCCGGACAGACCGGCGCTTTTCGCGTTGGCGGGCAGCGCGGTGTCCCACCGGTTTTCCGCGGTGACCACGGCGGCGACGACGCGTTGCCCGTCCTTCGCGTACGCACCCGCATCCTTCAGCGTGTCGATGAGCACGGCTCGTTCGACGGTGATGGACAGCATGTCGTTGCGGTGCGTCTCACCAGGTTCCAGGGTCGCGACCGGCGACGACGCCACGGCATCGAGACCGCCAAAGGCGGCCGTGGCACCGAGGAGGACTGCCGTCAGGATGCCGGGGATCCAGGCCGTGGGGATGCGCTCGGTCGCCGCGCGCAGCCACCGGGCGTCCCGCGGGGATCGGGTATCCCGGGGGTCGCCGCCGGAGGCTGTCACGGCGTCATCATAGCGACAGCCGAGACTCAGGCGGACAGGGCGAACTCCTCCGCGGGCGAGGATGTCTCGCGCACGCGGGGGATGCTCAGGGCGATCGTCGTCCCCTGCCCCGGCTCACCGTCGATCGAGACCTCTCCGCCGTGCGCCGAGACGACGGCCTTGACGATGGAGAGGCCGACGCCGATGCCCTGCACACCGTTCTGGCGCGCCGCCGATGCCCTGTAGAACCGGTCGAACACGCGCCGCTTGTCGTCGTCGGTCATGCCGATCCCGGTGTCGGTGATGGCGATGAAGAGCTGGTCGCCCTCTTCGAGATGGCTGACCGTGACCGACACGGAGCCTCCGCGCGGCGTGAATTTCACCGCGTTCGTGAGGACGTTCTCGATCGCCTGCTCCATGCGCCGGACGTCGAGCTCCGCGATGAGGTTCTCCTCGCATTCGACGAGGAGCGAGACCCCCGCCTGGCGAGCGAGCGGCACCATCACCTCGACGGTCTCTGAGACGAGTTCTGCCACGTCGACCACGGTGGGCTGCAGCACGATGCGTTTGTTGCCCGCGGTCAGGAGCTGCGACACCCGCTCGAGGAGCACGTCGGCGTTGCGGGCGATCGCTCCGATCGCCGTGGCGACACCGAGCCGTTCGGCATCCTCCCCCAGGATGTCGGTGACCTGCTCGGCGTATCCGACGACGGAGGTCAGGGGCGTCCGGAGCTCGTGCGACACCGTCGTAAGGAACTCTTCGCGGGCCTCGACGGCTTCGGCGAGGTCGGTGACGTCGTACGCCGCGACGACGGTTCCGAGGAAGGCACCGTCGGGGCGGTGCACCCGTCCCGAGGACGCCAGGATCGCCACCTGGTTCTCGGGGGTGCCGAGCCACTGCAGATGGTTGTGGATGAAGTCCCCCCGGAGCGCCCGCGGGACGATCTGGTCCTCGCAGGCGACGGGGGTCGTCTTGTCGGCGTGGCGGACGTGGGGCCCGGCGAACGGGGGCACGTCGAAACGGAACCCGACGGCGTCCGCGAGCTTCCGGGCCGAGCGGTTGGCGACGATCAGGCGGCCCTCGGCGTTGTAGAAGGCCACGGCACCATTGACGGTGTCCAGCACGGTTCGCAGCACCAGTTCGTTGTCCCGCGACTGTTCGAGCGTCGCCTGGAGGTCGAGCGCGGCATCCTCCACGCCTTTCCGACTCTTCCGGAAGCTGGTCACGCCGAGGTGGATGGCCACCGCGATCCCCGTCGACAGGAACGGCAGAGTCAGCAGGTTGAGGAGCATGAGGGGCGTGGAGATCGCCTCGACCCGCAGGAGGAGCGGGAGGGCCGAGATGAACAGCGCACCGACGAAGACGATCGAGAGGGCCTGCCAGCGGTATCGCAGCGCGATCCACGCGAAGGGCATGAGACAGAGCACACCGACGGTGGGGATGTAGACGAGCAACTCCAAGCGCACCAGGGCCAGCGCGACGATGTCGAGAAGGGGGACGAGGACGCCCCACGGCGTCAACAGCCAGCCGCGTCGCGGAAGGAGGAAGACGAGGGATGCCATGGCCGCGATACCGACGCCGGCGAGGAGGGTCCCCGAGCGCCACAGGGCGGGTACGGCCGCGCACGCGGCGAGCGCAACGACCACCGCCCCCGCCAGGAAGGGCAGTTGCAGGCGTGAGAACAGCTCCTCAGGCCGCATCGACTTCCACATCGGACGATGGCTCATGCGTGGGTTCCCCTCCCCTTCCGGAGTCGGGCCTCCGGCAGCACCGGTGGTGTCCCCGCGGTTACCCCGCACCCCCGGATCGTGTCAGAGTACGGGGGTGGCGATATCGGTGCTGGTGGTTGACGACGACGATGACATCGCTATGCTCCTCGTCTCGAGCCTCGAGCGTGCCGGCATCTCCGTCGCCCGCGCGGGCAACGGGCGGGAGGGCGTCGATCGGGTTCGCGCGCACCGCCCGCGGGTCGTCCTGATGGACTGGATGATGCCCGGGACGGACGGCATCCAGGCAGCCCAGGAGATCCGTCAGAGCACCGACATCCCGCAGCCGCACATCATCATGCTGACCGCTCGCGTGCACAGCAGCGACCAGGAGGTGGCGCTCCGCGCCGGCGTGAACGAAGTCGTCGCGAAGCCGTTCCGGCCGCGCGAGATCGTCGGGCATGTGAGAGAGCTCCTCGAGCTCGCCGGCTGACGACGGCTACGCCCTCGGCGGACATCCACCCGCAGGGGGACGCGGATGTCGGCGGGTGGTGGCACTCTGAGATTCATGCTCGGAACCCTTCTGGTTCGGTACCTCCGGACCTACCGCTGGCTGCTGATCGGCGTGCTGATCTTCCAATTCGCGTCCGCCATGGCGGCGCTGTACCTCCCCCGGCTGAATGCCGACATCATCGACAAGGGCGTGACGCAGGGCGACGTCGGCTACATCTGGTCGCACGGCGTCCTCATGCTCGGCATCGCGCTCGGTCAGATCGTCGCTTCGATCGTCGCCACCTTCTTCGCCGCACGCGCCGCGATGGCCGTCGGTCGCGACATCCGACGCGACGTCTTCGAGCGCGTGAGCGGCTTCTCCGAGCGCGAGGTCACGCAGTTCGGAGCCGGGTCGCTCATCACCCGCAACACGAACGACGTGCAGCAGGTGCAGATGCTGGCGATGATGGGCGCGACGATGCTCGTCACCGCTCCCCTGCTCGCCATCGGCGGCATCATCATGGCCCTGCAGCAGGACGTCGGCCTCAGCTGGCTGATCGGCGTATCGGTACCGGCGCTCCTGGTGATCGGCATCCTCATCATCAGTCGCATGGTCCCGCTGTTCCGGAGCTACCAGACCAAGCTCGACGCCGTGAACCGGATCCTGCGCGAGCAGCTCACCGGGGTCCGGGTCGTGCGTGCTTTCGTCCGCGAACCGATCGAGGAGGAGCGCTTCCGCGGCGCGAACACCGACATCCTCGTCGTCGGCCGCAAGGTCGGGTCGCTGTTCGTCCTGATGTTCCCCCTCGCCATGCTCGTGCTCAACGTCACGGTGGTCGGCGTCATCTGGTTCGGCGGCATCGAGGTCAACGAGGGGTCCGTGCAGATCGGGACCCTGTTCGCCTTCATGCAGTACATCGGCCAGATCCTCATGGGCGTCCTCATGGCGACCTTCATGACGATCATGATCCCGCGCGCGGCGGTGTCCGCCGACCGCATCGGCGAGGTCCTCGCCGTCGACGGTGGACTCGTCCGTCCGGAGCAGCCTGTGCGCGAGTTCCCGCGCCCCGGAGCCGTG
>JAAIGE0100598515.1_pt1 | contig 14660 bp, 15 predicted proteins | sample 6487951 | NCBI WGS metagenome assembly JAAIGE01 (sample SAMN13974128, study PRJNA590717) | phyllosphere metagenome | biome: tomato field; feature: multiple bacterial spot infested tomato fields; material: tomato leaves; isolation source: leaves from tomato fields | host: Solanum lycopersicum ... | reverse complement strand
TTGGAGGACCCATGACGAACCGCACCATCGGCTACATCGTCGGCAGCATCTCGTCGACGTCGATCAACCGCCGCCTCGCCAAGGCGCTCGAGCGCCTCGCACCCGAGGGCACCACGTTGGTCGAGATCCCGATCAAGGACCTGCCGTTCTACTCGGTCGACCACGACACGGACTTCCCGCAGGTCGCCGTCGACTTCAAGCAGGCGATCGCGGACGTCGATGGCGTCATCATCGTGACCCCCGAGTACAGCCGCTCGATCCCGGGCGTGCTGAAGAACGCGCTCGACTGGGCCGCCCGCCCCTACGGCCAGAACGCGTTCAACCTCAAGCCCACCGCCGTCATCGGCACCTCGGGCAGCGGCATCGGCACCGCCGCCGCGCAGCAGCACCTGAAGGCGATCCTCAGCCACTTCAACGCCCCCACGCTCGGCCAGCCCGAGGGCTACGTGCAGAGCACGCCCGGCCTGTTCGGCGAGGACGGCGAGGTCACCAACGACGAGACCGCCGGCTTCCTGACCGGCTACCTCGAGGCGTTCGGCGACCTGATCGACCGCTACGCCAAGGTCCCCGCGGGCGTCTGACCCGCGTCACGGCTGGAACGGCCCCGCCCCGACTCGGGCGGGGCCGTTCCGCGTACGCGCGTCAGGCCAGGCCGTGCCGGTAGGCCCAGACCACGGCGGCGACGCGGTCGCGGGCGCCGAGCTTCTGCAGCACGTTCGACACGTGCGTCTTGACCGTCGCCTCGCCGATGTAGAGCTCCTGCGCGATCTCGCCGTTGCTCATCGCACGCGCGAGCAGACGCAGCACCTCGGCCTCGCGCTCGGTGAGCTCCACCGGAAGGGCGGGCGCGGCATCCGTCGTCCGGGGGAGGGATGCCGCCGGTGCCGACTCCGCCTGCGCGAACCGCTCGATCACCCGGCGCGTGACCGACGGCGCGAGCAGCGCATCACCTGAGTGCGCGACGCGCACGGCGTTCGTGAGCTCCTCGGGCCCGGCGTTCTTGAGCAGGAACCCGCTCGCCCCCGCCGACAGCGCCTGGAACAGGTAGTCGTCGCGGTCGAAGGTCGTCACGATGACGACGGATGCCGCGACCTCGGCATCCGCCACGATCCGCCGCGTCGCCTCGAGGCCGTCCATGTCGGGCATCTGCACGTCCATGCAGATCACGTCGGGGCGCAGCTCGCGCGCGGCCGCGACGGCGGCGCGGCCGTCGCCCGCCTCGCCGACGACCTCGATGTCGCCCGCGGCCTCGAGGATCATGCGGAACCCGGTGCGCATGACGGCGTGGTCGTCGACCAACAGCACGCGGATCATGCCGGCACCGCCTGCGTCAGGGGCATGCGCGCCCGAACGAGGAAGCCGCCCCGGTCGCGGGCGCGCGCCTCGAGCGTTCCTCCGGAGGAAGCGGCGCGTTCGCGCATCCCGACCAGGCCGAGGCCCGCTCGTCCGGAGATCGGCGCGCGTCCGGTGTTCGAGACCTCGAGTTCGACGGCGTCGTCGGCGTAGCGCAGGCGCACGTCGGCGGTCGCGCCGGGGCCGCCGTGACGGCGGGCGTTCGTCAGCGCCTCCTGCGCGATCCGGTACAGGTTCACCTGCACGAGGTCGGAGGTCGGCACCGCGTCGCCGACGACCGACAGCGTCGTCGGCAGGCCGTTCTCGTTCGCGTGGGCGACGAGCGCCGGCAGCGCGTCGAGGCGCAGTGTCGACCCGCCGAGCGCGTCGGTGTCGGACGCGTCGGTGTCGGGCGTGCGCAGCGTCTCGAGCAGCTGGCGCAGTTCGGTCAGCGCCTCGCGCGCGGAGGACTCGATGCCGGTCAGCGCGGTGCGCGCGGCATCCGGGTTCTGCTCGAACACCGTCCGCGCGGCACCCGCCTGCACCCCCATCGCCGAGACGTGGTGGGCGACGACGTCGTGCAGCTCGCGCGCGATGCGCACGCGGTCGAGGGCGACGGCCTGTGCCGCCGTCCGTTCGCGCTCGCGTTCGAGCTCGGCGGTGCGCTGCTCGAGCGCCGCGCGCTCCATCGCACCCGTGTAGGCGCGCTCGCCGAACAGGTAGGCGCCGCCGAAGAAGGCCACGTTGACGAGGAACTGGATCAGAGCGAACGCGGCGAAGGGCGAGAACGGCCCCTGCTGCGAGAGTCCGTCGTCGGATGCCGCCGACTGGAACATGGTGATGAGCAGCCACACGAACATCGCGACGATCAGCAGGATGCGGACGAGCGCCGCACGGCGCCGGTCGGCGACCCAGGCGCCCACCGTGTACATCGCGATGAACAGCGAGACGTTGCCGACGTACACCTCGGGGATGCCCGCCGACATGCCCACGAAGAAGGCCGCGGACACGACGACCAGCACCGTGCCGGGGAACCGGCGTCGCAGGGCGAGGGGGACCGTGATCGCCGCGGCGTAGAGCAGCCCCCAGTGCAGAGCCGGGCCGTTGCCGCCGTAGATGTTCGAGACCGTGCCGAGGGCGGTGCTGATCAGGCCGGCGACCAGCATCCCGGCGGCGAGCCAGGCGTCGTGACGCCGTTCGGCGGGGGTGACGGCGCGGCGGAGCGTCGAGTCGGACATGCCTTCCACGCTAGAGGGGCGGATGCGGCGCGGCATCCGTCCTGCGGGGGATCGGCGAGGCGGGTTACTCGTCGGCGAAGAGCGAGCGGATGCGGGGCAGCACCCGCTCGTACCGGGCGACGACCGGCTCGTACGCTCGCTGCAGCTGCGCGTCCACCGGAACGACGACGCCCGGCGCGACCATCGCGGCCACCGCCGCCGCCCACGACTCGTGCAGTCCCGTGCCGACCGCGGCGGCGATGGCCGCGCCCATGCCGGCGGCGTCGGCGACCGCGGGCCGCCGCACCGGCACGCCGTAGACCGCCGCGAGGATGCGGAGCATGAGCGGGGATGCGCTCCCTCCGCCCGTCACGACGAGGCTGCGAAGGTCCCGCCCCAGCGCCAGGCGGGCGCGGCGATCCGCCTGAGCGGTCTCGATCGCGAGCGCCTCGAGGATCGCGCGGTGGATGTGGAAGCGGCCCTGCGTGCCGTCGAACCCGACCAGCGCCCCCCGCCGCCACGGCTCGTCCGAGGTGGCCAGCCAGTCGAGCGCGACGACGAGTCCGCCGGCGCCCGGGGGCAGGTCTGCGGCTCCGGCGTCGAGATCCGTCTCGGTGTAGCCGCCGCCGGTCGACGACACGAGGTCGCGGAACCAGCTGACGGTCCACATGCCGCGGCGGACGCCGTGGCTCTCGTGCAGGAAGCGACCCGGTTCGGCGGCGAAGTTCGTCCAGAAGTCGGGATCGTCGAGCACCCGGCTCCCCGGCGTCATGGTCGCCACGTAGGTCCCGAGCGACAGCACCGCCTCGTCCTCGCCCTGTAGCCCCGCCCCGAGCGCCTCGACGGCCTTGTCGTTGGACGTGGCGACGACGGGCAGGCCCTCGGGAAGACCGAGCAGCGCCGCCGCGCGGGCGGTCAACGATCCGAGGGTCTCCCCGGGAGGGACGAGGTCGAACAGCCGGGAGCGGCGCAGCCCGGTGCGAGCGAACTCGGCGTCGTCGTCGCTCCAGTCCCACCGCGGGGTGTCGATCGGCCACATCCCCTGCACGTTGCCGGCGGCGTCGCGACGGCGACCCGTGAGTCGGTGCCCGAGGTAGCCCGAGGACGTCGTCACGAAGGCCGCATCTTCCGTCTCCGCCTCGTAGGGACGCGAGAGCCGCTCGTCCATCCAGCTCATGACCGGCTGTGCGAGCGTGCCGTCGGCGCGCAGGACCGCACGGCAGAAGCGGATCGTGCACAGCCCGATGCCCCGGATCGCGGCGGGGTCGCCGTCGAAGTCCGCCATCGCCAGCCGGACGGCGCCCACGATCGAATCCCAGAGGTCGTCGTCCGGGTGCTCCCAGCGTCCGGGCGCCGGTGAGGCGTACGGGCGCAGCGGCACCCGGGCGCGGGCGTGCACGACGCCGCGCCCGTCGACGATCAGGACCTTGGTGCTCTGCGAACCGTTGTCGATCGCGACGACGAACCCCGCCGCGGGGTCGCTCACGCGGTCACCGCCTCGCTCTCCTCGACGGGGAAGATGGTGCCGCGGTTCATGATCCCGCGGGGATCCAGCCCGTCCTTCAGCGTCTGCAGCAGCACGAACGCGCTGCCGTGCTCCTCGCGGGTCCAGGGCGTGCGGTACTTGCCGATGCCGTGGTGGTGGACCATCGAGCCCCCGAGCCGCAGGGCCTCCTCGACGACGATCGCGTTGAGGGGCTCGTGGTACTCGGTGATCTCCTCGCGCGGCGCGCAGGTGATGTTGTAGTCGTAGACGAAGTAGAGGTTCGTGCCGGTCTGGTAGCTGTGCGAGGAGTGCGCGCCCAGCATCGTCAGATCGGCGGCGCGCGGGAACTCCGTGCGCGCGCGCCGCATGACCGACTCGAACAGCTCCGCCACGCCCGACCAGTCGATCGAGACCTCGGTGGTGTACCCGAGGTGCGAGCGTTCGAGCATCTCGCGCTTCTCGGCGTCGATCTTGTCCTGGCCCCAGTTGAGGTTGTCGAACCACGACTTGATGAGGGCGGAGTCGACCTTCTCGTGGGGGATGTCGGTGAAGATCGACTCGACGCCCGCCGCCGTGGCCTCGGCGATGCCCGCCGGACCCTCGGCCACGACGACGACGACGGCCTTTCCGTCGGCGAAGTGCGAGAAGTGCTGTGCGGCATCCTCCTCGGAGTAGGCCCGGGCCACCGACGGCCGGTACCCGGCGACGATGACCTCGCGCAGACCCGCCACGCCGGCAGGGAGCGAGTCGACCAGGTAGCCGAGGAAGCGGTTGTTCTCGGGCTGATAGGTGAAGACCTTGACGGTGACCTCGGTGATGACCGCCAGGGCGCCCTCGTTGCCGATCAGGATGTGGCGGATGTCGGGCCCGGCGGCGCGGCGGGGCACGTTCTTGATGCGGACGACCTCGCCCCCGGGCAGCACGGCCTCGAGACCGACGACCATGTCCTCGATCCCGCCGTACAGAGTCGAGAACTGCCCGATCGAGCGGGTCGCGACGAGCCCGCCCATCTGCGCGAGCGGCTTGGACTGCGGCGAGTGCCCGGTCGTCAGGCCCTGCGCGCGCAGGGTGTCCTCAAGCACCTGCAGGGGCACGCCGCACTGCGCCGTGACCATCATGTCGACCGGGTCGATCTCGACGATCGCGTCCATGCGCGAGCCGTCGAGCACGATGGTGTCCTCGACGATCGTCTCGAGCCCGCCCTCGGTCGCGGTGCGTCCGGTGCGCGGCACGACGTTGACGACGTTCTCGTTGGCGAAGGCGAGGACGGCGGCCACGTCGGCGGTGGAGCGCGCGTAGACGATCGCGGCGGGGATCGGTCCGTCGAAGATCCCGTGCACGGACGTGTACTTCTTGAAGCGGTCGACGCTCGCCTCGCGCAGCTCCTGCGCATCGGTCTCGACCTGCTCGGGGCCGAGGAGCTCCTGCAGAGCGGCGATGATCTCACCGCGCGAGAGCGCGGATCGTGAAGCAACCATGGGAAAATGGATCCTGTTCGTTGGGGTGGTGGGGTTGCGCGTTCAGCGCACGAGGTATCCGCCGTCGACGGACAGCACGTGCCCGTTGACGAAGTCCGAGGCCGCGCTGGCGAGGAACACCGTCGCGCCCATGAGGTCGGCGACGTCGCCCCATCGCCCTGCGGGGGTGTGGTCGACGATGCGCTGGTTGGCGTCGGGGTCGGCGCGGCGCGGCGCGGTGATCGGGGTCGCGAAGTATCCGGGAGCGATCGCGTTGACCTGGATGCCGTGCCCCCCGAGCTCGTCGGCGTAGGCCTTCGTCAGCCCGGCGATGCCGTGCTTCGTGGCGGCGTACGCCGGCGAGCCCAGTCCGCCCAGGAACGAGAACAGCGACGCGATGTTGATGATCTTCCCGGAGCCCTGCGGGATCATCCGCCGAGCGGCCTCGTGCGACATCTCGAACGCCGCCGTGAGGTTCACGGCCACCATCGGGTCCCACAGGGACCGGTCGAACTCGGTGACCTCGGCCGTGCGGCTGATGCCGGCCGAGTTGACGACCACGTCGAGGCCGCCGAGCTCGTCGACGCATCCGTCCACGATGCGCGCCGGGGCGCCCTCGCCGGTCACGTCGATGCGCACCTCGCGGTAGCCGGCCCCGGTCGCCTCGACCATCGCGGCCGTCTCGCCGCCGTCGTCGAAGAGGGTGGGCACGAACACGTCCGCACCCGCCGTGGCGAGGGCGAGCGTGAACGCCTGACCGAGTCCGGTGTTGCCTCCGGTGACGATCGCGCGTCGGCCACGCAGCGAGAAGTGGTCGAGGGAGAAGTCGGTGATGTGCACGGGGGATCCTTGGGGGTCAGGCGGAGGGGTCCGCGATGCCGATGTACGTCGTCTCGAGGTACTCGTCGATGCCTTCGAGCCCGCCTTCGCGGCCGAGGCCGGACTGCTTCACTCCGCCGAACGGGGCGGCGGGGTTGGAGACGAGGCCCGTGTTGATCCCGAACATGCCGGTCTCCAGACGCTCGGACAGACGCAGGGCGCGGTTGAGGTCCCGCGTGTACGCGAAGCACACGAGGCCGTACTCGCTGTCGTTGGCGAGGCGGACGGCCTCGTCCTCGTCGCGGAACGTCGTGATGGGGGCGACGGGGCCGAAGATCTCCTCCCGCAGGATGCGGGCGTCGTGCGGCACGTCGACGAGGACGGTGGCCGGATAGAAGTACCCGCGGCCCGACGGGATCCGCCCGCCGAGGGCGACGCGCGCACCGTCGGCGACGGCGCCCGCGACGAGCTCGGCGACCTTGTCGCGGGTCGCCCCGTCGACGAGGGGGCCGAGGGTCGTGTCGGGCTCGGTTCCGCGGCCGTTGACGTACCTGGCCATGCGCTCGATGAGACGGGCGGAGAACTCCGCGGCGACGCTCTCGTGCACGAGGAACCGGTTCGCGGCCACGCAGGCCTCTCCGCCGTTGCGCAGCTTCGCCAGCAGTGCGCCCTCCACCGCCGCGTCGAGGTCGGCGTCGTCGAAGACGAGGAAGGGGGCGTTGCCGCCGAGCTCCATCGACACGCGCAGCACCTGGTGCGCGGCGTCGGCGATGAGGCTCCGGCCCACCTCGGTGGACCCCGTGAACGACAGCTTGCGAAGACGCGGGTCGGCGATGAGCGGTCCGGTGACCGCCCCCGCCCGGCTCGTCGGGATCACGTTGACGACGCCGTCGGGGACGCCCGCCTCGCGCAGGACCTCGGCGAACAGCAGCGCCGACAGCGGGGTGAGGGCGGCGGGCTTGAGCACCGAGGTGCACCCGGCCGCGAGCGCGGGGGCGATCTTGCGGGTCGCCATCGCCAGGGGGAAGTTCCACGGCGTGATGAGCAGGCTCGGACCCACTGGGCGCTTGGTGACCAGCAGCCGGTTGCGGCCGTCGGGCGCGGTCGCGTACCGCCCCGAGATGCGGGGCGCCTCTTCCGAGAACCAGCGCAGGAACTCCGCGCCGTACGCCACCTCGGCGCGCGACTCGGCCAGCGGCTTGCCCATCTCGAGCGTCATCACGAGGGCGAACTCTTCGGCGCGGGCCGTGACGATCTCGAACGCGCGGCGGAGGATCTCGCCGCGCTCGCGCGGTGCGGTGGCGGCCCAGGACGCCTGGGCCGCGGCGGCGGCGTCGAGGGCGGCCAAGCCGTCCTCGGGGCTCGCGTCGGCCACCTGCGCGATGACCTCCCCGGTCGAGGGGTCGTGCACGTCGATCGTGGCCCCCGTGCTCGCCGCACGCCACTGTCCGCCGATGAGCAGACCGGTCGGGACGGCCGCGAGGACGTCGGACTCGTGAGCGGCGCTCATGCCTGCACCTCGCGGCGCAGGTCGTGTCCGAGGACCTCCTCGTACAGGCGCACCGGCGTCATCTCGCCCGCCCGGTCGCCGTAGCGGGCGCGGGCCCGCCGGAAGATCTGTTCGACGAGCGACGACAGCTCCACCGGCATCCCGACCGACCGTGCCAGGTCCACCGAGAGCCCGAGGTCCTTGCACGCGAGCGCGATCGCGAAGCCCTCGTCGTAGTCGCCGTCGTCGAGGATCGACAGCACGTCGCGCGAGACGAACGTGCTGTTGGCGGGGCTGGCGACCAGCGCCCGGCGCAGGACCTCGAGGTCGACGCCGGCGGCGACGCCGACCGACAGCACCTCGGCCGTCGCGACGAGGTGCGAGAACCACAGCTGGTTGATCATGAGCTTGACGGCGTACCCGGCACCCGGACCGCCGACGTGGAGGATCCGCTCCGGATCGCCCATCGCCTCGAAGACCGGTCGCAGCCGGTCGACATCGGCCGCCTCGCCGCCGATGAAGATCTGCAGCATGCCGGTGGCGGCGCCGACGGACATCCCGCTCACCGGCGCGTCGATCAGGTGCAGGCCGCGCCCGGCAGTGGCCGCGCGCACCCCCGCGAGGACCTCGGGAACCGAGGTCGACATGTCGATCCACGTGCCCCCGTCGGCGAGCCCCGCGACCAGTCCGTCGGGACCGGATGCGACGGACTCGACGTGCTTGGGGGTGGGGAGCATCGTGATCACGAGGTCGCTGGCGGCAGCGACCTCCCGAGGGGTCTGCGCCCAGCGGGCGCCGCCCTCGATCAGCTGCGCCGCCGACTCGCGGCGCAGGTCGGTGACCACCAAGGGGAAGCCCGCGGCCTGCAGGTTGCGGCTCATGCCGGAGCCCATGTTGCCGAGCCCGATGAAGCCCACGGTGGGCCGGGTCTCGACGGACTCCGTCTCGAGGAGGGGGGTGGGGGAACTCATCGGTCGTGCGTGTCCTTCGCGGAGGTGGGGGCGGTGAAGAAGGGGTTGTGCGGAGCGTGGCGGGCGGCGAGCACCTCGTCGAGCTCCGGCAGGGCGGCCGCGCCGTTCGCGAGCGCGGTGCGGGTCGCCTCGCGGTTGTTGCGGTAGACCTGGTCGGCGTCGTCAGCGGCCGGGTTGACCCAGACCGCGGTGATGAGCGCATGCGTGTCGGCGGCCTCGCGCGGGATGATCCCGTCGGCGACGGCGTCGGCGACCCCGGCCGCCACGCCCGCCTGCGCGGGGCCCCAGATGAGCAGCCCGTGCTCGTCGCCGGCGGGCGCCCTCTTCGTGACGAACAGGGTGAGGGGCTTGACCGGCAGCGAGGGGCGCAGCACGGCCACGAAGGGGACGTGGCCCTCGCTCGGCGTGGCCAGCGCGGTGGCCCACGCCGTTCCGGCAGGCCCCTCGCGGTGGCCCAGCACGGTGTTGATGTGGGCGGCGTTGACGCCCTCGCCGATGAAGCTCTCGCCGAACTGGATCGCGGAGGTCATCAGATGAGCCCCTGCTCCTGGAGCCAGTCCACCGCGACGTCCTCGGGGTCCTCGCCGTCGACGTCGACCTTCGCGTTGAGCCCCTGCATGACCTCGGTGGTCAGCAGCGGGCTGAGCTCGCCGAGGACGTCGGCGATCGCCGGGTAGTCGTCGAGGGTGCTTTGCTTGAGGGTGAAGCCGCCCTGGTAGCTCGGGAAGAACTCCTTGTCGTCGGCCATGACGACCAGATCCAGTGCCGGGATGCGGCCGTCGGTCTGGAAGACCTCGCCGAAGTTGCAGTCGTCGCCCTTCTGGGTGGCCGTGTAGATGACGCCGGTATCGAGCATCGTGACGTTCGAGTCGGGGGCCTCGAAGCCGTAGGCGGCCTTCAGCCCGGGCCAGCCGTCGTCGCGGGTGGAGAACTCGCTCTCGATGCAGAACGTCTGGTCGGCCGACGGGAGGGCGGCCACGTCGCTGAGCGTCGAGACGCCGAGCTCCTCGGCCTCGCTCGCGCGGATCGCGAAGGCGTACGTGTTGTTGAAGGGCGCCGGGTCGAGCCACGCGATGCCGTTCGCGGCATCCGCCTCCTTCACGGCGTCGAACTGCGCCTCGGCGCCCTTCACCGGCGTGGTGTTGCCGTTGTAGGTGATCCACGAGGTGCCGGTGTACTCCCAGTACCCGAGGAACTGGTCGTTCTCGAGCGCCTGGCGGACGTTCGACGAGCCGACCAGCTTCGTGTTGGCCTCGACGTCGGCGCCGTGGGCGTTCAGGAGCTCGGTGGTCAGGTAGGCGAGGATGTACTGCTCCGAGAAGTCCTTCGAACCGATCTCGCCGCTGAGACCGTCGAGTTCGTCGCCCTGGGCGCCGGAGCCGCCGCCGGTGGCGGACGAGCAGCCCGTGAGGAGCAGGGCTCCCACGGTGAGACCGGCGAGGGATGCGGACGCGAGAGTGCGCTTGTTCATTCGGGTTCCTTTCACGCTGAGGTGAGATGGGGTGTCAGATGCCCTTGGGGCGGGAGATGTCCTCGACGAGTCCCGCCGCCCAGTCGATGAGGACGGCGATCGCGGCGACGAGGACGGCGCCGACGACGAGGACGGGGTATCGCTGCAGCTTCAGGCCGTTGACGATCATGTCGCCGAGGCCCCCCGCGTTGATGAAGGTCGCGACGGTGGCGACTCCCACCGCGAAGACGAGTGCCGTGCGCAGGCCGGCGAGGATGACCGGCGAGGCGAGGGGGAGCTCCACCCGGCGCAGGACCTGACCGGGGCGCATGCCCATGCCGCGCGCGGCCTCGCGGATGCCGGGGTCGACCTGGGCGAGACCGGCGATCGTGTTCTGCAGCACCGGCAGGAACGAGTAGGCGACGAGGGCGACGAGGGCGGTCGTGAAGCCGGTCTGCCACACGATCGCCAGCAGGATCACGACGCCGATCGCGGGCGTCGCCTGGCCGATGTTGGCGATCGCGATGACCACCGTGCGCACGACGCGGGAGCGGGAGCGGCTGACCATGATGCCGGTGGGGATCGCGGTCGCGGCGACCAGCACCGACGCGATGATCGACAGGACGAGGTGCTCGCCGATGCGGGCGCTGATGTAGCCGGCGTTCAGGGTGCGCTGCTCGATCGAGTCGAGCTCGAGGCTCGAGACCCAGAGGTAGGTGACGAGCAGGACGGCGGCCACCACGATCAGCGGCATCACCCGACGCAGCAGCACCGGCATCCCACGCCGCGGACGGCGCTGCGTCTGCAGCAGCGTGGTCGCCGAGGGGACGACCTGCGGGCCCGTCATCTCACGCCCCCTGCGCGTCGGAGCCGCCGGCGAGGGCGGCCGAGACGGCGGCGTGGTCGATCGAGCCGACGATGGAGCCGGCGCGCGTGACGTTGACGCGGGGCGCGCCGGTCAGCACCAGCGCGTCGAGCGCCTCGCGCAGCGACGCGGCCTCGTCGATCGTCGTCGGGGGAGCCCCCGCGTCGGCGGCGCCGATGCGCGCGTCGGACACCGGGATCAGGGCGAGGCGCTTGAGCGCCGCGCCCTCGCCGATGAATGAGCGCACGTAGTCGTTGGCCGGTGCCGCGAGGATGCGGGCCGGAGTATCGAACTGCTCGATGCGGCTGCGCTCGCCGAGCACCGCGATGCGGTCGCCCAGGCGGATGGCCTCTTCGAAGTCGTGCGTGACGAAGATGATCGTCTTGCCGATGTCGGCCTGCAGCCGCAGGAACTCCGCCTGCAGCTTCTCGCGCGTGATCGGGTCGGTGGCGCCGAAGGGCTCGTCCATGAGCATGACCGGCGGGTCGGCGGCGAGGGCGCGGGCGACGCCGACCCGCTGCTGCTGGCCGCCGGAGAGCTGGCGGGGGAAGCGGTTCGCGAAGACGCCCGGGTCGAGCTGGACGGTTCGCAGCAGCTCGTCGACGCGCTCCGCCACGCGTGCCTTCGACCAGCCGAGCAGCCTCGGCACGATCGCGATGTTCTCGGCGATCGTGACGTGCGGGAAGAGGCCGATCTGCTGGATCACGTAGCCGATGTGGCGGCGCAGCTCGTTGCCGTCGAGCGAGAGGATGTCGTCGCCGTTGATGCGGATCGATCCCGAGGTGGGCTCGATGATGCGGTTGATCATCTTCATGGTGGTCGTCTTGCCGCATCCGCTCGGGCCGACGAACATGACCAGTTCGCCGGGCTCGACGCGCATCGAGAAGTCCTCGACGGCAGCGGTGTCCTGGCCGGGATACCGCTTCGTCACGTGGTCGAGGACGATGTCGACGCCGCCGGGCTGAGCCGCGAGGGACGACAGGACGCCGGTGTTCGTGGTGGTGTCAGACACGGAGACCCCTTGAGGTGGTGAGGCGGGAGATGAGAAGGAGGATGCCGTCGAGCAGCAGGGCGAGCAGGATCACCGCGATCGTGCCGGTGAGGGCGTAGTTGAGCGCGTTCTTGGATCCGAGCGAGCTGAGGCCTTTGAAGATGTACTCGCCGAGGCCAGGCCCGGCGACGTAGGCGGCGATGGCCGCGATGCCGACGGTCAGCTGTGCGGCGACGCGGATGCCGGTCATGATGACGGGCCAGGCGATCGGGAGCTGCACGGTGAGGAGGATGCGGGTGGGCCCGAGTCCCATGCCGCGAGCCGATTCGAGCACCGACACGGGAACCTCGCGCAGCCCGACCACGGTGTTGCGCACGACCGGGAGCAGCGAGTAGAAGACGAGCGCGACGACGGTGGGGAGCCAGCCGAGCCCGAGGATCGGGCTCAGCAGAGCGAGCAGGGCGAGGGAGGGGATGGTGATCGCGACGGCGGCGGCGGTGAGCACCGAGGTGCGGGCGATGCGGCGATCGCGCACCAGGATGCCGAGGCCGACGCCGATGATCGTCGCCAGCGCGACCGAGACGAGCACGACGACCAGGTGGTCGCGGGTGAGCTCGATGATGTCGTCGGCGCGGCGGCTGAGAAAGGCAGCGAAACCATCCCAGGTGAATCCGATCACGGGTGCTCCTATCTCGACGTTGAGGGGATACCGGGTGAGATCACCGTACGCCGTGTCGCCATTTGCGCAAAAGGTGTTGTGCATATGGCAACAAAGCGGATTAGGATCGACGCATGACCTCAGCCACCCGAGCGCCCCAGCCTCGCCGCAACGCGTCCGGTCTCGGCCGCGACGTCGAGATCCTCGAGCTCCTCGGAACCGACGAGGCGGTGCGCGGCGGCGGTTTCGGCGTCTCGCAGATCGCCGCGATGACCGGCCGCGACAAAGCGGTGGTCTCGCGGACTCTCGCGACGCTCGCCGAGACCGGCCTCGTCGAGCGCGACGACGCGACGCTGCGCTACCTGCTCGGGTCCCGCCTGTACTCCCTCGCCGCGCGCACGGCGAGCAGCACGCTCGTCCATGGTGCCCGCCGCATCCTGCTCCGACTGGTGCAGTCCACCCGTGAGACCAGCCACCTGTGCGTCCTGCGCGGCGGCAATGTGCTGACGCTGCTCAGTGAGCTCAGCCCGCACGACATCCGCACGACCGGATGGGCCGGCACCACCACCGCCGCCTGGCGGACGCCGTCGGGCCGGGCGCTGCTCAGCGACTGGGACGAGGAGTCGCTCGAGCAGTGGTATGGGCACCACGGTCACGACCGGCCGCTCGTGGGCCGCTTCGATCAGTCCGACGCCTCCGTCTTCCCCGTCCTCGACTCGCCCCCGCCGGGCAGTGCGCCCGTGTCGGACTTCGCGAGCCTGCTCGCCGAGCTCGAGCGCATCCGCGAGCACGGGTACGCGCTGTCGGACGAGGAGCTCGAGTTCGGAGTCGTCGCGGCATCCGCTCCGGTCATCGACTTCACCGGACGCGTCGTCGCCGCCGTCAACGTGAGCGCGCCGAAGGTGCGGATCGGACCCCGCCTCGATGCACTCGGCGGGCTGGTCTCGCGCGCTGCACGCGAGCTGTCCGCCCAGTTGGGCGCACCGCGCGGCTGAGCGATCGGGCGACCCGCGCGTCGCGGGCGGGCCTGGTCAGAAGATCATCGGACGGTGGTCATCGTCCTCGCCGCCGAGGTCGAGGTCGACGACCACCGGCACGTGGTCGCTGGGGATCTCGCCCTTGCGCTCGTCGCGGTGGATGGATGCCCCGACGACACCGTCGGCGAAGGCCGCCGAACCGAGGATGAAGTCGATGCGCAGGCCTTCGTTGCGGGGGAAGCGCAGCTGCTTGTAGTCCCAGTAGGTGTAGCCGGTCGGGACGAGCGGGCGGACAGTGTCGGTGAGGCCGGCGTCGAGCAGGGACTGGAAGGCGGCGCGCTCCTCGGGCGAGACGTGCGTCGTCACGCCCTCGACGACCGTCGGATCGCCGTTGTCGGCGTCGGTCGGGGCGATGTTGAAGTCGCCGACGAGGGCCAGCGGCAGGCCGGGCTGCGCGGCGAGCGTCGACTGCGTGTAGGCGCGGAGCGCCTCGAGCCAGTGCAGTTTGTACGCGAAGTGCGGGTCGTCGAGACCGCGGCCGTTGGGGACGTAGAGGCTCCAGACCTTGACGCCGTCGATCGTCGCGCCGAGCGCGCGGGCCTCCTGCGGGGCATCCGGACCCTCGTGGCCCTTCAGGAACCCCGGCATGTCGGGGAAGGCATACTCGACCTCGGTGATCGGCTCACGACTCGCGATCGCGACGCCGTTCCACTGGTTCAGGCCGTGCGCCTCGACGTGGTAGCCCGCCTCTTCGAACGCCTCGTAGGGGAACTGCTCGGGCTTGCACTTGATCTCCTGCATCGCGAGCACGTCGATGTTCTCGCGCACGGCGAACTCGACGGTGCGCACGACGCGCGCGCGGATGGAGTTGACGTTCCAGGTGGCAAGCCGCATGGTTCCCAGCCTAGATCGGGCGTCCGACGCCGCCGGTCGTAGACTCGGAGCCGT
>JAAIGE0100468399.1_pt1 | contig 14660 bp, 16 predicted proteins | sample 6487951 | NCBI WGS metagenome assembly JAAIGE01 (sample SAMN13974128, study PRJNA590717) | phyllosphere metagenome | biome: tomato field; feature: multiple bacterial spot infested tomato fields; material: tomato leaves; isolation source: leaves from tomato fields | host: Solanum lycopersicum ... | reverse complement strand
GCTCAAGAAGCGCCGCCGGAACCGGGGCCGCGAGGCCCCGGCCGAAGCCGATTAGACGGCGAAGAGCAGCAGCAGGGCGATCAGCAGCGAGAAGATGCCGAGCGCCTCGGTGAGGGCGAAGCCCAGGAGCAGGGTGGCGCGCTGGCCGTCGGCGGCCGAGGGGTTGCGAAGGGCGCCGGCAAGGAACTGACCGAACAGGTTGCCGAGGCCGATGCCCGCGCCCGCCATGCCGAGGCAAGCGAGGCCGGCGCCGATGTACTTCGCAGCGACGGGATCCATGGTAACTCCTGAGGTCTTTCTCGAGAAACGTGCGCGAGGTTCGCGGCGGGGAAGCCGGCCGGTCGTCAGTGGCCGGGGTGAAGAGCGTCGTTCAGGTAGATCGCCGTGAGCGTCGCGAAGACGTAGGCCTGAAGGGCCGCCACGAGGAATTCGAGGGCGGTCAGGGCGATCGTCAGGAACAGCGGGAGGGGCGATAGCACGCTCCAGGCCCCGGCGAGAAGAAGCTGAACCACGAAGAAGGCGAAGATCTTCATCGCGATGTGGCCGGCCAGCATGTTCGCGAAGAGACGAACCGACAGGCTGATCGGACGCGAGATGAACTCGCTGCCCTGGTCGACCCGGATCGACGCCGGATAGCCCACCTCGCTGCACACCCGTTCGAGCACCTCCACGACGTCCGGCGCCCGGAAGCTGAACCGCGGCACCACCGCCGGCGAGAACCGGCTGAAGGTGTCGACCACCGTCAGGATGCGCAGCTTTGGTCCCGTCGCGAGTTGGTCATGGACGAAGTCCATGGCCCACACCTCATTCGAACAAGACGCCGCGCAGCGTCCTTCTCTCAGCTTCGCCTTCACCCGACGCTTCGGCGGTTTGTGTCGCAACTGCAGTCCCATCTCCCTGTAAAGCCGATAGATACGCTTTGCGTTCACGTCCCAACCCTCGCGCCGGAGCAGCACATGGATGCGGCGATAGCCGTAACGCACCCGCGTCTCGGCGATCTCCTTCATCCGCTTCTTCAGGTCGGCCTGATCCGCGCGACACCCACGATAGTGGTAGCTCGACCGCTCCGCCCGAAGCACTCCACAGGCCCGCCTGATGCTGACCTGCCATGTGCTCCTGACGGCGTCGACGAGTTGCCGGCGCCGGTCAGGCCTCAGAGCTTTCGCGAGACGACTTGCCTATCAACATCGCCTTGTCGAGGCTCAGGTCAGCGACCAACCGCTTCAGCTTGGCGTTCTCCTCCTCGAGCTGGCGCAGCCGCCGCATCTCCGACGGCATCAAACCCGCATACTTCTTGCGCCACGCGTAGAACGTCGCCTCGCTGATCCCCGTTTTCCGACACACCTCGCCGACGCTCGTGCCATCCTCCGTCTGTTTCAGCACGAAGGCGATCTGCGCCTCCGAAAACTTCGATCTCTTCATCGCTCACTCCGCTTCCCTGGCCCTCCTTCATAACTGGAATTTTCCAGCTCTAAGCGGTCCAAAAAACCGGCAGCAGGTCACCATCACCAGCATCCATGACACACCCAATACCAACAATTGGGGTATGGACGTTGCTTCAAGCGATGCCGAGCGTTGCGCCTGCCAAACTGTACGATGCGACCTTGCATGGGTCATCAAATCACCTGCAGCATTGACTGTGTTGCTAATGTAGGGCACCGTGGAAGCGGAGAATTGATATGCTTGACCGTCGCGATCCCGAAAGCCCGTATTACGTACCGCCTGGTTCGAATCCGTTTTCGTACAACATGGTTGAGAACGGTGGAGATGATCCAGTTAGGCGCTTCCGAGACTTTGGTGAGCAAAATCATGCTAGGCCATGGTCCTGGAAGTTCTTTTTTTTCGTTGTCGGTTTTATGGCGTGGGTAGTTATCTCGGCAGTCTACTTCTAGAATCCGAGTAAGTTCTTAGAGACTTCGACGTCCTTCGGGGTGTCAAGTTGTTGGCTCGTAGCTGCTCGTACCACCGGTTTTTGACCCGCTCGAGAACCGCGCACCGCTCCAGTAACGCCAACAATCCCTTGCGCTGCTGGTGCCTGGTCTGGGGCCGCGACCGCGACCGGCTGCGGTGCCCCGACACCGCCGCCATGGTACCGACCGATAACGGACTCCCGTGACGCCACGCCACGGGGTTGGACGTCGGCTAGACCGTTCGTCTCGATGACCTGCTCCAGCTCGTTGATCCGGCCGCGGACTGCCTCGTTGCGCTGGGACATGAACCGCCCGATCGCCGCGTTGCGCGCCATATCCTGTTCGGGCGAGGTATATTGGTCGTGGAGTTCGGGCATCCCCATGCCCGGGTTGCGCGCCCGCTCGCTCATATACCATTCCTGCAGCTTGGTGCTGAGGTTCTCGCTCATCTGCATGCCGTTCGACTGCGAGTAGGAAATCTCGCGGTTCAGTCCGTCGGAAACCTCCTGCAGTTCCTGGCGTGCCGAACTCACTCGCCAATTGCGATCGAGATTTTGCGAGGTGGTATTCGACGTCGTATTGGTCAGCACGCTCGACGCAAACTGGCCGCTGGATAGGCTGGTACCGTTATTCGTATTGTAGCGGGTACCGCTGCCCAGGTTAATGCCGGAGCGGACATCTTCCGAGTTAACCAGCCCGGTCGCCAGATCGCGCCCCTGCGTTTTGCTGAACCCATCGGTCCAAGTTCCTCGCGCACCTGCCGAGAGGCCGACTCCTACCTGCGGCATCAGGCTGGACAGAAGACCTCCACTACTGCCGCCGCCACCTGAGCCGCCACCAAGGCTCCATTTCAAATTGCCTTCGCCTGATAGGTGGCGCTGCAGATCAAATTGCTGGTTGGCACGGGTTCCATTCGTGAGCCTGTCCGATGCGTCCCGCGTGGTCGACAACCCGGTCCCGGCGGTCCGATCGACGGTGCCATAGTTCTGCACGTCCGAACCGGAGGTGACGTTGCTGCGGGAATCGAAGCCATGCGCGTTGGCCAGCGCGGAGGTAATGCTGGTGCCGGTGCCGAGCGTGAAACCGACGTCCTCCGACGACCCGTGGGTGTTGGACTTCGCGATCCGTGCCGCTTCTGTCGCATTCTGCGACGCGGCTGCGATCTCACCGCTGGAACGGGTGACGGAGAAGGGCAGCTTCGCCGTCGCAGGGTTGGCGTCGATCACCATGCGGCCGTTATCGTGGGCGGTGAACATCGTCCCGCTGTCGGTGCGATAGCCATAGGAGCCGTGCCCGGAGGTCAACGTCGGCGCCAGCGACCATTGGCTGGTCTGGCGCATGTTGTCGGTCGAGTTGGCGAAGCTGACGTTGCCGTAGCTGTAGTTGCCGGTGGTCTGCTCGGTTGCCGCCTGCTCGGCCGCGTTCTGTGCCGGCGCCAGCATCGAGGTCGCGTGACCCGCGACACCCATCGCTCCGCGCGCAAGGCCGCCGGCGATGAAGGGCACGCTCATCAGCATGAACCCCGCGATCGTCGCGGTCTCGGCGTTCACCGCACCGACGCCGGCGTAGCTGATGAGCGATATCCCGTTCTCGGCGATCGCATTGCTCGTCGAGACCGCGCGCGACATGCAGATCATGTGGAGGATCACATAGAGCGGTCCCCATGCGGCCAAATAGAAAAAGCCGGTGACATAGCCCTTAAGCGCGGCCACCCCGGTCTGGGGTAGCAGGAACAACGGGAAGATGACTGGAAACATCGCGTAGAAGACCACGGTCAGCACCACGTTCAGGATCGGCACCCACGTCATCGCCTGCGCCGCGATCGAGTTGTACGTGTTGCGTGCCTGGATATCGGCCCGGGTGGTCGCGAAGGTATCGATCGCGCCTGAGCCATCGCCACTGGCCATCCCGTCGCGTGCGAGCAGGAAGGCGTTGATCGCGTTCGACTGGCGCATGATGATCGAGGTATGGCCACCATAGCCGGTGAACGCGCGGGTGACGATCGGCAGGTCCTGACGCAGCTTGGCCAGCGCCGCATCCCGTCGCATCCGCGGATATAGTTCCTTGGACATGATACCGAGATGTCCCTCAGCGAGGGAGTCCCACGACCAGGTGAGCTGGTTATAGCCCTGCCGACAGGTGACGATGCTGGCGTTCATCTGGTCACCGCTACGGTAGATCCATGGTTGCGACAGCGATTCCGACCCCGGCCCCATATGCTCCCACAGCTCGACCGAATGCGTAATGACCGTCATCGACTTGCGGCGCAGCAGCAGCTCGGGGAACAGACAGTTCTTGAAATAGGCCTGCAGGTTGGTGGCGTACTCGGCGTCACGGATCTGGATGTTGCGCGTCGCCTCCAACAGGCGCGATCCGTAGATCATCCCGTTGGTCGAATATTGGAGCTGGTTGGGCATGACGAAAACCGTCTCGGCGGTCCGGGTCAGCCAGTCGCCCGCCTGGCTGGTGAAGCTGGCGATGACGCCCAGGCCCAGCGGCACGTTGGCGACCGTGGCGGGGCTAAGCGACGGATTGATCCGGTCGGTGACCTTCACATCGACGGTCGGCACCATCAGGCAGAGGTAGATCGCGGTCGCACCGAGGTACCAGTTAAGCCAGGCGCGGACGTTCATGGTGAAGGCGACGCTGATGATCGCGTAGATGAAGCCGATCACCATCGCGACGCGGATGAGCGAGCGATAGCCACCCCCGCCGGTCCACGCCGCGACCGCGTTCAGGACGTTGACGACATACTCGCCGCCGCCGATCGTGAAGACCTCCACCATCGCATCGCTTCCTAGTTGAGGCCTTGGACGGACAGGCCGCGGCTGAAGTTGAGCGACGCCGACAGTGCCGGCGACATGGTGTTCTGAAGGGTGGACTCGAGCATGAGCGAACGGTTGATGAGCGCGGTGGTCATCTGCACCGTGTCCTTGATCCGGTAGTCACGCTTCGAATATTTATCGCGCGCCTCGAGCAGCTGCCGCCGCCAGGTCTCGGCGGTCGTCTGGTCCGCATCCGGGATATGGACACTCGCCTGGGACACCCGGTCGAGCATATTGTCGATGATCGCGCTCAGCAGGTTGACCGAGACGATCTCGGCGAGCGTGTCGAGTTCGTCCGAGGTGAAGGTCGAGTGCGCCATCGCCTGGACCGTCAGCATCTTGTAGAGCGGCAGCGACGTCATGTTGAGGAGCTGCTTCTCGGCGTTATCGAGCACGCCATCGGAGCGGATCTTGTCGTTCATCGACACGATCATCGTACGGATGCGGTGGCGCAGCGCGACGGTCGCCGGGATGGTCAGGGCGGTCTTCGTCGGATTGAGGCACAGCTCCTCGGTATCACACTTCAGGACTTCGACCGGGCTCGCATCGGCGGTGCCGTCGAGCAACGCGGTCACCACCGCCTCCTCGGCCGGGCCGATGTAGCGGATGCCGCTGCCGTCGGTCCCGTTGACGTTGGTGATGACGGTGCCGACGACCGTCATGATATATTCGGAGAAGCCGCTATCGAAGTTATAGCCGGTGGTGCCGCCGCGGGTCGAGCCGAACGCGGCGGACCGCCGCAGTGCCTCCCAGGTATAGTTGCGCGGCGTGCCCGGCGTCAGGTCCTTGGTCCTGGCATCGGTATTGGCCGCGAGCGTCGCCTCGCGCTCGCCCTCGGGGCCGCACCCCTGGCGCGCCCGCGCCCAGTCCGAGAACCGGCCCCCGCTCTGACCGACCGCCGCGCAGATCGTCGAGCGCGCACCGTCCATCTTGGGCCAGATGCCGCCCACCAGCCCCTGCGCCGCCTCACACGAGCTGATGTTCATCTGGTTCATCTGCTGGGCGACCTGGCTGAACTCGCCCATGACCTTGCTGATCTGCGGCGAGACGCTGTCGATCGCGAGCTTGAAGGCGAACCCGACGGCGTTGTTGGCGGTAGCCTTGAGCATCGCCACCATCTCGGCGGCATTGATGAAGCTGAAGCTGCCGGAGAATACATCGATCCCGCCGCACCCGGCGCGCACCGAGGGCATCTGCAGGTTGAACGGCTGCACGTTCTTCTGCGGGAACCGCGACCAGAGGTTGCCGCCGGTATAATAGCCTGCCGCCTGTCCCTGGTAGGCCGACGAGCCGGTGACGTTCGCGGCCACGCCGGCATCGCGGAAGAAGTCGTTCATCTTGTCGGCGACGTCGGCCTCGGCGGCCCCCAGCGGCACGAGGTTCGCGACGGCCAGGCATGCGACACCAGCGGCAAGCCGACGGGAGAGGGCGCGGAGAGAAGGGCGACGAACGGGCGAGGGGGCAGGCGTCATCGGCGAGCGCTCCCGGCTTGAGGGGTGGTGAGGAAGGCGATGCGCTGCACCACCTCATCGGCGGACATGAGCCCTGAGCCGACGGGCAGGATGCGCCGGGTCAGCGTGTCGAACAGGACGAGGACCGGGGTCGAGCGGCCTTCGACGCCCATGCGGGCGCGCTGCCCGCTGTCGACGACATAGCGCGGGAAGAAGCGGTTCGGACCACCGTCCATCGACACCGCCATCACCGGCATCCGGTATCGGTCGGACACCATGCGCAGGATCGGATCGAACGCCTCGCACGCGGCACAGCTCTGCGCGAAGAAGTAGAACAGCCCGTAGCGATCGCCGACGGCGGTCGCGGCGTGGGCGGCCGTGATGGGGGCAAGGCCCGTCCATGTAAGAAATGCGGCCCCGGCAAGCAGCTTGCGGCGCGATACGTGTAATACAGGCATTATCAGTAATCGCTCCCGACCTTGGTGTTGGTGAGCACGAAGATGCGCTCCATGATCTCGTCGGCCGACATGATCCCAAACCCGATGGGCATCGTCTGGCGGGTCTGGGTATCGAACAGTACCAGCGCCGGGTTGGCGGTGCCGGGCACGCCCATGCGCGCGCGCTGGCCGCGATCGACGACTGCGCCGGGGAACTGGCGGCTCGGGGTGCCGTCCATCGACACCGCCATCACCGACATACGGTGGGTGTCGGCGACCGAGCGGAGGATCGGCGCGAAGACATCGCAGGCGGTGCACGAGCCGGCGTAGAAGTAGAAGATGCCATAGCGCTGGCCGAGGGTCGCCAGCACGCGGGTACGGTCGGCGGTGCGGTTATCGGTCCACGCCCGCTTGCCGAGCGTACCGACCGGGCGCTGGAGGGTGTAGTCGATATCCGGGTTCTGCCACAGCGCGCGCTGCCACGTATCCGAGAAGGTCGAGGCACGGTCGAGCTGCTCGCGCTGGAAGCGGACATAGGCGATGATGTTCGCCTCGGTCGGCTCGAGGATCGCCCTGGCCTTCAGTTCATCGAGCTGCCTTGCGATCGCGGCCAGACGCTCGGCCGCCGACGTGGTCGGCGTTGCCGCCTGCGCCGGCGGTCGCGACGCGGTCCTGGGCTTGGTGCAATAGAACCACTGCCCGAGCTTACGCTCACGACAATAGAAGCTGTCGTCACCGGCGGCCGTCGCCCCACCGTCCGGCGACCCATTCTCGGGCGAAATCTCCGTTTGCTCGATGGCGTCCCCTCCGGTGGACTGCGCCCATGCCGGGGTTTCGACCACCAGCCATCCGGCCACGGCGACGAGGCCGATCGCGGCGACGCCTACTCGCCTGCGAAATTCAGGCATCAGAGCCTCCCTTGTGTGTCGGCTCCTCACCGTCGTCGGCGTCGACCAGCGCGAGCGGAGGGAGATCCTCGTCCATCAGGTCGCCGTCGAGTTCGCGTCCGGCGATCCGCAGCCAGACCATCCAGTTGGCGACATCGAGCATCTTGGTGCCCATATCCATTATCCGGACCAGACCCTTGAGGTGCAGCGCCCCGGCCTGACGGCCCTCCAGCGTGGCGCGCATGCCGCCCTGGAACGGCATCAGCCACCCCTTGCCGATCATTGTCCGGCAACTGTCCTCGACGTCGCGCGGGTCGACCTCGCAGCCGAACCAGTGGGTCAGCGTCGCGGCGATATCGCCCGCGCGGTGGGCGATGGTTGAGCGCGAGACCCGCATGTAGATCGCGAGCTCGAACACCGACATCGTCAGCGCGCAGGGGCGGCGTACGCCCGAATGGCCGGTATCGTTAGCCGCGGGCATAATAGTCTTCGATCCTGCGCTGGATTTCGGTCATCGCCCGCACTTCGTCGGGCAGCTTCGCGGCATCGGTGAACTCGGCATAAACCTCGCTGAAATCCATCTGGGAGAGATCAAGGCGCTGGAACTCCTCGATCGAGAAACCCTGGCAGGTCGCATCCTTGGCGCGACCCCACGGCTTGGCGAGCTGCGCGCGACCCTGTTCTTGGAGTATCCGGGCGAGCTTGCTGCCAAAGCAGCAATAGGCGGTGCGCGACGTGACGCAGACGCCGAGCACCTTGTCCGAACAATAGGTGCCAAGCTTGTGGCACAGCCCCTTGTCGTCGCGCTGATCGAGCGACCGGTCGGCCGCGCTGCACAGCCACGGCGTCAGGATCGGCACTCCCTTGCCCGAGCAGCAGTTGGACGCGCCGAACAGCTTCTTCGAACATGCGCCGCGCTCGCCCGAGAACACGCGAAGTCGATCTGGATCAAACTGTCGGCCCGCCTCGTCCAGCGCATGCAGCCCGGTCAGCGCGTCCTTGAACTCGCTCGACGCCTCGCGCTTGATACTCTCGCATTCGCCGTTCAGGCAGTAGACGTCGCCGCCGCAGACGTATTGCTTGTCGGCCGCAGCGTCAGTGGCGGGCAACGGGCAGCTATAGACCTTCTGCCACACCTTGCAGGCACCCTCTGCCGGGTCGTCGAGACATTCGTCCCGCAGGAACCGGCAGCTGCGGTTGCCCTCGATCTCGCCGCAGTCGCTGGCCGGGGCCTCGGCCTGGCAGGTCGCCTCGCGCCGCCACGCCCAGCAGGCCTGGGTCACGGGGACGCCGTTCACGGTCCGGGTTTCACCCGGCTCGACGCAGGTTTCGGCGGCAGCGCCACACGTGGTATCACCCACCAGCGCGTCGCACCCGCTCTCGACCCGCTCGACGGTGACCGACGTCGAACCTTCCTGCTTGTACCAGCTCGTGCCGGTCTTGCTGTTCTGGTGACCATCGAGCGGCCCGGTCGGCAGCGCGGCCGAGCAGGAATAGAGCGAGGCGTTCACCTTCAAGTGCTTTTTGCAATAGCTGCGGTAGTCCTCGACCTTCTGTCCGCCAGCGCCCATCTCGATCTGGGCGTCGCAGGCGTGCATCGTCACGCCCTCGGCGCGGCAGACGCCCGCGCTGACCTGGGACTGAAGATACGTGTCCGGGGCGAGGCCTGAGACGTTCGTCGATCCCCAGTAGAAGTACCGGGCGTTGTTGGTGACCTTCGGCTCCATGCGGATCGTGCAGGACCGCTGGCGCTCCTCGAGCTTGACCCCCTTGTTGCAGGTCGCCTCATAATAGCCCCGATCGCCGGCCGGCGGGGGGAGGGGCGTGCAGCTTCCGGTCGTGCCTCCGAGCGCTTCGCCCGCGAGGAACTGTTCCGGCGACTTCTCGATGAGCGTCGCACGCCTGGTCGCATCGAGGATCTCGCTCTTGGCGAATGTCCGGCGCGTGCCCTGACGGTCGATCACCGTACCGAAGGCATCGTCGGTGCTCGACTTGACCATGCCGTCGCTCCCCAACCGGTCGGGGTCGTCGAAATAGTCGCCTTCGGGCAGGTCGGTGCCCTGGTAGCCCGGCAGCGCGTCCAGTTGCGCCTGCCCCGGCACCAGCGCACCGTCGGCGCGCATCGCCTTGCCGACCCGATTGCCCTCCTCGCGGGCCTCGCGCACGCTCTGCTGCGCCACGACGCCGCCCGACACCGAGACGGCGAACAGCAGGAAGGACGCGGCAAGGAGCTTCACCGCGCCGCCTTCGCCAGATTGCCGAGCGCCACACCCGCCACCCGCGCGCCCGGGCCGTTGCCGCGCGCGAAGGTCTCGAGCGCATAGGCGACGGTGACGTTACCGGCCATCCGGTCATGAGGGGGCACGTCACTCTTGCAGTTGAGACCTGCACAGAGGTCGAAGTCGGAGGCGACGGCCACATAGGTCGGCACCGCCTGGACGTTGAACGCCCGGAACAGTCGCGGATCGATGCCGATGTTGGCCGCCTGATCCTCGCGCGAAACCACCTTCCCGAGCAGCGCGCCGAACTCCTTCACCGAGTTGTTCGGGAAGCCGCGGAACACCACGACACCGCCGGCCGAGGCGGTGTCGGCGATGAGCCGACGCAGCGCGACCTCGGGCATCGAGAGGCTGGCAAAGGCGATGAACTGGGGCGCCTCACCGCGCGCGGCAGCCATGGAGCCGCCCGCACCGCGCACGATTTCATCGAAGTCGACCGCGCCTTGCGCACCGCGAGGCAGGTCGCTCGCAGCGATGCGCCGCAGATTGGCGGCCCCGCCGTCGGCAGCGGTTTGCGCTTCCTCGCGCAACGCGTCGCTCTGCCGCTTGACCTGTGCCGCGAAAAGGTCGGCATCGCCTTCCATCGCGGCCGAGCGCCGCTTCACGGCATCGAGGTCGAGACCGTCGACGGTCTGCCCGATGGCCTGGATACCCGCGAGACCCAGCAAACCGGCAAGCGTGAGGAAAATGGTACGGCGCATCGTCAGTTCCTCACAGCACGCAGCAGTTGCGTTTGCGCCAGACCAGATAGCCGATGTCCTCGCCCTTGACCGGAAAGGTGCGGCCCGAGCGCGGGTCCATGTCGGAGGCGCCGATCGGCGCGCATGCCGCACGGCCGCTGGTCATCGCCACCGGGTTGACCATCTGGAAGCGATATTGCTGCTTGCGCAGCACTGGCATCAGATATTTGCTGCACAGCGCGCGCGACCCCATCGTCCCCCACGCAAGGCCCTGACGGTGCATCTTGTAGGTGAACCGCGAGAGCGCGAGACGCGATGCCTGGACGTGGCTGATGCTCGACGCGATATTGCCGTTCATCGGGTACATCGGTCCCTGACAACCGGCGCACCAGAAGGCAGGGTCGAGCGGCAGCTTGGCGGTCGAGGCGATGCAATCGCCCGCACAAGCGGCCTGTGCGATCTTGCTCGAGAAGATCACCGCCTCGGGGTTGATGAGCGCGGACAGGCTGTCGTCCTGCCACAGCGGGTCGATCTCGGTGATATAGGCGATGTCGAACGACGCCGGCTCGAAGCACAGGAAGTTGGTTAGGATCTCCATCCAGTAGAGCAACGGGTAGACGTACCAGTGGACGTGCCACTTCGAGGTATTCTGCCCCTGCCCGCCGATCGCGGATGGGCCGCCGACATAGCCGCGACCGATATCGAAGCCAGGCGATATCTTGGCGCCGCCGAGGTTCACGAAGCACCATGGCTTGGTGGTCACGTCGGCCAACCGCACCGGCTCCCAGAAGCCGGTGGCGATGCCGATCCGCGGCACCGGGTTGCCGCACGCGCAGACCGGCACCGATGGGTTGGCGGTATCGGCGCGATTGCTCGGCCAGATTTTCAGCCCGCCGACCGACAGCGGGAACAGACACGACCAGCACACATCGGTCACCGGATTGACGAACTTGCCGTGGCACTGCGCCTTGCCCGCCGACACGTCCTGCGCTGTCGCACGGACGGAGAGTCCGAGCGACAGCACGAGCATCGCACCCACGCACGACAGGATCACGGTGAAACGGCGAAGCAGCGTCATGCCGGTTCGTCCTCGCGCGCCGGCTGCATCAGCCACGCCTCGTCCGCGCGCTCCTTGCGCAGCAGGTACAGCGCGGTGTGGAGCACGGTCATGACGAACAGGGTGACGGTGACGAACGTTGCCGCCGGGCCGAGCAGGCGCACCAGTACCGGGTTGGCGGCGACCGCAACCGCGGTCAGGACGCACAGCAGCTGAAAGGTGCGCCGCATCCCCCGCAGCTGATCGGTCTCGGGCGCTGCCATCGGCGTGCGCAACAGGTCGAGCCACAGCGGCATCAGCGTGCCCCCTTCATGACGATCTCGGAGATACGGACGATCTGACCGTACTGGCGCGCGACCGCGGGGGTGTGGCGGATGCCGAAGCGCTCGGTCAGCCGTCCTTCCTGGTCGAAGTAGAACCGACGCTGGCGCCTGGTCATCTCCTCGAACGGCGAGCCGTTGACGAGGATGATCTTGGCATCGAGATCGCGGTGGGTCGTCGTCGCCCACGCCATCTGCTCGGCATCGTCGCCGTCGACGAACACCAGCGCCTGACGCATGGTGACGAAGGCCAGCGGATTGACCGTCTGCCCGGCCGCGACGATCAGGTTGCCCTTGGGGTCGCGGACCTCGTGGTCGATGGTGACGCTCGGGTCGAACGCCCAGCTACGGGGCTGCGTGGCGGCGGTGATCCCCTCGACCGGCTTCGGTCGCCGGATGCGCGCTTCCGCGCGCTGGCGGAATATCGCGTTCATCCGGTCGATCCCGCCGCTTGCCTGTAGGGTATTCAGGCGGTTCTCGATCGTCGACAGCAGGTCCGGCTCGATGATCGGGAAGGTCTGGCCGGCGACGCCGTGGTCGCTGGCAGCGATCGGCGCCGAGGTGGTCAGCGAGAGCAGTCCGCCTGCCGCGAGAATCTCCAGTACGCGTATCATAGCACCGGGAACCCGGTGCCGGCGATGTTCCGGACGCAGGCGAACCCGATGGCCGCGTAGCGGCTGTCGAAGCCATCCTTGTGCGGCGTCCCGACATAATAGCAGTCGCGCGGGATCGTGCCGGTGGGACCAGGGGCGAGCGGCTCGCCGGTACGGGTGAGCGGCTTCATCCGACCGACCATGCGGCCCGCGACGATCACCGCGGACCCACGATGCTCAACGGTCTCGCCGGGCATACCGTAGACGATCTTGCCGAACAGGTGCGGCTCAGGGCCGAAGTGGCGCACCACCAGCGGATTGGTGGGGGCGAGGAAAAACACATAGTCCCCGCGCGTGGGCACATGCGTCTTGTGGATCACGAACATCCAGTTCGGGAGCGATTCCGAGCTGTTGATGAGCACGCCGTGGGTGTCGCGCCACTCGGCGATCGCGTTGACGCCGAGACCGCCGACGATGAGCAACGCGACCGCGGCCCACAGGTGCTTGCGTGGCCGCCAACGCTGGTCTGTCGCTTCAACGACCGCTGCCATCGCCGCCTCCGAATACCGTCGCGCTGGCACCGGGGACCATCTGCGTCTGGGGCGGGGCCATGCCCGCCGCCGCCGGGGCTGTTTCGGGCGCGCCGAACGGTCCCGCCTGTACCGGCGCACCGGCCAGCCCCATGGGGGCGGCCGAGACCGGCATGGCGGTCGGAGCCGTGGCACGGGCCGCCTCGACTGCCTGCATCTGCTGCTGCATCTGCGCCGCCGACGCCGGCCGTGGCCGGGGTACGCCGGACGCATAGATCGCGTTCGCGATGCTTGCCGTCACGTCGGGTATGTTCTTCGACAGGACTGCCTCGCCGACCAGCACCACCTCGCCGGTAGCGCCGCGTCGCGTGATCTCGCGTTCGAGGCCACCCATGAACCCGCGCATCTCGGCTTCCACCCGGTCGGGCGGAGCGGCGCTCCGCGCTTGCGCCTGCACATAGTCGCCGACGATGCGCGACAGGTTGGCGCGCACGAACCGCGTCTGCTTGGGGTACAGTACCGCCTGGGTCACCCACAGCGCCCAGACCGCGATTGCGAACCCGAGCGCACAGAGCAACAGCTGCGGCGTGGTCAGGCCCGCGAAGACCTTGGCGGGCGCAAGGCGAACAGCCGGGGCAGTATGGGCCGGCACGTCGTTCGCTGCCTGGTTCATGGTCGGATCAGCCACGCTGCACGTCCTCCTGGGCCGGATCGCGCGGAGTCAGGGAGCCGCGACGCAGGAACAGGATGGTGGCGAACACGACCAGATGGACGGTCGCGAGCATCGCCTTGAACCGCATCAGCCGGTCCGCATCGGCGGTGACGTAGCGACTGGCGAAGTTGTCGAGATGCAGCATTGCACCGTCGAGCGAGAAGCTGCCGATGACGAGGAAGAAGAGAACGAAGACCCCCCAGCTCATCAGCAGCGTCGAGGCGAGCAGACCGCTCCAGTGGAGGGCAAGGTACAGCCACCACCCCCGATCGCGTGGAGACCGCGTGGCACCGCGGCGATGGATTTGCCGGACCAGGGTGTTGCCTTCGATAGTGATCGACATGGAGGTCACTCCGCTGCGAGCTGGAGCGGTTCGTCGCTTCCGGCGTCGCTCCATTTCTCTGGGTTCTGGGGGTAGGCGACGCGCTCGATCGCGGCGTCCATCGACAGCCCTTGCGCGACCAGCTCGCGGATCGCGGCAAAGGTGCGCGGCGAGGACGAATAGACGGTCGCCGAATAGGGATCGAGGACGAGGCGGCCGACCGCCAGCGTGTCGGGTCCCTTTATCATGACGTCCGAATATTCGACGCCTTGGCGTTTCAACGAGCGCAGCAGCGCGTCGGTATGATCGTCCATGTCGAAGCGGCCGAGCTTCTTGAAGTCCGCGATCGTCTCCGCCTTCTGCTGGAGGATCACCGACCAGTCGCTGTTTTCCAGCGCCGCGCGGCTGCCGTCCGACTTGTAATAGTCGTTGAGGCTCTGCGTCGCGGTGACGAGGCTCGCGCCGTACTTGCGGCAGGTGCGCGCATAGGTCTCGATGAAATCGGCCATCGAGCCGCCCTTGAGCATCTGCCATGCCTCATCGAGCAACAGTGCCTTGGGGATGCCGCGATCGAGGCGACGCATCATTTGCTGCGCCATGAACATGATCGCGGTCAGCGCCACGGCGCGCAGCTCCTCGCGCGACGACAGGTCCGAT
>JAAIGE0100693328.1_pt1 | contig 14665 bp, 15 predicted proteins | sample 6487951 | NCBI WGS metagenome assembly JAAIGE01 (sample SAMN13974128, study PRJNA590717) | phyllosphere metagenome | biome: tomato field; feature: multiple bacterial spot infested tomato fields; material: tomato leaves; isolation source: leaves from tomato fields | host: Solanum lycopersicum ... | reverse complement strand
CGCGGGCAAAGAGTCCGTACATCGTCATGCTGGCACCTCAGCTGGTCGGGCGTCGAAGATGTCCACCGGCGGCACCCGCAAGAGCGCCCTCGCCTCCTGCACCGTGCCGGCCAGCCACTGGTCCTGATCCTCTGGCGCCAGCGGGATCACGCTGCGCTTGTCCTGCCGATCTGCGGGCAGCTTCGGGTCAGGCTTGTGCATGCGCCGCATGAGCGGGTGCGCGTCGGCGTTGATGGTGAGCATGGTGTAGCTCTCGTGCACCTCGCCCGTGGTCTTGTCAGTCCACGTGTTCCACAACCCGGCCAGGCCCCACGGGCGGCCATCCGTGCGGCGAAACCGCCACCACACATTGCGGCCCGTCTCCCAGTTGGGTTCATCGAAATCCGCAGCCGGGATGATGCAGCGCTGGCCACGCGCCCACGGGTGTTTGTAGCTGGCCTTTGCCTCCAGCTCCTCGCTGCGCGCGTTGTTGGTCGGGTACTTCAGCTTGGGCTCTTTGGCGAACCAGGGGATGAGGCCCCACTGCCCCACCACCAGCTCGCGGCTGAAGCCCGCGTCGTCGCGCGCCCGCCGGATGAAGGGCCCTTGCCCGCGGGGGAACAGCACCTCGTCCCACCATCGCAGCGCGTTCGGCCGGCCCACGGCCCACTCCCGTTCAATGTCCAACAAATGCGGTGGGGTATAGCGGTTGCACATTTGCGCTCCTGATTCACGAGCAGCCAGCTTACGGCGGGCGCGGCGGCGCATTGCGTAGGACGGCCGGGCCTCTGCTTGCATCATCCGCCGCCTCTTGCAAAGCCTCAAATACTGTACGAACATACAGTTAATTGAGGTGACGCATGAAGATGGAAACGCAATACCTGTGGCGCGACACAACCTATCCCGAGGGCAGCCGCCCCATCGGCATCACATGGGCGCCCGACGCGCCGCCCTGGCGCCGTCCGGGCAACGAGCCCATGCTGAGCACCGCCAAGCAAGTCATGGTGCGCAACCAGCCTTGCGAGTGGGACTACCTGTACCGGGTCACAGGCACCTGCGCCACCACCGGCATGCCGACATGGCCCGCCCGGTTGATGCACCCGAAATGCTGCGAGGAAGACCCCGGCTTTTGCCCGCTGGCCGGCCCGGCGGCCATCTACACGGTGGAGCAGGCCGGAGAGGTCTGGACAGTCACCACGCGCGGAAGCCATTCCACGCGGATCGTCTACCAAGGCCCCGGCCCCGTGTTCGTCACCCCCAACGACCCGGTGGCCTGACGCGCCGCAACAGGAGCACACCATGAGCATTGCAACGCACAGCGCGGCCAGGGCCTGGCTGATGTACCCAACCTGGCTGGGCTACTCCGAAACACTGGAGCTGGAACGGCCGCCCGGGGATTACGTCGTCGAGGAAGTCGAAGGCGGCGACCGCTGGATCTGCCGCGCGAAGGATGACGGCAGCGTGGCGTACAAGGGCATCGGCCCCATCAGGATCGTCGATGAACCGATCCCCTTCTGACGGCCCGCAGGAAGGCGAGTAACGCACTGTGCTCTTGTACGTTTACCGAATGCGCGTCGGTGGCAACCGCCTGGAAGGCAACGACGAGGCCCTGCGCCTCCCTGTGCGCGGATGGCTGGAACTGAGGCCCAGCCCACGCGACGACTACGGACCGCGCCTGGAGGCCCACCTGCGCGACGGCGAGGGAGGCGGCGCCCTAATACGGCCGCTGTACTGGGCACGGGTGCGCCGCGTGAGCGGTGTGATGCACCTGGCCGGCAAGGAAGAATGCGGCCGCACTGCGACCAAGGCCAAGTCGGATCTGCGTCCACAGTCCTGGCTGTGCGCCATCCACCCCGAGGACGCCCTACCGCTGCTGGAACGCGTGCGCATCAGCGAGTGGGCGCGGGACCTTCCGGAGACGCCGTTGGACGGCCCGATGTGGGGGATGGTGTGACGATGGTGGGCACGTCACCGGGCGAGCGCGAGCTGGGCGCCCTCGCCTGCCAGGCGCAGCTGCTACAGCCCGGCGAGACCATGCCGGACCAACTGCTGGAGTTCGCGTGGTTGATCGTGCATGCGTGTGCACAGATCGGGGATGGGTATTGGCGGGAGGATGCGAGCGCAGGGCAGCACATCAGGGCGGTCTATTACCCCTGACTGCGACACCGACCGGTGTCATGGAGACCGAGCGAGACTGGAGGATGCAGCAGGAGCGGCGCACGCCGCGCTACACCACCCCACTGGGCCGAGATGCCCGTGGCCAAGAATTTAGCCAAGTTATCCTAACTTAACCAATTTGTCTTTCACCAAATTAAACAATATTGCTCGATTCTCTTTGGACTCAATCTTGCCAGATACAAGAAGGCATATGTCGGCATGTGAGGGATCATCCTCTTTAGCAGTGTCATAAACCCCCAACTGACGTCGCCCTCCGCCATCCATAGTTGGATTTTTTATTGAACGCACGACTTGCACAGAAACCGGCACGTATCCCACCATTGAACGCTTCGGAGCTTCTGGTGATGCAATATGCGATGCCTCCACCCTAGCATTCATAGTCGCAATCATTTGCGCATCAGAAATATATCCTCGACGATGAACAGAAGCACCGCGAGAACTTACATCATCGAAAACAGTAGGCTTGACCGCTCCAGTTTCTTTATCAACATGCACCGGATGCAATATTTGCCGGCACAAGATTTCCTCATCCAAAACGGCACCCGGCGAACAATCAACACAACTAATAGACTCCCAAGCAACTTGGCGCTCAGCGTCCACAGTTTGAATTTCTTTTGAGAGCTTGCCCTCATCCTTATGCTTGGCGAAGAAACTTTTAGGCACGTCAACTAAATAATCAAAAGCCTATCCGAATTCAATTGACTCACTACAGAGAAAAGATATTTTTCCTTTTCTTCCAACAATGCACGACCTTCGATAATTTCGCGGTATCCACTTCGATTTGTCGCAAAGAAGGTCAATTCACCTTCGTGCTCAAAAGTTAATTCGGCATAACCACCGTTCAGATCCCAATACAAACCGACATCGCCATTACTGCTGAGCATCGAGCGTGGCAGCTGTGCACCCAGAGGCAATCTGCCAAGCCATGCAGATGCCTCCGCAAGATTGGATCGAAGAGGTCTGACACTATCAGGCCCGTCCCACCCGTCCTGTAAAGCATCGTACTCCATCAACTCTCTACGGATGTTATCTACAGCTTTTGAAACAAAACGCGGCTGCGTTAAAGCAGAAAACGATTCAGAATCTAAGCTTATAGTAACTGGAGACGATGCGGGAGTTTGTCCAGAATTAACTCCATGTATCGATGCAAAAGCAGCCGCACAAATAAATGCCAACTTTGATGCGGCTTCAAACTTAGCAGTAGAACCGTATTTATTAGGCAAAACCGACGGATTATAAAATCCATACGTCATACTAGCTTGCATAAATCGGCTCCAATTCTTCAAGCCCCTGAGGGCTCAAGCAAGAAAAGAAGAATTTTTTATTTTTCAGATGAATTCTATCCAGCGCCTCTGGAAGGGTGGACAGAAACTCATCAACATTAAGATTTACATTCTTTCTATGGGTGTCAACATCCAATATTGCGCCATGCAGGCGCATCTGCGCCGACTGCTGAACAATTGCATTGGTATATATTGTTGTCATATGCAAAAATTCAGCATCCTCCAATTCAACGCGCAAATGCAAATTCTGCCGATCTACTGAATGCTCTCCTATTTTAACGCCTATAGAAAAACGATCAAGACCGCTTAAGGAAAGTTTATTTTTATCAAAAAAATCGACATACTTGATTGAGTAGGAGTCAATTTTGCTGACAAAAGATGCGTTTTTAAGCGAGTTTAGAATATCGATGATTGCCTGCTTAAAGCCCGCATTCCAACCGCCATATGGCAAAAGACAGCCAACAGCAAGGCTGGTGTCGCCAAATAAGACAGCATACTTATCCCCCCATGTCACTCGAAGCAAAGGCGCGTGCTTAAGATTCTCGTCCTGTGATCTGATCTCAGCTGGGATCTGTGACGCAGGAAGAGACTCGAAAGCCGTTTGCGCAGGAGAAGGAAGTAGAGGAAGGACAAGGCCGGGCAGCAAACTGCTCGCGGGGCCCACGGAATCAAAGCGCACCTGGAACACAGCATCCAGTAGAGGCTCTTTACCCAACTTAATGGGAAGATCAGTGGTCATGGTTTCAGCATCGAGATCGAGCATTAGTAGCGAAGATTACCATATCAATAGTTATAGCAAAAGATCCACGCTGCATGATGAGCGAATGCATGAACGAACACAAACCACCAACCTATGGCGCCAGACGCGTGGCTAATCTGGTTTAGTCAACTTGGGCCACGCCCCCTGCATTAGTCGCGCATCAGCTGCGTGCCCCTCAGCCTGTCGCGCGAGTTCTGCACCAGCTTCTGCCAGGCGTCCACCTCCTGCTGCCATTGCTTCGAATACGGCTGTGCAGGTTGCGGCGTACTCGGCGAGGGCGGGCTGGGCAGCTCGCTCGATGCGGGCCGGGAGGCCGGCAAAGTCGCCCCGCAGCCCTGCAGTGAGGCCGCGCAGATCCAGCAGGCCGCGAGCCAGATCGCGCTGCGCAGCGGCGTTGGTTTGGGACTGGGCCTGGAAGCCGTTGAGTGCATCTTGGAATCCTTTCTGAAAGCCAGCCATGCGGGTCACGACTTGGCGGGTTTCGCCCAACTCGGCGCTGGTGGTCTGGTGCTTCAGCTGCTCGATGGCCAGGTCTTTACGCCAGCCCTGTGCACCCCAGCCGGCACCGAATGCAGCGGCCAGCGCCACGGCCGCCGCAATCGCGGTGGCGCGGCTCATGACCGCCCCCAGTCCAGGCACAGCTCCTGCGCCGTGTCGCGCCGGTCCACCAGGCCCTGCAGCGTGACCAGCTGGCCGCGCACGGTACCCTTCACCCAGCGCTGCAGCTCGCGGCAGCCGCCGTCCACGTCTCCGGCGTTGAACTTGCGCCGCATCGTGGAGCCCTGCAGTGCGGGCTCGCCCAGGTTGTAGACAAAGTCGATGAGCGCGGCCTGCTGCCAGCGGTTGAGGCCGTCGTAGCCCGGGATCTGCCGGCGCACGCCGGCCTGAGCGTCCCGGTAGCGGGCATGCTCCAGCACGTCGCACTCGGCACGGGTGTACAGCTTGCCGGCAATCACGCCCGGGCCGGTGACGCCGCGGCACACCGTCAGCGGCTGGCCCTTGCCGGCTTTGTCCACGTACGGCCGGTAGAGCACGGTGCCGTCGGCCTGCTTGACCGTGGGCCCGTCGCCCTCGTACCAGGCGCCCATGGCCATGGCGATGACCACAGCACCGCCACCCGCGCCGGCTTTGAGCAGGCGCTTTTTCAATTGCTCGTTCATTGGCCTTTTCCTTTCCACGCGGCCCACAGGCCGATTGCGGCCGACACTGCGCCGGCGATGTAGCCCAGCGGCTTGGCGATGCGCGCCAGCCAGTTGAGGACCTTGAGCGCACCCTGCACGGCCCGGAAGAACTCCACGATCTCTTTCGTGTTTTCCTCCAGCTGCTTGGTGGCCTTGGTGTTGGCGGCCATCTCGCCGCGGAGCTTGGCCACGTTGCCCTCGATGCGCGTCATGCGCTTGTCTCCGGCCTGCATCTGGTCGTCCACCTTGGTCAGATGCTCCCCGATGGCTTCGACGCGCTCGCCGATGGTTTTGGTCTTGCCGCTCAACACAAGATCTCCGTAGTCGTTGACGATCACGCTGCGCCCTCCTCCGGGCAAAAAAATGCCGCCCCAGGGGCGGCGCTATGGATGGACGGACCTCGTCGCATGACGCTTACGGCGGGCCCACTGGAAACGGCGCTGTGGGCGGGACAAATGTGGTGCTGTAGCGCCCCACCCCTTTGGTGATGCGGATCTCGTCCAGCAGACCGACGAAGGCTTGCGCTGGCTGGCTATCTCCGATGTCCGTACGCCCCACGACCAAGCCACGCGGCGTGCTTAGGTCAGCAGAGTTGGAGCCGCTGTAGCCCTCCGCGCCGTTGATGTAGATACCGAGGTGGCCATCGGCGCGAGAGATCGCAAAATGAAAATAGGAGTTGAGGGGCACGACGCTGGCAGTCTCACGCCAGGCGACCCCATCACTCCAACCCAGACGCCCCGAAGGGCTGATGCGAACCATGTTGCTGTATAGGCCAGAGACAGTCCGCCGCATGGATAGCAACACCTGCTCCCCCGACGCAGCCGCCACCTTGGCCCAACCCTCGATGGTGAAAGATCCAGCGCCGAACTCAAATGCCGAACTGATGGCTGCCGTGAAGCTCGAAGTCTCCCCGCCCGGAAAGCTGCCCGCATACGGACCAAACCGGCTATCGGAGGAGTAGCCCGCGAGCGAGCCTTTTGTGAGCACCAATCCCAACGGGCCCGAATCCATCGCATCGCCACTGCCCTCATCGAACTTGAGCAATGCACTCACGTTGGCCCAGTAAGGATCACCACCCGGCGCGGGCGCGCCGCCAAACCGAAACGGGTTGAGCAAAAAGCCGCGCTGCCGGGCCCCGCCGATGCGGCGCGCACTCATGCAACCACCCCGATGAGATAGACCTTGAGGCCCTTGGCTGTGCCATCACCGACCTGGTCGATATCGATGGCGATCTCGGCGTCGTCGGCCAGGTCCACCGTGCTGATCACCGGCGGCGCGGCCGCGGTGGTGCTGGTGCGCTCGCCGTTGTCGATGGTCAGCTTGGTGCTCAGAATGGACGCCCCGCCCTGGTTGATGTCCACCGTGAGCAGTGCGCCCGAGGTCTGCCCGGTCGTGAGCGAGGCCCGAACGGCCGACAGCGTCATGGCATGCGGCACGCGGAAGGTGACCTTGGCCACCCCAACAGTCAGCGCCGTGGTCTCGTCGCTGCAGGCGATGGGCAGCGCCACCGGCACGGCACCGCCCCCACCACCGCCGCCGCCCGAGATCTCCGCCCAGGACGCGCCGTTCCACTGCTGCAGGCTGCCAGCCATGTGCACCACCACGCCCTCCACCGGCGCATAGGCGTACCAGGTGCCGGCGCGGAAGATCGCCAGATCGCCCGCGTCGAAGCTCTCCCACTGCGCACCGGTGGCGCCGGCCGGGATGATGTAGATCGCGCCCTGCGCCGGGCTGGCCGGCTGCGCGGCAGTGGTCTTGCTCAGCACCAGGCCGGCCAGGATCTCGCTGCGCAGGGCGTTGTCGTTGGCGGGCACGCTGTTGTTGTTGGTGCCCTGCTGCCACACGGCAAACGGGAGGATAGGAGTGCTCATGCGGGTCTCTCTCTCAAACGTCGAAGTAAGCCGTCCAGGCCTCGTCCGCCCCCATCAAGAAGCGGCGCGGGCCCACCAGGCTGCAGCTGGGGAAGTACTGCAGGCCACCGTTGGCCAGCGGCACGTTGAACGAGCCAATGACCTGGGCGGCGTCCATGTCGATCAGCAGCGCTGCGTTGGAGCCCATGCCCAGGTGGTTGCCAAACACCGTGAGCGTCCCCCACAGCCACTGCCGGTAGTCGATCAGCTCCGCCTCAAACGGGATCTGCGCGCCGGTGGCTGCATCAAAGCAGTACAGCCGACTCGGCTCCGGCCGGACGCACGCCACCCACAGCTTCCCAGCGTGGCACGCGATGTCAAAGGGGTACTCCGGCACGGGGAAGGACGCGACGAACGCGCCCGTCACGGCATCGAGCTTGTGCACGGCATCGCTACCCCGGTCCACGGCGTAGAGGTGGGCGCCGTCCGTCGCCAGCGCGTTGCCGCGCAGGGGCGCAGGCGACATGCCGGTAGTGACAAGGTCGGTGTCGTACCGCATGAACTCGGCCCGGTACGGGTTGCTCACCCACAGGTGGCCACCCGCCAGCGCCAGGCCTTGCGCGTCGCCCCGGCCTGCGGTCTGCACCTTGGCCACCTCGTTGAGGTCCAGGTCGAACTTGCGCACCCAGCCGTCGCCGGCGACGAAGATGTGCGTGCCGTTGTCCACCACCGCAAACACCGCCGTGCCCGCGTATGCGGCACGCTCGAACTCCAGCGTGTCCTTGTTCATCCGCACCAGCTGCCACGACAGCCGCGAGTTCTGCAGGCCGTACACCGAGTTACCCAGGATGCGCGCAAACTTGCCCGCGCTCACCTGCGCCGTCGTCACGCCCTGCTGGCCGGTGCCAGAGTCCGGCGGCCCCGCCACGGGCGCCCCATCCCCGGCGGGCCCGCCACCCTCGCCCTCCAGCCCATCGGTCGTGACATAGCGGTACGGGCCCGAGCCGGTCACGATGTTCCGCGCAGCCACCGCCACCTTGATCGGCGCCGTCATGCCGGCCACGTCCGCAGTAAACGAGGCGCCCACCTGATCGAGCTGCCTGGACAGGCCGGCCGCATCGGTGATGTAGACCCGGTAGCCGGCAAAGTTGCGGCTGGGCACGGGGGCATCGTCCGACCCGAAGCGGTGGCGCGGCGACCAACTGGCCGACAGCGTGCCGCCCACGGGCCCGCCCGAATACGACAGGCGCAGCGAAGCCACGGGCCACTCGCGCTGCTGCTGGCCGGTGTACACGCGCGACTGTGTGGACACTCCGTCCGGCGACTGGCCCAGGCTCACGCCGCGGTGCACCAGGGCCTTGCCCAGCCAGGCGCTGGACGCATCCACCGGCAGCACCGTGGACAGCGCCACGAAGCGCGCGCCGGCCGCGTGCGCCGTGGCGGCCGTGGCCAGCTGGCCGCGGTGCAGGTACGTGAGCGCAAAGATGCCGCCGCCCTCGTCCACCGCGTCGCGGTACTGCAGCACCTCCCACGATCCATCAGCGGCCTGCAGCGCAAAGGCACCGCCGCGCTGCAGAAACACGGTGTCGCTGATGCTCGCCAGCTCCTGCGTCTCGCGCACCATCTGCACCCGCACGGTGTTCGTCCGGTCGGTGTACCAGGGCGACGCCGCCGCCACGGGCTCCAGCAGCGTGCCCAAGAACGCCGCCGCGCCACTGCTGGCGGCCACGCTGTACGTGGCGCCGCCGTCCGTGCTGCGCTGCACCTGATAGCCGCGAAAGCCCGAACGCGCGCCGCTGCCGGCCACGTAGTAGCCCAGCACGTCCTGCGCATCGGTGAGCGCAGGAATGTCCAGCACAGCCAGCTCCGTCTCGCCGGGGAAGCGGCTCGCCGGCGGCGATGGCTCCGGCACGGGGATCACCGTCACCACCGCGCTGTACGCGCTTTGGCGGTCGATGCGACACGTCAAGTCCCGCACGCCGTCGGCGTCATCGATCTGCACGATGCGCAGGCGCCGCGTCTTGCCGCGCAGGGTGAGGCCGATGCAGTCACCCACCACCAGGCGCAGCCAGCGGCTGGGCACAGAGAATTTCACTTCGCCATCCGCATCGGCCCAGCTCACCTTGTGCAGCTTGGCGACGATGGTCTGCGCCTGCTCTGCCGTCAGCACCACGGGCACTTCGGTGGACTCTTCGCCCACCACACGCACGTCGGGCGTCACGCGTTCGCTGGTGACCTGCGTTACCTCCCACTGCACGGCCTCGCTCTGGTACTTGAGATGCAGCTTGCGCGGGTAGGTGATGGGGTCTGAGCGGGTGGCTTCGTCCGGCGCCTCCACCAGATCGTCCAGCGTGAGCGAGGCCACCACCGGCGCGCCGCGAGGCACGTAGTGGATCCGACCGTCGTACTCTGCGCGGTCGAAGAAGTACGGCGTGCGCAGCGTGTCGATGGCGTCAGCGCCCGTGTAGCCCTGGCTGGCCAGCACCAGGCCAGCCACGTCGATGCCCTCCAACGCCGACACGTCGTAGTCGCCGGGCGCATGGCCGCAGCGCGCATGGATGTCGCTGATGATCGCCGCCAGCGGCACAGTCTTACCGTCCAGGCGGTCGGTGCTCTCAGCCCAGGCACTCACATCGGCAGGGTAATCAACATCCGCCCGCATCGTGCCGGCCGCCACGGCAAGAGCGGCCTGCGCTGCCCAAAAATCCTCATCGTCATATCGCCCATCGCCAGGCAATACAAGAGGGCCAAGCGGTCGCTGATAGAGGGCCCCGTCACGGTATTCGACCGCGCAAAGCTGGCGTGCCGCCCCCGTCACGCGTATCCAACCGGGTGGGGGCGCCGGCAATCGCCTCGCCACCACGCCAATCACTGGCGGATTGACGACGACAGGCTGGCCAGGCAGCTCGTAGCAGGTTTCACGCACGCGAGCCCACCATGGCTGCGACTCCGCCGTCGGGCTGACCAACGTGTTGTAGACAAAGGAGCCAAAGGCAGAGCCGTTGCTTGCGTAGACACCGTACAGCCTGCCGTCTCCAACATTGGCGCCCACCAGCTGCATGGCGGAGCAGGCAGTGATGGGGAAACCCGTGCCGCCCGAGGTCTCGTCCATCCCTTTCGCGCCATGGTGGTAATAGACATACTCGGCATGGTCGCTGATGCCTCCGCCGCCAAATGCCACGGGCCGGAGATCAAGCGAAGTGGAATAAGTCAGCAGGGAGTTGGCCAGAAGCGCAGCATCGCCAATTGCAAAATTGTTCTGCTGGCGCAATTGTTCGGCATGCAAGGCCGCCTCTCGATCCTCAAATTGCCCACCAGCCTCGGCGCCTGCGTACACGGCCCCCAGCGCATTTGGCGGTACGCCGACCCATGGATTGATCACCAATGGCGCTCGCCGTCCCGACGCATTGCCTTCCTGCGCCACCACAAACTCGTACTGCGGCACGGCCCCGCCGCGCGCGGTCAGGTCATCGTCGGCGAAAACGATGTACGCCGTGCCGCGGTGCGCCGGCACCTCGCCCACGCCCTTGACGGCTTCAAGGTCCGGGTCGGGTAGCTGGTCCTGACCGCCCAGGTAGATGGTGCAGCGGGCCAAAAAGGCCGCGTTGTCCTCATCGCTCAGCACGCTGTTGGGGCGGGCGTCGTAGACGATTTCGCCGTCCTGCTTGACCATGATGACGCCGGCCACCGGGCCTTCGCAGATGCGGATGGCGTAGGTGCGCAGGTACTGCACGCTGGTGGCCGTGGGGCCGCCGCCCTTGCCGCCCTGCTCCGTCTCGATCTTGCGGGCGGGGAAGCCGTAGATGATGTTGCCGGTGACGATGGCCGTGCCATACACGATGGCGCGCGGCGCGCCCTCTTGCGTGGTCTGGTTGCCGGACTCGTCGATGGTGACGCGCCGCTTGCTGGTGGTGAGCAGGCCGCCCACCAGCGAGCCGGCCATCCACCCCCACTGCGCGCCCGCGGGCCCGAAGAACGCACCACCGGCTACCGCGCCTGCCACTCCGAGAACAAGACGCGCCATTACACAGCCCTCCGGTGCACCGATGTGATGCGATCGAGCCACCAGCCGTCCAGGCGGTGCTCCGTGACTTTGCCCGCCTCGCCATAGGCGTGCAGCAGACCCAGGCCGCCGTAGGGCAGCGTGGTGATGATTCCGACGTGGTGCGGGTTGACCGTGAAGCGGAACACGCACACATCGCCCTCGCGCGGGCCGTCCGCCACCGGATCGCCCAGCGCGGCGATCACGGCCTGCGTGAGACCGTCGTGGTGAGGCTCGCGCCCGTAGGCGCGCAGGTCCGGCAAATCCACGCCCAGGTCGGCATAGGCCAGGATGGGCAGGCCGCCGCAGTCCAGCCCCTTGGCCGTGCGGCCGCGGTGCCGCCAGGGCACACCCAGGTACTTGCGGGCAGAGGCAACAAGCGGGTGCGTCATGTGGTGGCCGGTACGTTGATCTGGTTGATGTCGGCGACGGGGATGTAAGGTTCGCCGCGGTAGTGCAGCACCCATTGCGTGCCCCACCACGCGCGGCAGCTGTTGGCGCCCGTGTGCCATTTGGTGCAGTCCGGCCGCACCTCGAATTCGTCGCCCACTTCCAAGGCAAAGGGCACTGGGAAGGCCAGCTCCAGCAGGCCGCCGGCGCCGTGCACCTCCACCTCGCTCACGCGGCCGGCGTTGCGGCCGGCCAGCCAGCGCAGCAGGCCAGGCTGGAAGAACCCCGCCGCCTGGCCCAGGCCCGCCGCCGCGAACACGCGCACGCTGTCCACGTCCACCGCCGTGACGGTGGCCGGAACCCACAGGCCCGACGTGTCGTAGCCGCAGGGGAATCGCTCCGTCACGTCGGCGCCCGGCGTGCCCAGCGGCTGCGAGCCGAAGCGCGCACGGCAGCGCAGGCTGTCGCCCTCCACGATGGTCTGCTTGAGCTGCTGCGTCAGGCCCAGCGTCTCGAAGACGAAGGACGTGCCATCCACTACCCGCACCTGGCCCAGCTGACCGCGCCCCAGCAGGATGTGGCCCTTGGACAGGTCGAGGTAGTCGACCTGGTAGGCGTACCACTCGGCGTTGTCGTACGCGCCGGAGCCCAAGGCCTCCTCGCTCACGGCCACGTCGAACGCAGGCAGCAGCGCCGTGCCCTCGGCGTTGTCCACCGCCATGTCGCTGGTGCTGCTGGCGTTGGACAGCTCCACGCCCACGGCCGCCCGGTAGGTGAGCGGGCCGGCGCCGTCGTCGTAGGTGATATCCACGTTAGTGGAGCACAGCCCGATGGGCGCATAGCCCGGCGTGCGCGGCACGATGCGCAGCAGCTGGCAATGCGTGGTGACGCCCCGATCGAGGTCGGCCTGCAGGGCGATGGGGATGGTGCGCATCAGTCGTCTCCCACAGCGGGGGGCGGCAGCTCGATCAAGTCGATGGAGCCGGTGCAGGCATCGAGGTTTGCCAGGCTGAAGGGCAGATCGTCCTGGTTGAAGCGCACCCACACATCGAATTCGCCCGTCCAGCGCAGCACGGCATCATTGGCCGGCGGCGCGGCGAACGTCACGCGCCCGCGGCGCAGATCCACCGCCACCGCTGCGGCCACACCGTTGACCGTGACAGCGGCCGTCACGATGGCGAAGCAGTCCCGCTGGTACTCCAGCCCGTCTATGGAAGAGATCTTGCAAAGCTGGAAGGCGGTGGTCGCGCCATCCCCATAGCCAAAGACCTCGTTCTGCGCCTGGTAGTCCAGCTCATCGCGGAAGCGAAAGCCATGCGCCATGCCGCGGCACACCAGATGCATGCGCTTGACCTCGCGGTACTGCGCCACCTCCAGGTTTTCGAAGGGCACCGTGAAGCTGTGGCGCACACGCGCCCACAGGGACTCTCGCACCTCACGGCCGTTCGCCAGCGTGGTGACGCGGGTGCTGAAGCCGGGGCCACCCTGCCAGCCGAACGTGCCGGCGAGGTTGATGTAGGCGTCCAGGTAGCTCATGCGAGGCGCCCTGCACTCTCCAGCGCACGGCGGTTCTTCTGCGCCAGCTGGGTCTGCGTCTGGCGGTCGATTCGGCCTTGCACCTGGTAGGTGACGTGCTGCGTCACGCTGCGCCCCATGCTCGGCAGCTTGTGCAGCGGCGTGACGGTGGCCGGGCCTTCGATCAGCTCCATGCCCTTCTCTCCCACGATCCCAGCCTTGCCCGCAGGGATATCACCGCCCTCAGCAAAGAAGCCGGCAAACCAGTCGAACAAACCGCCGCCGCCCGCCTTGGAACCACCGCCACCACCGAACAGCTGGGAGACAAACCCGCCCAGGCCGCCGCCGCCCGAAGAGTCGCCGAACAGCGATTTCATGAGCGCATTGCCCAGCTGCTTGCTCACCAGGTCGTTGATGGTCTTGTAGACGCTGTCGCCGAAGTCGTTCACGGCATCCTTGGCCGACTTGGAGCCGGACAGCACGTCGCGGAACATGACGCCCGCCGCGTCGGCGGTCGAGGCGTTGACCAGATTGGCGAATGGATCGAGGGTGGCGCCCAGTTGCTCCGCCTGGAGCTTCAGCCGCTCGAAGGACTGGCGCTGCTCATCCGTCAGGCCCACCTGGCTTTCCAGATCCACATAGCGCTGCAGTTGCTCCTGCATGTCGGCGTAGGCCTTGCGGCGCACCTCGCCCGACCGCTGCAGCGCAGTGATCTGCCCCATGGTGCCGCGCTCCAGCGCCATGGTGATGCGCTCCTCGGCCATCTGCAGATCGCCCTGGATGACGCTGAATTTTTGCGTCACGGCGTTGATCTGGGCCTGCGCCACAGTGATCTCGCGCATGCGAGCCAGCATGTCCGTCATGCCCGGCAGCAGGTTCGCGCGGAAGATCTCGGCCGCCTTCTCGAACTGGGCGTCGAACTTCAGTCCGGCGGCCTGCACCAGGTTGCCGTTGAGTTCGGCAAACTGCGCCGTGATGTCCTTCTCGGTCTTGAGCAGTTCTTTCTTGGCCTCGCCGCGCTTCAGGTCCAGCTCCAGCGCCTTGATGCCCGCCTCCTGCAGCAGCTCGGCGCGCTTGGCCTCCAGCGCGTCGATCTTGCCCTGCGCCTCGGCCTTGTCCGTGGCCTTGGCGGCCTTGGCCTGGTAGTCCTTCAGGGCCTGCAGCTGCGCGTCGTAGCCCTTGACCTGGGCCGCCACTGCATCGTCCAGCGCCGCCTGCTGAGCGTCGTAGTACCGCTCCACCGACAGCAGGCCCTGGCTGTTGTAGAGGTCCAAGAACTTGTTGCGCTGGCCCAGCAGCTTCTCCTGCTCGGCAATGGCGCGCTCCCAGACCTTCAGCTGGTTGTCGAGGAGCTTTTTGGTGGGGTCGTCGGTCGGCGCCTTTGGGTCTTTCGTCTCCGTGGGAATGATGGGCGTAGCCACCTTCGGGTTGCTGAAACCGCGCCCGCCACCCGCACTCGGCCCGCCGCGGGAATTGACCCACGCCTG
>JAAIGE0100096968.1_pt1 | contig 14678 bp, 17 predicted proteins | sample 6487951 | NCBI WGS metagenome assembly JAAIGE01 (sample SAMN13974128, study PRJNA590717) | phyllosphere metagenome | biome: tomato field; feature: multiple bacterial spot infested tomato fields; material: tomato leaves; isolation source: leaves from tomato fields | host: Solanum lycopersicum ... | reverse complement strand
GAGGCAGACGAGATCGCGAAGATCGTCGGGCCGTGGATCCGCGACTGCGCGTCCGACGGTTTCGACGCCGTCGAGTTCGACAACCTCGACACGTACACCCGCAGCGACGGCGCCCTCACCCGCGACGAAGCCCTCGACCTTGCGACCCTCCTTGTAGACACCGCCCACGACGTCGGACTCGCAGCCGGGCAAAAAAACGCCGCCGAGGACGCCTCTCTCCTCCACTCGCGCGCCGGTTTCGACTTCGCCGTCGTCGAGGAGTGCGCGGCATACGAGGAATGTTCCGCCTACACCGAGGTCTACGGCGACCATGTCCTGGCCATCGAGTACACCGACAACCTCCCTCGTCCGTGGGGCGAGGTCTGCACCGACCCGGAGACACCGGCATCCGTCGTTCTGCGGGATCGGGACCTCGTCACGCCGGACGATCCGGCGTACACCTTCGAGACCTGCGGCTGAGGCCAGCCGGACGGAATGCCTCCCGGCTGCGCGCGATGTCAGATCAGCCGTTACGCTCACCGGGAGGGGAAGGGGATCCATTCGATGTCGAATGAAAAGAGCAGGCAGCCCGCGGACGCGAAGCCCGCGAGCGAGCAGACGGAGCTGCCTAACGCGGTTGTTACCAGCGCGAAGGACTACGCGCAGACGGAGGGGTTCCAGGCACAGATCTTCAAGGCGATAGCCGTGCAGCGACCCGTCGTCCTGGAGTATCTCCGATCGCTGCGCCGGGATAACCCGAACGCCACTCCCGCTGAACTTCTGAAGGAGCTCGACACCCGCTACGTCGCGACAGTGACGGTCGCGAGCACGGGTGTCGGCGCATCGGCTGCTATCCCCGGCGTCGGAATACCCATCGCGCTCGGACTCGGCGTCGCCGACCTTCTGTTCTTCTACGAAACGAGTGGCATCTACGTTCTTGCGGTGGCGGAACTCCACGGCATAAGTGTTGACGACGCGGAGCGCGCGAAGCCCCTCGTGCTGGGAATGCTCATGGGCCCCAAGTCTCAGAGTCAGATCAGCAAGCTCGTGTTGACGGCGGCAGGAGCGGGCAGTGTCGATGCCGTGCGAACAGCCGGAACAGGGCTGGTCAGTAAGGCGGCCCCGGGCGGCTGGGGGGACGTCCTCACCCAACAGCTCCCGGACTCCGCGCTAGCGCCACTCACCGTCGTTATCGGTCGCGAAGCGATGAAGGCCGGCGGCAAGCTCGGCGCCGGATCGCTCGGCAAAGCCATCCCTTTTGGCGTCGGTGCACTCGTCGGCGGGCTGGGAAGCTTCTACTTCGGGCGTGACGTCGTCAAAGCGGCCCGCATTGCCTTTCCGACGACCCCGACGGAGTTCCCGGAGTGGCTCGAAGAGTACGCCAAGCCCGAACGCGAGCCTGGGCCACCTTCGCGCGCTGCACTCGCCATGCAAGCCGCTTCCAACAACGCGAAAGAATTCGGGGAGGAAGTGTGGAGCAAGGTGTCCGCCGCGACTGAGGCATTCCGATCCGTCGACCTCGACGGTGACGGAATCCCGGACGAGGCCAGAGCCCTCACCGCAGTAAAGGGTGCGGGTGCGGCGATCTCGGGCACAGCTTCGAACCTGACCCGCGCTTTCCGTTCTGTCGACCGAGATGGGGATGGCGAGCCGGATGAGCCGCAGGCTCTCAGCGCTGCGAAGGGTGCGGGGAACGCGATCGCAGGCGCCGCGAGCAACCTCGGAGGCAAAGCCGCTTCAGTTTTCCGCAAGAAGCGCGACACGGACGCACCAGAAGCGGGCGACGATTGAGTCTCACCTGAGCCGGTCGGCTCATCCGCTCCTTTAGTCCTCCGACACGCTGGCGAGGAATCTTTCACGGAGGGTGTTGAGGGTCACGCCGTCGTGCGCCCGCCAGAAGTACCAGGCGTTGCCGCTCTGACCCTGACGCACGACCCGAGCGGCGCCCGCGGGGTCCGTGTAGCGCTTCCCCTCGTACTCGACCTGTCCTCCGGCGAGCACCTCGCAGCGAGCATCGGGCCACCGTTCATCGGTGCAGACCAGGGTGGTCCCGACCTCGAGCAGGCCAGCATCGACGAGTTGCGCATAAGTGACGGTCGCGCGCGACACGCGAGAGGCACGGTCCACGACCTTGCCGAGGTGCCCCGCCGGAACCGGCCACGTCTCGAGCAGAGCTCGGGTGAGTTCGGACGTGCGCTCATCGATGGCATGCTCGTCCCACCCCTCCACCGCTCGGTCGAGAATCGTCCGGTTGATGAGCAGGACGTCGTGGCGACGCAACTCGGCACGCTTGCCCTTGTCGCCCAGCCACGCGCTGTTCGACACGGACGCGTTCAAGGACGCCGTCAGCAGCGTCAGATTGCCCAGGCGATGGACGTGCGCGTCACGATCCGCCTCGGCGGCGATGCCCTCCACCGGCCAGTTCGTGCGCCACCCGCGCGGAAGGATGTGCTCGACCTGCTGCTTTCCGCGGTGAACCCGCGCACCCGCCTTCGACGGCTTGACGTCCGTGTACCCCCGATACCAGTCCTCAGCGGCTTGCAGCAGCATCCGTTGCATCGGTTGCGAGAACCGCCGATAGAACGGCTCCGTCGCGAGCGACCGCGTGATCTCCTCATCGCCTGGCCAATAGGTGCTGGCGGACTGGAGCCCGGTGAGGAACGTCTCGACGACTCGAACGACGTCTGCATCCGGCGCTCCCCGCCCCGCGGCGATGAGATCGGCCGCAACACGACCGAGGTCAGCGCTCTGCAACCGCAACAGTCGTCGCCGCACGATCCAGCTCTCCACCATCGAGACGACGGCGGCCGCGTCGGCGGAGCTGATGCCAGTCCCCGGCTCCGTCAGCCACAGGACGATCGGCTTAGTGATCTCCACCTGCGCGACGGCCATCCGATGGAAGTGCAGCTCGATGCGATCCAGATCTGCGTGGGCATCGCCGGCACGCTTCGTCAGTCCTTCGTACGTCGCCGCCTGCTCGCTGATGACGCGGAGCAGATCGATCATCGACCCCTCGTTCTCGTGCTCGACGAAGAACTTGAACCGTGTAAAGGTCGATCGCGGACTGATCTCCTTGCCGATGCGGGAGACGAGCCACTGGCTCAGGAAGACGGCGCTGCGGGTCGTCGTGTAACGCCCGACGCTCACCTCGCTCTCCCAGAACGGCGTTTCGAACGGCCATGCTTCGCGGTACGCCGCGTGCTCGTCCTCGCCTTCCTGCCGCAGCCTCTGGAAGACGAAGTTCTTGATCAGGTCCGCCGCGGTGAGCGGCGTACCCCGCGCGTTGAGCGTTTCGAAGATCTCTTGCGAGTCTTCCGCTGCGGTCAGCTGGATGACCACCAGCTCGAGCGCCCCCTGGAGTGCCTCACGCAGAGCTTCGGCCCTCACTGCGGTCGACTGCGGGTCCTCATCGAGCCAGGACACGATGCGGTCATGGAAGAATTCGTGCGCCTTGACGATAAGCGAGTCACGGTTCTTCAGGCTGCTGTGGTCGACCGGCGCGGCCGCCAGCATCACCTCTTCGAACGCAGCACGATCGCGATTGACGTGCCGCAACTTGAGGCCGGAGTCACCTGCACGAACGAACATCTCGCTGTTGTGGGTCAGATACTCCAGCTGTGCCGCATGGGCGTCGAGATCACGAGCTGCGAACGCCGCACCTGCGGCATCCAACACGAGTTGCAGCGTAGTGAGCCGCTGTTGTCCGTCGACGATGAAGAACTCCTGCACCCCGGTGGGACGGCCCTCGGCCTGTTGCGTCACGACGGCGCCGAGGAAGTGGCTGGCCGACGCGCCCGGTGTCACCATGCGATGCTCCGCGATCCGACGGATGTCGGACCACAGCGGCCCCCACTGTTCGTCCTCGGTCCACACGTACGGCCGTTGATACAACGGCACGGTGAGGTGCTGCGGCATTCCGAAGATGCCCCGCGGCGTGGTGACGTCCGTCTTCATCGAGGTTCGCCCTTCGTTCGAGATCGCGGGGCTCATCGCTCGCACACCGAGCATGCATGTCGGTCAGCGTCGACCCCCTTCGTATCGTGCCAGACACATCGTCCCCGGAACCCGACGTCCGGGGTGTTCGATAGCGTGCACGCATGGTCGCCTACGCCGAACTCACGGATGTCGCCGCTGTCGAACGGGCCCTCGAGGAGTTCGATCGGTTGGGGCGGCACGCCTTCTTGCAGAAGTACGGGTACGGCGAAGCACGCGAATACTTCCTGGTGACGGAGTCCGGTCGCTACGACTCGAAGGCGATTTTCGCCGCCGCGTACGAGTACCAGCACGGGATCGCAGTGTCGAACGATGAGATCCACGGCGGGCGAGGAGCCGCTGCGAGTCGTCTGGCGGAGCTCGGTTTCGATATCGAAGGACTGGACGACTCTCGGCATCGCGTGGGGAAAGGCGTAGGCGAGACGATCGAGCTTCCCGTGAACAGGCTGCGGGACGGTGGCGGCAGTCGCAAGTCGAAGGTAGAAGCTCGTGTCAGCTTCTGCCCCAACTGCTCGATGCAGCTTCCCGCGAGCGGTGAGTGCGCTTACTGCTGAAGCCTCCTCACGAAGCGTCGAGCAGGCCTTGGCTTGCGAGAGTGGAGCCGGCGCTGACTAGTGCAGGGATCCCCCGGCTACCTCCGGATGGTTGCCGTCATCTGCGCGACGAACCGTGTCGGGAGTGAGGTCTACTGTCGCTGAAAAGGGAAGGACCATTCGATGACGAATGACGCAGGCTCAACATCCGATGTTCGGCGAGGAACGGCGGTGGAGAGCGTGCCGTTCGACACGAAGACCGACTTCCAAACGGATGCGCGTCGCCGGGACCCGGACATCCACAGCCCGCTCCTGCAGGAATTCCATCGACGCCTGTGGACCAAGAAACTGCCGAACGGGCAGATGTTCACACTCGTGCCGGCGAAGGTGGGTTCGGCGCGAGTACTCAGGTATCAGAACGCTGACGACGTCAACGTCGAACTGTCGAGCGACACACTGGCGAACTCACATCGCAACAAGCTGGCCGAGTTCTACGCCGAGATGGGACCGGAGTCGAATGCCCAGTGGCACCGCGTCGGCGGATCTATCGGCGGGCGAATCATCTTTCCACGCAACCGCATCCAGGGGCGCCAGACGATCAATCAGCGTCGCGGAACGCACCCTCAGATCCGTGACCGCTTCGACCTCACACTCGAAGCGATCCGTCGGCATTACGCAGGAGAGCCCAGCCCGCTTCACGAGACCTTCTCGGCCTATCGTCCGTTCTTCGAGCTTTTCGAAGACTTCGACGGCTATGTCGACTTCTTCCTCCTGCAGGACCTCGTCAGGGACGGCGAGATCCGCTTCTTCCACCCGTTCCGCGAGTTCGGCAGAGACGTCCTGCCGCACACCTCGGAGGACTACCGCTCCTATCGTGCTCGCCAACTCGAATTCGTCCGCAACCGGAACGCGAGGATGTCCGCCCTCATGAATGCATGAGGCGGCACGCGATCCACGCAGCGGAAGCGCAGAACCGCACCCCTTCACGTCATCGAGCGATTCAACCCGTTCCCGTGGAAGCCCGGGCAGTCCTGACAGGTTAGGTCGCCGGAGGCTGCTCGCCCTCGCTCTTGCCCCACCCGGTCTCGCGTCGCAGCTGCACGAACCCGGCCACGATCAGACCGAGCGCCACGGGGATGAACAGCAGCTTCACCCACCACTCCGCGAAGTTGAAGAACAGCACCGGCGCCACTCCGGCGAACGTCGCTCCGATGAAGTACCAGACCGCGACAGGTACCTCAGCCTTCTCTTCCGTCATGGTTCACTCCTTCCGCGGTTCGAGGCTAGGCCTGGCCACAGCCGGCGGACCTCCCCCGCGCGACGGATTCAGTCGACGACGCTGCGTTGCCACTCGATCGTCCGTTCCAGATCGAGGATCCGCTCACGTCGGTAGTCCGCCGAGGCCGGGTGCAGGTCGCGCAGAAAAGCGGTGAAGATCGCCTCCGCATCCGCAACATCGACGTCGAGCCGCGACGCTATCGCGGCGACCGCCTCGTCCTCGGTCGTCGTACCGTCGAGGGCGGTGGCGATGTCCACGAGGCGGGATGCGGCATCCGACACCGCCCGCTGCTGCCGGAGCTCCTGCACCATCTCCCGCAACGACCACCCCGTGTGAGCCCAGGTATCCGGCCGTTTCAGAGCATCGACGGATGCGGCGGTGACGACGATCGGCAGCGGCTCGGCCTTGACCTGCAGCGGAACCAGCAACGCATGAAGCGTCGCTGCGCCCGGCACGGCCCGCGCCCACCGGTCCTGCTCGATCACGACCGGCACTCGCGCGTACTCACCGGGATCGAGCGCCACCGCCGGCGTCCCGGAGGTCGCCATCCACATCATCATCGTTCGTGACTCTTCCGGCCCCGCCACCGCACCGACGACGTGGAACGTGTCGCCGTCAGGTTCCCACCGCCGCTCGCCCTCATTGACGATGTCGATCGCGAAGCCGTCGGGCCCGGCATCCGTCCGCTGACCTGCCGGCCACCGCAGCGCCAAGCCGCGCCGCCGCTCGGCGTAGCTTCCGCGAAGCCGCGCGGGGCTTTCCTCGGCCCAGACGCTCTCGCCCTCGTGGACGGTACCCACCCACCACGTCCGACGGTCAGCGTCCGCCGGAGCGCCGATGACGGCGCTCGACTCGTGTTGCCGGAGGATCCGCCACCCCTGCGCCACAGGCACCGGAATCGGATCGGCACCGCACCTGCGCACGAGGTCGACGAACGGTTCGCCCTCACCCTCGAGCGCAGCGGGGTCGACAGCGTGGTTGTGGAGTCGCGGCAGCTCATCCTCATGATCCATGCCGTCATGCTCCCACGCGCGCAATCCCTCCCTCACGCCGGCAGGCGTCGCCGTCGCACCACGAGGCCGACCCCGACCGCCGCCATCACCAGCAGCGCGATGCCGGCCCACATCCAGCTCTCGTAGGAGAGACCCACCGGAGGCGCGGCATCCCGCACGTTCTGAGTGAACCGCGCCGACACGATCTCCGCCACCCGATCGATCGGGGTCGCGACGCGGATGTCGTCGAACCCCGCGGAACCCACCGGCGTCACGATCCCGCCGTCCAGCGTGTACCAGGCGGCGATCGTCGGGTCCTCGACGACCGTCGCGCCGGCGGCGACCTCGGCGAGCGCCGCGGCGGTCGCGGCATCGCCGTCGACTCCGGCGAACGTCGCGTCGGAATCCGGCGTCTCACGCCAGACCCGGTAGACACCGACTGCCTCACCCGACGCGGACAGGACCGGCGCCACCCACTCGTCCATCGCCGACACCGGGTCGCCCGCCTCCCCCGCGATCAGCGATGCACTCCACGCGTGCACCGGATGCACGGTGCCGAAGGATGCCGCATCCGCCAGATCTCCGAGCCCACTGGTCTCGTCCGCCCCGAGCTCGACGGCGTTCTCGACCGAGAACGCGGCGATCACGTCGGCAGGAGTGTCACCGTCGGCAGCGGATGCCGCGGGTGCACCGACGGCGAGCAGACCCAGCACCGCCGCGACCGTCGCGGCGATGCGCCACCGCTTCGTCCCGCTGCTGGCCATGCGTGCCCCTCCGCCCGAGCGATCCCCTTCCGCTGAACGTAGCGCGCGGGGGTCCGGCGCGGGGTCACGGTTCGGCGGCGAACCGGTGAGGCCGAATTGTCGCATTCCGACCGGTCGGGTTAGCGTGCAGTGTGCGCACGGGGGTGAAAGTCGCAGCATTGGTGACTGCAGGTTTGGTTGCTGTCCTATCGGTGACGGCATTCACCGTGTCGCTCCTCAGTGAGCCGGCAGATCCCGTCGGCGCTGCTCCACCGTCGAGCCCTACGTCGGATCCGGGAACAGCGGCACCCTCTGAGGTGTCCCCCGAACACGCGGCATACACCGAAGCCGTTGCGTCGTTCGCGCGACCAATGCCGGAGGGCTATAGCTTCCCCGCAGACCTCGAGGGTGCCGAGACAGCCGAGAAGTGGTGGTGGTGCGCCAATCTGCATGGCGCGTGGCACGCCTATTACCGCGAAGACGACGAGCCGCGGGCGATCGCGTACCTCTCGCGAATCAAGGACGTCGACCCTGGTTCCTTCGGCAAGTACGACGACTGGGTCCTCGAAGACGGCACGATCTCCATCGTCAGCCGGAATGTCTCCTTCATCGATGGCGGCGTCGACGGGTACTACCTCGAGGAGAACTCCAAAGGCTGTTATCGCTGGGCCCGCGATACTGGCGGCGAGATGTGGCCGACCGAGCTCTCCGGCTGATCGAATCGCCCGGTCAGCGGCCACCCCGACGCGGCGCTTCAGTCGGCCGAGAGAACGTCGACTACCGCCCGTAGGTCCGCCTCCAGCTCGTCGCGCTTGCCAACCTGCGCCATGGCCTGCGGCCCGGGATGCCACGTGTCGACCACCCGGACGTGCGACGATCCGGCGGGATCCACGAAGGTCCGCCACCCGCGTTGCGCGTATCGACCGGAGAGAATCACGAACTCCAGCAGAGGCAACAGGCTCATCACCTCACGCAACGCCTCCGCCCCTTCAGCGATTTCTCCTGCATTCGGTTTCACGGACGCAGGACCGAGGTACCACGGAACGATGTTCCAGACGAGAAAACCATCGTGCAGTCCGGCCGCGTCACGCGCCTTCCAGAGGTTCGCCGCCGTCGGATCGTCGTTGTCCACCGAAATGAAGCCGGAACCCGACCGCGTCAATGCATTCGTCATGGGCCCCGGAGCTTCGAGAACGAACAGGACGCGCGCGTCGACCCCCGCCTCCGCCGGGTCGAAGTGGGGAACGATGCGACCGTCCACCCTCCGCTCGAAACTCGCCGCCCAGTCACGCAGCGGCTGCACGCTGTCCACCGTGCGCAGCATCTCGAAACGCTCCTCGCGAAGCTGCGGGAGCCGGAGACCTCTCGGCGCTGGGAGGAACATCGCCTCAGACTACTGATCGCCGCGTGAACCTAAAGGGTGTAGGTTAACTCCTCGTGCCCCGCGCGAACCTCTCCCCCGACGCCCTCACCCGGGCGGCGCTCGACCTCATCGACGCCGACGGACCGGGCGCGCTCTCGATGTCGGCGCTCGCCCGCCGCGTCGGCGTGCAGACCGCCAGCCTCTACGCGCACGTCCGCGACCTCGCCGCACTTCGCAGCGCCGTCCAGGCCGCCGTCTTCACCGAACTCGCCGACACCATCGGCGACGCCCCCACCCTCCGCGACCTCGCCAACGCGCAACGCACCTACGCGTTCGCCCACCCGGCGCGCTGGGCGATGATCTCGCAGCCGGTCGAACGCAACGAGATCACCGAGCCGGCGGCGTCCCGCATCTCGGCGCTCGTCGTCGGCTCGCTCGGCGACTACGCCCTGCCCGAGAGCGAGACCATCCACGCGGTGCGCTTCGCGAGCGCCACCATCGCGGGCTACCTCGCCCTCGAATCCGCCTCGTCGTTCGCCCACCGCGACGAGACCACCGACACCTCCTGGAACCGCGCCCTCGACGCCCTCGACCGCGCCCTCCGCACCTGGACCACCAAGGACCCCGCATGATCGACATCACCCTCGACACGACCACCGTCCGCGGACTCGCCGAGCTCGAACCCACCAGCCGCGGCCTGCGCCCGCACCGCCTACCCGCGTGGGTCCGCACCCAGTACCCCGACCCGCAGCTCATCGGCGTCGAGGCGCAGCCCGCCGGCGCACGCATCGCGATCCGCACCGCGGCATCCCGCTTCGACCTCGACCTCCACTCGACCCGCGCCACCTTGCGCGGACTCTCGCGCCCGCGCGGACGCGTCGACGTCCGCATCGACGGCGCCCTGCACGCCAGCGTCGAGCTCGACGGCGGCGACACCGTCGACACCGACCCGGCCACCGGCATCCGTCAGTTCGTCGAAGGACCCGTCCAGCGCATCACCGTCGACCGACTCGACCCGCGCGACAAGCTCGTCGAGCTCTGGCTGCCGCACAACGAGACGATCGAGCTCCTCGCGGTGCGCGCCGACGCTCCCGCCACCCCCGACACGACCGAGCGGCCGCGCTGGGTGCACCACGGCAGCTCGATCAGCCAGGGCTCCAACGCGACGCAGCCGAGCTCTACCTGGGTCTCGCTCGCCGCCCGCCGCGCCGGACTCGACCTGCGGAACCTCGGCGTGGGCGGCAGCGCCCAGATCGACCCGTTCATGGCCCGCGTCATCCGCGACAGCCCCGCCGACGTCATCAGCGTCGCGCTCGGCATCAACGTCGTGAACGCTGACGCGATGCGGCTGCGGGCGTTCGTCCCGGCGGTCCACGGCTTCCTCGACACGATCCGCGACGGCCACCCCGACACGCCCCTGCACCTCATCACGCCGATCTGGTGCGGCATCCACGAAGACACCCCCGGCCCCGGCATCATCGAGCCCGAGTCCTTCGCTACCGGCACGCTGTTCTTCGGCGCGGCCGGCACCCCCGGCGACACCGCGGGCGGAGGCCTCACGCTCCGCGTCATCCGCGACGCCCTCGTCGACGTCTTCGCCCACCGCGACGACCCGAACCTGCACCTCGTCGACGGCCTCGCCCTCTACGGCGAGGCGGATGCCGCCACCCACCCGCTCCCCGACCGGCTGCACCCGAGCCCTGAGGCGCACCGCTTCATCGGCGAGAGGTTCGCGGACCGCGTTCTTCGAACCGTTTGAGGATCGCGTCTGCGGCCGATATCGTGCGGGGATGAGCGCCGCGCGGGGGACGAGACATCGGCGACCGGCATCCGGTCGAGCGCGCGTCGCTCTCCTCGCGATCCTGACCAGCGTGCTCGCGGGCTGCACCGTCGACACGTCGGAACCGGCGGCTGAGCCCTCCGCCGCGCCGGCTGCGACCGAGGCGGTCACCGAAATGTCGAATGAGACGCGCGCCGAGCAGCAGAAGGTCCGCGAGACGTGCGCCGCATCGCCGGAGCGAGCCGATACCGGCCATCGAACCGGTGCTGACGGCGCGGTGTACGAGCGCGACGACGACGGACTGGCCACGATCTACGTGCTCGCTGCGAACGACACCCTGCAGGAAGTCGCCAACCGCTTCTGCCTCGACCTCGAGAAGCTTTACGAGACCTACGACCCGAACGCCACCACCCTCATCGCAGGCGAGCACATCGCACTGCAGAAGGAGTCGCTCGCCGACGCCCGCCGCGCATCGGGCTACCTCTTCCCCGCGTGCCCGACGGACGAGACCGGTTATCCGATCGTCGCCTCGATCAGCTGGCAGCCGATCGAGTACAACTCCTCCACTTCCCGAGCGAACGTCGTCGGCGAACCGATCGACACCGGGGTCGCCTACGGCGCCAAAGGCACCAGCCGCTCCGATGCCGCCGGCACCCTCATCGACTACACCGTCGCCGCGAACGACAACTGGCGGAGCATCCGCGACCGCTTCTGCTTCGATCTCTATTACCTGACCTCGATCACGGGCGACTGGGCGGGCGACCCACCGGTGATCCACCCGGGCGACGTCATCCCGCTGCAACCGCGGTACCTCGAGATCGACACCGGCGCCGCGCCGGCTGAGTGACCGTCAGCCCTTGTAGGCCGCGAGCTGCAGCAGGTTGCCGACGGTGTCGCTGAACACCGCAGTCACGACCGGTCCGTGGTCGATCGGCGCCTGCGTGAACTCGACGCCGAGCCCCTGCAGCCGCTCGTACTCGGCCGGCACGTAGTCGACACCGAGGACGAAGAACGGGATGCCGTCCTCGAGCAGCGCGTCGGTGAACGGCGACACCGCGGGGTGACCCTTCGGCTCGAGCGACAGCTGCGTGCCCTCGGACGCGGCGGGGTCGACGACGGTCAGCCAGCGGAACTCCCCCATCGGGACATCCGCGGCGACTGCGAACCCGAGCTTCTCGGTGTAGAACTCGAGCGCGCGCTGCTGGTCGTCGACGAACACGCTGACGGTCTGGATCTTCATGATTCTCCTGACGGAAGGGGCCAGCGTTCCGCGATCTGCGCGAGCGGCCGGGTGTCGATGGTGTGGAACTTGAACTTGCCGCGACGCTCGCTGTGCACGAGCCCCGCTTCTTCGAGAACGGCGAGGTGCTGCGACACCGCCTGCCGAGTCGGGGTCACATCGCGCTCCGCCAGACGCACGCACAGCTCGAACAGCGTCTGCTCGTCACGCTCGGCGAGGTCGTCGAGGATCATCCGACGCGTCTCGTCGGCGAGTGCCTTGTAGACGTCGCCCATGCCGCGAGTATAGGCAAGTATCTACTTGCCTATCAACCGCTCGCCCTAGCGAAACGGTCGCACCGGCCGATAGCGTGCGCGTGTGAGCGATGCCACGCAGCCCCACACCTCGTCACGTCGAGTCGTCGCTTCCCTCCTCGCGGCCACGACCCTGCTGCTCTCGGCATGTGCTCCCACCTGGGAGCGCGCGGTTCCGGCCATCGGCTACGCGATGTGCTCCGACGACCCCGAGCTGATCACCATCACCTACGAGTCCGGGCGCGGAGTCGAGTCCGCCGAGGCGCGCCAGGCCGGAACCCTGGGGCAGGTCTTCCTCTCGGTCTATCTGACGGGCTCCGGCTCGTACCCGGCAGTCGCCCACCCTACGACTCTGGTCGCGCAACTCGACGGACCGCTCGACGGTCGCTCGGTGGTCACCTTCGACGACCAGCCCGTCCCCGAGGTCGCCTGCTGACGACGCGTCACCCCACCGGATAGTCGACGTACGCGAACCGCGACCCGTCGGGGGTCCAGCTGTTCACGTTGATCGTCCCCTGCCCGCCGAACACCGTCGCGACGGTCTCGGGATGCCGCCAGTGACCGTTCCGCACGAGGCGCAGCTCGACCTCGAGATCGGCCGGATGCCCCTGCGTCCCCGGCGGGAAGCTGATGTAGACCGCATCCCGGCCCGTCGGCGACGGGTGCGGAAACCAGTTCACGCGGTCGTCGAACGTCAGCTGCTCGAGCTGCGACCGGTCGCGGTGCATCCGCGCGATCTGGGCGTGCCCGGGCGTCTCGGAGAACTGTTCGGTGTTCAGGTAGATCCACGACCCGTCGGGCGCCCACTCGCTGCCGTCGGCGACCTCGCCCGTCGTGAGCGCCTCATCCTCCGACCCGTCGATCCGGGCCGTCCGCAGGTCGGCCGACAGCACCCGCCCGTCGTCGATCGACAGCGCCGTGTACGCGATCCACGCGGCATCCGGGCTCACCCCGTGAAGGAAGTGCATGAACGGGTCGTCCGGGTCCGTGATCCGCACACCCTCTCCCCCGGCGCGCGGCGCACGGTAGATCTGGCCGTCGTTCGCCGACAGCAGGATGTCGGCCGTCCCCGGCACCAGCACGTGATCGTTGTTGATCGGTGGGATGCCGGTGAGCGGCACCTCGCTGAGGTCGCCCGCCTCGGCATCCGCTTCGAGCGACCACAGCTTTCCGGCGCCGTTCAGCAGCAGACCCTCCGGCGCCCAGTTCGGCGCCTCGAGCAGGATCTCGTCGGTCTCGAACACGATGCGATCTGTGCCCGTGACGACGTCGTACACGTGCACGCGGCAGCGCTGCCCGTCGAGGGCGAAGTCGCGCGGCGGAAAAACGGTGATGGCCATGCCTCACCGTATCCGGCGGTCAGTGGTCCTCGTCGAACCCCTCGTTCTCGGTGCGCATGTGCTCTATATGCGCTTTCGTGAGCTGATCCTTCGGCGTCTGCTGCACGACCGACCACTCCGGGTCGTCGGCGGAGCCCCCGAGGACGCACTCCTGGTAGTACTGCCCGAACTCGTTCTCGGCGAGGATCGTCACGTACCACTGCGGGTCGATCGTCCGCTCGTACGCGGTCGGATCCCCGACCTGCGTGTCACCCGCGCCCAGCCCGTTCCGCTGCTCGGCGGCGCACAACTCTCCCGCCTGCGCGGCGCTCATGCCGGCGGCATCGGGATCGGTGCCGGTCGGCGGCTCGACGGGACGCGTCGCCGGCGGACTGTCCGGCGTCGGGGTCGCGCTCGGGGTCGGCGATGCGGAGGGCGTGACCGACGGCGACGGCGCCGACGTGGTCGGCGCCGGAGACGACACGGATGCCGTGGGTGTCGGCACGGGCTCGGGGGCGCACCCCGCGAGCAGCAGCACCGCGACGGCGGCGAGCGCACCGGTACACGCGCCGGCCACGGGCATCCTCATCCGCCCCATCGTTGCCTCCCCGAGAGATCCAGGCTCCAGTGTCTCACCGGAGGTCGTCGGGGGTCTGATTCTCCTCGCGCGCGTTGAACCAGCCGAGCCACCCCGTCTCGGTCTGGACGACCTCGTACGGCTCGCACGCGAACACCGTCGTCGGCAGCGGCTCGCCGAGCTCGCCGTAACGGTCGTCGAACGGCAGCGCCAGGCGCTCCTTCTTCTCGCACCCCTCCGGAGCGCTGCCGCCCTCGACGGCGATGACGGAGTTGGTCTCGTTGTTCGTGGCGGTGTTCTTGATCTTCGTGGCATCCGCCGGGATCCACTCCGGCATGGCGACACCGACCCAGCCCTTCTCGGCGGCGGCGCGGTCATCGAACTCCTCGGAGTGCACTTTCTCGAGCACGTCCATCGGGTTGCAGGCGGCGAGGGTCAGGGCGAGCAGCGGCGCGACGAGGCCGGCGGCAGCGGCGAGACGGAGACGACGGGACGACGAGGACGTGATGCGGTGGGACATGACTCCAGCCAAGCCGCTGCCCCGCCGCAGGGAATCGGCCCGCGTGATGATCCGCGTACGCCGGGCG
>JAAIGE0101483844.1_pt1 | contig 14694 bp, 4 predicted proteins | sample 6487951 | NCBI WGS metagenome assembly JAAIGE01 (sample SAMN13974128, study PRJNA590717) | phyllosphere metagenome | biome: tomato field; feature: multiple bacterial spot infested tomato fields; material: tomato leaves; isolation source: leaves from tomato fields | host: Solanum lycopersicum ... | reverse complement strand
GTCAGCAACGTCAAGACAGCCGCGCCCGTTACGACAACCGCCGTCCTCAACCGACCAACCAACCCCGACTGATGGCCGACGGTGTCGACCACATCAACCTCTGGAGCTCCGCCAAGACCGAACTCGGTCGCGTCTTGGCCATCGAACATGCGCACTACCTGCGCGTCAAGAAGTACGGCAACTTCAGCAGCGTGCTGTCGCTGTTCGTGTTCCTGACGACCAAGGGCCACCCGGATCGCCTGCGCCGTGCACCGACGCGTGCTCTGACGAAGTGGGTGAGCGATCGCCGCGCCTGCGACATGGAAGTGGACTTCCCCAACGTCGAGTTCATCTGCGCCGAAGCCATCGCGGACGTGATCCAGAAGAGCGAACCCCTGCGCGCTGCCCTGATCGCATCGAACGGCATCCACATCGACGCCTATCGTGAGCAGAACTCCTACATCCGCCGCACGCGCCGTGATGAATGGTGGGCCAGCACGATTCGCCTGATCCGTTCGCAGTTGATCGCCGAGCAACCGCTGGACATGACGCCGCTGCTGACCTCCGGTGACCCGGCCGATGCCTACATCGATCTGGTGTTCGAAAAGCCCGAGATCGGTCGCGTGGAAGGCTACGAGCCCCGTCACGCCCGCCAATCCGAAGGCACCCGCCCGCAACGTGATCGCCGCCAAGCTCCCCAGCAACAGCAGCGCCCGCGCCGCCAGGTCGGCAACCCCGGTGACTTCGAAGCTCCTCCTGCGCAGTACTTCATCGTCTTCGCATCGGAAGAGCTGCGTCAAGGCGGCCTGGAACAGCTCAAGAGCCTGAACAAGGACGAACTCCTCGGCGTGCTCAGTGGCGCTACCCCCGGCGTGCCGGTGGAAGCGACTGTTCCAGAACCCACGGGTGAAGAGCAGTTCCATCACGGCGTGTCCCTGATGGTGGCCAGTGATGGCACTCTGGTGGAGATCAACGGCTCGGTCTGGTTCGGTCCGGAAGAGAACGTGGCGGCGGTTGCGGCTGAAGCCGGCGCCGACGCAAAGGCTGTTGCGGTGCTGAACGTCGACGGAACGGGTCGTCTGGACAGCGACGGCCGTGAGGTCCTCGTGGTCTCGGAAGGCGGCCGTCAGGGCAAGTCTCTGGGCGAACTCGTGTCGGAAGCTCTCGGTCGGGAAAACGAAGTGGCAGACGAAATCAAGCCGGGCGACGCCATCGCTGTCACGAGAACCGATAGCGGTCTGGTCGTCGATGTGCAGCCGGATGATCGGATCCCCGAACAGGAGGTGAAGTCGCAAGACGGCGCGAGTATCTCCGATCAACTCAGCACCGAGCTTGACCAGCTGCTCGTCGACGTGCGTACCCTGGGCACCCAGGAGTCCGTTTCTCGATACGTCTGCGCGGCGTTTATGGCTCGGCGTTCCGTCACGCTCAATCCGGAGTTCACTGCGAGCATGTTTTTCGATTCCGGCGACGCTTTGCTGGAACCGGTGATGGCGGTCTTCCCGGACGAAGTCATCACGGCTATCGAGGAGCTGACTGACGAGGAAGCAGGACAGGAGCTTGCGGCCGAAGAAAGTCTGACTGAAGAAGGGCCGGCCGTCGTCAACGACGAACTCGGCGAAGAAGACGTCGGTGAAACGGATAGCCCGGTGCCTGCTTCGGCAGACCAGCTCTCCGCCCTCTCCGAGCGCTTCGGCAAGTAAGACACCTGAAATGAGCTGATGCTCACTCCCTACCTGGATGCCATGTGGCATCCAGGTAGGGAGATGGTCTGTCTTTCTTTTTTGCTCTTCAAATGCTATGACTCCCGATATGCCTGGTATGAGGACACATCATGTTGAACGCAACCAAATTCGAATCATTCTCACAATCCGCCAACCTCGGATTGACTGACGTCACCAAGATCGCTAACGCAGATCTGCTGAACACCGTCACCAACCAACTACAGACCGCGTCTGCCAGTATGAAGGAGATGGCCAGTGGCCTGATCCAGGGCGTGCTGCCCTTCGACTCGGCAGAAGCCCAGTCAGTGCTGGACTCCGGTATCCGCACGGTTCGCGATACGTTCTCCACATTGCAGAACATCACTGGCATCAACCAAAGCCAAATCGAGGCTGAGATCGCTTCGGTGCTCCCTGGTGGCTCGGTCATGCAAAAAGCCTTCAAGGACCTGAGTGCTACTTGCCGACAAAACGGCTTGTCCAAGATGCCCGGCTTCAAACCCTATCCCGACAAGATGGGGTGTGGTAGCCCGGGTAACGGCGCCTGCGGTACGGGTGAAGTTTCCGGCTTCCTCGGCAAACTCACCGGTGGCGCTATCGGCGCTATCGGCACGGCGATCCAATCCATCCTGCGCTCCCTGACGGCGCTCGCGAACATCGGCTACTCCGGTGGCCTGTGCAAGATCTTCTCTGCGCTGACAAATGCCCTAGGCGCCAGCCCGGCGGTGGTGCAGCGTGGTGCAGCAGGCCTGCTCGCGACTGTGGGACTGGCTGGCAACATGACCGCTGTGATGGATATCGCCGGTAACATGGGTGACGCTATCCCTTCGGCTGAGGTCCCTGGTCTCGTGTCCATGATCTCTGGCAACTTCACTGCCCCTGGTGACTTTGTCAACGGCAAGATGGGTGCCCTCTACGGCGCCAGCATGGATGCTTTCAGTCTGATCCAACCCGGATTCGACAAGGCGTCCGACGGGATCTATTCGCTCGCCAATATGTCCCATAACGATGCCTTCGGTCAAACCGCTCAGGCGTTCCTCAATGAAGGCACTTTCACCGACCTCACGACGCCTGTCTACGAAGAAGGCAAGGAAATGGCAGTAGCCTATCTGGGCGATAAAATGAACGACGCCTTCTCCGGTCTCGGTAGCTTCTTTGGCTAATGTATACACACCTACCCCAGAGCCTTCGCGGGCTCTGGGGTAGGGGTATGTATCAAACGTTACCGAAAGACGTCTCTGCGCCGCGTACAGCGCCTTCCAGGAGGTTCCCTGCTCCCAGCGTGAGGTACTGCAGCACGCCGGAGGTGGCTGAGTCGTAGGTAGCCGCTGCCCAGAAGGCAGGAGAGCTCCACTTACCCCGAGCGATCGCCAGCTTTGCCAGACGCATCCGAGCTGCGGCCATCGGGTAGATCTGGGTGTAGATGTCCTGAGACGCCAGCACTGCCAGATAGTCCGACAGGATGTTATCCTCGTCCAGAGTCATGTCTCCGCCACCCAAGATGGAGTTAGCGGACACAGGCATGTGCATCACAGACGACAAGTCCTTGATCACGAAGCTGACATCAAAGCCCAGAGGACGTCCGAGCTGGTCGTAGCCGATGTTCTGTGCAGAGCCAGCCGTGATGGACAAGCTAGTGACGAGGCCCAGACGGATCTGAGAGCGGCCCTTGTCGAAGATCTGCACCAGGAACGGCGAGGTATAAGCCTGCTTACCGATAGAGCGAGGCAGAGCCAAAGCCATCAGCATGCAGATCGGGATATACAACTTGGTCATCCGGGAGATCGGACTGTTGTAGGTCGCCTTAAGCGTCATGGTGTACGTCGTCTCAGGCAATTGGACGCCAGAGTTCATCCAGTGCTCTGGGATATCGACGAAGCCGTCGCCCAAGATCCCCTTGAGGAACGACCCCATGTCCATGGTGATGCCGTTGAGCAGACCCATGGCCAAGTCGCCAGCTGCTTGTTGGATATCGTTGACCACACCACCGACGATATTGCCTTCAGCCAAAGAGAAACGCTTCTCACGGATATTGGAGGAGTTCTGGTTCAGTTTGTTGGCCAGCTCCGAAGCTCCAGTCTGGTTGGAGAACGAGGTGGTGATAGGACCGGTGTAGTCCACGTTGAACATGGCGAACTGGCTGCCCATCCGGAACTCGGCGTCAAAGTAGCTGGCGTATTCCTTCAGCCACGATGGAGGCGTCTCCTGCGTGCCGGTGGCGGGATCGATCCGGGGATCCTGGTTGGACACCGTCGAGTCACTGGCATCGGCCTTGAACAGGTTCGTCAGCTTCAGCGTCTCGTCGATTAGATCGGCTAGCCGGTGTTTGCCGTTGTTGTCCATGACCTTGTTCGAGTGGGTCCCGTTGCCGGAGTTCTCCCGAGCCAGATAACCGGCGAAGTCGGTCGTCGACGCTGCAGTGAACCGGTCAAACTCCTGGGTGTGCACTTGGTTGGCCAGGCGCTGCGCTCGGTTGGCGATGGAGTGGACGTCGAAGTAGTTCTGGTCCCCGAACACGTCGGGGATGATCCGCGACAGTGCCGTCATGTAGTCCTGGTCCAACTTGAACGGCTTAGACAGCTTTTGCGTGTCATCTGCGTTCATGTTGGTGATCTTCGGGAAGATACCAGCATTGACTGCCAAGGTGTTGACCAAGGTATTGACAGTGGACCAGTACAGATACATCGTGGGACGCATCGTGTAGAACTTGCTGGTCTGGCGGTTGAAGAAGTAGGAGACCACGCGGCCAGCCAGGATGGTCACCGCGATAGCGGGAGCAGCGGTCACGCCCAAGTAGGTACCCAGGATCTTGGCGCCCGTGTAGAGCGCACTCGGCATCCGGCCTGTCCGCGCGATGGTGGACATATTGGGGTCGAAAGCGTTGGTGAAGTAGTTCAGCAGGGAGTTGAACTGCGGCACGCCGGCTCGGATATAGATGGTCTGCTTGGTATCATCGACCGCTTCCGAGTAATACTGCCCCCAGCCGTAGTTGCCACTGCTGTCCCAGGGGGAAGGTGTGGATCGTCCCTCCAGCCGGCCAGGAATAGGGAAGTCTGCGTACGGGGTGTACTGCGGATGGTTGTTGATACCGAAGTTACCACCAATGCGTCCGTCAGTGAACTTGGACGAGGCAGACGACCAGTAACGGTTGTTCAGGTCGATGGGGTTATTGAGTTCCGAATCAGAGATCAGGAAGGAAGTCTTGACCCAGTCCTCGTCGAGGATGGTATAGGGGTCACCCGCCGCAGGTGCGGTGAAGTTGCTTGCGAAGATTGCCTTGTCCCGCAAGACAGCATCGCGTCCAGTAGAAGCCATGTCCTAATTCCTTGTTAATTCCTAGCGAACAGCACACGCGCAGACTGTCCCCGCATGGGGACAGTCTGCGGTGGCTATACAGCATGGAGGGTCATGCTGGCAATGCTCGCCGATTGTCAAAGGATGACACATCAGCTTGCTTGCGAACAGAGAGGTTTCGAGGACGCGCCGGCGCGGGAGCCGGGGTATTCGACGACTTAGGAGATTTAGAGGACTCAGACTCCTCGTCTCGCGACTTGGTATTCTGAGCGATCTCCTGCAGCAACGGGATCATCTGCTGCACGCCGGCGTCGATAGACGACAGGTGCTCGATCTGCGTGTCTGCCTTCTGGTTGAACCGCTCGAACATCTCCACGGAAGCCGTGAGGGAGGTGTCGACCGGACGAGGCGCTGTGAGAGGATTAGCCCTTCGCGCTGGAGCAGGGGCGTCAAAGCCCACGCCGCTGGCGCGCATAGAGGGATCTTCACGAGTCGCTACGTTGGGAAGAGCGTAGCCGGTAGTGATGGGGACAGGACCTTGGTCGGCACCTGGGACGAAGGGCAACTTCATCATCCCGCCAGCAGGCTTTTCACCACCGGGCTGGATACTCGAGTCCTGGGCGTTCAGACCCGGCACTTGGATGCCGAACTCCTTAGCCTTCTTGGACAGCTTTGCGGCGAGGAACTGACGCAGTTCACCCACTGTCCGAGCGCGGCCATTCGCGTAGAACGTCTCACGGTTACTGGCAGCTGCCTTGGGCAAGATGGATGCCGCACTGGCGTTCGGATCAGCGCGAAGCAGACTGGCTGCGCCGCCTTGACCGAACATGTGACCCATGTACTCGTCCACGATATCCACAGCCGAGCCCTTGGCCTTGCTGAGATATTTCTCCTTACCCTTCATGTACTCGGAAGCCATGAGCGTGCTGGCTCGGGTGTTGGTGCGATCAGCGCCAGCGTCCAGGCCATACTTGGAGCCGTGCTTATTGATCTGCTCCTTCCAAGTCGAGTCGATGAACTGGTTTGGACCCGTTGCGCTCGACGTCTTGGACCTTGCGTTCGGATCCAGGCTGGACTCCATCGCTGCCAGCAAGATCATCTTGTTAGGCTCTTGTCCGCCTTCGATGGCGTACTTAGCGATGTCGGCCTTGACCTTATCGTACTTGCCGCTACCGTCGCCGATACTGGCCGACGCGTCGAACGCCCCAGTGGAGCGAACAGAACCATCGGCGCCTGCACGGCTGTAGCGGGTCGTCGCCGGGTCACCCGACGCTTGAGGACCCTTACCGGTATCCACGTCGGTTTCCGCAGAAGGCTGAGCGCCACCGCCGGATTTGGCGGGCAGGTTAGCAGCATTGGCCAGATCAGCACCGAAGACAGATTTCGCTGTCTCCAGGTCCCGTCCGCCCTTCTTCGCAGAAGGCACGGCCCCAATACCGCCGCCGCCACGCCCCATGGACGCTTGGATCAGCTTGTCGGCCAGAGAGGGATCACTCTTGACCGCTTGGATCGACGCCTGGATACCCGAAGGCTCCATGTGCCACGTCTCACCACGCACCGGACGCGTGAAGCCGTACTTCTTGAGCAAGCCCAAGTCTTCCAGTTCCTTCATCACCACCGTGGGGATGTCCATGGCCAGACCGTATTCGTGCAGGGATGAACCTGGACGGGCTGCCTTGTCAGGATGCTTCGCGTAGAGCTCAGCCTGACGCTTGAAGGAGCGGAAGGCTTCGTTCACTGGCAATTGCTTGCCCGTGCGCTCGCCGTATTCCTGAGCCATACCCAGGAAAGCTTCCTTCATGCGCGGATGCAGACCGTCGAGGACGGCATCCTTGCCCAGCTTCACGTACTTCATACCCATCGAGCCATCCGACAGACCTGTGGCGGGAACGCCGTTGCCTCCGAACCCCATGGTGGAGTTGGTCGACGGGGTCATCGGGACTTGAGCGGCCAGACCCGGGTTGCCCGCCAGGAACTTCGCCGCTTGGCTGTTCGCAGGCAGCGCCGGAGTCTTGTACTTCGGTACGTTCAGTGTCGCCGGAGCCTCCTTCTGGGCTTCCTTCTCAGCACTACGTGCGTCCAAGGCTTCCTTCGAAGGCAGATTGCTCGACACAGTGGTCTTGGTCGACGATCCCTTCTTCTTGGAAGAAGAGTCAGAACGCGCTTTCTTGATCACCGAGGCGATCAGGTCCCGTACAGGCTGGGCGTTGGAGCTCAGGACGTCCAAGCCCTTGAAGGGACTCACGACGATCGACCAGATACCGCCCACTTCGACGTTGCTGAGGTAGTCAGCTTGCTTTTCGCCATCGAGGGAGGACACCTTCTCCAAGCTGGCCTTCGGATCCACGCGGTACAGAGCACCGACATGTTTGAGGAACACGGGAGCGAACCGGCCGTTGAGCCATTCGTTGAAGTTGTTCAGGAGACGTTGGTCATCCGTGGGGATATCCATGATCTCCAGCAGCTCTTCGTTCTTGACCATGCGGCCGTTGATCGAAGGAGTGCCCATGCTGAACGCCACGCGTCCTTCCAGGAAGTACTTCTCCAGGGCCAAACATTTGCTGTTGTACGCCTTGGTGTCATCGTTTCCGGACAGACCGTATTGCATGATACGGATCCGCTCGAAGTCGTCGATGTTGTTCTTGGTCAGGTACTTGTAGGCCTTGTAGCCTGCATAGCCGACTGCCGCGACACCCAATGCGCCCAGGACAATCGGATTGGTCAGCAGCGCTCCGCCCAACGCGGCTGTTGCTGACAGCATGCTAGTGGCACCACCAGTGGCCAGACCCGCCACCGTAGCGATACGGGTAGCTCCAAGCGCCAGACGGCCCAAGGAAGCAGCGCCAGGCACTTTCGACGCAGCATTGATCATGCCCGTGCCGAACTGACCGAGCATACCGCCGCCCAGAGAGGCAGCTCCGAGGACACCACGACCCAGACCCATGGCGGCTTTACCCACCGTACCGAGGACTTTGCCGCCAGTCCCAACGATCCCCTTGCCGAGACCGAAGATACTACCGATGCCTCCGATGAGGTTGCTCGCCATGCCGGCGATCGAGCTCAGACCCGCCATCGCGGCGGAAATCATCTTGCTCATCGCACCTTCTTCAGGAGCATAGCGAGAGGCACGCGCTTGAGCGCCCCGCTGGCTGGCTTCGATGCCTGCGCGCTTGCGTTCCTCGTTGGCACGCTTGGCGTTGGCTGCGTCCTGCATGCGGTCTGCAGCGCCGCCGTCCCGCTGGCCGTCGCCATCTCGGTCACCTGGCTTCGCGCCTTTCTTATAGGCGTTGCCTTCGGTGCCGGCGTTGAGTTCCGCCATCCTGGCGGCGTGGTCGCCCGCGCCGTAGGTGTTCATGCCCGACTCTTCAGGAGACTTGGCCTGTGCGCCTTCTCCCCCTCCGCCGAAGATGCTACCCAGAATACCGAGTGCACCACCTCCGAACCGGCCGAGCTTTCCACCCAGGCCGCTCAGACGCGCTTTCATGGGAGCGAACTTGCCTCCGAGCTTGCCCAGAGAGAAACCGCGCATCCTACTGCCGAGCTTGCCGGCCAAAGGACTGCCCTTGAAACGATCGAACATTCCCCGAGCAGATGCAGCCATCCCCTTGAAGTCCATGCCGAAGAGGTTACCCGCAGCGCCTGCAGCGCCGGAGCCCATCGCGCGAGCGGCTGCTCCTGCGTTACCACTAGCGATAGCGTCAGCGATCTTCTCAGCCTGGCTGCCGCCACTGGCGTGTTCGGAATTGCTCGACTGCCCGGTGTAGCTGTCGTCGTCGTTCATATCCGGCGACATCTCCAGCCCCTGGATCTTTCGGGCCATGATGGCCTTACCGCGTTTGCCGCGGTGATCCAGGGAGATCAGATCGCGGATCTGCACCAGCACGGGAAGGATCCGGTCATCACCACCGAAGCCGATACCGAACTTACCCGAGAGCATCTTCGACGCGCGATCCTTGGCCTGGGTCGCTTTGTCAGCGATGCCCCGACCCATCCCGGCGAAGTTGATCTTGTCGAATCGGTTCTTCAGGCCGCTCATGGCGTTCTGGGCGTGACCCAGAGCCCAAGCGCCTGCTCCGAGTGCAGTGTCCCGCGCACCGGCCAGGAAGCTCTTGAGCTTTTGACCCGACGAATCGAACACACCGTTCGCACGGTCCTCCAGACTCAGTACCACGCGCCCGTAGGCGTCCACGATGTTGCCCTTGGAGGACGCGATGTCGTCCATCGTGCGCATGATCTGCCCAGTAGCTTCGTCTCGGTACTGACCCGCCTTCAGCAGCACTGCCTTGATGGCAGGCGACTGAGAACCGGCCACGTACAAGTCCTTGGCCTCTTGGAAGATGTTCTTGATGAAGTCCTTGGTCTTGCCCCAAAGCTCACCAGCACGGCCCCGCAGCTTGGGCAGTTGGTTGTACAAGAGATCGTTGCCGAACTCTGCCGCCTTCTGCGCCGCGGTGACGGACATAGCGATGACCTTGTCACGCGCCCGCTTGAAGTCTTCCCGGTTGTTCGTCCAGAAGTCCTGTGCTGCCTTACCGGCGGCACTGGCACCCTGGGACGCCTTCTCTCCAGCATAGCGCGCACCTTCACCCGCTTTGCCCAAGAGGCTTGCGAACAAGGCACCGGCGTTGCCGGACAGGGAGCCGTCGGATTGGAAACCGCCAGGACCCATGCCGCCCTTGATGTTCCCACTCACACCACCGCGGGTGTTCTCCTCGATCTTGCGCAGTAGGTTGACTGCCTCACCAGCACCCATCGACTCCACCATGTCAGCCAACTTCTTGACTGCGTCCATGGTGTGTCCGTTCATGGACACGAGATCGATGCTCTTGCCGCCAGGAGCGGTGTCTTCACCGAAGTTCTGACGCACATGCTGCGCCATCGGGCCGGTGTACTGCTGTTGACCGTAGCCGGAACCTTGTTTGTAGTTCCAGGTGTAGTTCTGCGTGCGCTTGAATGCGTTCAGCGAGGCGGTGCCGCCAGCACGGGAGGGTCGGATGTTGCCCTTGACATCGAAGTCGGACTTGATGGTCGTGGAGTCGTCGAAGAACTTATAGTAAGCGTCCTCGTTGACGTTGTAGCGACCCTCCTTGTCCCGCGTGATGACGCCCTCTTTCTCCAGACGCTCGCCGTGACCGTCCCGGATCATCTCCTGGATCGGTCCCATGAGGTTACCGATGGAGGACCGCGTGGAGTTCATCGCGTTGGTGAGCCGGTACTTCCGAGCCGAGTCCAGTTCAGTGTCGCCAGTGAACCGCTTGTCCAGGATCGCGTCGACCACAGCACGCGTGTCTTTGTCCAGTGCCTGGTATTCCTTGGTCTTGCGAATACCTGGACCAGTGAAGTCCATGTCGTCGCTGGAGCGAGCCATCTTGGTCAAGAACCCGCGGATCGCCTTCGGGTCTGCAGCTCCGGTGGACTCCTTGCCAACGAAACTCTTGTAGAGCTTGTCAGCGCTTTCAGCGTAGGTGTCACCTTTGCTGCCAGCCCGGGACGAAGCGGCTTGCTGGCTGAGAGTCTCCATGAGACCTGCCCGGACCTTTGCATCCGTCTTGAACGTGCCTGTGCGCTCGTCGTAGACCATCAGACCGGTCTTCTTGTCGCCAGTGCGGATCATCGTCAGCTCGCGAAGCATCATGGCCATGTAGCCAGGCATCACGTCGATGATGGCGCGATTGACACGCGTCTGGGTATGGAGCTTGTTCTCGCCTTCGGTACCGATAGCGGTGCTCTTGATGGTCATGTCTGGCTTTTCGCCAGCCAGCAGGTCCATCAGAGAGCTTCCCATGCTCTGGAGCATCTGGGTCAGCTCGTTTTCCGAGTTACCCATGTCCTTGAAGCGCTTGGAGCCGCGGATCTTCTCGAAGATCGCGCCGGGGTTAGCGGCATAGCGACCTACGTTGTAGGAGCCCTTCATCAGCTTGGGGTTCTTCTCCGCAAACTTCTTCAGGCGCTCGGAGATCGCGTTGCTGATGGCGTCGCCGACCATGTTGCCGCCGAACACACCTGCCGTATTCCAACCGGAATACTTGCGGCCGTTCATCTCGGCGTCCATCTGCGCCATCTCGCGGCTGTCGATCAGCATCTCCAGCAGACCGTCGATGTCCGACAGAGCTTCCTTGGAGTTGGCGATCTTCTCTTTGCCCGCCTTCATCAGGCGTTGGCCTGCCAGCGCGACACGAGACTTACCACCAAAGAGACCGTCGTTCAGACGGCCGAAGATCTGCTCCTTGGAGATCTGCTTCCAGCGCTCCGTGTTGCTCGTCTTGGCGTAGTCCGGCAAAGAGGTGTTCAGCAGCAGACCGTCTTGGAACTCACGGGCCCGGGCATTCGCATCGGCGGTCATCTTGACCAGGCTGGCGATGGCGAAGTACGTGCGCGTTTGCAGCTCCAGCGACTTGTACTGGTACTTGACGTTGAAACCGGTCAGGTAGCTGCGGATGCTGGAGGTGTTGTTCGCCGTGATGTTCAGGGCGGCTTGCTGGGTGTTGTACCGCTTGTTAGCGATGTGTTCATCCAGGATGCGCTGCGTCTTGTTGCGCTCTTCTTGGTCCAGATTGCCGTTGTCCAGCCGCTGACCCAGCTCCGCCATGACGCGCTCGACCGATTGGTCTTCGGCGCTTGCCTGGTTGGAACTATAATTATCCGGCATCTCCATTGAGAGCTTATCGGACAATTCCTTCGTCCACCGCTTAGCACGGGTGGCGGAGTCAGGCATCAGGGTGTCGACCTTGCGGGCAATACCGGCGATACCGGGGCCGAGCTCCTTGATCGATTGATCGTATAGCTCACGGGAGTCTTGAGCTACCGTTTCAATAGCGTCCCAGGCCACTCCAGCAGGATCAGGCAGCGCTTTGCGCAGCATGGTCTTGTAGGTGGAGGGGTCTTGGAATTTGGAGATTAGTCCAGCCTTCGCGCCATCGATGATGTGCGTGATGGGCTTCTTGTCTTTCTGTTTGCGAGACGACTTAGGCGCGATGTCGAAGTCGAAATCCAAATCAGAGTCGAAGTCGAAATCTCCGAAGTCGTCTTTTTGTTTACGCGTAGCCATGCAGGCTCCTTCTATTACACGAGCGCCGGTGCCTTGCGGTCTGCGGTGCGGCAAATTTATTTCATAGGATCATTCCCAATGGCCAGAAAAATCGATCCGTTCAAGATTGAACTCCTGATTCCGACCAAGCAAGACCTGATGGGTGTCAAGCAAGTCAAGGTCATGGACATCATGGAAGGCTTCACCAAGAACTTCCACCCCGATGGCCTGTTCTCCGCCGAACTCTTCGGAAAAGTAGGGGAGGAGCGCCGCTCCAAGACCTTTGCCTACATCAAGCTCAATGTACCGATCTTCCATCCGCTGATCTATAAGGTCATCTGTGATCTGAAGGAGCTCTACGGCGAGATCATGGCTGGCAAGAGCTATGCCGTCTTCGACACCGTCAGTAATGACTTCGTCAAGAGCAACATCGCCGAGGGTGACACGGGGTATGCCTTCTTCGTGAAGCATTTCGCCAAGCTGAAATTCGAGCAACGCAACTCGATCACCCGCAAGCTGTACATCGAGTTCATCGAGATGCACCGCAACAACCCCTACATCGAGCAGCTCATCGTGATGCCTGCCGGTTTGCGGGACTATGTAGTCGATGAAGACGGCAAGCCCTCTGAGGACGAGATCAATGCGCTGTACCGCTCGATCATGGCGACGGCCAATGCCCTGGAGAACATCAACCTGTCCACGAGCCCGGAGTTCGCGGATTCTTCGCGTTCGGACCTGCAGACGAAGGTACTGGAACTGTACCGGTATCTGATCTCGCTGATCATCGGCAAGCACAAGCTGGTGCAGGGCTCGTTCCTGGCTCGCCAAGTCTCCAACACCACGCGGAACGTGATCTCGGCGTACATCCCGGAGGTCCGCCGCTGGGGCGACGACTCCTCGATCTCCCCGAACACCGTGGTAATGGGCCTGTACCAGTTCCTGCGCAACATCATGCCGCTGGTGGTCTACCATGTCCGTACCAAGTACGCTCACCTGGTCTTCTCCAGTGCCAACACCAACATGACCGTCACGGATGCCAAGACCCTCAAGTCCAAGCAGGTACCGGTGCTCTCCAAGGCGTTCAACACCTGGATGACGTACGACGGGATCGAGAAGGTCTGTGATCAGTACTCCCAGGAATCCATGAGACACTACCCGATCATGATCGGCGCGGACTACCTGGGCCTGATCTACAAGGGCCCGGACGGCACGTTCAAGTTCCTGCAGGACATCGACGATGTGCCCGAAGGACGCAGTAAAAAAGATGTGTCGCCGATCACTATGACGGAGTTTCTGTACCTGTGCGTGTACGAAGAATCCATGGACTCCTTTGGATACTCTACGCGTTACCCGGTGACCAGCTTCGGCTCGACGTTCCCCAACGACATCTTCCTGCGCACCACCACGCGCTCCGAAGTTCGTGTGGAGCTCGATGACAACTGGCAACCCACGGCGAAGAAGGCCAAGGCTTTCCCGATCCGAGGCGATCGTTTCTTCAACTCCATGTCGGTCCCGGTCTCCCACTTGCCGCGTCTGGGCGGGGATCACGACGGTGACCAGCTCAGTACCTACAACGTGATGACCGAGGAAGCCAAAGCCCAGGTCAAGCGAGATCTCGCCTCCCGTGACTACTATCTGAACCTGGACAACACCATGGCGTTCAGCCAGAACTCGGACACGGTGTCGCTGGCACTGAAATATATGACGGGTCGCTGACCCCGTCTCTGAAACATAAGGACAGTAACAATGGCAGTGCCCATTCAAATCTTCAACGACTTCTACCGCATGCATGGTGTGCGCCGAGTCGATACTCTCCCGGATCTGGAACCGGTGGTCGTCAAGCGGCTTCCGCTGAACAGCGTACTGCATGTGCTGGGTGACCCGGAGAATCCCCAGATCGACACCTCCGATCCGCTGCTCAAGCCGAGTGACCTGGTCTACTTCCACAATGTGAGGACGTACGATCCCGAACACACGGGCGGCACCACCGTCACGATCGACATGAAGTCGTCGATCTCGACGTTCACCCGCACCAACCCCCGCTACAAGTACCTACCGACGATCGCGGAATACCGCCGGCCCAATTCCCGGCAGGTGATCGTGACCAACTACGCATGGCTCGATCTGGCTTACCGCTATCCGGCGCAAAAGACGTCGGACTTCCTGCGCTTTGAGAACAAGCTCTGGGCGATGGTCGCCACGATCAAACAGATCCACGAAAAGACCAAGCGCAATCACTTCATCCAACTGGACGTCCCCTCGGAGCTGCAGCCCAAGAGCATCTTGGATCAGCGCTCGGTATCCGAAGTGGCCAACATGGCCCGAATCTTCGACACCGAAGGCGAACGCATCCTGCGCCACCTGTGGCTCTTCATGAATCCGACGCAACGGACCAACTCGGTGTTCGGTGCGCTGACGGAGGATGAACTGCGGGTGACCAACTTGCTGTTCCGTACCAAAGACGGACGCTGCGTCGTCCTGAACCTGGGTTATCTGTACAGCTGGATCAAAGGGGACGCCAACCTGACGCCGATGTCCTCGCTCACCACCAAGGGCTTCTCGGATGTGCAGCGTTACTATCTGCGTGCCATGATGACGCTGCAGTCTTTCAACGACAGCGGCGCCTCGGTAGTGCAGCAGATCGACGGTCTGGACACCCAAGCCGATAAGGTC
>JAAIGE0101440357.1_pt1 | contig 14704 bp, 28 predicted proteins | sample 6487951 | NCBI WGS metagenome assembly JAAIGE01 (sample SAMN13974128, study PRJNA590717) | phyllosphere metagenome | biome: tomato field; feature: multiple bacterial spot infested tomato fields; material: tomato leaves; isolation source: leaves from tomato fields | host: Solanum lycopersicum ... | reverse complement strand
GCACTGCACGAGGGATCAGGCTGCTGAGGAGCTCGTCATGAACCAGCACTACGTTGCCTGGCTGCGCGCCCAGATCGAAGCGGCCACGCCAGCCACCCTGCACCTGAACATCCTGCCGCACATTGAAGACCTCGCTGCCATGTACCGGCGCGAGATGCAGCAGGCCTCTACCCCCGGGCTGAGGCTCTACTTCCAGCGGACGCTGGCGGGCTTCGAAGACCTCCTCAACCAGTACCAGTACCACGCCGCGGCGGCGTAAGGATCCACACCGTGATCGAATTCGGGCAATGGCAAGGACGCCTCGGCATGGGCCTGGCTCCCCGAGAACTGGAATGCGTGATGGGCCTGGCCAGTGGCCTGACCCACAAGCAAATCGCCCGCGACATGGCGATCGCACCCATGACCGTCACCAAGCGGGTCAGCAGCGCGATGTTCAAGCTGGGCGTGCAGCGCGCCCCGCAACTGGTGGCCGAGGCTATGAAGCGCCAGATTATCAGCCCGCTCTGCATGATGCTGGCCGCCCTGGTGGTTGCCCATGCCGCCCTCGATGAAGACCCGATGCGCCGCGACCGCCGCGTGCCGGAGCGCCGCACCGCCCAGGTTCGGATGATGCGCCGCGCTGAAGCCCCGGAGATCTACGCATGACCACACCGAAGACCGCGGCCGAACGGGAGGCCGACCAGCGAAAGCGCGAAGCCGAGCGCCTGGCCGCCCTGGGCCACCAGGTGATGCCCTTCGAGATGTACCAGCGGACCGCCGAGGCGCTGGACCGGATCTGCGCCGCTGGCGGCTTCGAACAGCGCGCCGAGGTGCTGACCCTGCTGATCCACTCTGCCGATCAAATCGCCCAGCGTGACATGTCACGTTTTAACGAATTGATCACCCCGCCCCGCTCCACCTGATCTAGCCCCGACCTGGCGGGCCGCCCCGGCGGATACCCAGGAGCGCCAGCCGGCGGAGCGCACATCACCGGCAGCCTGGCATTGGTCACCAGCTTCTACCTCCGCCGAGGGCCAGGCCGTATTCCCCACGTCACGGGGAAATCCAATAGGAGAGCACGAAATGAAAAACCAGCACGACATCAGCGTCCTGTCGGAATACTTCGGGTGCATCGACGGCAAGCTTCATCGACTGAAGCGGCATGGGCAACGAGCAGCGCCCGGCGAGGTGCTTGGGAAGCTGACGGACAGAGGTTATCGCGTCGTCGACTTCAGGGGCGTCTCCTACCGCGTCCATCGCCTACTGTTCGCACTGCACCGTGGTGCCTGGCCTGACCCGCTTACAGAGATCGATCACATCGATGGCGACCGACAGAACAACTGCCTCGCCAATCTGCGGCCTCTAACAAGGCGGGGAAATGCCCAGAACAGGTCGTCCCGGGCAGGATCATCGTCCCGCTACCTAGGGGTCACTTGGCGGAAAAGCGAATCGAAATGGCAGGCAGCCATCGGCGTGGATGGCAAGAGCATCTACCTCGGCTGCTACAAGACACAGGAGGAGGCTTACTCTGCATACCTGGCAGCAAAGGCCGAGCATCACCACGATCAGCCTGTGCCTAGGCAATAGGCTGCATCGGAAAGGTGTGAATGCGCAGGCTGATGCGCTAGTCATGACCAGGGTTACGGGGAAATGCGGCCGCATGTCTTTCCCGTAGCGAAAGGGGATGGTCCACGGCCCTGACTGGCTGCCCCTTATGCCGGAGATCAGCACCGGCCACACCTTTCCGATGCAGGAAGACGGAATCGCGCCAGTTAGCACACAACAGGCACTGGCACTGCATCACCGCCGGCCACGGTTCAACCCTGAAGCCGGCACCCTTTTCGCCAGCCTGCACACGGTCGCAACCCCCCCCCCAGCGGCGCAGGCTGGCCTTTTCTTCCCCTTCCCCATCGAGGCCTTCGCCATGAGCGCACAGGTTCTGCTTCACCCTGCCGTATTGGATCGCGCGCAGGTTTCCGCCATCCAGTTGAAGCTCAGCCGCCGTGCGGTTATCGCTGGGCACAGGGTGCTGCTGGTTCCGTGCCGCTCGATTGGGCGTCGTGACGGTGCCGAAACCGCTGCGAACCTGCTGCGCACTGAAGGGGAGCTGACCGCATGAACCATCACATCGAGCAGCGCAGGAAACGGCGCGCGGAGCTTGAACAGAGCGCCGCCAAGACCCTGGCACAGCACGTCTACACGCCGCTGGCGGTAAACACCGACTGCCAGGTCTGGAGATGCGCACGGCCCGGCTCTAGCGCCTATGCCTTCGACATCATGATGACCCGATACGGCATCTCGATCGTGGGCGACATCGACGGCCTCACCTTCAGCGTCGGCCTGGGCTATGGAATGCAGTTCCTGGCGGGTGATGACGTGGATTACTACATCCACTCGAAGCTGGAGCAGAACTGCAAAGAGCGCGAGCTGAACGAGGATCAGCTTCGGGAATACGTGCTGTGCGGCATAGCCAAATTGATCTGCGACCACGTCAGTGATGAGGAATGGGAAACGCTTCCGGACTGGCTCAAGGAAGACGATCAGCGAACCGCTGACAAGTGGGACAACCTGGAAGCCTTCCTGGATGAGAAGACGGGCAAAGGCGGGCCGGACGATGAGTGGGATGAATGGGCCTACCTCGTAGCAGAGGTCGCCGCTCTTGATCATCTGGACGAGGCAGAGCGATACGTCGCGGACTACCACGAGCAGCTGGGCCTGGGTGATGACTGGTGGGAGCTGAGCATTGATCGGCCAGCCCACAACCTGATGTCTCGGCTCTACATGGTCCGCCATGCAGCCAGACAGATCCTCCAGCAGCAGGAGGAAGCAGCATGATCCCCGACTTCGTTCACGACATCCGGGCGCGGGAGCCGCAGCGCGCCAGCCTGGGCCAGGCCGTCGAGCAGTACCTGGCCGCCGGCGGCAGCATCGCCACCCTGCCCTACCTGGCTCCGCGGGAGCTGACCCGGGCCGCTGAGTTCAACAGCAGCGCGCCACGGGTGCGGGGTATCGCTGCTGAGTCCCGATCCAAGAAGCGCGCAGCCGATCAGCACATCGCCACGGAGCAACGCCATGCCGCTGACGTTTGAGCTGATTGAGTTCAACACCCGCCGAATGATGCGGGGCGCCGAGGCCGCCAAGGTGGCCATCATCGAGGATGGCAAGCAGATCGACTGGCTGTGGATGACGCCGAAAGACCTGCGTGCCAATCAGCGGGAGCACGGTCCCAGCGAAGCTCTCGACCAAGCCCTGGCCCAGTACCGCAGCCACGGCATCACTCGTTGATCCGGGGGAATCATGAACAAGACGGCATTCACTGGCTCCGAGCAGGAGCTTTGCGCTGCATTCATTCGCGAGTTCAACAAGCAGCCTGGATGGGTCTGCTATCCCGAAACCGCGGGATTCGATGTCTTGGTTGTGCATGAGGATGGCTGGCAGATCGGTGTAGAGGCCAAGCTGAAGCTGAACGCCAAGGTGGCCGACCAGGTGCTTCCGGCGATCTGGGATGACCAGTACGGCTACCCTGGTCCCGACTACCGGATGGTGATTGTCGGATCCATCACCGAAGCGAACCTCGGGATCGCCAAGATGCTGGACATGCTGGGCGTGTCGGTCCTCAGCCCGAGAGCCACAACGGAATACCAGGGCGGCCAGTTCGTAGATGGCTGGACTTTCGATCTGCGCAGCTGGCTGACCGATAGGTACTGCCGCAACCTGGCGTTCGATTGGAACCCTGCACAGCGCTGTGAGGTGCCCTGCGTGGTGCCGGATGTACCTGCTGGCGTTCCCGCCCCGTTGCGACTGACTCCTTGGAAGGAACGGGCCCTGAAGGTGATAGCCACGCTACGGCGACAGGGCTTCATCACCGTAAAGCAGATCGCCGAGCACGGCATCAGCGCGAGCGTCTGGACCAGAGGCCCGTCGCCTTGGCTGGTGAAGGGCATAGAGCGCGGCCAGTGGATAGCCGGTGACAAGCTGCCTGCCTTCGACCTCCAGCATCCCGAAGCCTACGCCAAGATCGCGGCGATGCTTGAATCAGCCACGCCACTGCCTCACGGCGAGGAAGAATGCTCCGCTGCGCAGCTCCCGCTGATCCACGACGCGCCTGCTGCCTAACCCTCCCCCGCACGCCGCTCTCTGGCGTGCCGACAGAGTATTGACCCATGAACGATAGCAACCAAATTAGAGACGCCTTTGCTCATTACCGCTACCGGCGGGCTTCTCAGCTGCTCGAAGGAGATTCCGATGCCCATTGGGTAATCGCTTACCAGCATGCTGATGAGCTGATTGACTTCGACTCGTTTGAGGCGGCCTGGGTGCTTCAGGAATCCGCTATCACTGCCCAGCGCGAGGCCCTGGCGCGGGCGGAGGCGGAGCGGGCTGAGCTATGGCGCCAGCACCGAGAAGCGGCAGGCGAGTTGGTACTGGTTCAGGCGGTACGCGCCCAGATGCAGGAAGACCGTGACACCGCCCAGGCGCAGCTGGCGGAAATGCGCCGGATCGTGGCCGGCTTCCTGTTCAACTACGACGATGGCGTCGGGAAGCCCTGGGAGCGCCGACTGCTGGACTACGCCAGGAAGCTAGTCGCCGCGAAAGAGTTCAACGCCCAGGCCGAGCAGCAGGAAGCTGGAGAAATGCTTCCTCGCGTCAAGCATCTCCTGCCGATGCCAGCTGTGAAGCCTCCGAAGCCTGAAGCCCAGGGCGCGCAGGCCGGCGAGTTCCAGCGCGAGGACCGCTACATCGTCATCAAGCGGAAGGATCTTGAGCGACTGCCGGTAGGAATGCGCGGGTCCTTTTCTATGGTGCTCAATTATATTGCGCCTAACCTCCCCAAGCGTGAGTACCTCGTCGTCGAAAGCGACTGGCCAGAGTACGAGCCGACCTGGGCCGCTATCCAGGCTCGCTTGACTGGCCAGGGCGCGCAGGCCGGGGATGATCAAGATCAGGTGCATCAGCTGGCGTTCGAGGTTGGTGAGCCTGACGAGGATGGGGACGGCTACCACTTCAGCGCCGAACAGCTGGATGAGTTCGTTGCCAAGCTGAACGGCGCCGCCCTCGCCACCCAGCCCGCCGCTGGTGAGCCGATACAGGTCGAGGCCGTGGCTATCACCCGCGAAGACGAGGATGGCCTGTATCTGGATTGGGTGCTGGAGGGCGGCATCTCTGCGCTCGAAGCACCAGGCGTGGTGCTGCTGGTGGCCCATGGCGAGGTGACGGATAGGCACGGGAGCGGCGAAGTCTACCTGGCCCCTCCTGCCGCCGCGCATGGGGATGAGGCGGTGCGGAAGGAAGCAGTCGCTGCCTACGTCGACATGAGCTGCAATTCCGTGCTGATCGACGGCGCCACCTGCTACTACCTACCGTCAGAACGAATGGCAGCGTTCGATCGCATGTTCTCGCTGGGAGACGCCATGCGCGCCCAGGGCGACGGGAGTCAGGCATGAGCATCTGGATCGAGTTTCGCTGCGAAGGTCGTCGAGACGACGATAGCTACGACTGCTGGTCCCACAGCAACGAAGGCCCAATGGATGAGGCCGGCGATACGCAGGATGAGGTCAGGAAGACCATCGGCACCATGACCAAGCAAGCTGTCCGCATAGGGTGGATGCGCGACAAGGAGGGGTGGCTCTGCCCGGTCTGCATCAGGCGGCGCGCCCAGGGCGACGGGGAGACCCGTCATGGATGACCGACAAGCCTTCTTCGGCATCGATGACGATGAATATCGGGAGATCATGCGCAAAGGCCAGGAGGCCGAGCGCGAGTATCACCGAGAGCAGTCCAGACTTCTTAATGAAGCCATGGTGCACGTCGCCGCGGTGGTTGGTGCTCGCAAGCTCCAGCACATCAAGGACTACATCGCCGAATGCGAAATGACCAGCGACTTTGCCATAGTGGATGAGCACGAAGGTAGCCGCGAAGACTGCACAGGCTATGCCTTTCGCTATGTGTACCTCGACCAATACAGCAATGGCGGGTACTGCGGCGATGACTTCGCCGGCTGGGTCTGGATACCACTGCCAGGCGCCAAGTTCCTAAAATTCCACTACGCGATGTAGGAGCCAGCCATGAAAGGCTCCATGTCCCGCTTCTCCTTCCAGCACTCCACGCCAACCTGCGAAATCTGCGGCAAGCCTCGTAACCGTATCAAGGCAGAAGGTCGTCATGACCGCTGCTCGAAGATCCGCCAGCAGATGAACGCACACCGTCACGCCAGCTGAGGTGACCTATGTCCATTCGGAAAGACCTGGAGCAGGCGCACGGCCTGCCCTTCGATAAGCTCATGGCTCGGTACGCAGCCCAGGACCTCTCGCGCAAAGACACGGCGCGTATCCTGGTCATCTCCTACCAGGCCCTGCTGAAACTCCTGCAGCGTCACGGCGACCCCTTCGAGCCCCAGGACGCTGCGCTCCGATACTTCCGGGAGCATGGTGAGACACTGGCAGCGGCAGCGATCAGGCTGTCCAAGACCCACACCCTGCACCAGGCTGCACAGCATCTCGGCACCAGCGGCACTTCGCTGAGGAAGGCCCTGGAAGATAGAGGCCTTGAGGCGACCTTTGTCCAGCGCTACGGCGCAGGCCGGCAGCGAGAGCGCTCAGAGCGTTACCGGAGCTATGAGGTGAACGGTGTCCGCGGCTCCCTTCGAGAGCTCACGGAGCGATTCGCGTCTGTACCCCTGAGCACCGTCCGGCACCGCGTACACGACAGCCACTGGCCAGTCGAGAAGGCGGTCCTCTGGCCCTACGTCGAGATCGACAACCGCGACGCCAATCTGGAGCGCATCCAGGCCGGCGCCCGGAAGGCATTTGCCCGCATCAACGCAAAGCGCCGCTCTCGCAAGTCTGCCTAATCCCCTACCCCTACCCCTACCCCATTTAACCTGCGCCCTGGCGCGGGATGAGGACTGTCATGTCTACGGAAAAGTGCAGCTACGAAGATGCCGGCCAGATCTGCCGCGGCGATGGGTACCTCTGCGATGAGGACCAGTATTACGAAGGGTATGACCCGACCGATATGACCTATCCCTGCCCCTGCTGCAACACCCAGGTCTACTTAGAAGGCGCCAAGGAGGATGCAGAGACGTGCTCCAGCTGGAGTGACCTGTGGCGCTCAGGGACCGGCGAGACAATCTGGATCCATCGGTCTCGGCGCGCACTGGCAGCAAACCCTGACCAAGCGCCGAAGATTCTGGCGACCCTCGGTCCGGTGCACGCTCTGGTCGCTGACCGCGCCGCGCCAGAAGGCTATGTGGTCAGCGTCAACAACCTGCCAGCAGCAGGAGCAGCGCTATGACCATCCTCGTACAGCAGATGAAGGCGGAGATCGAGCAGCTCAAGGCGGAGAACGCGGAGCTGCGGCGCCTGCACGGCTACTGGAAGCAGCGCGCTAAAAGCGCCGAGGGCCACCTGTTCAGCAGCGACTTCCAGGCCGCCTGCCGCCAGTTGCACTCCATGACCAGCTTCAGCTCGACACCTATTCACGAGCTCGACATCACCCAGCAGGCCAAGATCAGCAGCGCCGTAGTAGGCATCCTCCGCACGGTGGAGCACCGCAAAACCCAGCGGCGCCCGAGAGACACTCTGGTCCCGATGCTATCCACGAACAGCAGGGAGCAGTTCGAGCGGCACTTCCCGTGGGTGGCGGATGAGCTCGAGTGGAATGGCGTCCGCTATGTGGACGATTCAGTGCAGCTCAGTTGGGTGACTTGGCAGTTGTCTCGCCAGGCCCTGGTGGTCGAGCTGCCAGCGAAGATCAGTCATCTGCCGCATAGCCAGGTAGCCGACGGGTTCGTGCTTCCGGAAGCTGAGCAGTACGACGAAGCCATAGACGACTGCCGCGAGGCCATCGAAGCCGCCGGCGTGAGGGTGAAGCCATGAGCGACGCGCAACGCAAAGCGCTGCAGGTGTTCTGGAACACCCTGGGCATCGCTGTGGTGATCCTAGCCGGCGGCCTGGCCTACATCGGAATGCTGTGGCTTAGCACCCAGGCAGCCGAGGCGATCGCCTCAACTTCCGGCTGGAGGCTGGTCATCTTCATCACGATCATGGCGTTCCAGATGGGCCTGATAGTCGCAATTTCCCGTGCCTGGATCACCTATCGAATGGCATTGAAGCCATGAGCTGGAGACCTGCCGTCTACCGTGACTCGCCCAGAGAGAAGCTCCAGCATCGCCGGGACATGATGGGCGATAAGCGCAGGAACGGTCGGCTGCTGATCAAGGGCCGGCGCTGGGCATTCATCTATCGCCGCCTAATTCGCTTGGCGGTAAGCGCGAGGAAGCCATGAGCCGAATCGAGCACGCAATCGGCTCACCTGATGAGCCAGACAGCAGTAGAGAAACGAGAGGTGACCCATGAAGCGAGAGCTGATCAAGGTGAGCGAGTTTCAGCGCCGGGTCTGGGGCGAGAACGGCACCCCGATGTGCTCCCAGGCTATCCGCCAGCACCTCCGGAACGACAAGCTGCCAGGCGAGCAGATCGGCAAGCTCTGGTACGTCGACTGGGCCGCCTACCAGCAGCGTACCGGTGACGACCTGGTGGATGCAGTCCTGCGAGGAGCCGCGTGATGGCAGCCAGGCCGAGGAAGATCAAGAACCGGGGCCTTCCGCCCAACCTCTACGAGAACAACGGCGGGGTGAGCTTCAAGTACCGCCGGCCGGACACAGGGACGTGGCATGGGATGGGGAATGACAGGCAGCGGGCTATCCAAGCGGCGAAGCAGCTGAATAGTCGGCTGATGGCGGGCTCCGACCTGGTAGCCGGAGTGCTGGGAGAGACGGTGACCATGCACCAGTTCCTGGTCACCTACGTGACGAACATCCTGCCGGGACGCGAGCTGGCCAAGGCCACCCTGGAGCTCTACACCATCCGCATCCGGCAGATCGACGCGGCCATGGGTGCCAAGCCGCTGGACCAGATCACCATCAAGATGATCGCCGACTTCCTGGACCCGATGACGCCGCGGGCTGCCAACCAGGCGCGCGCCATCCTGGTCGACGTGTTCAAGCACGCTGCGGCCAAGGGCCTGGTGCCGGACAACCCGGCCGAGAACACCATCGCCCGCATGGAGAAGAAGGCGCGCCGGCGGCACACCATCGAAGGGCTCAAGGCGATCCGGGCGAAGTCGCCGCGGTGGCTGCAGAACGCCATAGACCTGGCCCTGATCACCGCCCAGCGCCGCAGCGACATTCTCGGGATGAAGTTCGACGACGTGCGGGATGGCTTCCTTTACGTGGTCCAGCAGAAGACCTCGAAGGCCTCGGACGCTGCCTGGATCCGCTTCCAGGTGACGCCTCAGCTGCAGGCCGTGCTGACCCGATGCCGGGACGAGGTGCTATCGCCCTACCTGATCCACCGGAAGCCGGAGCGGCTGAAGCAGAAGCAGGCCCAGACGAAGGACCACTGGACGGCGATTGAGGAGCGATTCCTTACCCGGGCATTCAAGGACGCGCGGGATGCGGCGGGCTGCTACAAGGGGTGGGGCGAAGAGGAAATGCCGGGCTTCCACGAGGTGCGAGCGCTGTCGCTGCACCTGTACCAGCGGTCCGGCCGGGAGGCTCAACAGATCGCCGGACACGCCAGCGCGGACATGACCAAGAACTATCAGCGCGACCACGCCGAGGTGGTCTGGTCGGACGCCGTGCCGGACCTCGACATCAGCGAGATCGCCAGCTGATTTTGCTTGGATTTTGATTCTGTTTTGATTGGAGCCCGGAAACGAAAAAGGCCCAAGCCACTAAGTGCTTGAGCCTTCTCGGAAATTTGGTCGGGACGGAGTGATTCGAACACTCGACCCCTTGCACCCCATGCAGGGGACCCTTCCGACCTAAGTCACTGATTTTCATGGTAACAGGCACCTCGGCAGACCTGCAATTTACGCAGCTTTCTGTGCTTATGCAAACGATGGAATGCGGCCTTCAGCGGGGGTTTTGATTGCCCATAGCGCGGGCCGCCGGATAGATTTAGCTCGCTGATCAGATTCTTGGAAGGGTGAGAAATGGAAGTCGAAAAGCTCGTGTCGTTCCTAGAGAGGGAGTGGGCCGCCCTGGCCCAGGCCCCGGCCTCTTTCGTAGTGCTTACCATCCTCGTGTTCGGGGCAGCTTACCTCGCTGCGAGATGGCGCTACGCGGGAATCACGGAGAATTTGAAGGAGCAGATAAGCACGCTCAATGGACGGCTGATCGCCAGGACGGAGCAAAGCGAGTCCTACAAGGAGCGGGCTATGAAATACGATGAGCAGGCCGCTAGGGTCGTCAATTACGACTCGGCCGAGCTCAGTGCCAAAACCCTGAGCTTCGTTGCCAGGCTCCGGAGCTTTATCCAGCGCAGAAAGGACCGATCCTATCTACCAAGCGTTCCGAGGATCGGAGCTACCGATGAAGAAAGGCAAAGGGAGTGGGAAAGAAGCACCACTGCGGCAATTCAAGAAAGCAACGAAACCACGGCTGAATGGGAGCGAGACTTCAAAGTCGATGCCATGATGCTGCGAGATGAGCTCCTAAGCCGGCTCGACTTGAAAGCGGATGAGACTACTGCTAGGTACTACGAGCGTCCTGTCAATTTCTTCGGTTATGCGGATGTCGCAAACGACCTCGAAACGTTAGCGAAAAAAATTGTCAGTCGGCCCGCTAAGGACTGAAACCGAATCCCCTACCGGCTTCCCTGCAGCCAACTGACCTGGCTGCGCAGCCGATCGGCGTCCATCTTCTCGTCGACGGCCATCGCCCTGGCCGCGGCCAGCTCCTGGCGAAGGTGCTCGTTCTCCTTCTGGGTGACGTTCACCACCAGCAGCAGCTCGTGATACTTCACGTCGATCTCTCCCAGCGACGGCGCCGGGGCCCCATCACCTCCCCCGGCCATCCACTTCTGCACGCTGAGCTGCTTGAACCCCCGGACAATGCGAACCTCAGTCCACAGCTGGTCGCGCTCGGCCAGCACCGTCAGCAGGTTCTGGCGTAGGCGAGCCATGATGCCGCGCATGATCGCGATCTCCTCGACGTAGAGGTCGCGCTGATTCCTGATCATCTCTAGGCAGTCCGGGTCGAAGTCGTCGCCCCCGAAGCTGCCAAACTCGTCGACTTGTTCCATGGCAAAGCCCAATACTGTTTTTCCATACAGTAGTTAGGCGGCACTGCCCCAGCAAGCTTGACAGCGACGAACGGCATTCACTGGCAACTGGCCACCGCCGCCACCAGCTCTCGCTCGTAGCCGATCCGCTGGCGGCGCTCCGCTAGCAACGCCCTCACCTTCACCTCCAGGCTGTACTGCTTGCGCAGACCATCCGCCGCCCAGGCTGGTACCGCCGGCGCCTTCACCTGGCAAGGCACCTGGACCGGCACCTCTACGCGCACCATGCGCGGCTCAGGCTCGGCAACGGGCTGGCCAGCGCACCCCGCCAGCGCGACCACCATTCCCACGACGATCCACCTCATAGGCCCAGTTCCTTATCGATGATGGCCGCGGCAGCCGCTGCCGGGTCGCCGCCGGTGCGCTCCTGCTGCAGGCGGTTGGCTGCTTGGTAGTCCTCGCCGGCGGCCTTGGCGGCCTGCTGCTGGATCGGCTCGGCCTCCTTGGCGCGCTTCTCGGCGGCCAGGCGCAGATCCGCCAGGGCCTGATTCTGCTGGCCGACCTGCCCTTCCAGCGTGCTGCTGGTGGTGCGACAGGACGCCAGGGTGCTGGCCGAGGTCTTCACGTCATCCCGCAGGCCTTCGACGATGGGCCGGTAGTGGCCGGCGGTGAGCCAGTAGGCCACCCCGCCGCCGATCACTCCGCCCAGGCCGAGCAACACGACAACAGCGACCGCGATCACGGCCGCCCTGTACTGCTCGAGCACGACCATCACTGCACCGCGGCCAGGGCCTGGGCATAGATTGCCTCCCAGGTCTGCGGGTGCGGCTTGCCCGGGCGCCAGACGCGGGCGTAAAGGCCCCAGGCTTCCTGAACCTGGCCCAGGGCCGGCAGCGGCTTGGGGTCGGTCCACAGCAGCAGGCGGGCGAAGGCTGCGGCCAGGACGTCGTCGCGTTCCAAGGCCTCGTAGACCGCCGGCGCGGTGGGCTCCACATCGCGAGCAGCGCATACCTCCAGCGCGTGCGGCCGGCTGGCGGGATGGGTCAGCACGCCGCGGACGCCGCCGGCCTGCTCGAACTGCCACAGGCCCCGGGCCGGGCCGCCGATCTGGCGCCGGAACTGGAGGCGAGACTCCTGCAGGCCGATGGCCAGCAGCATGACGGTGGCGCGCTTACCGGCCATCTTGGCGGGCAGCAGCGCGAAGGCCGGAGCAATGGCGCCGGTCTGGGTGGTGTCGAGAGCCATGGTTTTCTCCAGGCGAAAAAAAGCCCGCACGCAGCGGGCTGGTTGTCCTCATGATCGTGAGGAATCAGATGATTAGTCGGTGTCAGGTGGGGAGATTTCGCACGACCGTGAGGATTTCAGCCGTCGCCATAGCGGCTCGCGCCACCGATCCGGACGCCGCCCCACATCAGCCAGGCGCGCCAGCGAGCGATGCCGCTCGAGCGCAGGGCGTTGAAGAAGACCCGGTCGGCGTCCTTGCGCGGGAGCATTCCGGTGCGATACAGCCAGTCGTGTAGCACCGCGGCGGCATGGCCATATGCGCCCACCAGCTCGAAGATCACCGGTAGGCGCGGCACGCTGGCGAAGTCGGTCTCGAAGTCCACCGGCACCGTCAGCAGGCCCTGCTCGGGATCCAGATACGAAAATGGCGCCAGGAGGCGCCATGTCTTGCGGTCGGTCTGCAGTTCGGCCTGCAGCGGCTCGGGGAATCGGTTCATGCCGGCCAGCCCTGATCCAGCATCGCGTCGGTGAAAGTGCCATCGGCAACAGCCGTCAGCAGCTGGTCCTCACGGTCGTAGCAGGCCTGGATGTGATCGCGTACGGCAGAGGCAACGGCGATGATCATCTTGGCGTCCAGCTCGACCCGGGTCCCATCGGCCATTTTCCAGCGGCAGACGTAGGCGCTGTCGAGCACAGCGGCCAGGGCGGCACCGGTGATCAGAGCTTGGCTGTCGGTGCTGGTGTCGACTGGCATGTTATCCAGCGTGGTTCCGGCGACCTGGGCCTGATACCGCCGAGCGGCGATGCGTTGCTGAACGGTGGTCTCGGCCGGCTTGCTCAGCTCAGCCAACTGGGCCTGGAGCTGGGCTATGGTGGACAGGGCGTCGGCCAGCTTAGCTTCGCTCGCCTCTGTCTTGGTCCTGAGATTCTCCATCGCCGAGGATAGATCTGCATTTTGCGCTATCGCCGTGGCCGTAGCCTCTCCGAGCACTCTATCCAGCAGGGTCCTCACGCCATCGTCGACTAGCGCCAGCGGGACCACGTCGTTTTCGCGCTCTTGGTCCACGCTGCCGTCCTCGCGGAGCCACTGGCGCAGCGTCTGGTACTGGGCGCCGCGGATGCCGTTAGCGTCCAGGCGAATCTTGATCTCGTACGGGATGTCCCGCGCGGTGAGGGTCGTCATATCAGGACACCGTGGTGGTCGTATTGAGGATGATCCAGTTCGTGCCGTTACTGCGGCAGCGCTTCGGGCCACCGGCAGCGTCGGTCACGTCGATCTCATAACCGTTATTTGCTGAGGCGGACGGAAGGGTCGATAGCGTGTATTGGCCGGGGCGCATTGGGCCTGTCGCCTGCGTCTTCCCCCAAAGCACAATGTCGCCAGAGGCGCGATCGACGGTCATCGTGTTTCCAATAACAGTGCCGTTGTCGCCGAACCTGTTGATGTAGAAGTTCGATCCAGCATTGCTCCCAGACTCGGGCGCGCTCGACATGCCGAACTGAAATCGCTGAACGCCGGCCGTGTAGAACGTGAAGTATTTGTTCAGGCCTGAAGGGCCATCCAGGATAAAACGAGGCTCCCCAGACGGGCCGTAGATCCGTGCCGTATTGGAAAACGTCGGATTGGCCAGTGGCGCCTTGGCATCCAAGGCGCTCTGCGTAGCGGTGCTGATTGGCTTATTGGCGTCACTGGTGTTGTCAACATTGCCCAGGCCGACATCGCCTTTCGATAGGTTCAAATCGGCCTTGTCTGCTGCTGCGGTAGCACGCACATAACCTATGCACGCCCAGTTGCCACTACCCAGGCTGACGAAGTCGGCAGCATCGCCGGCGACGGTCGTGATGTTGCCTGCTCGGGGCAAGATCAGCTTTGTGGCGTCATAAGTCAGGGTCAGCGCCCCGGAGAATCGCAGTGTACGGCGAGCACCAGCGGCGATAGTGTCGAAGGCGGTGATGGTAGCCGTGCCGCTGATGTTGATGGTGTTGGATTGGGCGGCGCCAATCGCCACCGTAGCCGCGCTGGCCAAGGTGACGATGGGCGCTTCGTCCAGAGCTCCAGCCAATACCAGCGCGTCGCCAACCGGGATCTGCTGGTTTTTGCCAGCGGCCCGCACCAGCGGGCGACGGCGTGCCATTAGAGCACCACGTAGTCGTAGTCGTCGGTCACCAGCTCGGTGGCGCTGCGAGCGCGACCCAGGCGCTGATCGATCTTGCCGGACTGGGCGGTATCGGTGGCATCAAGCGGAGTCGCCAGGACACCGCCGGCGGTGCCCAGGTAGTAATCGGCGCCAACAGTGAGGCCCGTCAGCTGGTCGTTGGTCGAGTCGAGCGGCCAGATGGTGGCCGGCTGGCCGCTGGAAACCTGGGCTTTCACGAAGCCAGTGGCCACTCGGCCATTGCTATTGTCGGCCAACCGCGCCGACAGCGTGCCGCTG
>JAAIGE0100028391.1_pt1 | contig 14705 bp, 17 predicted proteins | sample 6487951 | NCBI WGS metagenome assembly JAAIGE01 (sample SAMN13974128, study PRJNA590717) | phyllosphere metagenome | biome: tomato field; feature: multiple bacterial spot infested tomato fields; material: tomato leaves; isolation source: leaves from tomato fields | host: Solanum lycopersicum ... | reverse complement strand
TGTGCGTCTGGCTCGTGGTCCTTCGCCATCGCGATCAGGCGATCGCATGCCGTACGGGCATCCCGTACCCGGATCCTCTGACCGTTGTCCCGGGTCGCCGAGAGGATGGTCTCCCATGCGCTTCCGGTCTCGTCGTCGTCCACGTCCACCTGTACGACGGCGGGTGCCGTCAACGCCGGCTTTGGCTTCATCGCACCCGTCACCGCTTTGGTGGGTTCCGACGCTCCGGTACGTCCACCGGTGAGCAAGGATGGGCCGAGCCGGCTCAACGGGAATCCGATCCTCGTCGATGCCGGCAGCGTCCATCTGCGGACGAGGGGAACGATGATCATGTTCATCAGCAGGGACGCCATGATGATGGATTCCACGGTGTCCACCGCGGCGAAGTCCAGCAGGCAGAAGAGGTAGGCGATCGCCGACAGTCCTCCGTGCGACATCATCCCCTGCCAGAGGGCGGTCCTGAACGATTCGGGATTCAGGAAGCCGTGGATCATCGTTTGCGTTCTGGACGGGACCGAAGGCTGCGGGACCGCGTTCGCGACGCTTCCGACGGGCTCGGTCCTCATAGGTGCACGTTCCTGCGGGCCGGTCGGCATGCCCGTCGCCGCGTTCGTCCGTGCGGACCTGATGCTTCCGGCAGTGTTCATCAGGTTTCCCCGCTCGTTCTGCGATCTGATCGATCGCCTGATGTCCATGAATCGCTTCTGGAAGGCCGTCTTCAACTCCTCGATGTCGACGGAATCCGCGCAGGTCGGGTCCTTCAGCCCCATGACCCGGATGTCGTCGGCATCGTAGCCGATCATGCAGCGTTGGACATTCGCGCTGCATTCCAGGCAGACCAGGACGGCGTCCTGCCGCAGGGAGGTCCCGCTCAGGACCACTCCCAGGCTGATGCCGGCCTTGCTCATGCGGCGGGCCGTCAGGTCGGCGGCTATCTGGACCCCGCGCATGCGGCGTTCCCGATCGGTACCCTTCAGACCGCTCACGAAGACCACGACGCGACGATCGTCCTTCGGATGGGAGGAGGGTTCCTCCACCGGTTTTCCGGTCCTCGCGTCGAGATGCGGATGTGGGGGCGATGGCGTCTTCCCGGCTTCCATCTCGTCCAGCGCCTTGATGATCGACTCGATCGCCGCCGGCCCCTCCGGCCATGTCGCGAGATGGACGGCATCCAGCACGTCGGCTGCGATGGTCTCGTCCAGATTCCACGTCTCCATGCGCCTCATGCGCCGGGTGACGTCGGAGATCTGGGTCGTGAGGATGCGACGCAGGGTTTCCTGCGGACAGCGGCACGCCACGAGCAGTCTGCCGTTCTCGGTCGTGTACCCGATCGGTTTGATCTCGTGCGCTCTGGGTCCGCCCAACTCCGTGCGGATGTCGCTCCAGTACGCCGGGAGACATCGCACGAGGGTGGTTCGGGCGTCCTCCCCCTTGCGCATGCGGAAGTCGAGCACGCAATGGTCGTCGACGAAGTCGATGTCCTTCTCGATGCCGTCGACCGCGCCGATCGCGTCGGCGCGGTTCCGATGGTCGCTATGCTTCAAGTACCTGCCTCCGTCGGTGCGGATGACCGTCTCGTATCCGGTAGGGTTCATCCCATCGCCTTTCGTCATGTCGTCCGGTCCAGAACCGAAGGCGTTCTCGATGCCAGATACCTCGCATGGGTGTCCACCTGCTGCGAGGCGCTTCTGAGGAGATCCCTCCTCGCCGCGTCCACGGCGAGTGCGGCCGATTCCAGCCCCTCGATGAGCTTCAGGGTCTCGGTCGCCCGCTCCTCGCCCCTGGCGTAGCGCATCGCGTTCGCATGCGCGGAGAGCAGATCGCTCAGACCGTCGATCGATCTCCGGGCTTCATGCACCATCGGATGGGACGGATCGAATCCATCGATCATGCGGCAGGTCTCCGCTGCGAGACGGGCGTCGTCCTGTTTGTGGAGCGGAAGCATGTTGCACGCCTCCAGGATGGACGCGATCGTATCCGTATCGTCCACGTCTCCCGCGCCGTCGATCTCATCCGGCTCGGCGGGCGTCTCGGTCGACCTCTTCTGTTCCTTGATCGCCGATTCGTATCCGTTGCTCACGCCGACGAGGACGATCATCACGACCAGCGACATGGGCAGATGGGCCAAGCCGGAAGGGAGGATGACCGAAAGCAGGGCGGCGCCTGCGATCAGGATGGAGACGCCCTGCTTGTTAGCGCGTAGGATCCTCATCGGAAGAGCGGATTTCTCGTCGCGTCCGACGCGAGAGAGAAGACCGATCAATAGCGAGGCGAATGCCGTCACGAGGGTCGACGGCGTGATTCCGAAGAGCGTCGCCTGGATGGCGGACATCACGAGGGTTACGATCGATACCGTGGAGAGCATCGGGTCTACGCGTCGCCGAAGCCGTTCTTCGATGGCGTGCAACTGGTGCGATAGGATCGGGCTGAGGGTGTTCTGATCGTAGATCCTCGAATCGTGGGGTACGATCGGTCGACCGGCGATGGTGGTGGACCGCACCATCGGAAGATCGGACAGTCGCCACGTCTGGTAGTCTCCTTCCTTCATCGAGATGATGAAGGAGACCCTCATGTTCTCCGGATCGTACCATCCCGCCAGTGGGACGGCATCGTCGATGCATGCGGTCCCGAGGGATCCGTACAGATCCGAACCGACGCGGCGCAGTGCTGCGGACACGATCGTGGCGGAATCCTGCACGACGCTTCTGATGGGACCGACGTCGATGCGGACCGCACGATGGCCCGTTTCGCACGAGGGCATCGGGACGATCGCACCGCTGTGCATCAGTGCGTCGCCGGCCACGACGGCCCCGTCGCGCATGGTCGAGACTCCCGTGGCCGGCACGCCGCTGGGGACCTCGTAGGTGTCGTAGGACTTCTCGAGCACGGCGTTCCTCTCCTGTGCCTCCCTTCTGGCGCGCGCGAGCGCGTCGGGCGTCATCGTGGTCGCGCCGTCCGGACGCGCTTCAGTCGCTCCTCGGCGGTCGCACGGTCGGGGAGACCCCGGGCGATGTCGTCATCCACGAGACCGGTGTCGCCCCAGTCCCATGATCCCATCACGCCGAACGTGCCGCCGTTCTCCTCGACGACCCGTGCGGATACGGCCCGTAGGGACGGACCGAGGGGCCACGGCGTCATCCGGACGTGCTTCTTGCGTCCTGCGGACAGGATCATGTGCCCGTCGGAGAAGTCGCGCTCCTCGACCGGCAGATCGACGTGCTCGATGCGGACGCCGTTGATGCGGAAGCCGCCCTGGGCCGCCAGGCGGCGCGCGGCCGCCTTGCTGTCGACGATTCCGGTGTGGACCATGGCCTCGGCGACCGTGATCAGCGTCGTGTCCGGATTGACCGGGCACTCGAAGGTCGGGAGCGACGCGAGGGCCGCCGCGTCGTCCATGATCGTCCGGGTGGACGACGCCTTCGCCGCGTCCGCCGCCTTCTGCGCGGCCTCGCGACCATGCGCGATCGCGACGGCTTCGGTGGCGAGGATCGCCTTCGCCTCGTTGATGGCGGATCCCTCGGACGCACCCCACATCCGCACCTCGTCCATCGGAAGATCGGTGAACAGGCCCAGGAACTCCCCGACCTTGGCGTCGGGTACATTCCTCCAGAACTGCCACAGGTCGAAGCTCGAGGTGCGCGACGGATCCAGCCAGACGGTGGTGCCGCCGGCCGTCTTGCCCATCTTGCGCCCCTCGGCATCGGTCAGCAGCGGCATCGTCATCCCGAAGACCGGGATGTCGTGCATCCGGCGTGCGAGGTCGACGCCGGCGATGATGTTGCTCCACTGGTCCGATCCACCGATCTGCAGACGCACGCCGTGGTTCTTCGCCAGATGGGCGAAGTCCATGGCCTGCATCGCCTGGTAGATCAGCTCCATGAGGGTCATGGGCAGCTGGTTGTCGAGACGACGCGACACGACTTCGGTCGCCACCAACCGGTTGAGGCTGATCTCGCGTGCGGGGCCGGTGAGGAAGTCCATGAAGGACATACCGTCGAGCCAGGTCGAGTTGTGGTGCTCGCGCATGGCGTCGCCGACGAAGCGGTCGATGCACGAGCGTATGCCGACCAGGTTGGCGTCGATCGCATCCCTGGTCAGGATCGGACGTGCGCCGTTCTTGTCGGAAGGATCGCCGACGCGGGTCGTGGCGTCTCCGAAGAGGACGTGCACCGCATCGACCGCGCCCCCCAGCGTGTGGAGTCCCGCCTCGACGGCGGCGCGACGCATGTGACGCACGGCCATCAACGGAATTCCCGAACCGACGTGCAGCGACGGTGCGGTGAGATCGAACCCGACGTAGGCGGGAACGACGCCCGAGGCCATCTCCCGGTCCAGACCCGGGAGATCCGTGCAGTCCTTGACGAATCCCCGTTCGACGAGGACACGGAGCAGCGGCGAGCGCAGTTCGTCGATGTGCATCTTTCAGTCTCCAAGCCGATATCCCCGGAAGCCCCATCGGCTCGCGGCCTCCATGGGCCGTTCACCGTTCCGTCGGAACGGTCCGCGTTAACGCGTGATCAGCGCCTGGGCATCGTCCATGACCAGATGCCCTGCGCACCGGAGGCGGGCACCGGATCCGGAAGGGTCAGTACGTCATCCAGGCGCCACGCCCAGCGTCCCGGAGTCCATATGCCGGACACCAGATCGTCATGGTCGACGTCTCCGGGGAAGCGATCCGTGCGCCAGTGTCCGGACACCCGGCAGGTGCCCAGGACCGCTCCGTAGGGAATGCTCCGACGCCATTCCGGACCGAACGCATCCCTGCAGAGCGCATCGAGCTCATCGGTGATCATCGATGCGGGAGGTCTTCCCGAACCCGCGTGGATCGCGATCCTGTGTCCGTGCAGCTTGGCCGGGATGGGCCATGATCTGGTCTCGTGCCGCTTGCGGCCGATCATCGCGAGGCTCGCCCACGGCTGCCATAGCGTCAGAGCGGGCATGCGTGAGCCGGGAGCCGGCGGAGCCGACGCACCCTCGTCGAACAGGGATCCCTGGATCATGTCGAGGGAGCCCACGCGAAGGAGATCGTCATGAAGAGCAGTGCGATCTGCTTCGGCAGGTCGCTCCATGCGACGGGTGGTATGCGACCGGTCCTGAAGGGAATGCCTAGTATGCGGCAGTCCTGGTCGATCTTGCGGATCAGCGCCCATAGAAGCAGAGGCGAATAGGCCCGAAGGATCCACGGCGCCGCGAACCGTGGCGGCGGGTCGTACATCAGCAGGGCGAACAGCATGAGCCCCGGAAGCATGTCGACCAGCGTGCGTCTGAGCGCGTGCGCGTTCCTCATACATCGACTCCGATCAGGTCCAGCAGTCGCCTCGTGCGGCTGCGTGCCAGCACGGGTGGCACGGAGCGCGTGTATCGGCAAGTCCTGCCATCGGGATCCCCGGCGTGCTCGCGGGCGACCGCTGCGGCGACCACCTTCAGATCGGCGATGTCGAGACGATGATCCGCCCATGCCGCATCGTATTCGGGAACGACCGCATGGCATCCGAGCCAGAGGCCCTCCAGCCATCTGGAATCGTCCATCGTCACGGGTGGGACGAGGGCGCTGGGAAGGGACGTCGGAACGGATGTTCCGCCGACGTCGGCGTCCGACCCGGTGTCACCCGACGAGCACGCCGCGCACGCCGTCATGGCGATGGCCAGGACGGCGCGCATGCTCATGTCCTGCGTGAATCCATTCTGACGGCGCATTCCGCAAGGCCGAGCGATCCGAGCATCAGCAGCGGTGCGACGGGAGTCGGAACGAAGGGCAGGAGCGGCGCGACGAGGCCGGCGGCGAACATCGCGGCGGCCGCATGGAGCACGCGTTCGGAGTCGATCCTCATTTCGCCGCCCTGAGCGCCTTGGCGAGATCGGTCGATACCGTTCGCATGTCGGCCCGATCGACGAGTCCGCCGTGGCGGCGGACGCTCCAGTATTCGACGAGGGTCATGCGACCGTCCGACATGGCCTCGACGAACGGACCGATCATCTGGGGTCGGCTCTGCAGGCTGGCGACGATGTGCGAGTATCGCGCGCCGTCCACCTCACCGACGCCCGACAGGACCGCACCGATGTGGAAGCCGCAGAGGGTGACGAATATCCAGGTGGCCGCGTTGGTCGCGATCGACCAGCGGCCTCGTCCCGCGGCGCGGGCTCTCAGGGTCGCGGTGCGCAGCACCCAGGCGATCACGCCGCAGGCGAAGACGCCGAAGATCAGCGCGATGATGACCGGATCCCTGAAGGCGCTCGGGATGATCAGACCGTCCATGTGCGTCGTTCCTCGTCGTAGTCGGATGGTACCGGGAAGGTGCGTCCCAGACAGATCTCCGTGCCGATCCTCGCCTCCCGTCCGTTCCTCCATCCCTCCAGGGGCAGGACGGCGCGAACGTGCCATTGGGTGGGTGCGGATGGATCCAGTCCGCCCCCGCGCAGTCGCGCGGCGATTCTGGAGGGAAGATCGTCCGGAAGGGCTTCGCCCGGATCGTGGACGATCCTGGCTTCGCCGTCGAACAGAGAGGTGACGACCTCGATCTGGTTCGGAGCGATGCCGTTCGCTTCCGCGATGACCGCGGCGGTGATCGCCTCGCGGGTCTCGCGTTCGAAGAACGCGGTCTCGATATCGATGTCGCTCATGGGCGGACATCCCGGCGGCCGCCTTGCGCGGTCCGTTGGGCGCGGGGGCGGATCGATGGACCGTCCCCGCGCGTGCGGCGTTCGACGCCGTATTCTGCTTCCACTTCGGCCCCTTTCAATTCGAGGAGATGACCGAAGGGAAGCGTCCACGTCAAGCGGCGCAGCCGTCGGACCGGTCGCCGATCATCCAGGTGACCGTATCCACGATCCGCACGCGCCAGTAGGCGTCGCGGAGCGCGACCGCGTCGTACTTCGACGCATGACCCTTCCGAGCCTCGACGGCGATGGAGGGGCACTTATCGGAGATCGACCTCATGGTCGCCAGGTCCCGCGCGCTCGCGGGACCGTGCACCCATGCCTGACCCGCTCCTGCGGACAGAGCCAGAACGGCCAGCGAATACTTGAAGACGGCATGCATTACGGTACTTTCGGAACTTCATTCTTGTTCACTTCGTGAATGACCGACCCATCCTCCGCCACCACTTCCGAGAACCATTCCGAACCCGAGCGGGCGCAAGGCCGCGACGAGCCACGGGACCACGCCCACGGTCCCGCTCATCCAAACGGCTCCCCTTCGAAGAATGGACTGCTTCTCGACCTGGAAGTGACGCCATCGCCCATCGGGCGATCCGCAACGAAGAAACCCGCACGTCGGCGAAGACGACGGGCTCGAAACGGGGCGGCGGCGGTAGACGCACCGCCGCCGCAGCCGGGGAGACGCCATGCGATCCCACCGGCGTCGCTCTCCGAAGGGGAGCTTCGGACGACGCAGTCGTCCTCCTCCCCTCGCACTCGATGTGCCCAGGGGAGGATATCTCCTGCGCGCCCGCGCGATCCGTCGAGCCCCCGGCCCTCAGGGTCGGCAGGAGCGTAGACGGACATCCACCCCATCCATCATGGCATCCACCGGTGCAGCCGGTACGGAGCGGCCGGCTCGATGCCGTGGCCGCTCCGTCCATCCCCCCATGCGCGAACGACGTTCGCGCGCGCCCGTGACCCCGGACCCCTTGGGGGTCCGGGCCTCGGACGCCATCGGCGCGTCAGCGCCTGTCGATCCTGAAGATCCTTCCATCCGTATCGTACGTGATCCCGTAGACGGTGCCGTCCGGCGCTTCTGCGACGACGCGTACCGGGGATCCCACCCTCACCGCTTGGCCGAGCTCGAGAGCGTTGGTGCCGGGCGTGCCTCTGAGCACCTCCTGCCCTCCCGTCGCTCCTATCAGGAGCTGTCCGGCCAGTCCGTCGCGGTTCCCGCGGACCTGGACGATCCCCGACGGACCGGTCACGGTCCTCCATACGTAGTAGGGGGCCGTCGCTCCCTGTATGGCGGAATGTCTCGGATAGGGGCTTCCGTCCTCCTGGTTGCCCTCGGACGCCAATGGCCAGCCGTAGTTGCGCCCGACTTCGATGACGTTGAGTTCATCGCCTATGGCGGGAGCGCTCTCGGTCTCGTAGATGCGCCCGTCCGATCCGACCGTCAGACCCGTCGGGTCGCGGTGCCCGGCGGTGATGACGTCGATGGCCCGTCCCACCACGCCGAACTGAGGGTTGTCGGGAGCGGCGGAGCCGTCACGGGCGATCCTGATGACCTTGCCGAGAGTCCCGCTCAGATCCTGGGCCGCGTTCGGTATGCCGAAGTCACCGATGGCGACGTGCAGGTATCCCTTGTTGAACGCCATCTGGCCCCCGAACCTGCCGAGGCGGTTCGAGATCGGGACCGGGGTCCCGCGCCAGATCGGCTGGACGTCGACGAGCGAGGCCGTCGTTCCGGCTCCGACCATCCTGGCGCGGATGATCGTCATCGCGGCCGACGTGGTGGGCGATCCGTCGGTGGCCGAGAAGAAGACGTAGCCGTTGGTCGCGAAGTCGGGATCGACGACGATCGAGAGCAGACCTCCGTCCGTGAACCGGTAGGACGGGATGCGTCCGGTCAGTGCGACCGGCGAGGCCGGAGATGCCGCCGGAGCGATCGAGATGGTCCCGTCGCGCGACGTGTAGATGGCGCGCCCGTCCGGGAGGAACGCGAACGACGAATAGTCGCCCCGGCCGACCTCCGTCGCGACGTATCCGGTTGGCGCCGGCGTGGGGCCCGGAGTGGGTGCGGGCGTCGGAGCGGGCGTGGGAGTGGGTCCCGGGACCACGATGACGCCGTCGTCCCCGCCCCCGCCGCCGCAGGCGGACAGGAGTGCGAGCGCGGCGATTCCCAGTATGGGCTTCCTCATGATCTCATGATCCCCTCGGCGGATCATGGATTCGTCCGCGCCGGACGGGAACGACCGTCGCGGGGATCCTGTTCCCCGCGACGGTCCGCCCGCTTAGCGTCCGAGCCTCTCGTTCCGGGGCCAGAGCGCGTCGACCCTTCCCCGCATGGCCCTTGAACAGGATGTCGAGAGGCCGGTCAGGTCGTCGACGACGGTGTCGTCGCGGAATCTCCAGGTGCGACGCTTGTCGGCGCGCATCCCCAGGCCGATCTGTCGCGACCGGAGGGAATTGACGCGCGCGGCGTCGCGCACGGCCTCCCCCTCCGATACGGCCTGCCGCAGCGATTCCATCGCCAGTCTCATGCTGTTCTCGCGCGAACGTGTCTCCGCCTTGCGCGATATGCCGGAGGGAACGTGCGTCAGCTCGACGGAGCACTGATGCTTGTTCCTGTGCTGTCCTCCGGCACCGGTTCCGGAGAACCAGCGCACCCTCAGATCGCTCTGCGGGATGTCGTGGCCTCCGGCGCGTTCGCCGCCTTCGAGCACGGCCACGGTGACGGTCGAGGAGTGGACCCGGCCTCGCTTCTCGTTCGGAGGTATCCGCTGCACCCTGTGGCCTCCCGCTTCGTTGCGGAAGCCCGGAATCGGATCTTCGAGTTCGATGACGGCTGCGCCTGGAACGAGGCGCACGCGGTGTGGTCAATCGTGGGCGTCGAGCATCCTGACGTAGGACGAGGCGAGTTCGCCGACGAAGAGTTCCGCATCCGCGCCGCCTTCTCCGGCGCGGATCTCGATGATCATGTTCATTTGTTCATTCCCTGACGTGCGTGATGGTTCGGTACGTGCATCGCACGCATCGTCAGCTCTCGCGCAGGTGGGAATCGTTGTTCATGCACGGCATTGTGCCATGGATCGGACGCCGGGTCCATGGGGCGACGCACGTCGTCGCCCCATGGCGTGGTCAGGAACCGCGCATTGCGTCCGCTGCACCGTAGCCCATGTCCCGCAGGATGGCATCCTGATCGTCGGGCCCGAGTTCTCGCGCGGCGGTCTCACCCTCCTCGGCCCAACGACCGCGTGCGCGGACGTTGGCCGAGACCAGGTCCATCAGGTTCGGCTTGCGGATCGGCGTGTCGAGCATCGCGCGCAGGGCCGCGCGGTACTTGTCGACCGTTCCCCGCACCGATTGACCGGACCTGCCGCCCATCGCCATGTCGGCGAAGATGACCTCGCGGCTCTTCATGTCGAAGATCAGCGGCATCGCCGAGTTGCTCCTGATCGAGACGTCGAAGCGATGGCGCACCGACGCCGGCTCGTAGAGCTCTCCCGAGCCGGCGTGATCCCGTTGCATGAAGCCCGCGAAGCACGGGAACTTGTCGAACGTGTCGCCGCGGAAGCTGACCAGGGACGAGGTCACGTACCGCACGCCGCGGGCGCGCATGCTCGACACCTTGAAGTCGATGTATTCGCTCGCACCGTTCGGTGCGCTGAGGACGTCGCCCGAATGGACGCAGCCGTATCCGCTCAGATCGGTGTACGCGATCCGACCCATCTCCTCGAACGCGTCGTCCCAGAGGATGATCGACAGGTCGACGTCGACCATCCCGGTCCAGTGTACGAAGAGACGCTGCACGTCGCCCACGAAGGGGACGCGCGCTCCCTTGGTGAGGGCCTCCGACTCCGTCGAGTCGCCGCGGCGGTTCCACGGAACGGGGATGTCGCGCAGGGCATCGGACGCGCGGACGGGACCGAGCGCCGGAAGACGGCGCAGTCGGTCCTGGATCTCTCCGTCGATGAGATCCCGCACGGTGTGCATCAGACCGGGATCGATCTTCTGGCGGCGATCGGCCACGACGTGGATCTTGTTCTGCTGACCCTTCGGGTGGAAGACCCGGAGCTCGCCGCGCGTACGGTAGCGCAGGTGCGCCATGATCTCGAACAGCAGGCGCGTCGGAAGCGCGCGTAGAACCTCCGGCATGGCTTCGACGACGATGCTCGGATCGTTGGCCGATCGCAGCATGAGGTCGATGCGACGGGCGAATTCGCCCGGTCGCGAGGAAAGCCGTTCGATCAGGCGTCCGTCGATCCGGCGCGCACGCGTCGCCTCCTCGACGTCCCGGTTGAAGCTCGGGATCGCCTCGGGTTCGTGTGCCAGCATGTGCAGCGCCATGCATGCGCCGTGGGCGATCCGGATCGAGCGCTGGTCGTGGATGCGCAGCATCGATGCCAGCCGCAGCCACCGTTCGCGGTGACGCAGCATGTCCTCGCGCGGATCCTCGATGGTCGCGAGGAGGCGCAGGACGTCCCGTCGCTGTGAGGTGGTCAGGCGGAATCGCACCGGGACCGCCAGCGACAGATCACCCTTGGGATCGGATAGGTACACCGCATAGCGCAGCACGTCGGTCGCCGTGCGCACGAGGCGGCGTGCGCCGCCCTCGGGAACATGGGCGACCAGAAGCGGGATCACCTCGCGGTACGGATCCTGGGGGATGCGGACCAGACGGAAGTCCGCCTTGGCCACGAGCGAGCGCTCGTCCTCGGAGAGGGAGGACTGCCGCGCGAGGATCGCGCTCACGGCATCCGCTAGACCCTTACCGGTAAGATGCCCGAGAACCTTCAGCGGGGTGACGGAGGAGAGCGGCGTCCGCTCCGGTTCCGGGCCGCCGACGCCGGCCTGGTGGGTGCCGCACAGGGGGCATCCGGAATAACCGCTACGGCGGAGCGAGGAGGTGTCGACCCAGTGACCGCAGTCCAGAAGCTCTCCCTTGATCTCGTTCCGATCGGGCCTGCCGCGAAGCGCGTCGTGCACGCGGACGAGGAGCGCATGCCTCAGCATGTCCCGGGCGGCTTCCGTATGCGGGAAGTTCGTGAACATCGGGGCGTGGGGAGCGTCCGCTCCCCGGATCTCGCCGAGATCGGAGATCAGCCGTTCACGCACCCGACGCGCCTGTTCGACGTCGAGGGTCGAGAACGCCTCGAGGAGATCGGGGCCGGCGGCATAGCCCAGAGCACCGAGATCGAGGTTCAGGTCCTTCGTCGAGGCATCGTCGCGGATGCTCGATCCCGCATCGAAGCGGACCATGTTGAGAAGGCGGATGGCTTCGATCATTTTTCAGGATCCCCGGAATTGTCGAGGACCGGAAGTGCACCACGGCTCAGCCGTTTCCCGTGTTCCGGTCCGTCCGGAACGGAAAGGCCCGGCGTCCGCGTCGCGGAGCCGGGCCCTTCGTCTTCGCCGCTACGACCACCGGGCCATGGGAACCCCGTCGTACGACCCCCTTCCGGGACATTCGACGGCGGGACTATCCGGCAGCTGTTCAAGCCATAAGATAGAAGGAAGCACACCGATGCGTCCCGCCTGGAGCCCTTCTACCAGGACTTTCGTCCCGCTTCAAGGCCACATGCCGCTCTCCTCCTCCATTCCCGCCGCGGTCTTGACGCGGCGTTATCCTGCGCACATTGTGCGTCGTCGCATGCGGGGGCCTGCGACGAGGGGGTCCATGCATGTCGAACGTACTCATCGGGATCATCGGAGTGATCCTGTTCATCGGTCTGGCGCTCGCCGGAGCGCTCATCCTGGGAGACGACTTCCGTTCGGCGAGCAGCTCCACGACGGCCGCGACCCTCATGTCGCAGATGAAGCAGGCGGCGGATGCCGCGGACATGAGGAAGCTGAAGCTCGGCAAGTCCTATACGCCGGCGATGGGTACGGGTTTCCTCGTGCCGAGGTTCCTGAAGAGCGAGGCCCAGAGTCCCGTTCCGCTCGCCCGTGCCAATCCGGGCGACTACCGCTGGTCGATCCAGTTCAACAACAACATCTACGCGGACGGCGTTCCCGAGGGCGAACGTGCCGCCTTGTATCTCCAGGCGGTCGTCGGGCCGAAGTCGGACGCCAAGGCGAGGGACATCTGTCTGAACATCGTCCAGACCTACGGTGCGTCCGACATCGAGGACACGTCCGCGCAGGGCAACTTCCCTCACCCCGTGAGGGAGGCGGGCTGCGTCGTCGCCAATGCCTACGTGCCGGTCTTCTCCGAGGCGCAGCAGTACATCGCGTACATCAGAGTGGCTCCCACGACGGCCAGCAACAACCAGCCGGTGGATTGAGCCATGAGCAACGTCCTGATCGGAATCATCGGGGTGATCCTGTTCATCGGTCTGGCGCTGGCCGGCGCCCTGATCCTGGGCGACGACTTCACGACGACGCGCGCCACCACCGAGGCCGCGACGATCCAGCAGCAGTTGTCGCAGGTCGGAGCGGCGTACGAGATGTACCGTTTGAAGATGGGATCGAGACCCGTGCCGGCGTCCGCCTTCCCGCATCTGGTGGGTCGGGAGACGATGGTCGCGCTGACGCCGAGGTTCCTCAAGACCCTTCCGCCGAACACGGATAGGCCGAATTCGTGGTGGTTCTTCGTCGACGAGAACGGGGATCCGAACACCCGTGATCCCGTCTACGTTATGTTTAACATCGCGGGGAACGACAGGTCGGCATCCAAGGTGTGTGACGCCGTCGCCGAGATGGCCGGCATGGCGGATGCGAACGGTAAGGCCCGTACGTTCGGCAAGCCGCCCGCCGACAAGGCGCAGGGATGCTACAACTACGAGGGAAGCTGGGGTTTCGCGCAGGGCCTGTCGGGTAACCTCCACTTCTTCAGGAGGATCTGACCCATGTCCAACGTCCTGATCGGCATCATCGGGGTGATACTGTTCATCGGATTGGCTCTGGCCGGTGCGTTGATCCTGGGCACGGACTTCATGACGGCGACGTCGTCCTCGAAGGCGGCTGCCGTCGCTCAGCATCTGAACCAGATCTCGGCCGCCATCAACATGTACCAGTTGAAGACGGGTAGGACGATGATCGCATCGGAGGACAACGTCGCTCTGCTGCAGCCCAGGTTCCTGAAGTCCTTCCCGGCCGGGAATCCCGTGAATCAGGGGACGTACCGGATCAACGACGAGGGAGCCAACATCGCGGTCGCTCCGGTCAGGATGGTGATCACCCCCATGGGGACCGATTCGAGGGCCAGGGACGTGTGCGTCGCCATAGAGGAGCAGGCGGGGAACCCGAATCCGGATCTCGCTCCGAAGAGCGATTTCGGAGCGGTGGTGTCGTCCAAGCCCGTCGTGGGTTGCCTTCTCTATGCTCCGACGTCCAACTACTACGCGTTCATCTCGGTCTGACGCACGATCCTGTGCATCCCTCTATTGTGCGTCACGCCCAGCCGGTATAGTCATGGATCTTACGATCCGTCCGGGGGCGCACGGATCGCAGCGGGGGTCTTGTCTTGTCGAACGTGCTCATCGGGATCATCGGGGTGATCCTCTTCATCGGTCTCGCCTTGGCCGGCGCGCTGATCCTGGGTGACGATTTCACGTCGGCATCGTCCTCGTCGCAGGCGGCGGCGGTGGTGTCCCAGATCCAGCAGACGGTGTCCGCGATCGAGATGTACCGGTTGAAGACCGGTCGAAGCCAGATCATGAACAACAACACCTCCTTCCTGGTGCCACGGTTCCTGAAGACGCCGGCGTTCAACCCGACCGGTCCTGGACGCCAGTACGCCGGACAGTACCTCTGGGATCCGCACATCAACAACGACCTGTACTCCGATCTGGACAACGAGGGCGGAGTGGTGGTCGGCTACTACGTCATGATCCCGGTGGGAGGGGTGGGTGACGCCAAGGCGCTGTCGGTGTGCCAGGCGATCGCCGACCAGTTCACGGGCGGCGTCATCCCGGCTTCTCCCACGCCCGCCGGCACCATGGGATGCGCGAACAGCACCGGCGGTCTCTACGTCGCCTGGGCGAGGATCCAATCATGAGCAACGTTCTGATCGGCATCATCGGCGTCATTCTCTTCATCGGCCTGGCGCTCGCGGGAGC
>JAAIGE0100852944.1_pt1 | contig 14708 bp, 7 predicted proteins | sample 6487951 | NCBI WGS metagenome assembly JAAIGE01 (sample SAMN13974128, study PRJNA590717) | phyllosphere metagenome | biome: tomato field; feature: multiple bacterial spot infested tomato fields; material: tomato leaves; isolation source: leaves from tomato fields | host: Solanum lycopersicum ... | reverse complement strand
TGGTGTTCGAAGTCCTCGACAACTCGATCGACGAAGCGCTTGCCGGTCATTGCGATGACATCACCGTCATCATCCATCCGGACGAATCCATCAGCGTACGTGACAACGGCCGTGGTATCCCGGTCGACGTGCACAAAGAGGAAGGCGTATCGGCAGCTGAGGTCATCATGACCGTGCTTCACGCTGGCGGTAAGTTCGACGACAACTCGTACAAGGTATCCGGCGGCCTGCACGGCGTGGGTGTCTCGGTAGTAAACGCGCTTTCGGAAATTCTGCTGCTGACCGTGCGTCGCAGCGGCAAGATCTGGGAACAGACCTATGTTCATGGTGTTCCACAGGAACCGATGAAGATTGTAGGTGAAAGCGATACCACGGGTACTCAGATCCACTTCAAACCGTCTGCCGACACGTTCAAGAACATCCACTTCAGCTGGGACATTCTGGCCAAGCGGATACGTGAACTGTCGTTCCTGAACTCCGGTGTCGGCATCATGCTGAAGGACGAGCGCAGCGGTAAGGAAGAGCTGTTCAAATACGAAGGCGGCCTGCGCGCATTTGTTGAATACCTGAACACCAACAAGACGCCGGTCAACGAAGTGTTCCACTTCAACGTCCAGCGTGACGATGGGGTGGGCGTCGAGATAGCGTTGCAGTGGAACGACAGCTTCAACGAGAACCTGTTGTGCTTCACAAACAACATTCCGCAGCGCGACGGCGGTACTCACCTGGTCGGCTTCCGCTCCGCACTGACCCGTAACCTGAACAACTACATTGAGCAGGAAGGTCTGGCCAAGAAGCACAAGGTCGCCACCACCGGTGACGATGCGCGTGAAGGTTTGACAGCGATCATCTCCGTAAAAGTGCCTGATCCCAAGTTCAGCTCGCAGACCAAAGACAAGCTGGTTTCGTCTGAAGTCAAAACCGCCGTTGAACAAGAGATGGGTAAATACTTCTCGGACTTCCTGCTGGAAAACCCAAACGAAGCCAAGGCTGTTGTCGGCAAGATGATCGACGCTGCGCGCGCTCGTGAAGCCGCTCGCAAGGCCCGCGAAATGACCCGCCGTAAAGGCGCATTGGACATCGCAGGTCTGCCAGGCAAACTTGCTGACTGCCAAGAGAAAGACCCTGCCCTCTCCGAACTCTACTTGGTGGAAGGGGACTCTGCTGGCGGATCAGCCAAGCAGGGGCGTAACCGTAAAACCCAGGCCATCCTGCCGCTCAAGGGCAAGATCCTGAACGTTGAAAAAGCGCGTTTCGACAAGATGATCTCTTCGCAGGAAGTGGGCACCTTGATCACTGCGTTGGGCTGCGGTATCGGCCGTGAAGAGTACAACATCGACAAGTTGCGTTATCACAACATCATCATCATGACCGATGCTGACGTCGACGGTTCTCACATCCGTACCTTGTTGCTGACCTTCTTCTTCCGTCAGTTGCCCGAGCTGATCGAGCGTGGCTACATCTACATCGCTCAGCCGCCGCTGTACAAGGTCAAGAAAGGCAAGCAGGAGCAGTACATCAAAGACGACGAGGCCATGGAAGAGTACATGACCCAGTCGGCTCTGGAAGACGCCAGCCTGCACCTCAGCGAGTCGGCTCCGGGCATCTCCGGTGAGGCGCTGCAGCGTCTGGTCAACGACTTCCGCATGGTCATGAAGACGCTCAAGCGTTTGTCGCGCCTGTACCCTCAGGAACTGACCGAGCACTTTGTCTACCTGCCTCCTGTCACGCTTGAGCAGCTTTCCGACCACGCTGCCATGCAGTCCTGGCTGGATCTGTTCGATGCGCGCCTGCGCACCGGTGAGAAGTCGGGTCTGGTCTACAAGGCCAGCCTGCGCGAAGACCGTGAACGTAACGTCTGGCTGCCAGAGGTCGAACTGATCTCCCACGGTCTGTCGAACTACGTCACCTTCAACCGCGACTTCTTCGGCAGCAACGACTACAAGACTGTCACCGCCCTGGGCCTGCAGATCAGCTCGCTGCTGGAAGAAGGTGCCTATGTGCAACGTGGCGAGCGCAAGAAGCAGGTGACGGAGTTCAAGGACGCCCTCGCCTGGCTGATGGCTGAAAGCACCAAGCGCCACACCATTCAGCGATACAAAGGTCTGGGTGAGATGAACCCGGATCAGCTGTGGGAAACCACCATGGACCCAAGCGTGCGCCGCATGCTCAAGGTCACCATCGAAGACGCCATCGGCGCTGATCAGATCTTCAACACCTTGATGGGTGATGCGGTCGAGCCACGTCGTGACTTCATCGAAAGCAATGCGCTGGCAGTGTCCAACCTGGACTTCTGATCCAGATGTCGACGGGCAAGTTAATTGTCATGTTCGCTCAGGTTATTGTCATGACGAAAAGCCTCACTACCCCGGCTTAGCGCCGGGGTTTTTCCTATTTGGTTGAAGGCCTTAGATATAGCTAGGCAGCATTTATGGCTTAGCTTTTTGTAGCGCAGCTACAAGGGTGTATCGGAAAATTTGGCTTTAACTAACGTAAAAACCAGAAGGCCTGACAGACGGCCTAATACGAGACCATTCCCGACAGTCAAGGAAGCACCGCCCATCAGCCGCTCAAATTGCTGCTGATGGGAGGGTTGGTGGAACACGGTTGGGGCTTCATTAAAACGAATGGCATTCTGAGCACCCAGGCACCCAGGCACCCAGGCGTAGGTGGTGTAGGTGGGCAAAGTTATTTGCCATTCCGGTCAAAGTTAAACGGTTTGGCTAAAGTTAATCGCCACCTAAGATAAAAAAAAACCCCCAGCAGATGCAGATCTGTTGGGGGTTTTGCGTATTCAGCTGTGGTGTTTTGCATAAAATCTAGGCAAAAAGCTAGCAGAGTAACAGCACATTGCGGCTTCGCTACTTTGTTACAATCAGCCCATCACACTCCGCTTTAAGGGTGCGAGTGACATTTTCAATCGCAGGTCAGCACCTGTGCTTTCATCATGGCGAATTCGAAACAAGGCACGCAGTTGAATATGGATTATCAGGAACTCCAGCAGCTAGAATCCGACCTTTGGGAGGCCGCTGATCAGCTACGGGCGAACTCCAAGCTCACCGCTAGCGAATACTCGATGCCCGTGTTGGGGCTGATTTTTCTACGGCATGCCACAACTCGTTTTTATGCTTTGCTCGAAGAAGTGGAAAGTAGGATTCCGGCTCGGGCTGTTGGTCAGCTGCGTGAAGACCGCATCAAATTGGGTTTTCAGGGTAAAGCGGCAATCTACCTGCCGGAAATCGCCCGCTACGAATACCTAGCTGGTTTGCCCGCCAGTGAAAACATCGCAGCAGCTATCCATGAAGCTATGCAGGCGATTGAAGACAGTGTCACCGATCAGGACGGTAACAAGCTGCTGGCGGGTGCTCTGCCCAAAAACTATCACGGGCTAGAGCGCGACCTACTACCTGACCTGATCAAGATTTTTAACCGCCCTGCTCTGCAAAATACCAGTGGTGACGTGTTCGGGCGGATCTATGAATACTTCCTAAACGAGTTCGCCAAAAGCGGTGCTCAGGAAGGTGGTGAGTTTTTCACGCCACCAAGCTTGGTGCGGATGATAGTCAAAGTGATCGAGCCTGATCACGGCACCGTGCTTGATCCTGCATGTGGCTCGGCGGGCATGTTTGTGCAGACTGGCCACTTCATGGAGGACGTCCGCCACAAGCTTACCCATGATGCAGACATCACCTTCTACGGTCAGGAAAAGGCTGAGGTCAACAGCAAACTGGCTCGGTTGAACCTCGCGGTACACGGCCTGGAAGGTAAGATCCTGCTGGGTAATACCTTCTATGAAGACCAGCATCAGCTGGTTGGCGGGTGTGACTTTGTCATGGCCAACCCACCATTCAATGTCGATGGTGTACAGGTTGCCAAGATCAAAAGTCAGGTTGGTACTCTCGAAGACAACCCACCCAAGCGTTTGCCTTTTGGTTTGCCTGGCACCGCAGGCAAAAGTAGAGGCAAGGACGCCACTGAAACTATTTCGAATGGCAACAGCCTGTGGATTCAGTATTTTTACAGCTACCTAAATGCCACTGGCCGGGCCGGATTCGTCATGGCAGCCAGTGCCTCGGATGCAGGTAATAAAGATAGAGACATTCGCCAGCAACTGGTTGAGACCGGCCATGTGGACGTGATGATGTCCATCGGGCCAAAGTTTTTCTATACCCGTAGTCTCCCCTGCACTCTGTGGTTTTATGACAAGAGTAAGCCGAAAGAACGCTTGGACGGCGTGCTGATGATTGATGCTCGCAATGTCTACACCGTGGTCTCGGCGCGTTCCCATGTGTTCACTGAAGAACAGCTGAGCAACCTGTCGGCTATTACGTGGCTATACCGTGGTCAGTCTGAACGTTTTGTTGAGTTACTGGGGCACTACCAACAGCAGCTGGCTGGGCATCTGCAACAGTTGCCCGAGCGGATTAATGCGGATAATCAGCAGATCAGCTTGTTAGACAAAGCACTAAGCGATCTTGCCGATGCGACCTTACAAGATACGGCTGTTGCCATTGCCCGTACTAAATTGGGTGAAGGCCATGGGCTAACGGATGGGCTGTTGGCCAGCTTTCGCGATGAGTTGAAGCAGGTGCAGACGGAAAGCCATGTATGGCAACAGCTCATAGATAAGGCGCTGGTTGTGGCTAAGTCGTTGCTGGGCGAGTTGTCTACCACTGGCAACTTAACCGCTCGCAAAACAGCGCAGGGCAAGGCGGATGAAGGTAACGCCATCCTCAAGGCGGGCCTTGCCGCACTTGATACCCGTCACAAGGCTTGGCTGAAGCTGCTGGATATGGCAGACAAGCAACTGCGTAGCCGCCAATGGGCTTCTGCGGGCTACACCTTTGCTTACGAAGTTTGCCGTGAGGTAAAAAAAGCCCTACACCACCGCGATGTGAAGAAACGGGAGCAACACACAGTGCGTGACCTGGCGGTTGAGGCTTTCAAGCGCGCCGGTTACTTTATCGCTCAGGGGCACTGGCTCCTGAGCCGTTTTCCAGATGGTGTTTATGTAGACGTGCCGGGTTTGTGCGCTGTGATCAGTCGCGCGGCCATCGCAGCCAACGATTATTCGCTGACACCTGGGCGCTACGTAGGAGTGGCGCTTGGCGTTGAAGATGACGATGAAGGAGAGGCTTTCCGCGAGCGAATGAAGGAAATCCACTCCGAGCTGGCGGAGCTGAACGATAAAGCAGCACAACTGGCAAATCGCATTCAGTTGGCTTTTTCGGAGCTTATTGAATGAGTTGGCCTTTAAAACCACTCTCCAAGCTTTGTCTGTTAGGGGTCGATTGCGTTAACAAGACTGCGCCGGTGGTGGACTACCCAACGCCTTATAAAATGATTAGAACCACCAACGTCAAGCAGGGGTTTATTGACGTAGACACTGTGCGGTATGTGACCGAAGAAACCTTTCAGTCTTGGACGAGACGCTCGCAGCCACGATTTGGTGATGTGATTCTGACCCGCGAGGCACCCGTTGGTGAGGTAGGGCGGTGCACCTTTGATGAAAACCAGAATATCTTTCTAGGGCAAAGGCTTTTTCAATATCGACCCGATCCTGAGCTATTGGACTGGAACTATTTAGCCTATGTTCTACAAAGTCCCTTGGTGCAGAGCAAACTGCATGGCATGAGCTTCGGTGCAACGGTGGCTCACATCAAGGTAGGAGATGCCGAGAATCTGGAGATCCCTTGTCCTTCATTGGATGTACAGAAAAGCATCGGTTGCTTGCTTGCTACCTATGACGATCTGATAGAGGCCAATAGCCGTAGAATTTGCTTGCTCGAAGAGTCAGCCCGCCTGCTCTATCGGGAATGGTTCATTAATCTGCGCTTCCCCGGTTACGAATTGGCTAGCTGGCAAGATGGCATTCCCGATGGATGGGATAGAAAACCTGTTTCCGAGCTTATAGAAATTAACCCTAAGACTCCGTTCGAAAGGGATCGAAGCTATCCATTCCTCCCGATGCAAGCTTTGTCTGAAAGCTCAATGATTATTAATGAGCCTGAAGAGCGTGTGATTACAGGAGGTGCAAAATTTCAAAATCTAGATACATTATTGGCGCGAATTACCCCTTGCTTGGAAAATGGGAAAACAGGATTTGTTCAGTTTCTTTCTGAAGATTCCCCCGTTGGAAGCGGCTCTACCGAATTTATTGTGATGCGTTCAAAGGCAGTCAGCCCGTTTTGGGTTTACTGCCTCGCTAGGGATGATGGGTTTAGGGAACATGCGATTCGTAGCATGGCGGGCTCTGATGGGAGGCAGCGTGTGAACTCAAAGTGCTTTGATACTTATATGACGTGGCAACCACCGCTATTTGTCCTGAATGCTTTTGATCAGCTAATGCAGCCAGTTTTCGCACAGGTTGAGCTTCTGAATCGGCAGAATAAAGTGCTTAAAAATACCCGTGATGAGTTGTTACCCAGATTAATGTCAGGAGCAATCCAGGCCTAAGCCACCTGAACAGGGAGGATGCAATATGGCGAAGGCCAGTTATTCGGAAGACAAAAATATTCAGGAACCCGCCGCCAAACTGCTGGTTGAGGAATTGGGCTGGCGTTCGGTTTATGCCATGGACGAAGTCCTTGGATTGCCATCTGATCCAGACTCCACGCTGGGGCGTAAGGATCGCAGCGAAGTGGTGCTGGTTCGCGAGCTGGATAAGGCCTTGACCCGGCTCAACCCCAGGGTGTCGCCGATCAAACTGGCACAGGCGCGTGAACTGCTGCTGGATGCCGACCTAACCAAGACCCTGCTGCAACACAACGAAGAAAAGTGGCGGATGCTGCGTGACGGTATCAGCCTCAAGGCACCCAGCGGTCGCCCCGAAGAAGACGTTCACGTCAAAGTCGTCGAGTTCGCTGAGGGTAAGCAGGATGACAATGACTTTTTGGTGGTGCGCGAGCTTTGGATCAAGAGTGGCCCCTACACCAAACGCTGTGATTTGGTTGGCTTCGTCAACGGCTTGCCTCTGGTGTTTATCGAGCTGAAACGTCACGACAAAGGGTTAAAAGCCGCGTTCGACGAGAACTATATCGACTATCGAGGTCGCCCTGACGATAGCCACCCCGGCACCATTCCCCTGCTATTTTACTACAACGCCCTGGTGATTGTTTCTAATGGCCTGGATGCACGCTATGGCGGCATTACCAGCAGCTGGGATCACTTTTACCGCTGGAAGCGTTTGGCTGAGGAGGATGCCGATCCTGCCCCTAAACCGGACACTGCACCACTCAAGCCTATTTTGCCGATTCTGCTGCGCGGAATGTGTAGCAAAAACCGGCTTTTGGATATCGTTGAGAACTACACGCTGTTCGACCACAGTGAAGAGCACACCGCTAAGGTGATTGCTCGCAACCACCAATATCTTGGGGTTAATCGCGCTGTCGACAGTCTGCGCGAAGGCGGCCCTGCTGTTCTGGCAGGTAAGCTTGGGGTGTTCTGGCATACCCAAGGTAGCGGCAAGAGTTATTCGATGGTGTTTTTCTGCCAGAAGATTCACCGCAAGATTTCATCTGGCTATACGTTCGTGCTGCTCACTGACCGCAAGGAACTGGACAATCAGATTTTCAGCACCTTTGTAGGATGTGGCATTTCCACTAACAGCCGAGACAAGGCTGCCGGGGCTGAAGGGTTGGAGCGTCTGCTCAAAGACGAAAATCGCCGTTATGTGTTCAGCCTGATCCACAAGTTTCGCAAGCGCATAACTGAGCCATGGTCAGAACGCGATGACATTATCGTGGTCTCCGACGAGGCCCACCGTACCCAGTACGGGCGATTGGCAACGCAAATGCGCATGGCATTGTCACGTGCCAAATTCATTGGTTTCACCGGTACACCTTTGATCGATGGGCATGAGAAAAGTGAAACCGAACGAGTCTTTGGCAGCTATGTCTCTGTCTATGATTTCCAGCGTGCCGTGGCTGATGGTGCCACCCTGCCCCTCTATTACGAGAGCCGGGGTGAAAAGCTGCACATTGTCGATGAGGCGCTGAACAGACGCATTGAAGATCGTATCGATCAGGCCCGCGCTGATGGTGACCTAACGGAAGAGCAGGAAGAAAAGCTATACCGCGAGCTGGCCCGTGATTACCCAGTGTTCACTTCGGATACCCATCTGAATGACGTCGCCACTGATTTCGTAGAGCACTTCCATCAGCGTTGGCGGCTTATGGAGGCACCACCAAAGGCTGGTCAAGCTATCAAGTATGGTGGCAATGCCAAGGCGTTGCTGGTCTGCATCGACAAGGTAACCTGCGTGAAGATGGCCATCCGCATCAAGAGCAAGTGGGCCGAGAAGATCCAAGCGCTGGAGATCAAGCTGCTGGACGATCAGGCACCGTTCAATGCTAAGGGCAAGCCGTTCTCCGAGGGGTTACGTCGCGATGCTGCACTGATCGAGTGGATGAAGACGACGCAAATTCATCCAATATTCAGTTCCGATCAGAACGAGATCCAGGATTTCGGCCAAGAAGGCATCGAGGTTAAACCCTATCGTGAAGTTATCAGTAAGGGCATCGATAGCCGCGATATCGAGGAATGCTTTAGGAATGGTAAGCATCCGTTTCGCGTCGCCATCGTATGTGCGATGTGGTTGACCGGTTTTGATGTGAAATCGCTGGCGACCCTATATCTCGATAAACCTATGAAGGGCCATACCCTGATGCAGGCTATCGCTCGGGTGAACCGCGTGGCAGCGCACAAGAAAAACGGCCTTATCATTGATTACAACGGCATGCTTAAAAGCCTGCGCAAGGCGCTGGCCGTCTACGGGCAAGGTGAGCAGGGTAACTCTGATGGTACTGACCCCTTGTTCGATGAGGAGCAAGCCCTCGTGGAGTACGCCGCAGCGATATTTAAAGTACAGGCCCACCTGACCAGCACAGGCTTTGAATTAGACGATCTGGTTAAGGCCAAAAATGGCGAAGAGCGCTGGCAGGCACTGCTGGATGCGCAGAACGCTCTTTCTGTTTCGGCTGAGACCAAGAAGACCTTCCAGGTACTTGCCGAGGATGTGGCTGACCGTTATCGCGGGCTATTTCCACGTGATGAGCTGCGCCAGTATGAGCCCCAAGAAAGCGCTGTCGCGGCCATCTACAACATGCTGCAAAAGCCGAAAGGCAAAGTTGATGTCAGCTCGATCATGCAAGAGCTGCGCGGGCTGGTGGATAACGCCCTTGAGGTTTCGTCATTCAACACGGTCAAAGACAAGCCGACTCAGCCCTACAACCTGTCTGGTATTAATTTTGAGCGACTACGTGCGGAGTTCGCCAAGTCGAGTCAACAGCAGGCAGTAATCCTGAGTTTGCAGGAGCGGATTCAGGCTCGTATCGAGATGATGTTGATGACCAACCCTACCCGTGTTGATTTGTATAAGCGCTATGAGGAGATCATTGAGGAGTACAACCGCGACAAGGACAAAGTCGAGATTCAGAAAGTTTTTGATCAATTGCTCCTGGTGCATGATTCGCTGGATCAGGAAGAGCAACGCTTCATCCGTGAAGGCTTCTCGACCGAGAAAGAACTCGCCATCTATGATTTGCTCGGCAAAGACAAATCAGCGCTAAGTAAAAGCGACATTGGCAAGCTGAAGAAGGTCGCCATGAATCTTCTATCCGTCGTGGGCACTCGTCGGTCTGAAATGGGCAATCTTCGCGACAAAGCATCATCGCAGGCACAACTTAAAACTACGATCATCGACCATATGCTGAATGGCATGCCTGATGAATTTTCAAATGAAGACATTGAGGTACGAGCTGAGGTTGTTTTCCGGTTTTTACAGCAGGGATCGTTAGGGCAGGCACTGCATTGATTGACCTAAAACTTATTGCCGAGCGGCTTACGCAGGCCCGCAATCTACAGTCATTAGGCATGGCTGAGGTTAGCGCAGGCACAGGTATCAGTGTTGAGCATTTGAGTTTGATTGAAGGCGGAAATACTCCTCCCTCGGGTGATGAGTTACTGATCCTTGCTAACTTCTACGTTAGAGACTTCAGAGATTTTATTGATCCGGCAAGGCCAGAGCCATTCAAAGAAACAAATATTCTCTATCGGAGATACGGAGATGCCTTTACGCCGGAAGATCGTCGAGCAATTCAAGAATTTTTGTTTTTGTGTGAGGTCGAAGCCACGCTAAAGAAAGAGCTTACTCACTCGTATACAGAGTTCCATTACCAGCCCAGAGGCAGTTTTTATAATGCTCATGGCGAAGACGCTGCGGCGGAATTGCGTAGTTTACTAGGGTACGGGCAACGTCAAATAAATCTCGATATTTACGATGATTTCCGAAAGATAGGGTTTCACATTTTCCGACGTAAGCTGGCAAATACTGATATTTCGGGGCTGTACATCGAGCACCCCATTGCAGGCCACTGCATCTTGGTCAATTACGAGGAAGATATCTATAGGCAGCGTTTTTCCGTCAGCCATGAGGCAGCGCACGCAATTTTTGATTCATCTGATGCAGCAAGTGTCTCCTATAAGCGAAGTAGCTCTAAGTATGACCACAAAGATTTGAAGGAAGCACGCGCTAATCGATTTGCTTCTTGTTATTTGATGCCGCCAGAGTTACTACCACATATAAGCCAGTGGGACGCCACTCTGGCTGTTGATTGGGCAAAAAAACTGAAGGTCAGTACCGAAGCGCTGTCCTATGCTCTTCTTAAGGCAAAGCGTGTTGACGAAGAAACAGCAAAGATAATTCGTTCTGTTCGGGTTGCTATGTCAGATAAAGTCGATCCTGAGGCGCCAGAACATCTTTCGGAGCGACAATTGGAAAGACGCCTGGAACTGTTACAGCGCGGACTTTCTGACGTTTACGTTGGATTGTGCTTTGAGGCGCATCAGTGCGGCTTGATTTCTGCGGGCCGCTTGGCAGAGGTGCTACTGGCGGATCACAAGCAAGTTCGCGAGATATCTGAGTTGTATGGGAGGGCTATTACTCGTGAGCTTTGATCCAAGTCGTTTTTCCTCCACCTCAGTGGTCGATACTTGCTCTGTATGGAGCATGTTGTCTTCTAAGCGCCTGTTTCAAGCCGCAATTCTGGCTAAGCGCTATTTTTGCGTAACACCATCAGTGCTTTATGAATGCTTACAAAAGCCAAGATCGGCCATAACCGAGGAGCAAGCAGAACTGATGAGCAGGTTGCGCCATGCTCAAAGCACCGGAGTGTTTCAGGTGCAGGCGTGTAGTCTTGAGGATCTTCTCACAGTATCAGCAGCTGCACCTGGTCGTTTAGGTTCTGGAGAGATGTCCTGCTTAGCAGTGGCGTACAGCATAAGAAGCATCGCTTTCATGACAGAGGAACGACTGGCCAAAAAGTACGCCACAAAGAAACTAGGCCTCAATGTCGAGAGCACCCCGCGCCTATACGGCTATCTTCATTATCACCGGCACTTGGGGGACTCCGATCATACGAACGTCATTGCGGAGCATGAGAATTTCGAGCGTAGGCCACTGACAGAGTTTTTTAATAAGGCATATGACGAAGCGATGAGATGCAGAATGATGGATCAGATGGCCTCCATGGCTTCTGCCCCAAGCGTAACGCCCTGATTTCCAAAACCGTCCAACGGTCTTCAACGAACGCCAACTATGTGCAGCGCGAATCGTAGAGAGCTTAGTAATGGCCCTGTCGTTCCTGAGCCTTACAAAAGGCTAACGCCATGGCCGTGGTCGCTGGCGCGCGTTCAGTCGATTTCTTCGGTTCACGCTGGACGTTGGGCCGTCGTGGATTCGACGGCTTATTCAACGATGCCGTTCGCTTATCTGTAGGTGTGGGTTTCGCCGACCCAACCGATGTACTTCGGCCTTCTCTCGCTTGGGCAAGCAGAGCGTACACTTCGAGGGTGATCGGAGACCCCTGCGTGAGAAGGATCGACAGCTGAAAGTGGCCGTCGCCTAGGGTTTTAATCTGCGCTAGGTTGTGCTCGGACAGCGCCTGATGGTGTTGATGGTGTGTCACGAGCCGCCTTAGATAGAGGGACAGGTGCTGCCCCTGACGGACTCCGGTCAGCTTAAGGTAGTCTTTGTCGATACCCACGACCGCTTCGATAATGAACGGTTGCCATCCGGCACGCTGCCAGGCGTAAACGGTTGACTGACCTGCCATCCTCGATGAGTGAGGAGCTTTCGCTGGAGGGGTGATAGTGTCGGTGCAGGGGTGTTTTGGCCAGGGAGGGCCCAACTCGTCGAAGAAAACTCGGCCACCACTGGGCGATTGATAAAAGAACACTACAGTCCCGCACACCGGGCAGCAGGCGTTGGGATTGACGTAACTGTGATAGGTATTGGTAAGCGAAATTAACCAGCCGCCGTGAGTCGCTGGCGCGCTATAGGCATTAGTGGATCGTCCTGGGTGTCCATCACCGCCCCAGCCGCAGCTGCAGTTTTTGGGGTGATTCCATGCATTACACATGAGTACCTCCTTGTGATTGCCGGCGATTTTCTGATCTCTCAGTCTTTGGCTGTTCTATGTCCTGACGTGACCAGCTCGTTGGGGGCCCCACACACGCTGTAATGATGATGGCGTATTGATATCTAAGGATGATCCCAGTACGATCTCTTAGAAATCGATACGAAAGAAATCAATCGCAAAGGAACGCTTGGAAATGGCTAAAAGTGCCCACGTTATTGCCACCGATATTGACGGTTTTATGAAAAAGAAAACGTTGAATGTATGGACATTACCTTGGGCCCAGCTTTACGAGGTTGCTTCCCGTGAGCGTATCAAGGAGGCATTTCAGGACGATCTGCGGGCAGCATTGAAGGGCCATGCGCTCGAAATCACCTATGGCACAAATGCTGTCGTCATCCACCGTGACTCAAATTTCGGCCCACAGAGCTGGGGTTGAGTGCAAAGTCCGTCCTCCGATGCAAGGCATAAGCTTCTCCCCAGCTGCCTATGCGGATCATACCGTTACACTAGAACGACATTTTCTGGAGTGATCTTGGCAGCGATTACACTGTAAATGTCAGTATCAACCTCAGGGACTTTGATCGAAATAATTAGCGCATATCGTGCCGGGCTGTCATATCGCTCCAAAGCCCCCCTGGTCTTCCACCATCCTAATGATGGGTACACGGCAAGATAGCCACGGCTTGCTAGCTCAGCTGCAGTGCCTTTCCAAGTGTCCTGATGGAGCGAACCACGATGGCGTTTCTGTTTACCTAGAGTCCACGCCGGGTCATTGTCATGGTTCGGCACTCCATTTTCATCGTCGAGCGCAGCGGCATTTACCCTGGCTCTGAACCGAGGGACATCCTCCGTTGGGCGTTTTACGTCGAAGCGAAGACCGTGGGATTCATATCGATAGCGAGATCTTCCGCGGGCGGATGGATTAGGTTCGATGAAGTAGGACAACGTGACGGTCATCTCAACGTCGGTTGCCCCTAATGCTTCAAGTTCGTCCTTAGGCCAGGGTAGCTTGTGCAGGTGCATTTCTCGTGGAGAGGGATCTTTCCCTCTCAACTTCTTAAAGGGTTGGAGGGTGTCCTCGACAATCAGCGTCAGCGAGTTAGATGCGCTCCATCGGGCACGCTCCATGCTGGGCACGCCAAAGCCACAATGCCTAACCAGACGTTCGTAATCTTGTTTTGTTGAGTTACGATTTTGAGGAAGGAACATCTGCTTCATCGCATCAGTCCATTCAGCAGAATGAACGATCAAAGCCCGAATGCTTTCAGGCCAGCGCCCTGGGTATGCGGCCATTAACTGAGCCGCCATCCGGGAACAAAGCGACGTCGCAGCGCTGGTGGCACTGGCTAAGGTGAGATGGCGGTCGACTGGGTGGTTATGGGTGGTCAGTAGTGACAGCTCCCCTGCTGTAGCAGGGCCCAACAACTCATCATGGATCAGATTACCTCCCTCGAAGAGCACGTCTGGTTTCAGGGGATAATGGCTAATCCATTTCTGCGACGTTGTGCTGAAGGGGCTGAGGCCGCCCTTTGCGGCAACAGCTCTCAAGCCTGGCGGGAGCTCTACCAGGTCTGTAAATGCCCCCACTGTTAATGAATTCCAAGCCTGTGCAGGGTCACAAATGCCCATCAACGTGTTGCTGCTTGGGTAGTCCATCCATTCGCTGGATTCTCGAATATTACCTGCCGATACAACGAATAGTCGTGGGCTTGCTCCCTGTGCATCTGCGTCGAAGGCAAGCCGATCGAGAGCCGATGACCAGGATGACGGGCGGCCCCGATCTCGACCGTCCACGGTAGTGACTGCCATGCTGAACAATCGTGTTCTTAGGGGCGCAGTTATCTCAGCCCTGGATACAGCTTCGACTGTATTGAACCCGAAATTCTTCTCATCTCCAGCATTTGCTCCGTCGCTTGGTAGCAGCTTCACAGACTCAAGGCGATGTTCAATGATCAGAGGTTCCGCTGATCTTAATGTATGGGTCAAATCGCCATATAGGGCTAACCCAGCCATGCTGGTGCCATGGCCATGGCGATCATCAACACCCCAATCCGGCTCGATAGTGTGAAGGTCTGGTTCCACAAGTGCTGGAGTTAAAAGTGGGTGGCCGTGGTTCACGCCCGTATCAAGAATGCAGATGTGCGGAGTATTCTCTGAGGAGGTGAAGGTTGTTCTGCCTAGAAGTTCAGCAGCCCATTCGTGCTGCTCTGCAGGTGTAAACGAATCAAAAAAATCCGCCGTTTCCTTTGCCCTGCGTAATTCAGCGATGCTGTTAAGAGTCAGAACTGA
>JAAIGE0100731157.1_pt1 | contig 14740 bp, 14 predicted proteins | sample 6487951 | NCBI WGS metagenome assembly JAAIGE01 (sample SAMN13974128, study PRJNA590717) | phyllosphere metagenome | biome: tomato field; feature: multiple bacterial spot infested tomato fields; material: tomato leaves; isolation source: leaves from tomato fields | host: Solanum lycopersicum ... | reverse complement strand
TCGATCTGGAAGGGGGAAGCCCGACCGTGGTGGCCGAGAACGCCACGCTGCGCGGCATCGCCGCCACGCCCTGATCGGTTTCAGGCCTTCTTGTCCTCGAGCAGGATCTGCCCTTCGGAGCGGATCTTGCCGGTCAGCTTGCCGGCGAGCGAGGCGAGGAAGCCGGGCAGGTCGAGCTCGACATGGACATGGTCGTCGTGGATGTCGAGCCGGCCGACGATGCGCTGACCGAGCATGCCGGCGCGAAAGTCGAGATGGTCGCCCGACCACTGGTCCTCGAATTTCAGCATCCCGCCGGTGGCGTCGGACCGGATGCGGTCGAACCCTTCGCCGATCCGCTGGCGCGCCACCTCGCGGGTCAGCTTGTGAGGGATGTCGACCTTTACGGTTTCCGCCATGATGCCGTCTTTCAGTGAACGCGTCGTCGCCCCTGATATGGGAGGCGGCACCGCTCACGCAACGGCAACGAAAAAAGGGCGCCCGAGGCGCCCTTTCGTTTGTCCGGGTAAGGCGGGGATCAACCCGCCGCGCGCGAGCCACCCTGCGGGCGGCCACCGCGCCGACGCGTGCGGTTGCGGTTCGGCTGGCCGTCGCGCTCGTCGCCGCGCGGCGCGGCGTTCTCGCTGCGCTGGGCCGGGCGGCCGTGCTCGCCATGCGGGCGACGCTCGCCGGAGGGCGCACCGCGACCACCACGACCCGCATCACTGCGACCACCGCCCGGGCGGCCGGAGCGCTGGGGACGCGGGCCACGCTCGCCGCGCGGCTCTTCCGGGGCTGCCGAAGCGTCGGAGAATTCGTTCGACTGGACGTCGAAGCGAAGGCCCGTGATCTTCTCGACCTGACGCAGCTTGGAGCGCTCGGACGGATCGCACAGCGTCACCGCGATGCCGGACTTGCCGGCGCGGGCCGTGCGGCCGATGCGGTGAACGTAGCTTTCCGGCTCTTCCGGCAGGTCGAAGTTCACGACATGGCTGATGTCGTCGACATGGATGCCGCGTGCCACGATGTCGGTGGCCACCAGTACCCGCAGCTTGCCGGCATGGAACTCGGACAGAGCGCGCTGACGGGCGCCCTGGCTCTTGTTGCCGTGGATCGCGAGCGCGCCGATGCCGGCCTTTTCGAGATCCTCGGACAGACGGTTGGCGCCATGCTTGGTGCGGGTGAAGATGACGGTCTTCTCGAAGCCCGGCAGATGCTTGATCAGCCAGTGCTTCTTCATTTTCTGCGGCACGAGGAAGACGCTCTGGTCGATCTTCTCGACGGTCACGACTTCCGGCGTCACCTCGACGCGCACCGGCGACTTCAGGAACTTCGCCGCCAGCGAGGCGATGTTGTCGGGCATGGTGGCCGAGAACAGAAGCGACTGACGGTTGGTCGGCAGCATCTTCACGATGCGGGTGATGTCGCGGATGAAGCCCATGTCGAGCATCCGGTCCGCCTCGTCGAACACGACGTGGCTGATGTCGGCGAGCGTCAGGCCGCGCTGGTCGATGAGGTCGAGAAGGCGGCCGGGGGTCGCGATCACGATATCGACGCCGCGACGGGCGGCTTCCATCTGCGGACGGATCGACACGCCGCCGAAGACGGTCATGTGGCGGATCGGCGTGCCGGCGGTGAAGCCCTTGACGTTGTCGGCGATCTGGATCGCCAGTTCGCGCGTGGGAGCCAGAACCAGAACCTTGGCGGAACCAGACTTCGGCTTGGCGCCGGCGCGCAGCAGCTGGTCGATGATGGGGAGCGAGAAGGCGGCGGTCTTGCCGGTTCCGGTCTGCGCGATGCCGAGCACGTCGCGGTTCTTCAGAACGGCGGGAATGGCCTGCGCCTGGATCGGCGTGGGCACGGTGAAGTCGCCAGCAAGCTGCCTCCTGCAGTATTACCTGCGCTGTACCGGAGACACCACAACACTTAACAGAGCGAATTCATTCGCGAAGAGCTTCTCTAGCGCATAAAAAAGCCCCGCCAACACAAGCTGGCAGGGCTTTGGTGTCGCCTTCGCAATCAGTGACGCTTGCGATTGGTGATCAGTGTACCTACGCCGCTGTCGGTGAAGATTTCCAGCAGTACGGCGTTGGGGACGCGACCGTCGATGATGTGCGAGCTGTGAACGCCGCCCTGGACTGCTTCCAGCGCGCAACGGATCTTGGGCAGCATGCCGCCGTAGATGGTGCCGTCGGCGATCAGGCCGTCGACCTGTTCGGTGGTCAGGCCGGTGAGGACTTCGCCCTGCTTGTCCATCAGGCCGGCGATGTTGGTCAGCAGCATCAGTTTTTCGGCTTTCAGGGCCTCTGCAACCTTGCCTGCCACCAGGTCGGCGTTGATGTTGTAGGACTCGCCATCCGGGCCGACACCGATAGGTGCGATGACTGGAATGAAGTCACCCTTGACCAGCATGTTCAGCAGTTCGGTGTTGACGCCCACGACTTCGCCCACATGGCCGATGTCGATGATTTCAGGCTTGGTCATTTCCGGTGTCTGGCGGCTGACGGTGAGCTTGCGCGCACGAATCAGCTCGGCGTCTTTACCGGTCAGGCCGATGGCGCTGCCGCCATGACGGTTGATCAGGTTGACGATGTCCTTGTTGACCTGGCCGCCCAGAACCATTTCCACCACGTCCATGGTCTGGGCATCGGTGACGCGCATGCCATCGATGAAGTGACTCTCGATGGACAGGCGCTTGAGCAGATCACCGATCTGAGGACCGCCGCCGTGAACGACCACCGGGTTGATGCCTACCGCTTTCATCAGCACGATGTCACGCGCGAAGCCGGTTTTCAGCTCCTCGCTTTCCATGGCGTTGCCGCCGTACTTGATTACCAGCGTCTTGCCGACAAAGCGGCGAATGTATGGCAGCGCTTCGGATAGAACCTTGGCTACATTAGAGGCGGCATCACGGTCGAGGGTCATTCAGGGCTCCTGTCAAAAGGTAAGGCAATCAGAACGGAAGTTTGAGATCCGGTGCAACTTTCTTGATCTCGGTGTGGAAAACATCCTTGATACGCTGCAGCTCGGCTTCGGTTTCGGCTTCGAAACGCAACACCAGTACTGGCGTAGTGTTGGAAGCACGCACCAGGCCCCAGCCGTTCGGATAGTCCACGCGCACACCGTCGATGCTGGTCAGTTTAGCGTCGCCCCACTGGGCGTCTTTCTCAAGGGCCTCAATGATGCTGAACTTGGTGACATCGGTCACCTTAATGTTGATCTCAGGCGTCGAAATATCGTTCGGGAAGGTCTCGAACAGGTCTTCGGCGCTCCGGGATTCCTGGCTGAGGATTTCCAGCAGGCGCGCAGCGCTGTAGATACCGTCGTCGAAACCGAACCAGCGCTCCTTGAAGAAGATATGGCCGCTCATCTCGCCAGCCAGCAGCGCGCCGCTCTTTTTCATTTCTTTCTTGATCAGGGAGTGGCCGGTTTTCCACATGACCGGACGACCGCCGTGTTCGCTGATCAGCGGGGTCAGGCGGCGGGTGCATTTGACATCGAAAATGATGTCGGCGCCCGGATTGCGTTTCAGCACGTCCAGGGCGAACAGCATCAGCAGGCGGTCGGGATAGACCACATTGCCCTTGTTGGTCACCACGCCCACGCGGTCGCCGTCGCCGTCGAAGGCCAGACCCAGGTCTGCACCGGTCTCCTTGACCTTGGCGATCAGGTCTTCGAGGTTTTCCAGCTTGCCCGGATCAGGGTGGTGGTTGGGGAAGTTGCCGTCGACTTCCGCAAACAGGGAAATCACTTCGCAACCCAGGGCTTCGATCAGTTGCGGGGCGATGACACCGGCGGCACCGTTGCCGCAGTCGACCACGACTTTCAGCTTGCGGGCCATCACGATGTCGTTCTTGATCTGCTGGAAGTAGCGATCAAGGATGTCGACCTTGGTGATGCTGCCTTTCTGGAAGGTCAGGTTGTTGGTCTTGATGCGGTCGTGCAGCGCCTGGATCTGTTCGTTGGCCAGGGTGTCGCCGGCGATGACGATCTTGAAACCGTTGTAGTCCTTGGGGTTGTGGCTACCGGTCAGCATGACGCCGGTCTTGCCGGCCAGCACGTTGGCTGCATAGTAAAGCGCAGGGGTCGGTACCAGACCTACATCGCTGACATGGCAGCCGCTGTCGTGCAGGCCTTGAATCAGTTGTTGCACCAGTTCAGGACCTGAAAGACGTCCGTCGCGCCCAACGCTGACGTTCGGCTCGTTCTGGGCCAGGCTTTCAGAGCCGATGGCACGGCCGATCCAGTAAGCCGTTTCAGCATTGAGGGTATCCCCGACCACGCCGCGAATGTCATAGGCGCGGAAGATGCTGTCGGGGAGTTTAGGTGCCGCGGATTCTTGACTGCTCATAACTGGGGGATGCTCCGATCTCAGGAAGTCCTGGTTTTCGTCGAGAAGGTCGATATCAAGAATATCGGTATCTTGAAACAGCGGATCTGTCCATTGGGTATCAGGTGCCGTGTTTCTCGCACTGTTTGCGGTGTCCGCTTCCTCGCTCACGACCGGCTGTTGCTGGCCGCGAGGCGAAAAACGGGCAAGGGCCTGAGCCAGGCTGTTAAGTGCTTCAAGGCTCAAACCGAAGGGTTTGACGGCTTTTCCGTCAGAGAGTTCTTGAAGCAGCTGATTCAGTTGCCGGGCATCCTCGCCAATACGCCGTTGCAGAGCCCTTTCATTAAAGTGCAGACCCAGTAATGCGCCAGTCAGAGCAATGATCGCCGCCAGTAGCAGGAGCAGCAGGGAAGGTGAAGCATTCAGTGATGAACCAGGGGTGAAATCGAGTTTCCAGTTGGCATGGCCGGTATCGAAACGGGTTGTCTTGCCGCCACCGGCATCCCCGCGTTGCAGGAAGATCTGTGCCTGACCGGTGCCGAATTGCTGGCTCAGGACGACTTTGCCGGCTTCGGCAGGCATGGCGGGCAATGCGTTGATCAGCCGTTGCGGATCGAACGCCAGCAGCAGGGTGCCGAGGATCGGCTGGGTCGGATCTGCCCGTACCGATGCTGCGCTATAGATCACCCAGCGTTCGCCAAGCTTGCGGGCTTCGGGCGGTGCGGCCTGGCCCTGGGCAGCGTCGTTGAGCATGTCCAGAGTCGCAAAGCTGACTGGCAGCGAGCCTTGCGGATCGACGTCATTCAGGCCCTTGGGGTCGATTCGAGCGCCGATCAGGCCGTCCCAACTGAGTTGCCGTTGCAACGTCGCCAGTGCTGCGGAGTCCTTGTTCTGCAAGGCTTGTACGAGTGCGGGGCCGGATGCGGCGGCCTGGGTGTCGGCGCTCATCTGCCGCAGGGCCTGATCGACGGCCGAGGCCTGGCTGCTTCCCCAGGCCAGGGCGCTCTGTTGCTGAGGGCTGTTCGACAGCGCCAGCCAGACCAGCACCGTTGCGCACAGCAGGCCGACGAGGGCAGGGATGAGGCCGGGAAGCAGGCCTTGCAGGCTGGCAGCCGGAAGCGGGTTGGCGGCGGTTATCGATTGCTGTGACACGTTTTGACTGCCTTTCACCCGACCTCTCCTGCGATTCGTCCTGAAACGGGATGATCTTCCTGAACAGCGAGCGATCAGTGGCTGCCGGAGTGACCGAAACCACCAGCGCCACGCTGGCTTTCATCGAACGCTTCGACCAGCTCGAAGCGGGCCTGAACCACCGGCACCAGCACCAGTTGGGCGATGCGTTCGCCGATGGATATCTTGAATGCCGTCTGCCCGCGGTTCCAGCAGGAGACCATCAGTTCGCCCTGGTAGTCGGAGTCGATCAGGCCGACCAGATTGCCCAGCACGATACCGTGTTTGTGGCCCAGGCCAGAGCGCGGCAGGATCATGGCTGCCAGGCCCGGATCACCGATGTAGATCGACAGGCCGGTAGGGATCAGCAATGTCTGGCCCGGTTCGAGGACGGTGTCTTCCTTGAGCATGGCGCGCAGGTCCAGGCCGGCCGAGCCTTCTGTGGCGTAGGCCGGGAGCGGGAATTCGTTGCCGATGCGAGGGTCGAGGATCTTTGCTTGTAGAGCGTGCATTCGTAGTTAAACCTGATTCATGCGTTCTGCGATAAAGGTGATTAGCTGGCGGGCAATCTTGGCCTTGCTGGTCTGGGCGAAAAGCGTTGCGTGCAACGCCCGGTCGATCACGCTGCAGGCGTTTTCCTCGCTGTTGAAGCCGATGCTGGGGTTGGCCACATCGTTGGCGACGATCAGGTCGAGGTTCTTGTCCTTGAGTTTGCGTGCAGCATAGTCGAGCAGATGTTCGGTCTCGGCGGCGAAGCCGACACTGAAAGGGCGATCCGGGCGGGTGGCGATGGTGGCCAGAATGTCCGGGTTACGGACCATCTGGAGCAGCAGGCCGTCGCCGCTTGCAGGATCTTTCTTGAGTTTGTGTGGCGCGATGACTTCCGGGCGGTAGTCGGCCACGGCTGCGGAGGCGATGAACAGATCGCAGGGAATCGCGGCTTCACAGGCGGCCAGCATGTCGCGGGCACTGACCACGTCGATGCGCGAGACGCGATCCGGCGTCTGCAGGTTGACCGGGCCGGTAATCAGCGTGACACGGGCTCCCGCTTCCACGGCGGCTTCGGCCAGGGCAAAGCCCATCTTGCCGGAGCTGTGGTTGGTGATATAGCGCACCGGGTCGATGTTTTCCTGGGTCGGACCTGCGGTGATCAGCACGTGTTTGCCGGTCAGGGTCAGGCGCTGGAAACAGTCTGCAGCGCACTGGGCCAGGTCGTTCGCTTCGAGCATGCGCCCGAAACCCACGTCGCCACAGGCCTGGCTACCTGATGCCGGGCCGAAGACGCGAAAGCCGCGATCTTCGAGCAGGCGGGTATTGGCCTGCACCGACTCGTCGCGCCACATGGCCTGATTCATGGCCGGAGCAATGGCGACCGTTGCGTCGGTGGCCAGCACGATGGTGGTCAGCAGGTCATTGGCAATGCCTTGCGACAGACGAGCGATCAGGTCGGCGGTGGCCGGGGCGACGAGGATCAGATCCGCCCATTTGGCCAGCTCGATATGACCCATCGCGGCTTCGGCAGCGGGGTCCAGCAGGTCCATGTGTACGGGGTGGCCGGAAAGGGCCTGCATGGTCAGAGGGGTGATGAACTCGGCACCACCCTTGGTCATGACGACACGCACTTCTGCGCCGTGATCGCGCAACCGGCGAACCAGTTCGGCGCTCTTGTAGGCCGCGATGCCGCCGCCGACGCCCAGAACGATGCGTTTTCGATACAGCCGCTGCATAGACCTGCCTTTTTGGTCGAGTGAGTCCGCGACGGCGATGACGCCTCCCCAGGCCAGGTCGCCGCGCAAAAAAGATGGGCTAAGATAGCACAGCGACCGCACCGGAACAGCGGCGCCACACACATGGAGGTGCTATGAGTATTCGCAATTGGCCTGCGTCCGAACGCCCGCGTGAGCGTTTGCTGGAGTCGGGGGCGCAAAGCCTCTCGGACGCCGAGTTGTTGGCCATCTTTTTACGGACCGGCGTAGCCGGAAAAAGCGCTGTAGACCTGGCGCGTTACCTGTTGAATCAATTTGGCAGCCTCAGGGCATTGCTGGAGAGCGATCTGAGCAGGTTCAGCTCGCATCTGGGGCTGGGGCCGGCGAAATTTGCCCAGTTGCAGGCGGTGATGGAGATGTCGCGTCGGCACATGGCCGAAACATTGCGTCGCGATTCGATCCTCGAAAGCCCTATGCAAGTGCGCAGGTATCTCAAGGCCATCCTTCGCCAGGAGCCGCATGAAGTGTTCGGCTGCCTGTTTCTCGACAGCAAGAATCGTGTCCTGACGTTCGAGATCCTGTTTCACGGGACTATCAATGCGGCGTATGTGCACCCTCGACAGGTCGTCAAACGTGCCATGGTTCACAATGCTGCCAGCCTGATCCTGTGCCATAACCACCCTTCAGGCGTTACCGACCCCAGCCATTCCGACATCGAACTGACCAAGCGCCTGAAACAGGCGCTGGCGCTGATCGATGTGCGGGTGCTGGATCATGTGATCATCGGCGACGCAGAGCCGTTGTCGATGGTGGAGCTGGGGCTGGTGTAGGGTTTTATCACTGTGGGAGGGGCCCTGGCCGCGACGACCCGCTTGAAGGCACCGCATTTTCAGCGCCTTCACATTGGCTGTCGCGGCCAAGGCCCCTCCAACGGACTGTGATCCGCTTACTTCACTTTCACCTTGTAGAAGTCCTGGCGTCCGAACGGGCTGACTTCATAGCCGGTCACGTCCTTGCGGGTCAGGGTGGCGGCGGTCGGGTGAGCCAGTGGCAACCAGAGGGCCTGCTGCTGGATCTGCGCCTGGGCCTGTTGATAAAGCTTGCTGCGCTGTGCCTGATCGCTGGTGGATTTGCCGTCGCTGATCAGCTTGTCCAGGGCCTTGTCGCAGTAGCGGGCAAAGTTGGTGCCCGATTGCACGGCAGCACAGGAGAATTGTGGCGTGAGGAAGTTATCCGGGTCGCCGTTGTCGCCTGCCCAGCCCATGAACAGCAAGTCATGCTCGCCAGCCTTGGCACGGCGGATCAGTTCGCCCCATTCGATGACCTTGATCTCGGCGTCGATGCCGATCTGCTTCAGGTCCGACTGCAGCAATTGTGCGCCCAGGCTCGGGTTGGGGTTCAACAGGCTGCTGGAAGGACGAGTCCAGATGGTGGTTTTGAAGCCATCCTTCAGCCCGGCCTCGGCCAGCAGTGCCTTGGCCTTGGCGACATTGTGCGGGTAACCCGGCAGGTCCCTGGCGTAACTCCAGGTATTGGGCGGGTAAGGGCCGTTGGCGATTTCTGCGGTGTCTTCAAATACGGCCTTCAGGTAGTTGGCCTTGTCGAAGGCCAGGTTTACCGCCTGACGCACTTGCGGTTTGTCGAACGGTGGATGCTGGCTGTTGATTGCCACGAACGCAGTCATGAAGGCTTCGTTTTTTTCCACCTTGAGCGCCGGGTCCTTGCTGGCTTCCTGAATATCCAGCGGCTTGGGCGAAAGGGCGATCTGGCATTCGTCCCGGCGGATTTTCTGCAGGCGCACATTGGCGTCCGGCGTGATAGCGTAAATCAGTGTGTCGCTTCCGGGTTTGCCGGCGAAGTAGTCCTCGTTGGCTTCGTAGCGTACTACGGCATCTTTCTGGAAGCGCTTGAAGACAAACGGCCCGGTGCCGATGGGTTGGCTGTTGAGCTTTTCCGGAGTACCGGCTTTCAGCAACTGGGCGGTGTATTCCGCCGAGTAGATCGAGGCGAACCCCATGCTCAGGGTTGCGAGGAAGGTCGAGTCGGCATGATTCAGGACAAAACGCACGGTGTGCTCGTCCGGCGCTTCGATGGTCTTGATAAGGGCCGGCAACTGCATGGACTGCGCGTGCGGGAAGCCGCTCTGGGCAATCTTGTGCCAGGGGTTCTGTGGGTCGAGCATGCGCTTGAAGCTGAACACCACGTCCTCGGCGTTGAATTCGCGAGTCGGGGTGAAATAAGGCGTAGTGTGGAATTTAACGCCTGAGCGCAATTTGAAATCATAGGTCAGGCCGTCGCTGGAGACGGTCCATTCCCGGGCCAGGCTTGGGACCAGTTTGCCGCTCCCGGCATCGAAATCCACCAGGCGGTTCATCAGCACGTCGGCCGAGGCGTTGGTGGTTGTCAACGAGTTGTATTGCACCACATCGAAACCTTCGGGGCTGGCTTCGGTACAGACCACCAGGTTCGATGCCTGGGAAATGGCCGGGAATAATAGTGGGGCCAGTAAGAAGGGTATTGCAGCAAGACGCATGGCGAAATTCCTGTAAGTTCAGAAAGTGTCCATCTGCCGGCGCAGTCTGGTGAGAGGCTTGATTCGCCACACTAGACCATGTGCCTGCCCAGAACAATCGCCATGGCGCGACGAGCGGTCAATTTGCCAGTGTGCCCGGGATAGCTTGAGCGCGTGGCCGGAGAGTGAAGATTCCTGAGGCTTAAAGTGGATTGCTTGTTGTTGCATCAAAGGCTTTCTGGTATAAAGCAGCGCTCTTTTCTAGGGGCCCGGTTCCTTCACTGTAGGTGTAGCCGGTAAGACCCTTAAAGAAACGCGGCGCCTGGCGCCAAATGACTGAGAGATTAAGCGGCCAACCCATGCCGGGTTGGGCATGTGGTTTTAGAGGGCTGAGGCATGTCGAGAGTCTGTCAAGTTACTGGTAAGGGTCCAGTAACCGGGAATAACATTTCCCACGCAAACAACAAAACCCGTCGTCGTTTCCTGCCAAACCTGCAGCATCATCGCTTCTGGGTTGAAGGCGAGAAGCGTTTTGTTCGTCTGCGCGTATCTGCCAAAGGCATGCGTATCATCGACAAGCGTGGCATCGAAGCTGTGCTTGCCGATCTGCGCCGCGACGGCAAAATCTAAGGAGATAATCATGCGTGAATTGATTCGTTTGATCTCGAGCGCCGGTACTGGTCACTTCTACACTACCGACAAGAACAAACGTACTACTCCGGACAAAATCGAAATCAAAAAATTCGATCCGGTTGTACGCAAGCACGTGATCTACAAAGAAGGCAAAATCAAGTAATTGGTTTTTCTTCTTGCGAAAAAGCCCGCAGCGATGCGGGCTTTTTTGTGCCTGTGGTTTTTTGCTTTGTATGATCGCGCTTCTTGCAAACCGCTGAAACGCAAAACGCCCGGTGCATTGCACCAGGCGCTTTTGGCTCGACATCAGTGCCTGACTCAGGGCCGATCAGGCACTCGCCTGGCGTTTAGCCAAAGGTGAAGCCCGAAATCAGGCCCGCGTCATCGGTACCGACATGAACGCGATTCAGATCGAATTCCTTGGTGCTGACGTCGCCTGCGCCAAGCACGCGAGTACGGCCGGTCAGTTCGCTGATGTAGGGTTTGACGCTCGGTACATAGCGGGTGCCGATCAGATATTGAAGTGCCTGGGTAATTTGTTCGTTAGTCATTTTCATAGTCCTTTATGAGAAATGTCCGGATTGGACGCCCCTAGAATCTCGAATCCGATAGCGTCCCAAGCGTTACTTATTTATATCTTTTTCTTCGAAAACCACATAAATCTTGCGGCATGTTTCCAGGACCTCCCAGGTCCCCTTGAAGCCTGCCGGAATCACGAACCGGTCGCCGGCCCGCAAGGTCTTGGCGCGGCCTGCCTCATCACGCAGCACTGAAACACCCTGCACGATCTCGCAATATTCATGTTCGGTGTAGTTGACCCGCCATTGCCCCGGCGTGCCTTCCCAGACGCCAGCATTCATTTGCCCACACGGGCTGTTGTAATGGTTGTAGATCGTCTGTTGCGGATCACCCTTGAAGACTTTTTCGGCTGGGGGGCGATAGTGCTCCGCTGTCGTACCGGCTTCGCTGAAATCGACAATGCTCTCGATGCTCATGTGTTCACCTGGCGTTGAAAAGTGATGGTGTTTGGATCGCTGGCAGCCCGGATAAGTGCCGTGCCGTTAAAAAACATCGTTTAATAAAATCAACATATGAGCCTGAAAATGGCTATTTATGTCAAATATATTGGAATTACAAAGTCTCTGGTTTAGGGTGGCGGATGCTTCGGGCTGAACTCGCAGACTCTGGATCGAGTCCTTGATGTTCAACAGCCGCGCCAATACCATCAAAAGGAGGACATGCGTATGACCACTCTGACTCATGCTGACTGGGAAAAACGTGCCCAGGATTTGAAGATAGAAGGCCGCGCCTTCATCCATGGCGAATATACCGCCGCCGCTTCAGACGCCACTTTTGATTGCCTGAGCCCGGTTGATGGCCGCTTGCTGGCCAAAGTCGCCAGTTGCGATGCCGCCGACGCCCAGCGCGCTGTAGACAGTGCTCGCAGTGTATTCAATTCCGGTGCCTGGTCGCGTCTGGCACCGACCAAGCGCAAGGCTACGATGATCCGTTTCGCGGGCCTGCTGAAAAAGCACGTCGAAGAACTGGCCCTGCTTGAAACCCTGGACATGGGCAAGCCTATCAGCGACTCCTTCAATATCGACATTCCCGGCGCGGCCCAGGCGCTGAGCTGGAGTGGCGAGGCCATCGACAAGCTGTACGACGAAGTTGCCGCTACGCCCCACGACCAGTTGGGTCTGGTAACCCGTGAGCCCGTAGGTGTCGTGGCCGCCATTGTGCCGTGGAACTTCCCGCTGCTGATGGCCTGCTGGAAGCTGGGGCCTGCGCTGTCCACCGGTAACTCGGTAATTCTCAAGCCCTCGGAAAAGTCGCCACTGACTGCCATCCGTATCGCGCAACTGGCGATTGAAGCCGGTATTCCGGCGGGCGTGCTCAACGTCCTGCCAGGGCATGGTCATACCGTGGGCAAGGCCCTGGCCCTGCATATGGATGTGGATACCGTGGTTTTCACCGGTTCGACCAAAATCGCCAGGCAACTGATGGTTTACGCGGGCGAGTCGAACATGAAGCGTGTCTGGCTCGAGGCGGGCGGCAAGAGCCCGAATATCGTGTTTGCCGACGCGCCGGATCTGCAGGCCGCAGCCGAAGCGGCAGCCAGCGCCATTGCCTTCAACCAGGGCGAAGTCTGCACGGCCGGTTCGCGACTGTTGGTCGAGCGCTCCATCAAGGATCGCTTCCTGCCGCTGGTGATCGAAGCTCTCAAGGCTTGGAAGCCAGGTAATCCGCTGGACCCGGCGACGACTGTCGGTGCGCTGGTCGATACCCAGCAGATGAACACGGTGCTGTCGTACATCGAGGCCGGTCACGCCGATGGTGCCAAGCTGGTTGCGGGCGGCAAGCGCATCCTGGAAGAAACGGGCGGCACTTATGTCGAGCCGACCATTTTCGATGGCGTGAACAACGCCATGAAAATCGCCCAGGAAGAAATCTTCGGGCCGGTACTCTCCGTCCTGACCTTTGACAGCGCCGAAGAAGCCATTCAGATCGCCAACGACACGCAATATGGTCTGGCTGCTGCGGTATGGACGGCGGACCTGTCCAAGGCGCACCTGACGGCCAAGGCATTGCGGGCCGGGAGCGTGTGGGTCAACCAGTATGACGGTGGCGACATGACTGCTCCGTTCGGTGGTTTCAAGCAGTCGGGCAACGGTCGCGACAAGTCGCTGCATGCGTTCGATAAATACACCGAACTGAAATCGACCTGGATCAAGCTGTAAACACGGTTTTGTAAGCCTGGATCTCCAGGAGGGCCTTGGCCGCGACAGCCAGTTCAGGCGCTGAGAATGCCTTGCCTGCAAGCGGGTCGTCGCGGCCAAGGCCTCTTCCACAAGTGACAGGTTTGCCAGTTGTCATTGAACACTTCTTGACCCGTCGGAGCAGGGAAATGCGTTGGGGTACATATTTCGCCGTGCTGGCCTCGGTTCTGAGTGTCGGCCTGGCGGTGGGCGTCAGCATGCCTCTGGTGTCATTGCGGCTGGAAAGCTGGGGCTATGGCACGTTTGCCATCGGGATCATGGCGGCGATGCCTGCCATCGGTGTGCTGCTCGGAGCCGGGCTGGCGAGTCGGCTGGCCTCTCATTTCGGCACGGCGAACCTGATGCGTCTGTGTCTGTGGGCTGGCGCGTTCTCGGTCGGGCTGCTGGCGCTGTTGCCCTATTACGGGGTCTGGCTGGTCTTGCGCCTGATGCTGGGCGTTATCCTGACCATCGTTTTCATCCTGGGTGAAAGCTGGATCAACCAGTTGGTGATCGAGCGTTTGCGTGGCCGTCTGGTCGCGCTGTATGGCAGTAGCTATGCCTTGAGCCAACTGGCCGGGCCGCTGTTGTTGGGGGCGATCGGTACTCAGGCCGATTATGGTTTCTGGATCGGTGTGGCACTACTGGTCAGTTCACCCTTGTTGTTGCTCGGGCGTAGCGGCGCTCCAGATACCGAGGCCTGTTCGGTGACGTTCCGGGATTTGCTTGGCTTCTGCCGTGGCATGCCCGCCATTGCCTGGGCGGTTTCACTGTTTGCCGCATTCGAGGCGCTGATCCTGACGCTCTTGCCTGTCTACAGTCTGCGCCAGGGCTTCACGCCGGAAATCGCCCTGATGATGGTCAGCACCGTGGTGGTCGGTGATGCACTGCTGCAGTTACCCATCGGCCTGCTGGCTGATCGTTTCTCGCGGCGCGCCCTTTTCTCGGGGTGTGCGGGTGCTCTGCTGGCTTCCAGCCTGATGATCCCGCTACTGATCGATACTGTGCTGATCTGGCCGCTGTGGGTGCTGTTTGGTGCCAGTGCCGGTGGCCTGTTCACCCTGTCGCTGATTCTGATTGGCGAGCGCTATCGCGATGATGCGCTGGTGCGCGCCAATGCTCATGTAGCCCAGTTATGGGGAATCGGCTGCCTGCTCGGGCCGTTGGTGGCGGGTGCCGGCAGCCAGTGGGTCAGTGGGCATGCCCTGCCATTGATGATGGCCGCCGGGGCATTCGGGCTTGTGGTTCTGTCGCTGCGAAACAATGCTTTTGGCGGCAAGCAAACGGTTGTCGCTTAAAGCATCTTTTCCAGGCCAATGGCTTTGCTGACCCAGGCGTTCATGCGCCGCCACCAGCCGCCCGGTTCCCTGTACAGGGTATGCATCTGGCCGTTGTCCTCGGTGACCCACACCACCTGGCCATTCTCCAGCTTCACTTCATAACTCAGGTTCGGGGCCATGCCTTGCAGGGTCAGCTCGCGAAGCTCCTCGGCCAGTTTCGGGCTATCGACCAATACGCCCACTTCGGTGTTCCACAGCACGGAGCGCGGGTCGAAATTGAACGAGCCGACAAAGATTTTCTGCCGGTCGAAGATCATCGCCTTGCTGTGCAGGCTTGAGTCGGAACTGGTGAGGAACGAGCTTTTCTTGAACAG
>JAAIGE0100435093.1_pt1 | contig 14741 bp, 8 predicted proteins | sample 6487951 | NCBI WGS metagenome assembly JAAIGE01 (sample SAMN13974128, study PRJNA590717) | phyllosphere metagenome | biome: tomato field; feature: multiple bacterial spot infested tomato fields; material: tomato leaves; isolation source: leaves from tomato fields | host: Solanum lycopersicum ... | reverse complement strand
CAGCAGGTCGAAGCCTTTGCCGATCAGCCTTTCCGCTGAATGAATTGCTTCGTCGAGGTACACCGTATCGCGGGTCATTTCATAAGCCTGAAGCATGATGTGGCAGTAGAGTCCGGGCGTATCCAGCTCACCTCCCCTACCTTCACTGGTTTCTGCTTTGAGTACTTTCAGGCTCTCGGCGTGGTAAAATACGGGCCACTCGTACTTGAAATGATGAGCCGCATTCATAACGTATTGGAGCGATTTCAGGAACAGGTCTTTCGCCTGCATATCGCCATGCTCGGCCAGTCGGGCCAAATTCATGAGGATATGAACCAGGTACCAGGAATCGATTTTATCCGGGTCTTCTTCTTCACTTAATTCCTCTTTTTTAAACGTCTCACCGGGCAACCAGCGAACGATCGTCTCTTTTTGTTCATCGTAAAACGAAGGAATGCTCTGTCGGAGTTTCTCCAATAATTCTATGGGTTCCCCCAGCCACTGCTGGTACTCCCAGAGCGGCACCAGAATCGCCAGTTGCACCATGCTTTCGGGAGGTTTTTCCGTAGAACCTACATAGGCGTTGACATAAAATTTATTGTGAATCTGCCTGCCGCATTCGCCGGTTTTGGTTAACGCTTCAATGGTTCGCTGGGAGGCCTTTGGCCAGTCGTAGTACGCCGTTTCGGGTTTCTGTAAGTGAGGATAAATCAGTCCAATCGCCTCCAAAAACTGTTCCGCTCCCTCGAATTCATCCGTAGGAATAATTTCATTTAAATACAGAAATGCATCGCTTAGCGTAATTTCCTTCTCGGCGGGTAAAGGCTGTTCGGCCGCTGGTAAGCTGAAACCCAGCTCCGGCCATTGGGCTGATACACAGCCACTGGGTTCGGTTTGCGTTAGATCTCCGTATTCGTTTAGAGAAGTCAGGTTCTGAAAGTAAAAAAAACTACCTTCCAGCGGTTCCGTGACCGAAGCATACACCAGACCCGCCGTAGGCCCACTTTGTTTGATATACATCTTACCCACAGTTTCCATGGGGTCATTATCGGCGTTGAGGAAATAAACATCTCGGGGAAAGCCCTGTACGGTAAAGGCTTGCCCGGGTGTCAGTCGGGTGGTATACCGCAACAAGCCGGATTCGTAGATTTCCAGGTTAATACGGAAAAGACCCAGTGACCCTTCTACTTCCCATTCAGCCGATTGTTTGTTCTTCTTGTGGTTGCGTACGTTACCCGTCAGGTGCTGATCATAACAGGTACGAATGGCCAGTTTTCCTTTATTCGGAAATTCATAGAATAACCAGAACGAGTGGTCATCCAGGGCCGTCTGTAGCTTTCCCTGAGCCCAGCGAAAAGTCGTGGCTTCTACCCTTGCCTGCTTCAGTTGTTCTTTTACCCCTAATGCCCACTGTGAGACCTGTTCGGTACGAACGAAGGGTTGCCCAAAAGCATTTTTGTCAGTAGTCAGCATAGCTTGTATACTTGCTTTTGTAATTACAAAAAAGTGGGGATCGGTTCAAACGTTAAAAAAAACATTCCCTGAAAAAGCGTGACTTCTTCAGGGAATGCATAACCATTTGATGTTGAATGTGACGGCGAAAAAATATAATCGCTCAAGAGTACCTTACTATCGTATACGTTGAACTGGGAATGAGCTGTTTTGGGCTAAACTATCCACAATCTACAAGTACTTATACCCTGAATCAGGTGGGTAGGAATGAAGGTCTGTCTGTAGCTTTAAAAACTGAACTGGGGGTCCACGAGAAAATCTTCCACCGCCTGCTTTCGAAACATCAGCAATACTTCGGTACCCACCTTTTCTTTAGAAACCACGACGAGCCGAATTTTCAATAACTGGCTTAAATCCTTGATGATGATTAACCCCAAGCCCAGTTGTGGGGGCAGTGCCTTACCCGCTTCTTCCAGACTACGGGATTGCGGCTGGTTGAACCATTTCACTAACTCCAGGGGCATTCCCGGACCCGTATCCCGAATGGACAAATGAATTTCTGATTCCATCTCCAAGGCTTTTAGGGTGACGTGGCCATTTTTTGTGCTGCGGATGGCATTGTCCAGCAAATTATGAATAATGATGGCCAATAATTCCGGGTTGCTCGTGACGCTCACCTTATTTTTTACCTGGTTTACGACGACTGTACCATTCCTTCGGGCACTGTCCTGAAAGAATGAAACTTTATTGGTCAGAAGATCACGAAGATTGACCGCCTGCAACGATACGCTCCCTGACTGCTTCATCTGGGGTTTTACGTATTCCAGCAAATTGTTGATCAACTGCTGAATTCGATACGTCGAATCATAAATTCCCTTGGTCATTTCCAGCATGGTTGCCGAAGTACCTTCTTTCTGGAAATGCTGGTATACCAACTGATTTAAATCGACAACGTATCTTAACGGTGCTTTTACATCATGACTGATGGCCGCAATAATATGGTCCTGAATGAATTTTCGCCAGAGCAGCTCCTGTTGTGAGTTCTGTACGAGGGCAAGCATTTGCTTGATTTCGCTGGTTCGTTCGGAAATCACCGCCTCCAGGTTACGGTTTTTCCTTTTCAGATACGAGGATCGAAGTTCAATGATTCCATAAATGAATAGGATTGAGGCTATTCCCAGACCTATCCAAAATCCTATTTGCAGATACCAGGGCTTTTGGATGATGACGGTAAGGTGGCAAACGGAATAATTATTCCTACCAAAACCATTGATGAGTTTAACGGAGAGCTTGTAAGTACCCGGACTTAAATGGGTAACCTGAAAGGTTTTATCCCCCCCGTGCAACGTATTCCAGGTTTGGGGTTGTTCATGGTTATCGGTAAATGCATAAGCAAGGCGAAGATTATTGGCATTGCCGAAGTACGGCGTAGTCACGTGAACCGTCAAGGGCGTATGATTTGGGGGAAGAGTTATCGTGTCCGAATCCAGGAATTGCGTTGTACCATCCTTACTGATGCGATCGATAAGTATTTGACGTTTTGGCAATTCGGGTTGGATCTTCTCCGGTTCAAACCAAACCAGGCCATTCAAAGTAGGTAAAGAAAAGAAACGATCCTGTACCCTCAGGCCGCAGGGTTCACAGCCTCCGTTAAATTCATTGATTCGAAATCCGTGTTCTTTGGTATAATGATGATAATAGATTTCTCCATCAGTCTGTCCTTGAGCATAATCGAGTAAGTCCTGTTTAGCAGCCTGAAATAAGCCTTTATTAGTTGTAATCCAAAGATATCCCTTGTAGTCCTCCATGATACAATGGGCCTGGGCCAAATGTTGCCGGGGGCCCAACGGAAAGTCCGTTACTTTTCTTTTCTGGATTAAATAGATCCCATTCTCAGCCGTGCTTACCCACACTTCTCCGGCTTTGGAGCAGTGTAAACTTCGAACGTAGATGTCTTTGAACGCAGGTACCCAGTTGACCTTCCGGGAAGGAAGGTCAACATTGAAAAGGCCCGCGTACGTACCTACCCATAGTTTATCCGTTTTTTCATGAAGAAAATAGGACACGCGAACATTCGGCATGTTAAGATAAAGCTGGGGTACCTCCTGCTGTTGCTCCAGTTGAAAGACCCCATGCCCGTCGACCCCAATCCAGAGTGGACCTGTTTTGCCCTGATACATACAGGAAATGTGGCCGGGAAGTTGCCACTGCTTCAGGAGACGATCTCCGGTTGCGTTAAATTTATAGAGTTTGTTTTCATGGGTAGTCCAGATATTCTGATGGTGATCCTGGGCCATCATATACCGATCGGACTGGCTTTGAGCCAGAGCGGTTAACTGCCGGATTACGGTAGTTCGGCCCTTGGTTCGCATGGCCACCCCCTTGCTGGTTACTACGCTGGAATCCTGGAATAAAGACTGAGCATAGAACACATTCCTTTGACCGCCTTCTTTCACATGCAGGGTTTGAAAATCCATTCGGGTGCATACGTAAAGCCCCTGACTTAAACTTCCCAGAAAAACCCGTTTATGAGCTGAATCGTAGTATAAACTGGAAATGTTGATTTGTGAGAAATCAAAGTCTTTCAGAATCAACTGGGTCTTTAATGCATCGGTCGTTTTACTCAGTTCGTACAAACAACCATTGAGGTATAAAAAGGCCTGATCCGCTGCGTTGTTCCAATACAGCTGAATAGCTTGCTTTTGCGTTCGGTATGCTGAATTCTGAAGAATATCTCCTGTCAACGGAAAGATGCGGGGGTGTTCTTCACTGACCAGCAGCGTTTTCCCCTCAGGCTGAAATTCGAACAAACTGGTCCCCAGCCTGAATACGTGTTTGAAATTACTGAATTGTTTTTTTAGACTATACGCTTTTTTCCAATGTACGTAGGTATCCAGAGAGGTATGCGTACACAAAAAAAAGTTGCCATTTTTCATGGGAATTAGATACTTGCGGACGGTATCTAACATGAAATAATTATCGGGTAAACCCGTAGAAATGCTTAAAGGAAAAGAGGGCAACTGGGGCTTAAGATGCGGACGATAATACGTTTGTTTGGCGTACGTTTTGCCGTTTTCAATTTTTATAAACTCACTTTTTGCATTGATGGCAAACAAACTTTTCCCATCGGATGCCAGGTCCGGATATAATGACTTAAAACGCTGACTACGGGTATGAAAAGAGGTATAAAACTGTTGCCCGTCAAACCGTACCACGCCCGCTTCCGTTGTCATCCAGAGAAATCCTTCTGCATCACGGGCAATACTCTTTACACTGTTTTGAGGTAAGCCATTATCATCCGTATAATGGTCGATGTGAAACGTTTGTGCACACCCCGGTAAACGTACCAATACGCCCCAGCCAATCAGCCAAACAATGAATATTCGAAATAACATGATACTAGAAAAAAAGCTGGAGCTGCTACGCTGTTTATAGTAGCGTAGCAGCCCAAGCTTTGTAAAAAAACAGCTAGACAGCGACCGGAGGCGTCCCCTGAAGCACTCGCATGGTTTCAATCAAAGAGACGATACTGTTCACTCCTAATTTATTGAAAACTCGGTTTTTAACCGTACTGATCGTAGAAATATGCAGGTTGAGCTGACGCCCGATATCAGCCGGACCGTAGCCCTTAACCAGATAGTGTAAAACTTCTTTTTCCCGATCCGAAAGGTTTTCTAAAGGATTATCGTGCACTTCCTCAGCCTGATGCAGTAGCTTATCAATACTGACCTGCCGCATCTGAGGACTTAAGTACTTCTCATTATTGAAAACCGTTTTTACTGCCAGTAGCACCTCTTCCTGGGCAGAATGTTTAGAGATGTAACCTTTAGCACCAGCTTTCAGGCAAGGTAAAGCGTAGACTTTTTCGTCATAGGCAGAAAAAACGAGGATACGAGATTGTTGTTGTTTATAGAGAAAGGTTTCCAGCATTTTAATTGAGTTACCCCCCGGAACATTGAGATCCAGTATTAGCATATAGACGGGCACTGTGCTATAGTAATGCAGTGCCTGTTCATAGTCATTGCACAGGTAAACGTTTAGTTTAGGAAAGTTAGATTCTAATAAATACTTAATTCCTAAGCCTACAACGGGGTGGTCTTCACAAATGAGGACATTTTTCATAAAATAATTGGACACGAAAAGTTAGGGGGTGATAAATATATCAAGATAGATACGTCTCCATTCTTGAAGACCAGAGTGTGGGGGAATTTCGTACAATGCCTGCCGGACTGTGCAGATCCTGGCATATATAGCTTTTTCATAAACAGTTTACCTTAAGCTTTTAGGGTAAAGACTATTTAGAGAGCATAATCAGATCAATGCAAGGTATAAAATGGTTATCTTCCTCCATTCTTCAGGAAAATACCATTATAAGCGAGAATATATCGCTTTTTTATCAAATGACAACAAATTTGATAAAGAAAGAGTCTTTGGATGGTACTGAGCACAAAACGGCTCAAGAGGCGTACTGGCGGCATGATAATTGATCGTTAACCTTATTGAAAATTTGCTTGAGACTAGTGGCAGATAGACCTCTGATGAGCAATTCTACGTAACGAAGTTAACTAAGCAATTGTTAATAGTACTCTACAAATTGTCAAAGTGGGCAAAATAGTGACTGAAAAGGACACTCAAAAAAGATTACTTTAGTAGTTTCTCTAGCCTTTAAGCCATTGTAAAAATTCGGATGCTCTTGCTTTACTAACAATGATGGGCTGAGGACTGGATACCGACAGGATAACTGTTAATTTCCGGGTAAAGCTACGCTCCACATGTTGTACTTTTTGTCGCGGAATGATATACTGCCGGTTAGCACGAAAGAAATCTCGCTCCGACAGTAGGTCAAAAAGCTCATCTAGTGTCTCACGAATTTCATACTGCTGACAATCTGTATGAATGTGAGCGACATGATTTCTCGTGTATATAAAATTGATTGCAGAAGGCTCGATGGGGATTAGCCGATCACGGAAATGTACAAATATATTCTTCGAGCGGCTCATGTCCTCAAGAAAGGACTGTTGAGAAAAGACACTTTTCAGTGTCTCCACCTTTTCCAGACTCTTCCGTAGCTTTTCTTCTTCTACGGGTTTTAGCAGATAATCGATGCCATTCGTCTCAAAGGCCTCCAAAGCAAACTCATCATAAGCGGTACAAAAGATAATGGGTGCTTTTATCAATAATTCTTTAAACAAATGAAAAATCTTACCATCGGACAGAATAATATCAGCAAAAATGAGATCAGGAAACTCATGCGTGGCAAACCACACGCGAGCTTCTTCAATAGACTCGAGAATAGCACAAACGTGAATGTCACTCCGTAGATTCTCCAGGGATTGTTTCAGTTCATTCGCTGCTTTCCGTTCATCTTCTAAAATCAATACATTCATGGTGCTCAATCAGGACTAGTGGGATAACTAGAGTTGCCATTATTGCTTAATCATGTATCAGCGAATAGATGGTAACCGTAATTTTCTATACATTTTGATTCAATTATTCGAAAACAGATCCTCAAATTCTAATAAAACCTAATTCGGAAATTTTGGATCAGATGATCGCATAACAGAAAGCTAAGTACTACTACATGTTAAATTTTGATATTCTTAAAACTAACAAAACTACGATTTACTGAGTAATTATCGTACAAACTTATAGGTATGTACGAAATAGCTTTACTATAAGAATAAACATCCAATGACATGAATATGAAATATTTGACGTGATATATAGTAGTAATTATTGTGTTTGATATCATATAATAATTATTATATATCATTAAATGAGTTTTAATAGTCAGGCACAAAGCGTACTTGTAGTATTAATACTACAAAATAAATCAACAATTACTACAACACAATTCTACATTACACTATTGGATGGATTCCAGGCAGATTTTTGACCAAGGCTACAGGCATCGTGCTAGGCACTACATCGTATATTTCTTACCCACTGAGCCTTATTCAAGCATCTTGATCATTCGTTTAACCACTTACTTTAGAGAAATACTATCCTTGATTACAGTTATTAAGTGAATAAAAAAAAAAGAGTTGCCAGTCGTTTTACAGGCAACTCTTCAAAATGATTAATGAAAACATTATCTTATTTAAAAGATTTTATAAAAAAACATGATTAATGCCTGGGCTAACCAAATAATACTTAAGAATTAAATTATTTGATTACTTAACTAATGATTAAATTTTAAATCATCTAATTTATTTTGAATTATAAGATTTAATAAACCAGCTACTGAAACTTTTAAATAAATATTATTTACTAAATACAATTATGAATAGTACCACCTGCTTTATACTCGAAAGAGGATTAAACACTCCTTGATCGTAATCTTAATTTTACTTTGAACTCATTTATGTTTTGTACTATAATTTTAAGCGTTTAAAATAAGTATAGATTAGCGTATTAATCCAATGCTACACAAATAATAAAGGGCAACAGGCAAACAGTGCTTTATTAACTGAACTACAAGGCAGGGCTCGAACCTGCGACCTTCCGGCCCGTCGGCTCGGATGTTCTAACCGAAGGATCACTGTTTTACGGCACCTTTAAAGGTGGAGAAGGGTAATAAGCTCGGGGCAAAAATCTGCTCTACCTACTGAGCTACCTGGCTGACCAGAGCCGGATTCGAACCGGCGACACGAAGCAACGCCGCGATACGACACCTTCTTTTCTTTTTAACGGGTGGGTTATAATGATTCAGGAGTAACCAGCGATTCGGGTGGGCGACCTTTCGGAGGATTCGAACCTACCTACTGACCTGGTCAATAGGCTCACCCTCAGCAGATTCTATACGAAGTAACCCGTTTCTACGACATCCTTAGAATTAGCTTTTGCTACCATTCAGTAAGACCTCAAGCTTGGCAAAGCTGCATTTTTAGTACTGAGCGGTATGCCCTCAGGCATAAAACATGGATTTTACTTGAATACTATAATTCGTTAAAACCTTATCTAATTTTGCCTGAGTTGAACTACCTCCTGGCGTACTGCCCTCAAAACGATACAGATAAGCTTTGATGACTTGTAAGATCTTTTGTTTATCTGCTTCTTTTACTTCTTCTTTTTCCGTTTGCTGTCTTTTTCTTTCCAGACTAGCCTTTGCAAGTTTGATCACCTCAGATTCAGTATTAAACTGCTTGAAGAGATCGTCGATCAAAAGCTCTGGCACTACTTGCCGGCTGGCTAATTCCGCGGACAGAAGACCCCGCATGCAGTAAAACGCCACTTTATACGTAAACTTCTGATCACTTTCCAGCTTGTAAAAATGACTCTTGGCCAATGAGAGGTAATGATAGTAGATAGCTTTAAAATTGATATTTTCGGTAACCTCCCTACGAAATGTAGTCCAATCAGGTAGTTCATTCCAATACACCAGATCGGCTCGCACCCACTCAAAAACTGTAGGATTACTTTTTTGTAACAATCCAAACATCTTATTCAGATCATATGATACAAAATCCAGTTCTCCATCCATTACCTCGCATACATCCCGCTGTTTCTTAAAATCGAAGTAATTTGTTTTGGCCGGAAGGTGAAAACCTCGCACATCAAAGTCACTATCGGGACTGGCAATCCCCCAAAGCCGACTTCCACTTTCAATGTAAAAAAGCGGAATTTCGCTTTTGTCCATAAAAAGGCTAACGATTTTATCTTTCATATAAAAGCATTTAGAAAAGTAACGAACGGATTTCAAATTCAATAACGATATTGAAAGGAGCGACGGGCGAATCGGGAGCGGGGTATCGCAAAGAGGACTCGAACCTCCATCCTGACCGAAGTCATAATGTCCCCCTTACATGCTGCGAAGTATCCCGATGCTACGGCATCATTTAGGCTGGGCTTCTAAAACTTAGCCCGTACCGTACTAAGCACAGTTACGTTTGAAAACCTTACCGTTACGCGTTATCAAAATCAATAATTCATAATCATTTCCAGAATTGACTCACCCTTTTCAAGGGCTTCCAGTACCCCGAAGATTTTATCACTCCAGCCCGCAATCAGGTATACATCCTTTCGGAGGACTTGGAGGGGCGTTTTGCCGTAACCACTTAAGTCAAACAAATACAGACGGGCTGAAGGGTGAATCTCCTGTTTGTACTTGCACCACAAATTACTGAGCTGATCGCTCCCCGTGCCGCTGTTCCAGAGCTGCAAATCCGTGAAAAACATGATTTTATCCATTTTCTCGCGGCGGTCTATCAGTTCTTTTACTACCAGATAGCCATTAGTAGCATAGCCTACCTCTCCCTCTCGTTTATAGAATTCATGCACATTGGCGAGGATTCGATTTTTAGGAACCTGAATTCGCTTCCAGCTATCGCCGAACATTCCAACCTGTACATTCCTGCAACGGGATTGTAACAGCATAGCTAGCATCAAACCAATATCGTAAAGTAAAATACTGGACTGCGGTGAAACAGGCTTCTGCATCGAGCCCGATACGTCGCAGGCTAGCAGTACGCGGGTATGTTCCTCAAAACCCTGAATCCGACGGGTACTTTGTAGGACGGCCTTTTCCAATCCGTCCAAAACTTCTCCTACGTACCCTTGACCACTGAAGACTTTTTCAATCCAGCTTTCCTGCTTAGGACGCTTCATTTCCATTGCCTGTAACTCACGATAAGCGGCTAAATAGCGGAAAGGAAGCTGCTTCGACCGAGCGACCTGTTCAGACGAGGCTAAAGTATTGACGGCTTTTTTCAGATGTGCATACGAGACCCCGGCTTCGATCACATTTCGCAGGTTTCGCAGCAAAGCCATATATCCCAGTTTGTTACTATCGATCAGATCTTCCCACTTTTGTTGAAAGGCCGCTTCTTTATCCGTGGCTGATTTAAACTTTTGCTGCCCCAACGCTGACAATTCGGTTTCCCAGGTATAGGGTACAGGTAATGTGTTAGTTACAATCTGATTGAAAATTTCCTGTTGAGCTGGATTTTTAGCTTTGGGATGAACTAAAAACAAAGCATCCCGCAGTTTAATAGCCGTATTTCGATTGTATTTAGCAAATTGATACGCATCAAACTGGTTAAACGCCGAAGCCAGCCCTTTTTGCAACTGTTTGGATAATCGGTTGAGTTTTTTCAAACCCGTTCGTTCGTTAAGGGCCTGATAACAGGCCAGCAGCTCCGTGATTTCATCGGCACGGGCAATCACCCGCTCCGTCGTTCGGGCGACAAGGTCATCCCCGGAGTGAATACGGGCCAATTCTGCCAGTAGTACCAGAGGAGCCGAACGCAAATACATCTGATGCCGGGCGTAAATGGCCAGTTTTGCTACAAAACCCGGATCATTCTGAGCAATCAGATTGCGTATCCGAATGAGTCGTTCATCATTGGGCTCGTAAAAGGTATCATTCAAAGACCAGGTTACTACGGTTGAATACAACTCCAGAGCTGGATTCATGCGGTAGGCTTTCGCTCCTTCATGGTTCAGGATCGGCTGACTTTGTTGAGGCGTTGTATTGAATTTCATAACTGTCTTTGTTTTCGTTGACGATACAAAGGTTTAAGGCTACTACGCAGTCTTTGTGCGTAGTAGAAAATAATTTCTAATTTTCTGAAAATTTTTTCTCATGCCGCTCAATCGCAACGCCCTCATTCGCTACCGAACCATTGACCAATGCCTGCAGAATCGATACCGCACGTGGACTCTGGAGGATTTGATGGAAGCCTGTTCACAAGCCCTGTACGAGTATCAGGGCCTTGAAAAGGGGGTAAGCCGTCGAACCGTTCAGTCCGATCTGGAGATGATGCGAAGTTCGAAACTGGGCTATGAAGCTCCCATTATCGTAGTCGATCGCAAGTACTATACCTACGCCGATAAGCATTTCAGTATCACCAACATTCCTTTGAATGCTCAGGATATGCAACTTCTGGGAGAAGTGGCGGGTTTGTTACAACAATTCAAAGGACTGAACCACTTTGCGGACTTGCGGGAAATGGTTAGTAAACTGCAGGACAAGATTTATACCCAGCAAACGAGCCGTTTACCAGTAGTGGATTTTGAAAAGAATGAGCATTTACTGGGATTGAATTACATCGAAACTATTCGGAAGGCCATTGTTTCGAAAACAACGCTTTGTATGACGTACCAATCCTTCCGGGCCCGGCAGTCGGCTACGTTCTGTTTTAGTCCGTATCTGTTAAAAGAGTACCGCAACCGCTGGTTTGTACTCGGGCAATCGCATCAAAAGCGGAAGCCTATTCTCACGTTAGCCTTAGACCGGATTCATGCCTTGCAGGAAGATTTGAATGAAGCCTATCGCCCCAACGAGATCCTGGATTTACAAACCTTTTATTCCGATGTAATTGGCGTAACCAAGACCCCTGGTCAGAAAAACTGTGAAGTGGTTTTCTGGGTAGCTGCCTCCAATGCCCCCTATGTGGTTACGAAACCCCTGCATGCGTCGCAAGAGTTGCTCTCCAAAGATTCATTGGGTTCAGTATTTCGCATCCGGGTTATTGTCAACTTTGAACTTGAACGGGAATTCCTTGGCTTTGGCGGGAAGATAAAGGTACTACGGCCTCGCATGCTCAGGGATCGCATGAAGAAGAACGCTCAGGCAGCCCTGGAACATTACCAGGAGGACAGTTCATCTCTGATAATCGAGCAGCCTTCCAGCCAAAATGGACTGCTATAATTGGGGTGAATGTAGAACCAGAAACACGGCTTGAAAGTGTATCTTGAACTTGTAACAAAAAGTTAACATTTTCGCTTTATCTTCGGACAAATTACTTTCCCTTTTAAGCGTGGTCCATTCCTGAGTGAGCGTACATGTTAGATCAATATCAACAACAGCATCCTTATTTACTGGCTTTAGATTCCATCATTTTCGGCTTTGACGGCGAAGGCTTAAAAGTATTACTCGTAAAGCGGGGTATCGAGGCCGAAACCTGGTCGTTAATGGGGGGTTGGCTGCAACCGAACGAAAGCCTGGAGGACGCTGCATGCCGCATTGTTTTTGATCTGACGGGCCTAACCAATGTGTATCTGGAGCAACTGTATGCTTTTGGGAATCCTACTCGCGACCCTATTACGCGTACCGTATCCGTTGCTTACTTTTCGTTAATTAAAATCGATGAGTTTGAAGGAACCTTGTCCAATACGTTCCAGGCTCGCTGGTTTTCCATTTATGAGCTACCTCCCCTACTCTTCGACCACGGAGATATGGTAGATCTTGCCCTGAAGCGACTTCGCTACAAAGCCGCTCAGCACCCCATCGGTTTTGAGCTCTTACCCGAAAAATTTACAATTCCCCAATTGCAAAAGCTGTACGAAGCGATTTATAATACAGAATTTGACAAACGCAACTTTAGTCGTAAAATCCTGTCTACAAATCTGTTAACCAAATTAGACGAAAAACAGAAGGGGTATTCCCGGCGAGGGGCTTACTTATATCAGGTCAATTCCAACAAATATCAGCTTACGCATAATGCATTCCTAAACTTTATTCCCAGTCCGGAGCTAAGCCTTTAACAAATCTATTTTTAACTATTCGTATATTTTTTTTAAAAAAGTACGAGTACTTGGTTGTGCTTTTCGAAATAAGTGTCATTTTTACACGTAAAATTTACGCCCCGTTTTTATCCCCCGATTTACTAGCTATACAGGTAAAAGAGTGTCAGGGTCGCTTCGCGAACGATGAACTGCCAATCCCGGTAAAACAGATATACGCCTGGTCACTGACGTTTATTCTGCGAAGCGATAATCCGTTGCTCTTGAGCCTTCATTCGTTTGTATAACACCCATATAAATCTCTGTTAATGAAACGATTACTATTCTTGTACCTGCTGCTACTGGCTCCTTTGGCTAAAGGCGACGATGGGTACCAACTCTGGCTTAAATACGACCGAATTTCAAACGCTTCCCTTCGGACGTCTTACACCCGATCCATGCAGTTCATCGCAACGGAAGGTTCATCCCCCATCCTGAATACGGCAACGGACGAGTTACGGCAGGGCTTGAACGGACTATTGGGACAATCCATACCCTCCGTAAAGGCTTCTGGCAACCGGACTGGCGGTATCCTGTTACGGGTTACGCCGATGGGTGCGGATGTAAAGGATCTTACTGCTGAAGGCTACCGTATTGTCAAACGGCAGGGTAACCTTCAGATTATCAGCCAAACTGATGCAGGTGTCTTATACGGTGTCTTTGCCCTGCTGCGTCAGTTACAGGTGAATCGGCCTCTGGATTCACTGGCCGTCGTTAGCCGTCCGAAAGTAAAATTTCGGATGCTTAATCACTGGGACAATCCCAACGCAACCATCGAGCGGGGCTATGCGGGGGAATCGATGTGGAAATGGTATGAATTACCCGAAACCATCAGTCCACGGTACCGCGATTACGCTCGGGCGAATGCCTCCATAGGCATTAATGGAACGGTGCTTAATAATGTCAACGCGAGTCCTCGCCTGCTGACGGGCGAATATCTGAAAAAGGTAGCCGCTCTGGCTGATGTATTCCGGCCTTATGGCATCAAGGTCTATCTGTCGGTGAACTTTGCGGCCCCCAAAATACTCGGTGGTTTGAAAACGTCGGATCCTCTGGATCCGCAGGTTCGCCAGTGGTGGGCCAACAAAGTGAAAGAAATTTACCAGACCATTCCAGATTTCGGTGGTTTTCTGGTGAAAGCCAATTCAGAAGGCGAGCCCGGACCCCAGGATTACGGTCGTACCCACGCGGACGGAGCCAATATGCTGGACGAAGCCATGAAACCCTACCCCGGTGTGGTCATCTGGCGAGCTTTCGTGTACAAAGCCGACCCCAATGCCGATCGCTTCAAGGCTGCTTTCGAAGAGTTTGTGCCTTTTGACGGCAAATTTGGTTCCAAGGTGATCGTACAGGTAAAAAACGGGCCGATTGATTTTCAGCCCCGCGAACCTTTTTCACCCATCTTTGGTCGGATGCCCCGTACGCCTTTGGGCATGGAGTTTCAACTTACCCAGGAATACCTGGGTTTTGCTACCCATCTGGTATACGAAGCTCCCCTGTTTAAAGAATGTCTTGATTCTGATACCTACGTTTCAGGGAAAGGATCTACGGTAGCCAAAGTAATTGACGGCAGCTTACACGGATATGAACGAACGCTGATGGCGGGCGTAGCTAATACGGGTTCGGATCGCAACTGGACGGGTCACCCGCTGGCTCAGGCGAACTGGTATGCCTTTGGAAGACTGGCCTGGGACCATTCCCTGACTTCCGAACAAATCGCTGACGAATGGATTAAGATGTCATTGACGCGTGAGCCCGAAGCGGTACGTCGGATTCGTCACATGCTGCTTCGTTCGCGGGATATT
>JAAIGE0100493642.1_pt1 | contig 14742 bp, 13 predicted proteins | sample 6487951 | NCBI WGS metagenome assembly JAAIGE01 (sample SAMN13974128, study PRJNA590717) | phyllosphere metagenome | biome: tomato field; feature: multiple bacterial spot infested tomato fields; material: tomato leaves; isolation source: leaves from tomato fields | host: Solanum lycopersicum ... | reverse complement strand
TCGACATCATCTACATCGCGACGCCCCACCCCGGTCACGTCGACAACGCCCTCCTGGCTCTGGACCACGGCAAGCACATCCTCGTCGAGAAGCCCTTCACGCTGAACGCCGCAGAAGCGGCGGCCATCCGCGACCGCGCCGCCGAGAAGGGCGTGCTCGCGATGGAGGCGATGTGGACGCGGTATCTGCCGCACATGGTCCGCATCCGTGAGATCGTCGCGGCGGGTACGCTCGGCGACATCCGTGTCGTTTCCGCCGACCACACGCAGAAGATCTCCACCGATCCGGCACACCGCCTGAACGCCCTCGAGCTGGGCGGGGGCGCCTTGCTCGACCTCGGCATCTATCCCGTCTCGTTCACCGTCGACATCCTCGGTCTGCCCGAGCGGATCTCGGCCGTCGCGCGTCTAAACGAGGCCGGCAGCGACGCCGAAGTGGCCACCATGTTCGTCCACTCCGGCGGTGCGATCTCGACGACCGTCTCCTCGTCGCGCGGCGCGGGAGCGAACACCGCGCAGATCGTCGGCACCGAGGCGCGCATCGAGATCGACCGCGTGTGGTACACCCCGACCTCGTTCCGCGTGGTCACGCCCGACGGTCAGGTGCTCGAAGAGTACGCGACCGAGATCGAGGGTCGCGGCATGCAGTTCCAGGCGCTCGCGGCCGAACGGCTCGTGGCCGAGGGAGCCACCTCGAGCGACCTGCTCCCCCTCGACGAGACCGTCGCGATCATGGGCGTGCTCGACGAGGTCCGACGCCAGATCGGCGTCCGCTACCCCGACGAGAGCTGACTCGACTGGCCGCGCACCTCCGGACGGACGAGACTGGAACCATGCCCGATTCGCCCGCCGCCCGCGTCGCCGTCTACCTCGACTTCGACAACATCGTCATGTCCTGGTACGACCGCGTCCACGGGCGGAACGCCTACTCCCGCGACCGTCAGCGGATCGGCGAGAACCCGATGGACCCCGAGATCGCCGAACGTCTCACGAAGGCGACCATCGACGTCGGAGCCGTCATCGACTACGCGGCTTCGTTCGGCACCCTGGTGCTGACGCGGGCCTACGCGGACTGGTCCGCGCCCGTCAACGCCGAGTACCGTTCGCAACTCGTCGCGCGCGCCGTCGACCTGGTGCAGTTGTTCCCCGCCGCCGCCTACGCCAAGAACGGTGCGGACATCCGCCTCGCCGTCGACACGGTCGAAGACATGTTCCGTCTTCCCGACTTGACCCACGTCGTGATCGTCGCCGGAGACAGCGACTACGTCCCCCTGGCGCAGCGGTGCAAGCGCCTGGGACGCTACGTCGTCGGCGTCGGCGTAGCCGGCTCGACCGCGAAATCGCTCGCTGCGGCGTGCGATCGGTTCGACGCATACGACTCCCTTCCCGGCATCCCGAAGCTCGCCGAGACGAAGAAGGACTCCACGCCGTCGCGCCCGCGCGCGCGTAAGCGCTCGCAGGACCCTGCGGTCAACCTGCTCGAGCGGGCGATGCAGCTGGAAGGCGAGCGAGCGGACGGCGAGTGGCTGCACGCCTCGGCCGTCAAAGACCTCATGAAACGTCTCGACCCGTCGTTCAGCGAGAAGGCCTTGGGCTTTCGCAGCTTCTCCGACTTCCTCAAGGCGCAGACAGGGCACGTCGAGGTCGACGAGGAATCGAACGTCGTGCAGGTCCGCGCCACGACACGCGGGAATTGACGCCGTCCCCGCGCACGCGGTTGGTCAGCGGCGTTCCGCTCCGGGCGCGGCGTGGGTGAGCACGAGATCCCAGACCGAGCCCAGCGTCAGCTGCCCGTGCACGCTGTCGAAGCGTGCCGGATCCAGGACCTCGGTTCGCGCGGTCGGGATGCGGTCGACGTACCACCGCGCGTCGTCGGCACCGGTCTCCTCTCCGCCCACGAGGACGAGCGTGTCGGCTGACAGCCCGTCGAGCATGGGAGTCTGCATGTCTCGCGCCAGCGGATCGACCGGACTGTTCACTCCCACGATGACGAGACGGTCGACGCACTCGCCCATGGCAGCCGCCAGGTGGATGGCGATCGCTCCCGCCGACCGCTCCCCCACCAGCCCCACCTTCGTTCCCGGCGCCTCGCGCTCGAGCAGGGCCCGCAGGGCGTCGACGGTCAGCCCCGCCGGCGTCTGACCACCGAAAGCGGGTGGGTCTTCGAGCTCGGGGGCGTCGAGTCCGATCGCGACGATGCGCACGTCGTGACCCGACGTCACCCGGACGTCGGGGTCGGTGGTCGCCACCGCCCCGGTCCGCAGGACGAAGACCGCCCGCGGAGCTCCCGGCGTGCCGAAACTGCGGTATTCGAGCTCGCCATCGAGCCACGGTGCACGACTCATGCGGTCGCTCCCTCCGTCGGGGCTGCAGCGCCGCTCGGAAGCAGCGCGCGCAGCGTGTCGATCGTGTCGGCCTCAGCGGCCGTCTTGTCGGGGCGGTAGGCCTTGACCCGGGCAAACCGCAAGGCGATACCGCCCGGGTAGCGCACCGATCGCTGCACTCCGTCGATGGCGATCTCGACGACCGTCACGGGCGACACTCGGATGCCACCAGGCACCGCGCCCGTCTCGAGATCGGCGAAATGCACCGTCTGCCATCGCAGCAGCTCGTCGGTGAGCCCCTTGAAAGTCTTCCCGACCATGACGAAGCCACCCTGCTCGCCGTAGGTCCCGTCGGGATCGCGGGCGCCCAGGTGCAGGTTCGACAGCCACTCCGACCGTCGTCCCGAACCGCGCTCCAGGCCCAGGACGACGAGGTCGAAGGTGTGGACGGGTTTGACCTTCACCCAGCTCTTGCCGCGTCGGCCGGCGGTGTAGGCGGCGTCGACGCCCTTGACCATCACGCCCTCGTGCCCCGCCGCCAGCGCGTCGCGCGCGAACGCGTCGGCGACCGCCGGGTCGTCGGTGACCACCGCGGGGATCCGCCACGCACCGGCGACGCGTTCGAGCTCGGCCTGCCGCACCTCGAGGGGCTCGTCGAGCAGATCGCGACCGTCGACGTGCAAGACGTCGAAGAACCACGGACGCAGCGCGATCTCACGGGCCGTCTCGGCCCCGAAGCGCGCCATCGTGTCTTGGAACGGGCGCGGTGCCCCGTCGTCGTCGAGCGAGAGCGTCTCTCCGTCGAGGATGACGTCGCTCACAGGGAGGGCGCGCGCCACCTCGACGATCTCGGGCACGCGATGGGTGACGTCGGCAAGGGTCCGAGTGAAGACCCGGACGGCATCGCCTGACCGGTGCACCTGCACACGCGCACCGTCGAGCTTGACCTCCACCGACGCACGGCCCGCGACCTCGATCGCCTCGGCCACCGAGGCCGCCGTCGAGGCGAGCATGGGCTGCACTCCACGGCCGACGACGAGTCCCACGGCGGCAAGATCGTCCGCGGTGCCGGTCAAGGCCACGGCTGCCGTCTCTCTGAGGTCGCCCGACAGCATCGCCGCACGGCGCACGGCTGCGCCGTCCCGGTCTGAAGCCCGAGCGATCGCGTCGAGCAGTACGCCCTCGAGGGCGCCGGTGCGCAGCTCCCCCGTCATGATGCGCATGAGCAGATCCCATTCGGGCGCGGTGGCGCGCCGGGCCAGGTCGTCGAGCAGGCCGGACCGCGCGGCCGCAGACCCGGCGCCCGCCGTGGTCGCGAGAGCGGAGAACGCGGCATCCACGTCGGAAATGGTCAGCGACGGCGTCGGGGCGTGTTCGACGGACCGTGCCGACAGCGTCCGCCAGCCGACGCCGAGCCGGCCCTGCCGCGGTGCCGCCGTCAGCAGCCCCACCGCCGGGACGATCTCGTCGGGAGACAGCGCGGCGACGAGCTGGGCGAGGGCGTCGACCTTCGCCAGGCGCGAGCGCGTCGCCGCGACGGCGACGAGTGCGGACTCGAGATCGGCGAGCAACATGTCGGCATCCTGTCAGCACCCTCCGACATCGCCTCACGGGTTGCGCCCGGCACCGCCGACGTCCACTGCCGCAGGCCGCGCCCTTCGACGACGCCGTTTCCACCCGCCGGCGAACGCGCCCTCCAGCACGACGTCGGCCGTACATCGTCCCGCACGCGAGATCACATGCCCGCGCGGCCCGCAACCCCCGCTCCGATGTCGGAGGCCTGGAGTGTGCTGTAGGCCTCCCCCAGGAACGAGGTCCCGTGAACGCTCCCGCCACCGCCGAACAGTCCGCCCGCACCGCCCGCGAGGTCTTCGGGTGGGACGATCTGCTGCCCGGACAGGCCGAAGCGATCGACGCCGTGGTGGGCGGACGCGACACCCTCGTCGTATTCCCCACCGGCGCGGGCAAGTCCGCGGTGTACCAGATCGCCGGGTGCGAACTGGGCGGGACCACGGTGGTGATCTCGCCGCTGCTGGCCCTGCAGCGCGACCAGATCGACTCGATCGACGCCGCGCCGGACGCGCCCGCGGCGGTCGCCCTGAACTCCCGCACCCGCGCCGCTCAGCGCACGGCGGCCTGGGCGGCCATCGAGGGCGACGATCCCGTGTACGCCTTCCTCGCCCCCGAGCAACTGGCCAACCCCGAGGTGTTCGACCGGCTCGCCGCGGCCGACGTGCGACTCGTCGTGATCGACGAGGCCCATTGCGTCTCGGCATGGGGACACGACTTCCGCCCCGACTACGCTCGCCTCGGCGACGTGATCGAGGCGCTCGGCCACCCGCCCGTGCTCGCCCTCACGGCGACGGCATCCGGCCCCGTCCGCGACGACATCGTCTCGAGCCTCGGCATGCGCGACCCGCACCTCGAGGTGCGCGGCATGGACCGCCCCGAGATCCATCTGGCCGTCCGCCGGCACGAGCACGACGCCGAGAAGCGACGCGCGGTGATCGACGACATCATGGATGCCACGGGCCCGGCGCTGCTGTACGTGGCGACGCGCAGAGAGACCGACGCGTACGCCGACGACCTGCGAGCGCGCGGGCGCCGCGCGGCCGCCTACCACGGAGCCATGGCGCAGAAGCGTCGTGACGAGGTGCACTCGGCGTGGAGCGCCGGAGAGCTCGACGTCGTCGTGGCCACCTCGGCATTCGGCATGGGTGTGGACAAGTCCGACGTGCGTCTGGTGGTGCACGCCGACGTGACCGAGTCCCTCGACTCGTACGCCCAGGAGATCGGACGTGCGGCGCGGGACGGGCAGCCTGCGCGGGCGATCCTGCACTACCGCGCCGAAGACTTCTCCCTGCGCTCGTTCTTCGCCGGGGGCCACAGCAAGCGAGCCGACATCGCGGGGGTGTGGGACGTGCTGCGCACCGCCGAGAAGCCGTTGCGCGCGAAAGACGTCGCCGAGGCCGGCGGCCGCTCAACGCGGGCCATCGGGCGTGTCCTGAATCAACTCGTCGCCTGCGGCCTGGCGGCGTCGGGAGCCGATGGCATCCGGAGCCTCTCGAACGCGTCGGTCGGTGATGCGGTCGGGGCCGTGCGCGAGCGCGACGATGCCGAGGAGCGCATTCGCGCGTCGCGGATCGAGATCATGCGCGGCTACGCCGAGACGGTCCACTGCCGTCGGCGCGCGCTGCTGGAGTACTTCGGTGTCGAGTCTCCCGCGCGCTGCGACTCGTGCGACCGCTGCGACGCGACCGATGCCCGAGAGGCGACGTCCGCCGCGGCGGCCGACGACGGCGAACTGCGTGTCGACTCCGTGGTCGAGCACGAGGAGTTCGGCGCCGGGACCGTCATGGGCGTGGAGGACGACCGACTCACGGTGTTCTTCCCCGACCACGGATACAAGGTGCTCGCGCGGGCCGCGTTCGACCGCGGGATCCTCGAGCTCGGCGACGCCGCCTAGATCGATACCTGCCGCACAGGGTCGCGCCGCCGCGGCACGGCCTCGGTGACGACGCGGGCACGCATCACCGCGCGCGCGTCGACCACCATGCCCATGCGACCAGGGGCACCTGCAGGAAGAGGCGCACGAAACGCGCACGGTCGGTCGTCAGACCGGGAGCGGATCGACCGGTGCGCCATTGGTGCACGTTGCCCGGGAACACCGCCACGAAGAACGCCGCGATGGCCGCACCGATGCGTCGCCGCTCGCGGGGGAATGCGACGACCGCCGTCCCGAGAAGCACTTCGACGGCTCCGGATGCCACGACGATGAGGTCTTTGTCCGTGTGCAGCAGCTGCGTCGCCCAGCCCGGCACGACGATGCGATAGCCACGGCGCCCCCACGTCATGTGCGAGACGCCGGCGCCGACCAGCAGGAGCGCGAGCAGGCCCCGCGCGACGGAGCGGACCGTGAGACCTCGACGTCGTGGCATCCGGTCAGTCTGCCATCAGACAGGCGCGCGGGCGCCGCGCGCCCGCCGCCGAACTCCTGAGAAACGCGCGCCGGCAACGCCTCGCCCGCGTCAGCGCCGGGCACCCGTCGTGCACGACGCTCGGAACCCAGGAGTTCGGCGAGGACCGAGCGGGAAGCGGCACGGGAAGCGGGGCGCACGGGCGCCCCGCGCCCGCCGCCGAACTCCTGAGAAACGCGCGCCGGCAACGCCTCGCCCGCGTCGGCGCCGGGCACCCGTCGTGCACGACGCTCGGAACTCAGGAGTTCGGCGAGGACCGCACGGGCAGCCGCGGGACGGCGGTGAGCAATCGCGCCGTGTACGGGTGCTGCGGGCGGGCGAGCACGTCGGCGGTCGGTCCCTCCTCGACGATGCGTCCGCCCTCGAGCACCGCGATGCGCGCACACAGGGCCGCGACGATCGTGAGGTCGTGCGACACGAGCAGCATCCCGATGCCGCGCTCGCGGGCGAGCCGCTGGAACAGCTCGATCACCTGCATCCGCACACTCGTGTCGAGGGCGCTGACCGGCTCATCGGCGAGCAGCAGCCGCGGCTCGGGCGCCAGGGCACGGGCGATCGCGATGCGCTGACGCTGTCCCCCCGAGAACGCCTCGGGATAACGCGACGCCGCGTCGGCCGGCAGCCCGACATCGGCGAGCAGACGACTCACCCGCTCGCGGCGGTCACCGGGCACACCCAGGGAGCGCAGCGGTTCGGCGATCGCCTCCCCCACCGTCATGCGCGGATCGAGCGACGAGAACGGGTCCTGGTACACCGGCTGCACCGCGCGTCGGAAGTCCCGGAGATCGGCGCGCCGACGACCGAGCGCCCGCCCCTCGAAGGTCACCGCGCCCGCCGTGGGCGCCTGCAGCCCGAGCGCGAGACGCAGCAGGGAGGTCTTGCCGGCCCCGGACTCGCCCACGAGACCGACGCTCTTTCCGGGAGCCAGCGCCAACGACACGTCACGCAGCACGGGCCGGTCGGCGCGGTAGCCGAAGTCGACGTTCTCGAGCGACAGGATCGGCGTCGTCATCGCGGTCCTTCCGGCAACAGGTCGTCCAAGGCGCGGGATGCCTCGACCAAGGTGCGCGTGTACGGGTCGACCGGCGCCGACACCAGTGTGGCCGTGTCGGCGACCTCGATCTGCCGGCCGTTGCGCATCACGAGCACCCGGTCGGTCATGCGCGTGACGACGGGGAGGTCGTGACTGATGAACAGCAGCGCCATGCCGCGGTCCGTGACCTCACGCTGCAGAAGGTCGAGGACGCCGGCCTGCACCGTGACGTCCAGCGCGGTGGTCGGTTCGTCCGCGATCAGCAGCTGCGGCGAACCGGCCAGGGCCAGCGCGATCGCGACGCGTTGGCGCTGGCCGCCGGAGATCTCGTGGATGTACGACCGGGCGATGCGCTCGGGTTCGGCCAGCTGCACGTCGGCGAGGGCGTCCAGGACGCCGCGGCGAAGGGCCTCGCCGTGTAGACCGCGGTGCCGTGCGAGCGGCCAGGCCAGCTGCTTGCCCACGCGCATGAGCGGGTCGAGCGACGCGAGCGGCTCCTGGAACACCGCCCCCAGCACTGTGCCGCGGACGCGGTCGAGGCGGCGCGGCGGCGCGGTCACGGCATCCACCGTTGCGTCGGTCGTGCCGATGCGCGCGGCTCCCCGTGCGCGCAGCGGGTGCGCGAGGAGCCCCAGCGCGGCCAGTGCTGTGAGCGACTTGCCGGATCCGGACTCGCCGATGATGCCCAGCCGTTCGCCGGGCCCGATCGCGACGGTGACGGAATCGACGAGGGCACGCTCGTCGAGGTCGACGCCGAGCGCGTCGAGGTCGAGCAACGCGGGGGTCATCGGATGCTCCTCGACGCCGGATCGGCGATGTCGCGCACGCCGTCGGCGAGCAGGTTGATCCCGATGATGGTCATGACCAGCAGCACCCCCGGCAGCAGGGCCGCGGTCGGCGCGACGGTGACGGTGCTCTGCGCCTCTTGCAGCATGCGCCCCCATGATGCGTTCGGCGGGGGCGATCCGAGACCCAGATACGACAGGGATGCCTCGGCGATCACCGCCCCGCCGAACTGCAGCGCCAGGGGCACGATGAGCGTCGGCCAGACGTTCGGGAGCACGTGGTGCCACACGATGCCGAGCATCCCGGTGCCCGACGTGCGGGCTGCGGTGACGAAGTCGCGGCTGAGGACGCGGACCGCGCTCACGCGGGTCAGACGCGCGATGACGGCCGACCCCGCGAGACCGATCGCGAGAACGGCGGACTCGAGCGAGGCTCCCCGCCACGCGACGATCAGCATGGCCAACAGCAGCGTCGGGAACGCGATCGCGATGTCGAGCAGGCTCGACACGGCGTCGTCGACCACGCGCCCGGCGACGGCGGCGACCAACCCGACCACGATGCCGACCACCGCGGCGATCGCGACAGAGCCCACGCCGACGATCATCGCGAGGCGGGCCCCGATCATGAGCTGCGAGAACAGATCGCGCCCCAGGCGGTCGGTCCCCGCCCAGTGCTCGGCGCCCGGAGGCAGCAGGCGCCCGCCCCCGGTGTCTTCGGGGGCGAAGGGCGTCCAGAACAGCGAGACGACGGCGATGACGGCCACGAGGCCGAACAGCACCCCGCCCACGGCGAGGTTGAGCGAACGGCGGCCCCGGCGCGGGCGTCGGCGGTCGCTGACGACGGCGACGGCAGCGGTACTCATGCGACCGCCTTCCGACGCCGGTTCCCCGACACCATGCCGCGCAGGCGCGGCATCATGACGACGACGAACGCACGCCCGCTCATGCCACCGCCTTCCGACGCCGGTTCCCCGACAGCGACCCGCGCAGGCGCGGATCGATGAGCCGCTGCCCCACATCGGCGACGAAGCCGAGCAGCAGCACCAGCGCGGTGGAGAACAGGATCACACCCTGCACGCTCGGGAAGTCCTGTTCGCGGATCGCGACCAGGAGCATGTCGCCGAGACCCGGCAGCGCGAAGACACGCTCGATGATCACGGCTCCGACGAACGTCGTCGACAGCTGGATCGCCAGGATCGAGATCACCGGCACCACCCCGTTCCGGATGCCGTGGCGCCACAGCGCCGTACCGAAGCTCTGCCCCGTCGCGCGGGCGGCGCGCAGGTACTGCTGGCCGAGCACATCGAGGGTCGCGCTGCGGATGTATCGCGCCAGATCGCTGCCCGCGACGATCGCGATGGTGAGGATGGGCAGTGTCAGCGCGTACAGCGCGGCGCCCGGATCCTCCCAGTCGGTGCGGGGGAAGCCCCCGGCCGGGAAGATGCGCCAGTTGAGCGAGAGCACACCGACCAGCAGGATGCCGACCCAGAACACCGGTACCGCTCCGCCCAGCTGCGACAACGCCGAGAAGGCCGTGCCGTACCAGGTGCGCGACTTCCACGCGGCGATGAAACCCACCGGGACGGCGATGACGACCGAGAGCGCGAAGGACAGCAGCGTCAGCGGCAGCGTCACGTTGAGCCGACGCAGGATCTCGTCGCCGACCGACAGGCGATTGGTGAAGCTCTGCCCCAGGTCGAGGGTGGCGAGCTGCCCCACGTACTCGAAGAACTGCTCGTGGATCGGGCGATCCACCCCGAGCCGGGCGGCGGCGGCCTGGATCTCGGCATCCGTCGCCCCGACCGAGATGAGGGCGAAGACGGGATTGCCGAGCACACGCAGCACGACGAACAGGATCACCACCGCCAGCGCGAACGCCAGCAGCAGCAATCCTGTTCGTCGAATCAGATACCGCCCGATGATCAGGCCTTCTGGATGCCGTAGACGTAGAACAGCGAGTTCAGCCCGTTCTCGGGCACACCCGTCACACCCTCGGCGGCGACGCGCAGCTGCGGGTTGAGGTAGAGCCAGACGCTCGCGGCGTCGTCGGAGATCTGCTGATTGACCTGGCGGATCAGCTCGGTCTGCTCGTCGACGCTGCCCGCGGCCTCGGACTCGGTGAGCCAGCGCTGCACGTCGGCGTTGTCGTAGCCCCAGTAGAAGTCCGGGTTGCCGTAGAAGTTGATGTCGCGATCGTTGACGTGACCCTGCAGCGTCGCCTGGAAGTCCTTATCGGTGTACACCTGCTGGTACCACTGGTCGTCGGTGATGATCTCGATGTCGACCGTGATGCCGACCTTGGCCAGTTCCGACTTCACGAACTCCGCCACCGTCGAGTGCACGCCCGAATCGGGGGTCTTGATCGAGAAGGTGAAGCCGTCCGCGTAGCCCGCCTCGGTCAGCAGACCTTCCGCGAGGGCGGGGTCGTAGGGGTTGTTGTCGGCGAGGTCGATGTACCAGGGCTCGGACGGCGGGACCATCGAGCCGATGAGCTGGCCGCGGCCGTCCCAGATGGCATCCAGGAGCTTCTCGCGATCGATCGCGGAGTAGATCGCCTTGCGCACGCGCGTGTCGGAGAACGGCTCGACGCGGTCGTTGAACGCGAGGATCTCCTTGGTCGTCGAGGTGCCCTCGATGATCTGGAATCCGGCGTCCTCGAACTCGGCGAGGCTGTCGGGGTTCGACTGGCTGGTGACCAGGTCGACGGCGCCGGTGAGCAGCGCGTTGTTCAGCGCGGTGGGGTCGGCGTAGTACTGGTAGACGACGCCGCCGTTGGCGGGGGCGTCACCCCAGTAGTCGGCGTACACGTCGAGCGTGATCGAGTCGCCCTTACGGTAATCGCCGAGCTCGTAGGGCCCGGTGCCGTCGGCGGTCGCGGTGAGATCGCCGGCCTCGGCGTTGACGATCCACACGTACCCGAGGTTGTAGGTGAAGCTGATGGACGGCTGCGACAACGTGACCTGGACCGTCTGGTCGTCCACCGCGGTCACGGTGTCGATGACGCTCAGCTGACGCTTGCGCGCCGCGATCGAGTCCTCGCCGACGAAACGCTCGAGGCTGAACACGACGTCGTCGGCTGTCAGGGCCTTGCCCGAGTGGAACGTCGCGTCCTGCAGCGTGAACGTGTAGGTCAGGCCGTCGTCCGAGACCTCGGTGTCGGTGGCGAGCAGCGGCTCCACCTCGGCGTCGTCGGTGATCGTGAAGAGGCCCTCGTAGACGTTGCCGGTGAAGACCTCGGTCACGCCAGACGATCCGCCGAAGATCTGGTCGAGATTGGTGGGCTCGTTCTGCGATCCGACGACGATCTCGGCGGCGGGGTCGGCGGCGCCGCCCGAGGCGGAGCCACCCCCTCCGGAGCAGCCGGCGAGGACGAGCAGACCGGCGGCGGCCACCGCGAGGGCGGCGGCGAGGCGGGTGGAGCGGAAGCGTGAGGACACGGCGATTCCTATCGAGGGTGTGAGGGGCAGGACCGCGCGGGTGCTGTGGCGCGGGGTGGAACAGGTGGTGCGGGTGGAACGGATGCCACCGTGCCGGCGCGGTGCCGGCGGACGGCTGTCCGTGGATCAGGGGTGGAAGTCGCCCGCGTACCGCACGCGCTTCTCGCCCGCGCGAACCGGGAACGGCAGGCGGTTCTGCAAGGGCGGGAGCGGGCAGTTCATCTGGCTCGAGAAGCCGCAGGGCGGGACGATCGCGCGGTTGAAGTCGATTTCGAGCTCGACCGCGTCGCCCGGGGCGAGCGGATTCCCGGATGCCGGGCGGTCGAGGAAGAGGAAGCGTCCGGCGCCGTAGCTCTCGGCGCCGTTGGTCGCGTCGCCGAAGACCAGCTGCAACTTGGCCGTGCCTCCGTACGTCGTGTCGAATGCGGCGAGACGGAATTCGCGTCCGTCGACCTCGAACACGAGGTCGCCCGAAACGGGAAGGGCGCGCGTCGCGCCGTCGTCGCGGATGTGCTCGAACGGGACCACGCGCTGCTCGTCGACGAGCTCGAAGCGTCCGCGCAGAACCCAGGCCGGGTCGTAGTCGTAGTACTCGATGCCCTCGAACGCCTGGTTCGCGGGCGAGTCCTGCCGCCAGATGCGGTACCCCTCCTGCGGCTCGCCGGAATCGATGTCGGCGCGGTGAAGCCGCGTGAACTGCGCGTCGGCGGGTTGACCTTCTCGGGCGACGGACTCGTCGACCGGCGGCGCGCCGGCAGGCGACCAGTGGGTCAGCACGAGCGCCAGAGCGCCCTGCGGGGCGGTGACGGCGGAACGGCGCGCGGCGATCCACTGCGTGTGCGCGGCCGGGGCGGGGGCATGAGCGGAAGACATCATCGCTATCCCACAACGTGCGGCGGCCCGACGGAAATTCCGTGACGATCTGTTTCCGCCCGGAGACGCGTGCGGCGACCCGCGGCGGGTCGCGTCAGCTCGGCGAGGGTGCCGTCCGCCAGGCGAAGTCGATGTACGCCTCGACCGTGTCTTCCGGGACGATCGCCCGGAGCACCACCTCGTCGGCGGCCGCCGTGTAGGAATCGAGCGCGTCACCGAGCTCCGTCACGTCGCGGATCGTCGTCTCGGCGGCATCCACCCCCATTCGTGCGAAGTTGGCCGCGTAGTTCGGGAACGACGCGTAGCGGGCCGTCTCGGCGTCGAGGCGCGCGCGGGCGGCGGAGACGATCGCGGTACGCACGTACACCGCGACGTGCGCGGCGGGGGCGAGCGCGTGGAGCGCGTCGGCCTGCTGTCGCGCTTCGACCGGGGGCACCCAATTGAGCAGCACCCCCTCACCCGTCTCGGCGCCGAGGCGTCGCATACGCGGGCCGAGGGCGCCGACCACCACTCGCGGCGCCCCCGCCGCGTGCAGGACGTCGACCGCGTCGCGGACGCGCGCGAGCGCTCCTTCGCGCGCTGCGCCCGAGCCGATGCCGAGGGTGAGCCGGTCGAGGGGCAGCGCCAGGGACGCGACCTCGGCGGCGATCCGGTCGGCGGGACGCCGATCGACCGGGACGACGCCGGTCGCGAGGCGCAGGCGTTCGGTCGCGCTCGCGGCGGCGGCGAGCGCGACGAGCGCGTCGCCGTCGGGGGTGTCGTTCACCCAGAGGGTGTCGAACCCGGCCTGCTCGACGGCGGGAGCGAGACGGGCGATCGCTTCGGGACCGAGGGACCCGGCCACGCCGAGCGAGACCGTCCCGCGGGTGATCGCGGCCCGCGCGGCGTCGCGGTTCGTCACGTTCTCGGTCACGAGACACCCCCGGCGTCGGGAACGGCGAGCGCGACCTGGCCGACGGCCGAGAAGAAGGCGTGCAGGTCGACCTCGTCGGTGGGCTGCAGCACGACGCTGTCGACGCCGGCGGCCTGGAAGCGCGCGACGCCCGCCGCGACGTCGTCGACGGATCCGGCGAGGACGCGGTCGGCGGCATCCGGTCGGTCGGTGAGACTCGCCGTCGCGCGTGCGCGGGCGTCGGGGCCGAAGGCCGTGAGGACGAAGGCGACCACGTCGGCCCGACCCTCTCGGCCGGCCTCGCGGCGCCCCTCGTGCACGGCGCGGACGGCCGTCGCGACCTCGTCGACGGTGTGACGGCTGTCGAGCACGACCCCGTCCGCGACCGCCCCGGCCAGGTGCAGCGTCTTCGGCCCCTCGGCCGCGGCGTAGACGAGGGGGGCCGCGGCGGGCGGCCAATCCAACGCGACGTCGCGCAGGCGCACGTACCGGCCCTCGGTGTTCACCGTCTCGCCCGCCAGAAGCGCGCGCAGGGCCGGCAGGTGCTCGCGCATGAGCGTGAGCGGCGAGGCCGCTTTGGCGCCGACCTGGCGCATCCAGTCCTGGACGCCGTGGCCGAACCCGGGGAGCAGCCGCCCCGGGAACATGCGCTCGACGGTGGCGACCTCCATCGCCGATGCGGCGACGTTGCGCAACGGCATCGGCGTGATGCCGATCCCGATGCGCAGATGGTCGGTGACCGCCAGCGCCGCGCCCGCCGCGGCCCACGCCGACGAACGGAAGCAGTCCTCCCACAGCCACAGTTCTTCGACGCCGGCGTCTTCGGCCGAACAAGCGGCATCGCGCAGCGACTCGGGCGGATGGGGGTACGGGCTGAAGATCGTGCCGATACGACTCATGCCCCCACTCTGCCGCGGACCCCCGACATGGGGCAGCCCCTGGCGCGTCCGCGCCTGATCGTGCGATCGGCGCAGTCGGCCGAGGCGGCGCCCGCGCGCGGCTCCCGCGGAACGCCGGATGCGGAACGCGGACGCCGGACGCCCCCGGGATCCGCGGATCCCAGGGGCGTGGAGCCGTCCTCAGGCGGCGAGGGCCTCGGCGCGCGACCCCGCCGTCACGCGGAAGCCGGTGTCGGTGGCATCCACCGTGACCGCTCCCCCGTCGACCAGCTCGCCCGCCACGAACAGGTCGGCGACGCGGTCGTCGACTTCGCGCTGGATGAGTCGGCGCAGCGGCCGGGCACCGTACTCGGGCTCGTAGCCGACCTCGGCGAGACGGTCGATCGCGGCCTCGGTGACCTCGAGGGCCACCTCGCGGGCCGACAGGCGCCGCGCGGTCGCGTCGAGCATGAGGCGCACGATGTCGCGCAGCTGCTCCTTCTCGAGCTTGCGGAACATCACGATGTCGTCGATGCGGTTGAGG
>JAAIGE0100221703.1_pt1 | contig 14748 bp, 15 predicted proteins | sample 6487951 | NCBI WGS metagenome assembly JAAIGE01 (sample SAMN13974128, study PRJNA590717) | phyllosphere metagenome | biome: tomato field; feature: multiple bacterial spot infested tomato fields; material: tomato leaves; isolation source: leaves from tomato fields | host: Solanum lycopersicum ... | reverse complement strand
TCGACGCCCGATGGACGCGGGTTCTGACGTGGGGTCCCGCCCGCCGCGCCGCCGGGCGAAGGGTCTTCTGGCGGTTCGCCAGCTGAAGCGGGCGGCGGGCGTCCTCCTGCCCGTCGCGGCTCTGGTCGTCGTGCTGATGGTCGTGCGAGGGGCCGGAATCCCCCTGACCGTTCCCGGCGTCGTGTTCGTCTTCGTCCTGCTCTTCGTCGGACGCGCAGTGGTGGGGTGGTCGCGTCGACGGCGGCGCGACCACCCGATCAGCCCTCGCCGTCGCCCTCGATGAGTCCCCATGCGTGGGCCGCACGGATCGCGCTCGACCGGTCCGACACCTCGAGCTTGCGGTAGAGGCTCTGCAGCTGCGTCTTGACCGTATTGGGTGAGACGACGAGTGCACGGGCGATGTCCGCGATCGTCGAGGTGGGTGTCAGATGCGCGAGGACCACCTGCTCGCGCTTGGTGAGATGGGGCACGCTCACCGACGATGCGAAGAACGACGCGCGTTCGGCGACGTGCGCCCGTGCGGCGGGAGACAGCAGTCGCAGCACCAGAGCGCGATCCTCCGGTGCGACGGCGCTCCACGGACCCCAGAGATCGTGACGCGTGCTGAGCGCCTCCGCTCGTTGCACGGCCGTACGGTGCGCGTCGACGCCGTTGAGTCGCACATCCGCGACGACGCTCACGACGAGACTCTCCAGCGCCGCACGAGCGGACGGCTCGTGGTGCAGGCCCCATTTCACGCTCATGACGAAGGCTTCATGCGTGCGTCCCGCATACAGCTGAGAGAGGGCGATCGCGGGCGCCGTCACCGGCGAGAGCGCGAAGGGTCCTTCGAACAGCGCCAACGCCTTCCTCGCCTGACGGAGCGCGATGAGCACTTTCGCTCGTGCGGTGAGGATCTGCGTGGATTGATAGTGCGAGGGAGGCGTGCTGCGCGCGCGCCCCGTCCAGGCGCGCAGCAGCCCGAGAGCATCGGATGCCGCACCCGAGAGCAGGAATGACAGGGTGTGCGCCGCCGCGGCGAAAGGCCACAGCTCACGGGCTCCCTCGGTCGCCGGGATGGCGTCGAAGCGTTCCCTCGCCTCCGCGGCGTCGCCGGTCTCGAGGAGCAGCCAGGCCTCGGCGACGCGCATCCCCTCGCCCCAGGGCGACGCCAGCCAGGGGTCCTCGCGATTGTCGTCGATGATGCGCCGAGCGCCGCGCACGTCCCCCTCGAGGAGGGCGATGACGGCGAGGGCTCCGCGGACGCGCATGCGCCGTGCCGGAGGCGCCGCGCGCTCGGCCTGTCCCAGCCCCACGGTCGCCTCGCGGAGCTTGCCCATCGCGAACGCCGTCATCCCGATCTGGTACCAGCCCTCGTGCACCGGCTCGCCGGCGAGGTCATGGCGGCGCCGCAGGGCGTCGGAGAGGAGTGTCGCCGCTTCCGTGGCCAGCGCGAAGCGACCCGTGGCGCGGAGCAGGCTCACGCGCAGGATCAGCGCATCGAGGTCGGCCGCGGCGGCGCTCTTGGCATCCGTGAGTCGGCCGAGGGCGGTGACCGCTTGCGCCGGGGTCTCGGGCGACGACGCCGTCTCGGCGTCGAGAGCGAGCAGGGTGCCGACGACCTTCGGGTCCGCGGGCCCGCTCGCCCGGAGTGCGGAGACGAGACGGGTGAAGGCGTCGTGATCGCGTGCCCAGATCTCGGGTCCCGATGATCGGAGGACTCCCGCGAGGGTGTTCCACTGGCCGGCGTCGGCCGCGAGCTGAGCGGCCAGGAGTGGCTCTCCTCCCTCGACGAGGTGATCGAGGAGCCGGAGTCGTGCGGCGGACACGAGTTGGGGGCTGCGGGCGGCGATGACCCCCGCCCACTGCTCGCGGATCGGTTCGGCGAGGGTGACGCGCGTGGAACCCGGCCAGACCAGGCCCGCCGCTTGCATGCGACTCAGGAGATCGTGCGAGAGGACGGTGGTGGTGTCCACCCCGATCGCTTCGGCCAAAGGGGCGGTGATGTAGGGCGCGACGGCGAGGAGGCGCATCTCATCGGTGATGGGCAGGGCGAGGCGCTGTTCCATGTCGCTGGTCAGGGCGGCGACCGCGTAACGCGCCGCACCGACCGCGTCGTCCTGCGTCCGCAGCGACGTCCCTTCCAGGCGCAGACGAGTGCCCGCCAGCTGCACGAGGGCAGGCCAGCCGTAGGTGAGCTCGGTCAGCACGTCGACGGCGGGGTCCGTCCATGGCACACCGTTCAGGGAGAGGACCGTGGTCAACTCGTCGCGGGTCATGCGCAGGTCGTCCGCGGCGATCACCTGCACGTCGAACTCCAGTGCCACGAGCGGGCTCTCCAGCCCCGTCGACACGCGAGTGGCCACGATGAGGCGGAGGGTGGGATCGCTGCGGAGCATGCCGAGGAGGTCCTCGGTCGTCACCCCGGCTTCGTCGACGAAGTTGTCGATCAGGAGCACGTGGACCGGCGGCCCCTCGGCGAAGGCCTCGAGGACGCGCGGGACGGGGATCGCCGGCACCTGGGCGGCATCGATGAGCTGCACGCCGCGCTCCGGATCGTCCTCGAGCGAAGCGGCGAACTGACGCAGCAAAGAGGTTTTCCCCACCCCGGCCGGACCGCGGACCAGCACCACGTCGCCGCTCAGCGCGTCGTGCAGACGAGCGAGCGTGCCGTCGCGGGGCGCCCAGAAACGGCTCGTGCGACGGGTGGAGCGCGCGTTCGTGGGCAGGCTATCCACATCGATCAGCATCGGTACCTCCTGTTCAGGAACCGAACGCCTCCGGTCGGACGCGTTCGTGCGCGCAGCGGGTCGCCGACCGCGCAGGAATGATCCTGGGGGTGAGGGGGAGGAGGAGACGGATCGAGGGCGGCTCTTTCATCCTCCTCGTCATCCCCTCATCACCCCATCCGCGTCACCCCTTCCGACGGCAGCAGAGCGTCCCGATCGATTCCTCGCCCGGTCGCGGCGGGGGAGGGACTGGTCCCGCCGTCGCGTCGCGCATGCCTATGCTGCGGGCGGTCCGACGGGTCTGTCCGGCGGGCGCGGAAAGGCGGACACGAGTGGACATGCAGCGAGTGGTGCGCATCCTGCGCGCGTACTGGAAGGCGATCGTCGCCCTGACGATCGCCGGCGGCCTGGTGGGACTGGCGTGGAGCGCCGTGCAACCCCGGGTGTACACCGCGGACGCCAGCGGCTACGTCGCCGCCGTCGCCTCCGACGGATCGACGGGTGCCGCGCTCGCCGGCGATCAGCTGGCGCTGTCGAAAGTGAAGTCCTTCATCGACATGGGGTATTGGCGCAGCGTCGCGGAGACGGCGAAATCCGAGCTCGGGTTGACCGACAGTCCGGAGGCGTTGGTGCAACGCGTTCGCGTCTCCAACCCCGTCGACACGGTGAACGTGCGCGTCGATGCCACCGGCCCGACGCCGGAGTCGGCCCGCGACCTCGCCGAGGCCTGGATCCGGGGGATGACGACGCAGGTCGACCAGCTGCAGACGGGGAAGGGCGGCGAGAGCGCCGTGCGGTTGATCGCGGGCGACTCCGCGCGGTTGCCGACCTCGCCCTCCTCTCCGAACGTGAAGCTCGACATCGGGATCGGCGCCCTCGTCGGGGCGCTCGCGGGAGTCGTGTTCGCCCTCGTGCGCCGGGCCTTCGACCGCCGCGTACGCACAGCCTCGGACATCACCGACACCATCGCGGCATCCGTGGTCGGCATCCTGCCCGTCGACAAGGAGCTGGCGTCGGGGCGCGCGGTCTTCTCCTTCGACGACATCCGCGACGGCCGAGGGTCGTTCGCGCACAAAGAGGCGATGCGCGAGCTGCGCACCAACCTGCAGTATGTCGACGTCGACAGGCCCGCGCGCGTGATGGTGATCACGAGCCCGCTCCCCGGTGACGGCAAGTCGACGACGGCGGCGAATCTGGCCGTGAGCATCGCCGCGACCGGGCAGGCCGTCATCCTCGTCGACGCAGACCTGCGTCGCCCGGTCCTGGGTGGGATGTTCGGCTTCTCCGACGACGTGGGGCTGTCCGACGTGCTCGCCGGGCGCGCCCAGATCGAGCAGGTCGCCCACCAGGTGGACGAGAACGGTCGACTCTTCGTCGTCGCTGCCGGGCGCACCCCGCCCAATCCGAGCGAAATGGTCGGATCGCAGCGGATGCAGGCGCTGGCGCGCAAGCTCGCCGAGGACCTCGTGGTCATCGTCGACTCCCCGCCCACGCTCGCGGTGGCCGACGCCGCCGTCATCGCGAGCTGGGCCGACGGTGCAGTCCTCGTGGTGACCGCGGGACGGACGACCGACGACATGCTCTCCCGGGCCGCCGAGAACATCGGCAAGACGCGAGGACATCTCCTCGGGGTCGTCTTGAACCGGGCTCCCCTCCGTGGCGTCGACTCGTCGTACTACGGGGGCCGGTACGGCGGGTACTACGGATACGGGGCGCCGCGCGGCGCGGTGAAGGCGTCCTGGTGGCGATTCGGTCGGAGAGGCCGGGTCGCGGAGGTCGTGGACGGAGATGAGACCACCGGCCCTCGTCGGCGGACATCGGAGCTGCCCCCGGAGAACGTCAGCGGGCTGCGAACCCTCTCGCAGCGCAGGACCTCCGTCTTGGTCGAGGGTGACTCGTCGAGTGAAAACGAGACCCCCGTGACTCCCGTCTCGTCCGCGACGGGGCGTCGACGCCGCCGGACGAACTGAGCACGCGAATCGAAGACGAGAAGAGGCGCCGGCCAGATGGTCGGCGCCTCTTCTCGTCGGTCGAGGTCAGTGAGCGGTGTCGCCTGGCACCAGGACCGCCTTGAACGTCCGCGCGAGGATGGTGAGGTCTCCCACCAGCGACCAGTTCTCGACGTAGAAGAGGTCGAGCCGGATCGCATCGTCCCAGGCGAGCGCGGATCGACCGCTGACCTGCCAGAGGCCGCTCATGCCGGGGCGCACCATGAGGCGGCGGTGGGCGTCGTCGTCGTAGAACTCCACCTCGGCGTCGCGCTGCGGGCGGGGGCCCACCAAGCTCATCTGGCCTGCGAGCACGTTCAGCAGCTGGGGCAACTCGTCGAGGGAATATTTGCGGAGCCAGCGACCGATCGGCGTGATGCGAGGATCGTCGACCACCTTGAACAACGGGGTCCCCTCCCGCCCCTGCTCGGCCAGGAGGGCCTGCAGCGTGGCATCGGCGCCGTCGATCATCGACCGGAACTTCATCATGCCGAAGTGCGTCCCGCCCTGACCGACGCGCTCCTGACGGTAGAAGACCGGACCGGGGCCGGATGCACGGACGAGGAGCGCGAGCACGAGGAACACGGGCGACAGTGCGAGCAGGAGCGTCGCGGCGCCGACGATGTCGAAGGCGCGCTTGAGGAGGCGCTGTGTCGCCGAGAACTGCGGCGTCTCGATGTGCACGAGGGGGAGCCCGGCGACGGGGCGCGTGTGAAGGCGGGGTCCTGCGACGTCGGTGAGGTTGACGGCCACGATGAGATGCTGCTGGCGCGGGTCGAGGCTCCACCCGATCCGTCGGATGTCGCGCGCCTCGAGCTGAGCGCCCCCCGAGATCAGCACGCTGTCGGCCCGCAGGTCGGTCAGGAGCCGCCGCAGAGACGCCGCCTGCGCGTCGTCCCACGCGGCGGCTGCATCGCCCGCGAGCTCGTGGATGCCGACGACCTGCAGTCCGGCGGCGGGCTGTCGCGCGAGTTCCGCTGCGACGCGGGCGTTCTCGTCTGCTGCGCCCACCAGGATCACGCGGGCGTTCATCACGCCGTGACGGCGGCGGTTCCGCAGCCAGAGGCGGCACACCGCCCGCCCCGTCAGCAGGGCGGTCGTCCCGATGGGGAGGCTCAGGAGGAAGTACCCGCGGGAGACGTCGGCCCCTGCCAGGTAGGCGACGATCGCCAGTGCGCCGAACAACTGGAACGATGCCGCGAGCGTCACGCGGTACTCGGTCACCCCGTAGCCGATCACCCGGGGATGGCGCGTCCCCCAGACGGTCAGGGCCGCGAGCCACGCGACGGAGAGGACGAGCGAGAGAGTGGTGTAGTCCAGCGGAGAGGACGCGACGTCCACCGAGTGCGGGCCCAACCAGAAGAGCTGCGACCCGAAGACGGCGACCGCGACCACGATGGTGTCGATCGCGAGGACGAGTCGCGCGTACCGGCGTTGCCAGGGAATGCGTCGCTCGGCCGTCAGAGGGGTGACGTCATCTGAGGTGGGGGGTGAGTCGACAATTGAGACGGAAGGGTTCATCTGTGCTCCGCGGACCGCGCCCCGAGGTCGTGAGGAAACCGCCGCCCGGGTGTGGATACGACGGTGGGCGCGGGAAATGTCCCACCCGTGCGCGCGCGCCATGGTCGGCCGCAGAGGAGCAGTGCGCGGGTGAGGCGCGCAGCCACGTCTCCGGGTGCGGGCGGACGCGGTACGAGGAGGTGGGGGGGGCGACCGGTGGATCGCCGCGACCCGCACGCGGATCGCTCCCCTCATCACCCCAAGGGCCCTCCCGCTCACCATGTCCTCCTGGCGCTGACGGAGTTGCAATCCGCACCAGGGCAGCATGTTCACATGTTCATGTGAGAGTTGGTCGCCGATCAAGCTGGAAGCATGAGCGAAGCGCCCGACCCCTGGACCGAGTTCGCGCGAGAGCTCGGAGTGCGCCTTCTCCGCGCGCGGGCCGGGAAGCACCTGTCGCAGGAGCAGGTGGCGCACGCGGCCGGACTCGCGACCTTCACCTACCGGAAGCTCGAGAAGGGCGAGTCCAACCCGGGAACGGCGGCGAATCCCCGGCTGCGCACCCTGGTGCTGCTGTCGGAGGTCCTCGACGTTCCTCTCCGCGACCTCGTCCCGACGCCGCCGGAAGGCCTCGCGCCCGGGCGCTGACGGCAGTGTCGGAGGTTCGCGGCAGACTGGTGTCGTGCCCACCCCCGTTCGGTCCGCCCTCCCGGGCGGTCCTCTGAGAGAGGTGTGCGCCATGAACCGACAAGACGCTTTCGACTCCGACCCCCGTCCCTGTGCTTTCGACTGGTGCGCGACGGAGCACGGTCGTACCGTTCATCCCGACGACGAAGACCACCGCAGCGGCGGCGTCGCGGTCACTCTCCGCACGCGAGCCGTGACGGGTCGCGGTCACCTCGAGGAATGGGAGATCGGCCTCATCCGCCGATCCGCCGACGCCGAGACATGGCTCGTCGTCGAGGCGCCCCGCGGGGTGTCGATCGCCCTGTCCAGGGAGGCGACGAGGGCACTCGTAGACGCCGTCCGTGCCGACCGTCATCTCCGGGACTTCGTCGACGGACGTCCGTCAGGCGCCTGAGAGCACGCGGCGGGCCTTCCGTCGATCGTGGATCCACGTCCACACAGCGGCGCCGACGTAGAGCACGCACAGGGGCAGAGCCACGAGCACCATGCTCATGACGTCCGAGGCGGGGGTCACCACGGCCGAGAAGACGATGATCGCCACCAAGGCGACCCGCCATCCTCGGATGATCGCCCGGGCGCTCAGCACCCCCACGGCGTTCAGGGCCACAAGGGCCAGCGGCGAGACGAAGGAGATCCCGATGCCCACGACCAGCTTGAGAAGGAAGTCGAAGTACTGACCCGCGGTCAGCATGGTGGTCGACGCTGCCGGAGCGAATCCGGCGAGCACGTTCACGACCTGGGGGACGATCGTCCATCCGAAGACGACCCCTCCGAGGAAGAGGGGGACGGCGGCGCAGACGAAGCCGACGCCGATCCGCCGCTCGCGCGACGTGAGTCCGGGTACGAGGAACGCCCACACCTGCCAGATCCAGACCGGGGCGGCGAAGACGATGCCCAGCGTCAGGGCGATCTTGAAACGGAGGTCGAAGGCTTCGCCGAGTCGGGTGAAGTTCAGAGTGGCGACCGAGGGACCGTGCACGTGCGACAGCGGCTCGGCGGCCGCACCGATCACGATGTCCGAGAGGAGGAACCCGGCCACGCCCCCGATCAGGATGGCGCCGGCCGCGATCATGAGTCGGCGTCGGAGCTCCGAAAGATGGGAGAGGAGGGGCATCGCCCCTCCTCCCCCATCCGACCGGATCCGTTCGCTCCGACGGCGCTCGCGCGCGTCGCGGCTCACGCCGACGGCGATGTGCGTCCGCTGTCGGCGGCGCGATCGGCCACGGCAGGCGAAGCGGCTGTTGCGGCATCATCGGCGGCCTCGTCGGGCGCCGCGCTCTCCGATCGGAGAATGCGAACGGACTCGCCGACGCTCTTCGCCAGACCCGGCAGCTTCGACGCCCCGAACAGCAGCAGGACGACGGCGAGGATCAGGAGGAGATGCCAGCCGGAGAATGCGTTGCCGAAGATGCCCATGAGGTGACCTTTCGAGGAGGACCGTCCTTTCATGCTCGGGTCCACGCTCTTCCACTCCTCCTGAGGCGTTCGACATTCGCCCGGACCCCGGCATGACTTCACCAGCTTCACCGTCGCAGTCGAGAGGGAGGGACGGCGAGGCGGCACCCCGCAGCACGGCTTTACTGGGTTCACCCCCGCGCCGTCCTTCGCCGGGGGCGACCGTGCCACGAGGAGACGAGGTGACCGTGAGCGCTGACCGCGTCGTGATCGTCTGCACGGCGAACGTGATCCGTTCGGCCTTCGTCGCAGCTCTGCTGTCTTCGCGGTCGCCCGAGGGGCACAAGGCGCACCTGACGTTCCAGAGCGCCGGAACGCTCGCCCGGCCGTCCACCCCGGCCGACGAGAAGGTCGTCACTCTCGGGCGCACGTACGGGCTGAGCCTGGAGGGGCATCGCGCACGGCGGCTGGACGAGGGATTCCTCCGCACGGGGGACACCGTTCTGTGTGCGGAGCGCGCGCACCGTCGCGTCGTCCTCGACCTGCGTCCCGATCTCATCTCGTCGGTGTTCACCATCCGCGAGTTCTCGCGTCTGGTGGAGACGGTCCCCGGTCGAGCTCCGAGCTGGGCGGCGCTGGTTCAGGCGGCGTCGCGCTCACGGCTCAGTCGTCCTCCGCGGGATCCCGAGGAGGACGACATGCTCGACCCCGTGGGGGGTGCCGACGCTGCGTGGCTCGCCTTCGAGCGGCAGGCGACGCAGGCGGTCTCGTCGATCCTCGCGGCCCTGACGGCCCTACCGACACCGTCCGACGCACGGCCATCCGTGGCGCGACCCCTCAGTCGGCGGGAGTATCGCCACGCGCGGGAGAACGCCCTGCGGGTCGCCGGATCGAGCGAACGGAGCTGACGTGTTCGACCTCGGAATAGACAAGATGATCGTCGTCGCCGTCCTGGTCGGTGTGATCATGGGACCCGAGCGGTTGCGCGAGCTCCGGCGGGCGCTTCCGCGCCACATCGGCCGCCTCCACGCGCTGTATCAGCAGGGTCGTGCGCAGGTCGTCGACGAGCTCGACGAGCTCGCACCGGACTGGCGGGAATACGACCCCCGGCCGTTGCATCCCCGTCGCATCCTCAAGGACATCGCGTCGGGGGCGACCGAGTCAGCGATATCGCCCGCAGAGTCGGGCGAGCATCCGGGTGGGGCCACGGGTGAAGCCCAGTGGGGATCCGGCGAAAGTGGGGATGCCGCTCGGTCAGCGCCCGCGAGCGAGACCGTGCAGAAGAAGGATACGAGCGGGGAGGGGCGCCGAGTGGGCGACGATGCGCCCTCCGCGGATGACGATCGGCTCCCGCGCGCCCGCGCGTAGCCCATCCCTCGCGTGCAGGGTGGGGGAACGCCCGGCATCCGGCCGCACGGCTCCACGCTCAGGCGCGGGCGGGCGTCAGGGGGCCGGTTCCCCGCTCACGACGGCACCGTTTCCGACAGACGCGGCGTTGCGGACAGTGAGCCCTTCGCCCTCTCCGAATCCGCACGGGCGATGACCCGTCCGAGTCCGATCCCCGTGGCGAGAGCAGTGATCGCCCAGGTGGCTGCGGCGATGACGACGACGGCGAGAGCGATCATGGGACTTCTCCTTCGGAGCCCGTCCACCGGTCGGTGGTGCGCTCACCGTACTGCCGCGGCGCGGGCGGCATCGCGCACGACGCGCCGACGCCTCACCGCGGTCGGGTGAACGTCCTCCGCACGATGCGAAGGAGCCCCAGGAACCCGAACAGACCGATCACCGCGCCGAGGACGGCGAACAGGGTCACCGACCCGCCGAGCACAGGACCGCCTCCCGCGATGACGAGGACGACCGCGATCACGACGGCGGCGATCGACACGAGCGTCGACGCGACCTCGGCCGTCACTCGTCCGAGGATCCCGCTGACGTCGTTCCCGTCGTCGCTGCGGAGGGTGACGCCGATCGACCCCTTCTCGACACCCGACAGCAGGGCGTCGAGACGCTGCGGCATCCGTTCCAGGCGCGCCAGCGAGATGACGGCTTGCGCTTGCAGATCGGTGGCCATGCGCTTGAGCGAGAGGGTCCGACGCAGCAGCGTCGGCATGAGGGGGAGAGCACGACCGACCATGTCGAAGTCGTCGACCAGGACGCGCAGACACCCCTCGAGGGTGGCGAAGCTGCGGAAGGCCGAGGCGAGCTCGCCGGGAAGGGCGATGCGGTGCTGACGGATCACGTCGACCATGCGGGTGAAGATCGACCCCTGGCCGTCGGTGCGGAGGTGCTCGGTCGTGAGGACGACGCCGACGTCGTGACGGAACGCGTCCATGTCCAGGCCGTCCGGGGGATCGACGATCAGCAGGAGCGCGTCGGTGGCGGCGACGTCGTTCTCGCTCAATGCGGCGAGGAGGAAAGCGGTCATGTGCTGCCGGCGGCTGCGTTCGATGATCCCGACGGCGCCGAAGTCGATGAGCCCGAGAGTCCCGTCGTCTTTGAGGAGGACGTTGCCGGGGTGCAGGTCGGCGTGGAAGACGCCGTACACCAGGATCTGTTCGATGACCGTCGACATCAGCGTCTGAGCGAGACGATCACGATCCTCGGCGGAGAAGGACGCGAGGCGATCGACGCTGTCGCTCAGCGCCGCGCCGTCGACGAGGTCCATCGTGAGCACGCGTTGTCCCGAAGCCGCCTCGAAGACCCGGGGAGCCGTCACGACTCCGCGGCGGGAGGGCTCCGCGCGGTCGATGAGGTCGAGGGTGGAGAGGATCATCCGGGTGTTCCGGGCCTCGATCCGGTAGTCGAGTTCTTCCACCAGTGTGCTCGTGAACCCCCGCGCGACGGACTCGATCCGCAGATCGCGGCCGACGCGGGTGCGCATCTCGGCCCGGTGCGCGAGACGGCCGATGATGTCGGCATCCGCTTCGACCTGGGCGCGGGCGGCGGGGCGTTGCACCTTCACGACGACAGGGGTGCCGTCGCGCAGGACGGCGCGGTGGACCTGCGCCACTGAGGCCGCGGCGAGGGGCACCGGATCGACCTGCGCGTAGACCTCGTCGATGGCCGCGCCCAGGTCGGCCTCGATGACCCCGCGGACGGTGTCCCAGGCGAGCGTGGTGGCGTTCGTCTGGAGGGACGACAGGGCGGAGAGGTACGGCTCGGGGATGAGATCGCGGCGGGTGGAGAGGACCTGGCCCAGCTTGACGAAGCTCACTCCCGCGTCGTTTATGGTCGCGACGATGGCGTTCGCGCGCTCTTCCGAGGTGCTGAGCTGCTCCTCGACGCGCGAGCGACCGCCGTGGAACAGCCATCCCACGCCGTGCCGGGAGGCGATCGTCAGGATCTCGAGGTAGCGACGGGTGCGCTTGCGCTGACGCAAGGCGGCGCGCACGAGGTCGATGGGATTGGGGAGAGGGCGCGTCGGGAAGATCGCCTCGCTCGCGACGAGCGCGGCGACACCGAGGGCGAACACCCACGCGAGTGACAGGGCGATGAGCCCGATCCACAGCCAGACATCGTTCGCCGGAACGGGGGCGGCCGTGTCGGTGAGACCGGTCTGCCGGAGCGTCCACTGGGCCGAGGGCACACCGAGGAAGAAGACGAGCAGGCCGACCACGATGCTGCGCGGCCATCCGACGGCGGTCCCGAGGATGCGCCGAGCGACGAAGCCGACCAGCACCGCCGAGACGACGGCGGAGATCGAGATCAGGATGGTGGCCCCCACGGGCTCAGCGTAGCCGCCCGGTCAGACGATCAGGGGGAGCGCGCACTCGCCGCATCGCCACCACGCGCGCTCGTCGCCCGAGGAGTGCGGCTCCATCGTGCTCGCGCAGGCCGGGCACTTCGGGGGGAAGCCGTCCAGGAGGTCGTCGTCGCCGTGGTGGTCACCGTCACGCCGCACATCGGAAGGTGATGGGTTCATGGTTCCTCCTCGCGGCAGCATTCTTGCATGCGCATGCCGCGGTGTGGGGGCGTCATCCACAGGCGTGCGTCAGCCCTGCCCGCCGAACCGTTGCACGAGCTGTTCGACGACGCTGCCCAGGTCGCCCGCGCGCTCGACGGAGCCCACGATCACGGCGATGAGCGGGAACGCCGTCACGACGGCGGCCACGACCACCGCCGTCGCGGAGAACGCCCACGCCGCGGGTGCCCGGCGGCGGGTCGCGGAGGCCGCGAGCAGCGCGATCGTCACGAGGAGCCCGACGAGCGTGACCAGCGAGACGCTCACCGCGGGAAACGGCACCAGTCCGGCGGTGCTCGCCGTCGCGCCCGCGAGGAACCCCACGAGGGGGAAGAAGCCGAGCAGCGCGATGACGGCGACGACTCCCGCGCCGGTCAGCGCGGCAGCGGTGCTGCGGCGCGAGCGGATCAGCGTCCGACTCGAGGCGGTGCGGCCCATGGTGGGGTGTTCCCTTCTCTCTCGGTGGCCTCGGGTCAGGAGCGCAGGTCGCGCAAGGTGCGGCGGGCGCGCTTGCGGGCGGCGTGGGCGGCCTTCTTCGCCGCCTTGTGCCGACGGCGGCGCGCCTTGGGGTCGTCCCACAGCCGCACGATCTGGTGCCCGACGGACTCCCGCTTCTTGACCTGCACGCGCGGGGTGCGGGTTCCCACGACATAGGCGACGAGCGCGACGGCGCCGATCAGGATGATCTTGTTGCGCATGGCATCCTCCTTCTGCATGGGGTCCGGCGGTGATCCCTTCCGGACCGTCACTACGCAGACGCGTCGCGGGGCGTATTCGTCACGCCCGAGGACGAAAATGCGAGGTCGCTCGCGCGGTGGTCAGTCGCGATCCTCGCCACGGGTCAGCCGGATGCGGCGTCCCTCGGCGACGTCCTTCTCCTTCTTCTCGCGAGCCTTCTCGATCTTCGCCGTGCCCCGTGGGGGCAGCTGCACCCGGCGCTCCGCCGGGATCCCGGCCTGCAGTTCACGTCCGCGTTCGAGCTCGGCATCCAGCTCCGCACCGAAGAGGATGGCGATGTTGGCGATCCAGAGCCAGAGGAGGAACACGATCACGCCGGCGAGCGAGCCGTAGGTGCGGTCGTAGGAGGAGAAGTTGGTCACGTAGAGGCCGAAGCCGACCGTCGCCACCGCGAGGACCACGATCGCGACGATCGCACCCACGCTGATCCAGCGGAAGCGCGGCTGCTTCACGTTCGGTGCGCCGTAGTAGAGCACGGCGAGGATGACGACCACGACGGCCAGGAGGACCGGCCACTTGACGATGTTCCACGTCGTCACGACGGCGCCACCGAGCCCGAGAGCGGATCCGACGGCCTCGGCGACGGGCCCCGACACGACCAGGAGCAGCACGGAGAACGCCACCAGCACCACCGTCACGACGGTCAGCAGGAGCTGGGCGGGAAGCAGGGCGAGGAAGGGGCGCCCCTCGTCGATCTCGTAGATGCGGTTCATCCCTCGGCTGAACGCGCGGACGTAGCCGGATGCCGACCAGATCGCCAGGACGAGACCGGAGACCAGCGCGAAGCCCGCCGCGGGCGAGGCGGCGAGGTCGCGGATGGGTTGGGACAGGAGGTCCGTGGTGCCGCCGGGTGCCACCTGGGCCAGGATGTCCAGAACCGTGTCGGCGGCGGCGTCGCTCTGCCCCACGACGCCGAGGAGGGAGAAGACCGCGATCAGCCCGGGGAAGAGGGCGAGGACGCCGTAGTAGACGAGGCTGGCCGCGATGTCGGTGCACTGATCGGCGCCGAACTCGCGGACGCTCGTGCGCAGGACGTACTTCCAGGAACGGGGGTGCAGATCGGTGGGGGAGTCGGGCTTCGCGGTGGGCGATGACATGAGCGGGGGCCTTTCGCACGGAGGGGTCCCCCCGGTCTAGGTCGTGAGCGCCCGCTGCGTCGCGACCGTTGACGTCGCTCCCCTCCTCGTGCGACGAACGCCCCGGCCGATGGCCGGGGCGTCCGTGAGTGCGGCATCTGCGGTCAGGGGCGACCCATGCCGAAGTACGTCCAGCCCGCGGCACGCCATGCGACGGGGTCGAGGCAGTTGCGTCCGTCCACGACGACGCGCCCCCGGGCCAGCGAAGCGGCGTGCTCGGGGGACAGCTCGCGACGGTACTCGTCCCATTCGGTCACGACGATCACGGCATCGGCGTCGCGGAGGGTCTCGTCGAGGTCGGCTTCGTACGTGAGCTGGGGGTGGATGCGCCGGGCGTTCTCGATCGCAGCCGGGTCGGTGAGCGTGACCCGCGCACCGAGGCCGTGCAGGCGCACGGCGACGTCGAGCGCGGGGGAGTCGCGGATGTCGTCGCTGTGGGGCTTGAAGGCAGCGCCGAGGACGGCGACCTTCTTCTCGAAGACGCTGCCGCCGAGGGCGTCGGTGGTCAGTTCGACGGCGCGGTCGCGGCGGCGGAGGTTGATCGCGTCGATCTCGCGGAGGAAGGCGACGGACTCGCCGCGGCCCAGCTCCTCGGCGCGGGCGGAGAAGGCGCGGATGTCCTTCGGGAGGCATCC
>JAAIGE0101339459.1_pt1 | contig 14761 bp, 13 predicted proteins | sample 6487951 | NCBI WGS metagenome assembly JAAIGE01 (sample SAMN13974128, study PRJNA590717) | phyllosphere metagenome | biome: tomato field; feature: multiple bacterial spot infested tomato fields; material: tomato leaves; isolation source: leaves from tomato fields | host: Solanum lycopersicum ... | reverse complement strand
GCGCCCTTGTCACGGCGGTGACCGAACCCTTCGCCGCAATCCCAGATCCGTTCCGAGCGGTGTGGGATCCGGACACCTGCCCGGCCGGCCTGCTGCCTTGGCTTGCCTGGGCTCTGTCCGTCGACGAGTGGGAGACCACCTGGACCGAGGAGCGCAAGCGGGCGGTCATCAAGGCGAGCCTTGCCATTCACCAGCACAAGGGCACCGTCGGCGCGCTCCAGCGCGCGTTCGCGAGCCTCGGCTATGACATCGCTCCAAAAGAGTGGTTCGAGGAAAATCCTCCGGGCGCTCCATACACCTTCAAGGCCCGTGTCACTGTCGATCAGGTCGGGATCCCTGACAAAGCGGCTCTGACGACGATCGATGCCGTGGCGAACAGCGCGAAAAACCTGCGCAGCCACATGCTGGGCGTGGAGATCCTCGCGAAGTCACGGGCCGAACTGCGGTTCGCTGGCGTCCTCCTGACGGGCGAGATCGTCACCATTCAAGCGGAGCCGGCATGATTTACCTTATGAAGCTGACGGCGCTAGGCACCGCCAAGATCGCCGCTGCCACGGCCGGTCTGGGAGCTGTGAACCTCACGCAGATGGCGGTAGGCGACGGGAACGGAAATCCTGTAGCACCTCCGACAGGATACGAGACCGCGCTGGTGCGCGAGGTCTTTCGCTCCAACATCAACTCGCTCGCCGTTAATCGGAATGATGCCAGCGTGATGTTGGCCGAGATGCTGATCCCATCGGAGATCGGCGGCTTTGCCGTGCACGCCAACGTCGACAGGCTCACCCGACAACAGGCTGTTGTGCCACCCGAAGGTTTTGCTGAGCGACTGGCTGCAGGATTTCAACTGAGGCGCAAAACGACGACAAACCTAGAGGAGATCGACGCTTTCGAGCAGTCCCTTGTGCAAATAGAATTGCAAGACGCGCTGTGCTGGTTCGTCCCCTGGCTGCGTGGCATTTACCAGTACCGCCAAGGACAGTTCAAGGCCGCTTATCCGCACTACAAGAACGCGTTTGAGTTGGCGAAGTACAAGGCGGGGCGCTTGCAATACGATCTGGTCAACCAATTTGTCGAAATCGCCGCGAAAAACGGCAACCGAAAAGACTTCGACAAGGGGATTGATTGGGCTTGTTACATCGGGGTCGAAATCCGGTGGCTTCGCGACAAGGAACCGACCCAGGAGAACCGCGATTTTGTTTACGCAATTATGGAGCGGGCGAATTACGCTCATCAGTTGTAGTAGGCGACTCAAGGACAGCTTCGCACATCGCTGAGGTGCCTCAGCATTTGCCGACTGCCGCCGTAAGGACATTGTCTCATGGGTTTCAGCCTTCGTCAGCCACTTACTTGCCTGACGGCAACGAGACCCGTACACTAATGTCTACTCTTCCGTTTAGATAGAACGGTCTTATATCTTAAAAAAGTCTGTTCGAAACAGCTTTATGACTGAGATCGGAAGTCACGCTCAACACCGGTGGGCAATAAGCCTTTATACAAAATGAATGACGCGAAATTCAAAGCTTTGTTACATCCAACAGGAAAGGACCGAGTTGCATCGTGGGGCACGGCTGTTTCGGCTGGATACAAACCGGACGTTATCATCCGCGACATTGAAGAGCGACTGACATTCATTCTTGAGTGCGAACAGAAGACGGATCGTAAGGCGTTTCTCGGAGCCTTGCTCAAGGCAGAGCTGTACGCAGAGCAGCAGCGTGCGCGTCCGACGCTTGTGATCGTCATGCAGCCACAAGCCAACACAACGACGCAGCAGATTGCCAATCATCTTCGCCCGTACATCTTGTGGCTTGCAGGTAAGCAAGGTGGGAGGATGAATTTAGCGTGTGTTCATATCCTGTCTGACACAGAGTACGAGACTGCCATTTTAGAAGGTGAGGAACTTGCGTCTGCGGCTTTTCAGCGCCGTGGGCATCTATTACGAACTGCGACTCAACCAAGTTAACTCCAGGCAGATCGCACTGTCGTGCAGACTGCCCGTTCAAGCAGTAGGAAGGCTAAGGAAAAATATGAAGTCGTTGTGTTCGAAGAAAAGCTGCACGTTTCGTTCGCTACTTATCCTGGTTTCGTTACTCCCGACGCTCAGCGCTTGCACGGACCGTGTTTACAAGCAGAGTCTTAGTGGACATTGGGACTGCGGAACTTACCAGCTATCCTTAGAGGCTGACGGGAAGTACGCATTGGCTGCACCAACTCTTGGCCAACGCTATTCAGGCACCTATCAGATCAATGAAGCACTTGGCGGCGGTCATACCATCAAATGGACTGGCCAGCCGAACGCCTTTACGAGAGAAAATACGTTTATTCAAGGTCCCTCCTCGGATCGGCAAATGGCATTAGGCCGCGACGCCGGTTCGACCGGTACCTTGTGCTCCAAACTTAAGGTCCGCTGATCGAAAAAATCGCGGTTCGCTAGCCTGTATTCCGAACGGGCACGCGACAATCTGGAGCGAGAGCTGCGAAGCCTACAGTAACGCCCCCCGCAGTGCGAATGACGCCAGTGCTTGTGGGCAGAATCACATCCGGGTAGATCTGCAACCAGCTAGAGCCGGCCAGTGAGGAAGTACCTTTTATGACCGATACAGACCGGCTTGGGCAAGAATGGGGCAGGTTCTTACTTTGCGAAGCTGAGCGCGATCTTGTCTTTCTCTGAAACATCACCGCCGGGTCGTTCGGTGGCCCGGCATACGCAAGCGAAGAGCTTCCGTCGGTAATAGCACGCATTGCGACTGCACTTATCAAGTCAGGGTGTAAGGTCGGCTTTGGCGATCCGGACGGCGACGCGTGGCAAACCGATGCGCGTCTCCTAAACGCAGAAAACCCTGGAACGGCGATTGCAGCAAGATGGTTCGCCAATCCGAAGGATGTTGAGTTCCTGGTGTTTGCACTTCGGCGAAGCTGCTCAGAATTGAGCTGCGGGCGAAGGTCCGCAATGGGTCGAAAGCGGACGTATGCGAGCCCAGTCCGGGCGCTAACATAACGTCCGTGTTTGTAAACGGATTGATGCCATGGCCCGAGCACTGCTTCCCGAAGACCTGTGGTCGCTCATAGCAGCTCATCTTCCGGTCCATTATCGATCTCCGAAAGGCGGTCGTCCACGTATCGATGACCGCGCCCCTGAGCGGAATCCTCTTTGTCCTCAAGACTGGAATACCCTGGGAGCACTTGCCGCGCGAACTCGGCTGCAGCAGTGGTATGACCTGCTGGAGTCGCCTCCACGAACGGATGCTGGCTGGCGTCTGGCAGCGAGTCCACGAGACGATTCTGCGACGGCTCCGCGAACATGACCAGATCATGTGGGATCGAGCTAGCATTGATGCTGCAAGCGTACCAACTCCTACCAGCGGTGAGCACACAGGCCGAAACCCTACCGATCGCGGCAAACTCGGCTGTAAACACCATTTGCTGGTTGATGAGCGTGGGCTTCCATTGGTAGCCCAGATCTCAGGCGCGCAGGTGCAGGACTCGCGTTTCCTCATCGCGCTGGTAGAGTCCATCCCGGCAGTTAAAGGCTAGCAGGCCGCGCCCGCAAACGCCCAGGTAAGCTGTATGCCGATCGAGCGTACGCTTCGAGAGCCCATCGGGCCTGGCTGCGCAATCGAGGCAATGGAGCTCGGATCGCGCGTTACGGCGTAGAGCCACGCGAAAGGCATGGCCCTGGCGTTGGGTGGTCGAGCGCACCTTGGGTTGGCTACACCGCTTCCGCAGGTTACGCATCCGACATGAGCGGCCAGCAGACGTGCACCAGGCGATCCTTTAACTTGCCTGTTCGCTCATCTGCTGGCGGTATGTCGAGCGGTATTGTTAGGCGTTCTAAGCCAACCTAGGGCGAGTTTTGTCTCCTGAGCCGTGTCAGCGGCCCTGGTTGACCGTAAGCTCAAAAAAAACATTTACAAAAAGTTAGCGCCATGTCAATGTTTAGTGGAAAGAACCACTTTACCAAACGGCTGGCCGTGTCGGACAGGCTGTGCGCGGACCGCCTCACTTTCCAGGGGGAAGCACGTGAAACATCCATTTACCGCATCGCTATTTATTGCCGTTTGGCTGATCGCCGGCTGCTCTACCGGCATCAAAGTAACGAAGGTTACGGACGACACACCGCAAACCGGCAATCCATGGAACTTAGCCATGACGACCTTCAAAGTGACGATTACGCGCCAGGTGATCAAGTGCACGCCAGAGCTGGAAGGGAAAATCGATGTACTGGCCACACCAGAGATCGTGCTCGACCGCGACCAGCGCTACGTCCTCAAGTCCGAGGGCTGGTGGGCCACCAGTGACATCGGAAGTGAATTGTCACCAGCTGGAATCAGCACCAGCCTGAACGCGCAATCAGCTGATGCCTCCGCCGCGGTGCTTACCAACGTAGTTGGGACGGCAGCCAATTTGGCGTTGCGCGGCGCTACTGGAGGGGCGGCTGGCGCCGCAACGAACCGTTGCAAAGACGATGTGGCCACGAAAGTCGATGCGCTGTACGGTAATTCCCCCCTAAAAGACCGAGTTGAAGCAGCCACCGCAACGGTCGAGCAGAAAAGCGCGGCTCTTCTGCTGGCGGTCCAGCAGGCAAAGTATGATAAATCGGTTCGTCCGAAGGTAGTGACTGCGCTGCAGGATCAGGAAGACGCCCGTAAAGCTTTGGCAGAGCTCGAACGAGACTACGCCGCGGCGCTAGCTGGCACCACTGATGTGCAAACCGTGCGCTGGCCGGAGCGTTCAACAGAAGTTCACACGTCCACAGCATTTGTGCCGTCCCGAGCTCTATACGATAAGTGGGTGTTATCAAATTCGGTGAGCACAGACGATTTCAAAAAACGTTTTTCCGTCCACCTCGCGCTGTCGAACAGCACGACCGGGAATGTGTATGTCAAGCCCACGCTGTCAACGAACGTCGACCTCAAAACAGGTGTGCCGGTGCGTATGGCCAAGACCGCGCAGCTTTTGGCGTGCTTCAACGGCACCTGCGATCAGCAGGAGAAGGCGCTGGCGAACATCCAGGAGGCTAAGGAGTCGGTAGCAAAGCTACGCGCTGAGTCCGCAACAGACAAAGAGATCAAGAATGCCGAGGGCCATGTCGCGCTTTTGCAGTCACAGTTCCGTCCAAACGTGGGTCAGGTCTTCAACGTCCTGCAACTGGGACAGTTCTACGTCGTTCCGGTTGCTGGCGGCAACTTCCGTTCGCAGCAGGCGGTCATCAAGATGGATGCGAATGGCCTGCCGTCCTCGATCCAGGTAGTGGAAAGATCCGCCGCAGCCCAGGTGCTGAGTGGCGCAGCACTGGACGTATCTGAAAAACTTGCAAGCCTGCCAGGCAAGCTGCGTGCGGCCGAACTCGACAAAACGAACGCGCAGATCAACCAGTCCAAGGCCGACGCTACTCTGGCAGGTGTAGGCTTTGCCAACGACACCGCTACGATTCAGGCTCAGCTCGCCCGTGCGAACGCCCAGAACGATCTGGCTACGGCCTTGTCGCGCACTGACAGCCAAGGCGAGGCTGCCAGCCTGCTCTCGCAAGCCCAGTTGTGGAATGCCAAATACGAGCTGGCGTTGGCCCAGGCACGCGGTGGCCAAGCTACAGCAACTGCGGGCATGGTAGCCCAGACTCAGTTCCTTAACGCGCAGGACTCGCTGCGTGTCGCATTGGCTGGTTCGGAGGTCAGCGACCGGACATCGTTGTTGCAGGCCCAGACTGCGCTGGTTAATGCCCAAGCGACGCATGCTAAGGCACTGGTGGCGCGACGCACGGCCGAGGCCGAGGCTGTCGCGCCATGAGCCGGCCAGGCAGCAACTCGCAGCGTCGACGAAAACGCGCTCACGACCGGCGGACTGCGCTAGCTCGCAAGCGACCGGCTTACCGAAAAATCCTCATAACCGGGCTGCGAGTACGCCAACTGGCCGCGCTGGATAACCGGGGGCAGAGCGTTGATTGGCGTGGCAAGTATCCGACTCCGGCCGGCAACCAGGGCGACTGCCAGAGCTGCTCAGCATTTGCGATCGCTACCGCAGTTGCCATGCAGAGCCGAATCAACGGCAAACCGCTGCCGATATCGGCTGGTTACCTGCATACCTGCGTTGGCCATGCGGGCCAACGTAACAGCGCCACCGTGTGTAACGGTGCCGTCGACCTAGGGCAACTGTTGGGCTTGTTGAAGGATAAGGGCTGGGCTACTGCAGCGGCCGCCACATATCCATATCCTCCTACCGCCTGCCAAGTCGGTGGCTCAGTCGTGCAGCTGCGTAGCTATACCGCTATCGGTAGCGAGATAGAAGCTAAGGCAGCGCTGCGGCGGGGGCCGTTGGTCGCAGTCATGAGCGTGAGCGACGAGTTCTTTTCCTTCAGGGGAGACCTCTATCGCAGCCTACCGACGCTCGACGACACACTTCATTCGGTCTGCGTTACCGGCTTTGACCGGGATGGCTGGATCATCGTGAACAGCTGTGGCGCCGACTGGGGCGATAAGACCGGGGGCACAACCATCGCCTATGGTGCATGCGGCCTGCTAGACTTCGGGCCTGGCGGTCAGGACCTACAGGCCTATGCAATAGGCCTATAGGCTTGCACATAGAGTCTGAGGGCATTTGACAGTATGTGACGACTGTGGCCAAGAACCGTCTTGACCGACCATGAAATGATGCAGTTAGTAGGCGGGAGCCGGTATAGGTTCGATCTCCTGCGCCGCGTCTGCGTCATCTTAGTCAACCGCGGGCAACTGGACATAGGAATGCCAAATCGGCCACGTATCGCAAATGCCGACGTAATAGGACGCGTGCGCAGCTAGCTCCTCGTCTGACGCGGGCAGCACCAGCACCGGCGGCATGGCGGCCGGGACGCCGCCCGGCTCAGTCGTGGCCGCGGGTGCTGAATGCGCGAACAGATCCAGAAAGCTGCGCTGCCCGGTGCGCCTGGCGGTCTACTTGCTGGGCACGGTGCTTGAGGCGGGAGGCAAGGACCTGCCCAAGGAATGGCTGACGCTCGAGGGCAGCCAGATCTTGGGCAAACTGAACGTTTGATGACGCTGGCACGGCGTTTGATCCGTGATGCCATAGTTTTCGGGGCTCTACATGGTGTCCAGGCCGCTAGCTCCAGTGATCAGGAATGCGACCCATGCTATGCTTCCGCGACACCGAAAATGCTCTGCTTGCCCGCTGTGCCGAGGCGGCGCGCGACGAAGGATCTTTGGCAGCCAATCAGCTCGAAGCGAATGTGTTTCGCCTGGCTGCGATGGTCATCCAGTCCCGCTTCCCCGGGGAATCGAAGCGGCTAATGAATGCGGCCGACCACTACTTCATGATGCACCCGGACGAGCAGGTGCCGGCGGCCGAAGTGGTTCGAAACGAATGGATCATCAATCTGCCGCGGCTTCGCGATAGGTTGAGCCGCAGGCTTGGATCTGGCTGATCAACCCACAAGCCAACGTCTTGTCGTACGAGCGCGGCGTGGTATTTTTCGTCTATTTGGTAGGGGAGCAAACGTGAGCCGTAACAGTAAGACTGACCTCGATTTAGCAGCGCTCGGCGCGATGACTACTACGGAATTGTTTGCAGTAATGCAGGGGGAAGACCTGAACGTCTACAGAGCCAAGCAAGCTGAGCGCGACGAGATCGCGGAAGAAGCAACGGCCTATCGTTTGGCACAACCGTCTGCATGGCCACATCTCAACTTCAACTGGGATTTTAGCCCCACGTCACAGCATTTCACGCTGGACGGAAGCAAACCCGACAGCTTCGCCGAAGACTACCCGAATGGACTCTGCCTTGGATGGGTAACCTTAGCTGATTTCGACGCAAAGCTAAGTCGGCAAAACTGGCGCGCACCAGCAGAGCTGTGGCAAGTGGGAGACGAGGATAAGCTCGCCATGGCAATTGCCTATCTCCGCAGAGGCAAGCCGATCACACCACCGTTGGTAGCCCTTATCCCGCAACACGCGCAAGTTTGCTTGGTTGGTGGCAACCATCGCTATACCGTTGCGAAATTTAGCGGCCAAGACACTCTGCCTATCTACGTTGACCCGGAAAAAGTCGAACAGGTCGCTGCGATTGTCGCTGTTCGCTGGGTTTAGTCCTAACGGTCGAGTCCTGGCTTAGCGACGTGAGGTCATCATATCGACTTGAACCTTAGCGACTACATTACCTTGGTCCGCGGCCAGCTTAAACCACTTCAATGCTGCAGCGCTGTCCTGCGACACGGGACGAGGTGCATATGGCAATGAAAGACCGTTTCGCCGGCGGCGGCGCCAGTATTCGCGCCGATACTGAATCCTGCGACGGTAGCTCCCTCTTCCACGATGGCCTAGTGCAAACGTCGAATGAGCTCGTCACAAGCGGATAATTCATGTGGCGTGCGTCCAAAGTAGTTGGCCACATGGTGCTTCGGGATTACCAGGAATGCCCTGCCGTGACAGGAATCCGTCACGGATCGCGTATGCATAGGCGTTTTCCACGATGTCGCGTTGCGCCGGCATTTCGCAGATACACAGCCGAACTCTTTGGTAGCTTTAGGTACACTACTCATTCGTTCCTCCGATTCAGCCATTCGTGTGTTCGTCCGCGCGGCAGTGCCGGCGCTACCTGCCCTGCTCTCAATCTCACTACAAGCGTCTTGCACCTTAGCGCAGCCCGATTACCATCAACGACGATCGCTGATGGCAGACATAGTGGCCGCACCGTAGAACTGGAATTACGTCCAGGCGTAGCGGCACTGTTACTGCGGCTTGAAGCCGCGCTTACTGCAGTAACTCCCAGAACGTGCTGTCACGCATTTTTTGGATGTGCTTGTCGCCATCGATAAACAAGCTGTAATGTTTGTCGAGCTTGCGGATGGCTTCCATCAGCTGTTCCTGGTCTCCCTTGTCATCCTTGTTGAAAATGGCTTTGACATCCGCGTTCTTGATCTGGGAAACGCGGTGCACGACCCAGCTCAAGATATAGGACGAGTAATCGTTCTCTGCCGTCTTGAAATGCGTGATGTCCTGGGTCGACAGGATCACGCCAACCCCGTACTCTCGTCCCTCCTTGAGGATGCGACGTAACGCGGCGAAATTCTGCGACATGAAGTTGTCGGCTTCATCGACCAAGATCATCTTGGTGATCTGGCGGAAGTCGCCGACGACAGCGGGTTTGCCGCGCTTTTGCATCTGCGTGTAAAACATGTCTAGCGTCAACGCGACCACAAGGTTCTGAATCTCGGAAGAGAACCCGGCCAGCTCGACCACGGTAACACCGGTGACCAAGTCATACAGACTGCTCGCCTTGGTGGGATCGGGTTCGAAGATTTCGAAGGTAGCTAGCTTGCGCAGCGCGGCGTATAGTGAATCTTCCTCGACTTTCTCTTGCTTGAGGAATAACTGCCACACATCCTCGATCGTTGGCGCAGTCTTCGACCAACTTGCTTTGTCGTGAGGGTATATGCCGACGCTGGCGTAGCATTGAACGATCAAACTCTCCAGTTTCAGTTGTTGTTTGGTTCCTAGCCCATAGGCGCGTGCCATGGTCTCGGCAAAACCGGCCGCTGTATGCAGTGGTAGCCTCGGCTTGTCACCAAACAAGCTTAAGGGATTGTAGGGTAGCTGGCTGAGCTGGTATGTCTTGGCGCTGGTTGCGTGAATAAAGGCGTCGTCAACATAGTCCGACTTGTAGTCGAAGATCAGCATGCCGATCGGCGCGGCATTGACGTTCTGGGATTGGTTGCGTACCAGCTGTGTGATGACTGACTTCGTGAATTGGGTCTTGCCAGTGCCCATCGTGCCGATAATGCCCGCATTGCTGTTCATGAAGCGGGCCGTGTTGGTCGGTTCCCAGTACAACGACTGTCGCGTGGTGGCACTCTCCCCCACTCGAATGCGCAAGTTCCCGCCCATGGGGCGTTCGGGTGCAGCAGGGGCATCCTCGACGGCTTCCATGGTCTCGACCGTTTGTGCCGGTGACAGCACTGGCTCGGCGCTCACCGGAGCGACAGCGGAGATATAGGACACATCGGTCAACACATACTTGGCTGGCACTTGACACTGTGCACGTAATGCCCGGATTTGTTCAGCGCTCGATGCATCGATCAGGAAATCGAGCAACCCGATCGGCAGATCAATGAGCATCACCTCGCCCTCGACACGGTAGGCGGGATCGAAGCAAGTGTCGCCGTCGAGATGTGCGAGCACGAAGCCGCCGGGATAATCGTTCAGCTCGGCCAGCGTATAGTCACCCTTTAGCCACCATTCGCGGCGTGACGTCAAATGCTGCAGATCAGCGTCGGTGATCACCCCGTACAGCCGGTATTTTTCGACTTGCATTAACACCTGGCGCACGAATAGGCCACGGTAGAGCTTGGCAGCCATGGTCTTGGGACTGAGGATTTCAGCACGCAAATAATGCGCGAGCTCGCGTGTTTGCGCCATCGCCTTGTCGTAGTCCGGTCGCGCACCTGTCTTAACCTCGAGCGGGAGTAAATACATGTGTTCGCCACGGAAGCCGACGAACACTACGTCATCCGAGATCACTCCGCGGGTATAACCCTGCACGCGGCGCGAGAAATCGCTCCCATCCATTTTCAGACCAACGTTGCCCGAGACCCGGATCATTTCGGCGACCGACAGCGGCACCCAGGTGATGTCTGCGTCCATTAACAACGAGCGGACAAACTTGTAGGCGCCGATGATGCCGCGCCGCTCCTTGCGCGTATTCTCATTGGCGGTCAGCATCTTGAGCAGCCACTCGCCGTTGAAGGCGTTGAATTCCGACAGCAAACTCTCCTTGCCGAGCAAACGCCGGAACAAGTCAACTTGCTTGGTCACGGTGATCGCGTCATAGCCGGCTGAGCTGGTGTACTGGTCCGAATAATGGATCAATACAACATCGCGCTGCGACGTGAAAAAGTCAAGCGTCACCTTCGGGTCGACGATGGTGGTCCACAACGCGCTGTCGTACGAGCGGGTCAACAAGTCCTTGAACTTGGTGCTGGCGGCTAACCCCAGACTCATGCCGATGTACTGGCTACTGGTTTCACGCGCAGGTTGCATGAGGGTGCCTACCAGGCGCGCCAGGCGCAGCGGTTGATACGGTTCGTAGTCGACGTCACGCAAACCAAAGCACGAGAAATACGCGTTCTCGATATTTTCGGCCGACTCGCCGGCAATCAAGCCGTCGCACAACACGCCGCTCAACGCAGTTTCGGTGCGTATTTGACGAACCTCGACAGGGGCGTTGTTGCGGAAGAACGCCAGGTGCGCGTAGGCGAGCTGTTCGTCGTTCTTTGGGGTCTTGAACTTGCTATAGGTGAGCCGACTGCGGATCAAGTCGATCAACAGGTCGGCGTCGTCACCCACGCCACCGCGGCTGAGCTGATAGGCGTCACGCAATGCTTGCGGCGACACGCACTCGGCAAAGCTGTCGAACTCGTTAAATAGGATTTGGTCGTCATAACAGTTGACATGAATCGCGCAGGCATCGTCCGCCTCTTTCTTAAAGTAGTCCGTTAGCCCCAAGAACAGTTCTCGCGCGGATCCCATGTTGATGACGTTGAGGATTAGGGTGCTACGCGAGCCAGCGCTGAACAAGCGCTCGTAGGCCTGCGTGAACTCGGTGAGCTTGTCCCGTACCAAATTGCGCACATAGGTGAAGCTCGCCTCCTTCTGTGGAACCAGCTCCAGCCAGAATGAGTTCTCCCGTACCGCATTCACGTGGGCGACCGTATTGGTGCCGTCGTAGACGAAGGGGATCAGCCCTGCCGCTGTCAAGCGCTCGCGGGTAACGTCCGGCAGTGTTGGGAAGCTGTTGTGTTCCGCCACGCGATCCGCGTCGATGGTCTCGACGAGTTGCAGCCAGTAGGACAGGTTCAGCGGGTGGAACGGCGTAATGAATTCTTTGCCGTCGTACTCGACCATGCCCAGGCGCAGGACTCGTTTATTGGCCTCGCTCAGCACGCGGTTCTCTGGAATGGAGGACAGGACCCGCTCGTATGCGCGCGTGACTGCCGCCACTAGCTCGCGGTACTGTGGGCCCCATGAAACCAGACTCGGCGTGGTGCGGCGCGTGCTTAGGTAGGCGAACCACGCCTCATAGGCCGCATGCAACCCGGCGTCGAGTTCGAGCAAGTCGTCGACCCGGATGTGCGACTTGCCAGTGCGATGGAGCACCCGCTCCGCGACCATCGTGGCTTCCCGCGTCAACAACAGCTGCCGCACCCCGGCCACCGCTGTTTCGCGGTTGTCGATGACCAGGCGGCTGTTCGTGAGACTGAATTCGGCTCGATACTCGTCGTCATGGAACAAGCGGTCGTAGCGATCACGGTCATGGATTAGGGGTACCGCGACCGATTCCTCGGCCGCAGCGCCTTCGATATTGAAGCTGAGTCGTTGCTCACCGTGGGCGACCTGGAAACCGATCTTTTCAGACGCATTCGCTTGCTTCGAGAAATCGATGCTGGCAAAGGCAGTGTTGTCGATGACGTCGTGCAGGTCTGCCGTAATAAAGCTAGGGCCTTCGTGTTCGGCGATGACCAGGCATTTGGCTTCCATTTGGAGCGTGACCCGTTTGGGCTGCGGCTCCACGCGGAAATGGTTCTTGATGCCATCGACGAAGAATGCACCCTGGCGTAGGAACAGACAGCGGAACTGATGCTTTCCCGCGCGACGGTTCAAGGTTAACGTGAAGAACAGGGGTTCGCCATTGAAGGGGGCCTGTACCTGGACACGGCTACGCTTGCCTCCCGTATGTCTGACTTTTACATCGATGGAGTTTTTGTCGATCGAGGATTGCGACACCTCCAGCTCTGATGACAGAACGTCCGAGGGCAGGAACGTGATGTCGACAATCCCCTCGTGCGCGTCCTGGGGGAGCTCGAGTAACACGCTCAAATCCCGCCGCCCAGCCTTGGTCGCGCTCTTTGCGCGCTCGATCAACCGTCCGCTCGCACTACTGACGCTTTCCAGGGTCAGCGATTGGGTACGATTGGCCTCGCGTTCTCGTTTGATGTCGTCAAAACTCAGGTCTCTCCAATCTTGACTGTCGATGAAGTGTTCGCGGATGAACTCGGCCCCGAAATCTTCACGGAACATGTCTTCGACCTGGTCCGCAAACTTTTCGGCGATGGACTCGACGTAGCCATGCAACCCACGGTTTTCTTCCAGGCGCTTACGGATTTGTCCCTGGTTGTTGAGCGACGTGATCAGCGGATCATTGAACAAGCCGAGCTCGCTGAGCTTGATCTTGCCGTCGGCAATCGCTTGATACAAAGGCGCAAAGCCGAACACCGTTGCACCTGCGCTGACCACGTATTTCGATTGGTCTTCGAGCAAGCAAGTCAAGAGATTGCGGTTGGTTGGGTCATCATGTGACCACGCCTTCAAACTTTGCGCCAGCGCCAGAGGATGCCAGGCATGGCCTTCAGCAGCGAGGTCCTGTGCACTATTGATGATGGTGTCGAGCTTACTGTTGTGAATGATCAGCAAGACGCAGTTGGCAAATTCGACAACAGGACCAGAGACACAATCGCGCAAATGCGAAATGTAGTTTTCGGAGAAACCGTTGCCGTGCTCGCCATGGAGAACCGGCAATACTCTGATCGTGCCGCAGGCAACGTAGGGTAACTCGACGCCTCGGTAGGTAATGTTCCCAGTGGCGCGCGTCAGGTAGGCGTCGTGCAGTCTACGCGCGTTGTTGTGATCGGGTGATTGGAATTGATACCGGAAGCCAGGCTGCAGCCCACCCTTCGCCCACTCGAAGAACACATCGGCCAGATAGCTTTCAAACGGTCTTGCGCACATACACAGCCTCTCCACTATCACTCATCCGCTCAACATTGCCCATGCGCTCGAAGAATTCGATCAGCACCTGTTGACTCTGGTTGTCAAAAAAGAATCCCCGCTGTTCGAACGCGCGCAGCAGCTCGAAAAAACGAAGCCTGTCTTGGTGTCCGATCGCCAGATTGGTCAACAACAACACTTGATCCTGGCTCAAGGCCAGGACATTGCCCGCGCGTCCACGGAACTGGATGAAATCCGCAAAGATTTTTTTTTCCAGCTGACTGAAGTAGCGATTCTTAACAGTGAAGCGGTCGCTTTTAGTGGGGTCGAACTGCCGCATCGCGAGTGCCAGGAATTGCTTGAACGCTTCCTCCAAGGTCTTGGCCAACGTAGGCCTCTCGAGGTTGCGGTGTGCGGCGAATTGTCCGTTGTACTGGTTCAGATCATCGATCAGTGCTTGTTGGTCCGGATAGGCCTGCATGTCGGCGTAAATCTGCCACAGGGGCCGTTGCGCCCCCTCGGATTGCAGCACTTCAGCAGCAGACAGCATGGGAAACAGCTGTTTCGCGGTCAACATCAAAGCGCGGTGGCCATAGTCGCGCACCTTGTCACGCTCACCAGAAGCTTTTTCGATATCGAGTATGAAGTACAGCTCTTGCGGCTGAGGTACGCCGGACCGCCAGTGGCGTACAGCCAGGGACAATTGCGAGCAGTAGCTGAACGCGTATAACTTTAGCGTGTTGGTCAACTCCGCCATCAGGTACTGCGGATGGGCCGCCAAAAACCGCATGTCGCGTTGAAAGGCTTCTGCGAGGAATGGAAGATAGGGGCGATCCTGCTGGCGTCGTTCGCCCGCGAGAGGATGCAAGTGGCGAACAAGAACGTCGAGCATCACCTGCTCGAGGAAGTGCACCTTGTCGTTTAGCTTGTCGTCGAGTCGGAAATCGCCTAACAAACCAACGAACATATCACCCATGCGTTGGTTGACGCGAACACCCCCATCCTCGTCGTCTCCG
>JAAIGE0101385907.1_pt1 | contig 14769 bp, 13 predicted proteins | sample 6487951 | NCBI WGS metagenome assembly JAAIGE01 (sample SAMN13974128, study PRJNA590717) | phyllosphere metagenome | biome: tomato field; feature: multiple bacterial spot infested tomato fields; material: tomato leaves; isolation source: leaves from tomato fields | host: Solanum lycopersicum ... | reverse complement strand
GGCTGAGCCGAGGATTTTGATAAACATAGAGGACAACCAGAAGTTGAAAAAAATGCCCGCTCAGAGGGCGGGCAGAACGATTAACGGTTGGAGATGTAAAGAGTCACTTCCAGACCGAGACGCATATCAACGAAAGTTGGTTTTTTCCACATGAGTTACTTCCTCTTGGTTAACAGTAAATGTGCTGTCTGAAATCGGCGTGACGGCTGTTAAATGAGAACACCGTCACAATTTCCAGGCAGATGTTGCGCCAATGGCGCGTCGGGATCAAGCCCGGAACATAAGGAAATTGTTATCACAGCCCGGTCAGATGTAAAACCCGCTGCCAGTTTCCCCATGCCAGCTTCTCTGTCAGTCTCTGATCATAGCCCGCTTCCTGAAAAGCGGCGAGCAATCGCGGCATTCCGCTGACATCGCCCAGCGCGGCCGGAGGGGTAATCCCGTCGAAATCAGAGCCAAAGGCCACATGGTCGCTGCCCATTATCTTCAACAGGTGATCACAATGCTTAACAATTTCTGTTAATGGCGTGTCGGCGTCGCGTTTACCGTCCGCCCGCAGAAACGCGTTGCCGAAGTTGATGCCGACCAGCCCCCCGCTGTCGCGGATCGCCATCAGCTGCGCATCCGTGAGATTGCGCGGCTGCGGGCAGAGGGCGTGCGCGTTAGAGTGGCTGGCGACCAGCGGCGCAGCGGCGATCCGGGCAGTATCCTGGAAGGCCTTTTCATTCATGTGAGAGACGTCAATCATCATATTGAGCGTGCTGGCCTGCTGGATCAGCCGTTCACCGGCCGGGGTCAGCCCCGGCCCGGTATCGGGCGAGCCGGGGAAGCTGCCGCTGACGCCCTGACCAAAGCGGTTAGGCAGATTCCAGAACGGCCCTATGCTGCGCACCCCCGCCTGCCAGAAAGCGTGCAGCTGTTCGCCCTCTTCATCCAGCGCATCGGCCCCTTCGATATGCGCCACCATCGCCAGCACACCCGCCGCCCGGCACTCTGTAATCTCCTCCACGCTGCGGCAGAGACGCGCCCGGCCCCCTGATTCATCGGCCAGTTGCTGCAGGATCTGCAGCTGCTGCCACATGATCTCAAGCGGTTGCCAGGGTTCACCGGCACGGGCTGGCACGGTGCGGGCAATGTACTCCTGCGGCGGCACAAAAATCGCAAACAGCCCGCCGCCAAAGCCGCCCTGCTGAATGCGCGGGAAATCGAGGTGGCCCCGTTCAATACCCTGATAAAACGCCTGCACAGGCGCATCGCGATGGTGCAGCCAGAGGTTAAGCAGCAGGTCGTTGTGACCGTCAAAAATCAGCATAAGTGTTCACCCGGAGAAACAGGCGATCATGCTACCCCCGCCCGGCAGATTCATCAAACCGGAGCGCACGCAGGGTGTTGTCACTTTTGCGCATCAGGTTGTCAGCATTGCGCGCGCGGCGGAGATGCGCTGGCGGCAGACTGATAAAAAAACAAGGAGAACCCTATGCTGACGCAACCCGCTGATAAATACCGTCCCGCCCCGCTGATGTCGCTGCCCGATCGTCAGTGGCCTTCACGCCAGCTCACTCAGGCACCGCGCTGGCTCTCTACCGATCTGCGCGATGGCAATCAGGCGCTGGCGGAGCCGATGGATCGCGAGCGCAAGATGGCCTTCTGGGATTTGCTGCTGCGCTGCGGTTTCCGGGAGATCGAGGTCGCCTTTCCCTCAGCATCGCAGACAGATTTTGATTTCGTTCGCGATCTGATTGAACAGCAGCGCATTCCGCAGGATGTGACGCTGCAGGTGCTGACACAGGCGCGTGCCGATCTGATCGCCCGCACCTTCGAATCGCTGCAGGGGGTGCCGCGCGCCATTGTGCATCTCTATAACGCCACTGCGCCGCTGTTTCGCGAACGAGTTTTTAAACAGAGCAAAGCGGAGATTATCGCCCTCGCCACCGCAGGCGCGCGGCAGATATGCGCCGGATGCGAGGCGCAGCCGGCAACCCACTGGACCTTTCAATATTCACCCGAGACGTTCTGTTTCACCGAACCGGCGTTCGTTCTGGAGATTTGCGAGGCGGTGGCGGATGTCTGGCAGCCCGATGCCGCGCGGCCGATGATCATCAACCTGCCCGCCACGGTGGAGGTGAATACGCCGAATGTCTATGCCGATCAGATCGAGTATTTCTGCCGCCACTTTAGCCGCCGTGATGCGGTCTGTATCAGCGTCCATCCGCATAACGATCGCGGCACCGGCGTCGCCTGCGCGGAGCTGGCTCTGCTGGCAGGCGCTGACCGGGTTGAAGGCTGCCTGTTTGGCAACGGCGAGCGCACCGGCAATGTCGATCTGGTCACGCTGGCGCTGAATCTCTACACGCAGGGCGTTTCGCCGCAGCTCGACTTCAGCAAAATGCAGGAGGTGATTGAGGTGGTGACCCGCTGCAACCAGTTGCCGGTGCATCCCCGCCATCCCTACGCGGGGGAGCTGGTCTTCACAGCCTTCTCCGGTTCGCATCAGGACGCGATCAAAAAAGGGTTCGCCATTCGCGCCGAACAGCAGGAGACGCTGTGGCAGATGCCCTACCTGCCCCTTGACCCGGCCGACATCGGCTGCAGCTATGAGGCGGTGATCCGTGTCAACAGCCAGTCAGGCAAAAGCGGAGCCGCCTGGCTGCTGGAACAGAATCACGGTTTACAGCTGCCGCGTGCCCTGCAGCAGGATTTCAGCCGCTGTGTGCAGCAGGAGACAGACCGGCACGGTGGCGAGATGACGCACTACGCGCTGTGGCAGCTCTTTTGCCGCCGCTACGGTGTGACGCAGCCGGCAATCACCCTGGAGCAGGCTGACAGCCAGAGCGACAGCACCGGACAGACGCAGATGCGCGCCAGCGTCCGCTGTCAGGAGCGTCCCGTGACGCTCACCGGCCGGGGCAATGGCTGGCTGTCGGCGGCGGTCAATGCCCTCGCGGGCGCGTTCGATCTTCATCTGATCATTGAGGATTATCATGAACATACGCTGGGGCGGCGCAGTGACAGCCGATCCGTGGCCTATATCAGCTGTGTGGATGCGCGTGGGGTGCGGGCCTGGGGTGTGAGCATCGACAACGACACAACCCGTGCGGCCCTGCAGGCACTGCTCAGCGCGGCGGGCTGCTTTCTGGTGGCGGAAAGTAGTCCGTCGGCGACACGCCCAGCAGACGACGAAACATCGCACTGAAGGCGCTGGGGCTTTCATAGCCCAGCTCCAGCGCCACCCGCAGCACCGCATCGCCCTGCGCCAGTCGCGTCAGGGCAATCGCCAGCCGGGCGCGTCGCACCCAGTCGCTGAACTGCAATCCGGTTTCGCGCATAAAATGGCGGGCCAGCGTCCGGCCCGAGACGTTCAGGTGGGTACTGGCGCGCAGTAGCGTCCAGTTTTCGCCGGGGGTCTGCTGGATCCGCTCACACAGCGCCTGAAGCCGGGCGCTGTGTGGCGTCGGCAGCGCAAACGGCAGCACATCCATGCCGCGAATTTCATCCAGAATCAACTCCATTACCCGCTCAGCCCGGCTGCCTGCCTCGTAATGCACCGGCAGCGCGAGTGCGGTAACAATCAGCTCACGCAGCAACGGCGAAATCTGCACCACCTGACAGCTGGCGGGCAGATCGGCGCGTGCCAGCGGATCGATAAACAGCGTGCGCGCCGCGACGCTGCCGGTAATCTGCAACGCATGACGGGTAAATGCGGGCAGCCAGACGCCGCGGCTCGGTGGCACGATCCAGCTGCCATACTCCGTTTCTACCCGCACCACGCCGCTCAGCGTGTGGATCAGCTGTGCGCAGGTATGGTGGTGCCAGGGCTCACTGGCACCGTGCAGGTAGTCGTGCGCCAGCGGCACCAGCGGACGATGGCTGAAGTCAACCGGCTGCTGGCTCATTGCGCCTTCAGATAGCGGTAGATCACCGCCAGATCCTCTTCACCGTGTCCTTCATCAACCGCCTGCTGCCAGAGCCGGGAAATATTTTCCAGCGCCGGCAGCGGCGTTTCTGCAGCATCCAGCGCCAGTCGGGCATCCTTCAGCGCCCAGACCAGATGCATCTGCGGGGTGTAGTCATCGCGGGCCATCATCTCCAGCTTCATTTTTGCATACGGTGCGGCCAGCGGACCGCCCTCCAGCACCTGCCAGAGATCGTCGGTAGAAAAGCCGAACGCCTCCGCCAGCCGGGTGCTCTCTGCCAGGCTCTGCATCATGCCAATCAGCCAGCTGTTGATCACCAGCTTCATACGGCTGCTTTTACCCGCTTCGCCCAGCCATTGCGTACCTTTACCGATGGCGGCAAACACCGCTTCTGCCGCCTGCGCCCGGCTCTGATCGCCACTGGCGAGCACCAGAATCTGTGCGTTTTCGGCCGGTGCCTTGGTGCCGGAAACCGGCGCATCAATAAACAGCAGATCGGGACGGGTCTCTGCGAAAAAGGCGATCAGCGCGTCCGTTTTTTCCACCCCGATGGTGCCCATCTGGCACAGCGTTGCACCCTGTTTAAGGGCTTCCTTAACCTGATGCAGCACCTGCTCAGTGGTATCACCGTCCGCCAGCATGGCGATCACGACATCCGCCTGGCGCACCGCCTCGTCCGGCGAGTCAGCCAGCTGCAACCCCGCGTCCAGCAAGTCTTCGCCGCGTGCGCGGGTGCGATTCCAGCCGTGCACGGTAAAGCCTTTCTTCAGCAGATTAGCGGCAAATGCGTGCCCCATTGCGCCTAATCCCAGAACCGCTACTTCAGGTTGTTTCATGCTGACTCCCTTGAGTTATCTGACGACACCCCACAACGGTGGATGCCCGTGACCAGTAAAGTTGCGTTTCAGCCTGGCGGTAAACAGAGAAAAAATCCAGCCCGAAACGGTGTACCCCAACCGGGCAAACCCTTACCATACGCGACAATTGTTCCATCTGGTTCAATACCTCTTCTCTTTTCCAGGCGACTTATAATGAAAATAATTTCTCTGCGTCAGATGACGCTGGTCATGTTGCCCGCCATGCTGCCGCTGCCGCTGCTGGCGGCGGATAACGACGCGACCCTGGTCGTCACCGCCGCACCGTCAGAACAGGGGCTCAACGAACTCGATACCCCCGCGGCCCTGAGCGTGGTCAGCGGCGACGATATGCGCCAGGCCGCCCCGCGCGTAAACCTTTTCTCTGAAATTCAGATGTCGAATGACCCGCCCCAAACTATGCAAATATGAAACAGGTTAAAAGTTAAACTTAATAACGGTTATGCTTTGATAAATAATTGTTCGATTATTTCAATAATTTATTCTAAGTCATGATTTGTTCATCTACAATGCCGTCAAATTTTCAAACCTAACGGACATACTTTGATGCGGGAACTTTTAAAATCGCTTTCTGGCATGAGGTTCATTGCTGCTGCACTGGTTGCCTTCCATCACACCGCATGGATGTATCCTTTAAGTAAGAGTATTGATGCTCGCATTGATGCTGATTTAGGTGTTACCTTCTTTTTCGTTTTATCTGGATTTATTCTCTATTACACTCACAATAATATCTCTGATAAAAAAGAGTCCATAAGGTTTATTGTTGCGAGAATTGCCAGAATATGGCCTTTGCATATTGCCTGCCTTTTAGTGGTTCTATGCATATTCCCATCTCCGTGGGGGTATCCGGGTGAGTCATCAGCATGGTTAAAAATTCTGACAAATCTTTTTTTGATGCATGCATGGATTCCATACGCAAAATATTTCTTTTCTCTCAATGGCCCCTCATGGAGCATATCGGTCGAGTTGTTCTTTTATGTGCTGTTTCCATTCCTGACTTATAAATTGAAACATAACTGGCACTTAAAGCTGACACTGAGTATTGCGATTGGCCTGTCAATTGTTATTGTTTTGCAGAAGATGAACTTCCCTATTCTCAGTTATGGCGATCCTCTTATGGGGCCCAACTTGTGGGCATCAGGAACACTGCCATTAGTCAGACTGACTGAATTTTTAACCGGAATCCTGGCTTGTGCATTCTGGTTAAAAATAAAGAACCGGGTGATTGTTAATGTATATGTTTTCACATTGTTAGAGGTGGCGGCAATTCTGTTGGGCATTTTTGCATTGTCAAAATTACCCCACCTGGTTTTAAGCAATTTTGATGGTCATGTGTTAGGCAGTTGGTTAATAAAACCCCTGGCTGCTCCAATATTTGCTATTATTATTACAGTTTTCGCATTTGGAAGAGGCATGCCATCGAGATTTGTTGGTTGCAAGTGGATGGTTCTGCTGGGGGAGGCGAGCTTTTCACTTTATATGACGCATGAAATCATTGCTCGCTGTATTGCTAACTATGCTCCATCGTTGTTATTCAGAGAAAGCTACTGGTTAGGATGCCTGATTTTCTGGGCTTTGAGCCTTGCGGCTTCTTTTGCAGCATGGATAATCATTGAACGTCCATGCAGGAAATTTGTTCTATCCACGTTCGATAGATACGCCAGGAAAACAGAGGTAATTGATACTTCTCAAAGACATAATGTTGCCTAGTATTATGGGTGGTTAAGCCACCCACAATTAACACAGTACAATATCACAAAAATCAGCGCGCTATCCCAGCAACGCCTGCGGCAGTGACAGCTGTGACGGCAACCGCATTCCGGGCATTGCCCGCAACATGGCCTACGCAGGCCTGGGCTACCTGCCCGAAGAGGGCTTCTATGCGGGAAGCGAAGTGCGCTACCTGAGCCAGATTGCCGCTGAAGATCAGAACAGCGTTAACACCCCCTCCTACACGGTGGCCGCACTGAACAGTGGCTATAAATGGAAACTGGACGCGTGGACGCTGGATCTGTTTGGGCGGGTCGATAACCTGTTTGACCGGCATTACGTGGGGTCGGTGATTGTGAACGAGAGTAATGGCCGTTATTTCGAGTCTGCGCCCGGTCGTAATTACAGCGCTGGATTCACGGTGAGTTACGCATTTAACTAATTTAATAAGTGGCTTTTATAAAGCCACTTATTACCGTCGAACCCTGCATTGCCAATTAATAATATCCGTTACATTCTTAGTTGATTAATAACCCACACAAGCCCGCACTCATAAGAAAAGCCCATTATTTACCCACCCCCGTAACCTTAATGTAACCAGAACCCTCTTTTGATAATAGAAACCGGGGCACATTTGGGATAAATCAAAAATAGAATCCGCCTTCCCTGATAAATTATTATCAGCTCAAACGTATCTGCTTAGTCGCACATTGAATAATTAATCTTTCTGTGTGCGCGTTGATTTTTCGTGCCACACAGGGAATGTTTTGCTGATGAATAAGATAATGAGTCGTTTAACGCCGCTGGCGTTACTGACAGGATTTATGATGAGCGGTAACGTGGCGGGTGAGAATATCGGAAGCCAGACAGGGGCGAATATAACCCTGAATGATGGCGACATTCTGACCGGAGACGCCACCTATTCAGGCGGGCTATATGGCGTCGTCAATCCCTACAATCAGACCGGAATTGTTAATCTGGGTCGTCGCGCTTTTATAAACGTTACTGATGCCGATAATTATGCACGCGGCGTAGTCATCTGGGGGAATGAGAGCCAGCTGTCTGCGGAAGGACTTACTCTCAATATCAGTGGAAATAGTGCCCTGGGCATTAATATTACGGGTCAGGATATTACTGCCGATCTGGGGACGGGAACCACTGTCAATGTGACCGGAACCGCTACCGCTTCCGGTATCCTGATTCGGGGAGCGTCATCGCTGAAAGCGGAAGCCCTTACGGTGAATCTGACAGGAGACGGTGGTTTTGGCCTCAGCGTCAGCAATGCGGGCACCCGCGTGGACCTGGGGAGTGGCAGCACCCTATCGACTCAGGGCAGAGGAAGCCACGCTATCAGGGTCCATGCCCTGAATGGGAGAGAGTCATCCCGCCGCACATCACTGACCGCAAATCAACTGACGCTCAACACGACAGGCGATTCTGCTTATGGCCTCAATCTGCAGGCCGATTCGCTCGCGAATCTGGGATCCGGAAGCACCATCACGACAACTGGCGCGAACGCCTTTGGTATCTGGAACTTTGGTGAACTCGCCGCTGATAATCTGACCATTAATACGACAGGAAGCGGCTCAATCGGTCTGGAAGTGCGTCAGAATGGCGTTGCTGACATTGGCCCCGGCAGTCAGGTAACGTCTGAACAGGCTGGCAGCATCGTCGCCAGCGGCACGTCAGCAATCATTAACTTCAAAGGAACAGCAGAACAGCGAAACAGCCTTCATTCAGGCGGTTCTTATGCCGCTTCTGCCCAGACGTCTGGCTCCTCTGTCACGCTTGATGAGACCGATATTACCAGCGCCGACATGGCGCTGTGGGCGCTCAACGGGGGTCATATCTCGGCGAATAATGTTTCCATCAGTAGTTCAGTGACTCCCAGAGCGGCGCTTTATGCAATGACAGGCGGCGAGATCAATCTGACCGGTAATGTCGATATCGCTATGGCTTCGGCAGATCAGTTCGCCATCGCCACGCAATATAACGAAGGTTATACACAGGGCGTGGTTAATATCGACGGCAAACTGAATATGACAGGATCCGTTTATTCCCGCGGCGGCTTCGTTGATTTAGCGCTGCAGCCCGGCTCGGTCTGGCAAGGCGCAGCCATCAGCGACGGTGTAAATAAGGGGTATCTGAATACGGCCTTAGATAAAAGTGACTGGTATGTCAGCGCAAATTCAAATGTGGATCGGTTAAACATGAATAAGGGGCGGATTGATTTTACCCGGTCAATCTCTGCATCCGATTATTCCACCTTAACCGTTGCCGATCTGTCAGGTAGTGGTAATTTTAATATGCGTGTTGATCTGGCAGGTGAAGGTGATGGCATTAATAACCATGGCGATAAGCTGGTTATCACAAACAGCAGCCAGGGTGACTTCACATTGTCATTTGTTAATCAGGGCAGTCTGGCGACAACAGGCCATGAGTTATTAACCGTGGCAGAAACTCCTGACGGGATAGCAAATTTTACCACAGCATCAGATATTGAACTGGGCGGCTATCTCTACTCAGTGCGTAAAACCGGCACGAACTGGGAACTCTACTCTTCCGGCGCCGCATCAGCACCGGAACCAGAACCCGCTCCGGATCCTGCTCCGGATCCGGCACCAGAGCCAGCCCCTGCTCCGCAGCCTGCGCCAGAACCAGAACCTGAACCTGAACCTGAACCTGAACCGGCACCGACGCCAGCGCCCCCGATTACCACCACGGCAGATGCAGGCGGTAATTTCCTGCATGTTAGTTACCTGATGAACTATGTCGAAACGCAAACCCTGTTTCAGCGACTGGGCGACATCCGCCAGGACAATGCGAAAGGGAATGTCTGGCTGCGGGGCTTCGGCGGTAAACTGAACACCTTCTCAGGCGGCAGACTGAGTGACTTTGAAATGGGCTACAGCGGCTATCAGTTTGGCGCAGATAAGCACCTGGCCGACGGTATAAACGTGTCAGGCGGCCTGTTTATGGGGACCACCCACGCCTCACCTCACTACCGCGGGGGCGAGGGTACGGCCAAATCAGAACATGTGGGGGGCTATCTGACCTGGGTCGCCGACAACGGTTTTTACATCGACCAGGTCATTAAGATCAACAGCATCCGCAATCAGTTCAAGGTAAAAGATAGCCAGCAGAATCTGGTTTCCGGTCAGGCCAAATCAACCGGATTCACATTTTCCGTTGAGGCGGGCAGGCGTTTTCACTTCTCTCCTGATGACCAGGGCTTTTATCTCGAACCTCAGGCTCAGATTACCGCAGGCCGGCAGAAAGGGTCGCAGACCCGGGCCAGCAACGGTCTGGTTATCGCGTTTAAAGATTATCATTCCGTTAACGGTCGGGCAGGCGCGCTGGCAGGATACAGTCAGAAAAGTGGAGCCACGAATTACAATGTCTATTTCAAAACCGGCGTGGAACGCGAGTTTTCAGCCAGCATGCAATATGCTCTGAACGGTTCAACGGAGAAAGCGGATTTCAGCGGAAATGCCTTGCGCAACGGACTGGGAGTCAGTGCCGATATAGACACCGCACATCATCTTTATCTGGAAGCCGATTTAACGACCGGTCAGCGCTTTGATCAACGCCAGCTCAATGCCGGTTACCGTTTTAGCTTTTAACTGAAGAGTTAACGTTCAGCCATCCCTGTCCTGCCCTCCGTGGCAGGACTTTTTTGCCTGATACTCAGTCAGATCAGGCCTGCGGCAGCAGCGCAACAATCTCCTCACTGCTGCCGGTTTCACCCAGGCGCGGGAAGATCAGATTGATGCTGTTGTTGTGCGTATCAATGTTGAGATCGGTCATCGCATCGGTCGCCAGCGTGACGTTGTAACCTGACTCATAGGCCTGTCGCGCCGTGGACTCCACGCCGATACTGGTCGCGATCCCGCAGATCACCACCTGGGTGATGCCGCGCTGCTGCAATTCCTCGTGCAGCGCCGTGGCCTGAAACGCGCCCCAGCTCTTTTTGGTGATGGTGATGTCATTCTGCTGCGGCGTCATTGCCGGAACCAGCGTCGCCCAGTCGGCAGGCAGTTCACCGCTGTGACGGGCCTGCTCAGTGCGGCCTGGCGCACCACCGGCCACGTTAACCAGCACAACCGGCAGATTATGCTGGCGGAATGCCGCCGCCAGCGCGGCACAGCGTTCGATCACCGGCTGCGGCTCATGAACCAGTGGCAGCGCCACAATGCCATGCTGCAGGTCGATAACAATCAGCGCCGTTTTTGCATCAAGTGTGGTTACAGCCATATTAAATCCTTAAAGTGAATGGTCAGCGAGTCGCTGCAGTAAAGGGAGAACATCGGTCAGTTGCTGCTGTTCAGCCGGCGTCAGCCGGGCCTCCAGCGTCCGTACCAGCCAGTCGTCACGCATCGCGCGGCTGGAAGCGATCACCGCCAGGCTGGCCGCGGTCGGCAGGTAGCGGGTCTTGCGGCCATCGTGCGGGTCGGGTTCCCCTGTCACCAGATCCGCCGCCAGTAACCCCGCAACGGTGCTGCCCATCGACTGGCTGCGCACGCCTTCCGCCGCGGCCAGCTGCGTCACCGTCATCGCCCCGTCCCGCACCAGATGGCCCAGTACCGCCACCTGTGACCAGGTTAACTCACCGGGTGGGGCCGATTCGCGCAGGCGGCGACTCAGCTTACCCACCAGCATGCGCAGCAGGGCTGCCGATTCAGTCAGATCGCTCATTGCCGGTCTCCATAGCCAGGCGAAAGTATAGAGATACGAAGGTAAACTGTGTAGTTTGCTCAGGTATCAATTTGTAACGTCCGGCCGCTGCAGATAGTGGATCAGACTGTGAAAACGCAGTGGCGTCGCCAGCGGATTACGGTAGCTGTGTGCCACATCCGCCCTGAACTGAAACGCCTCTCCCGCCACCAGTCGTCGCCAGATATCACCGACGCCCAGCAGCAGCTCGCCCTCAATCACCACCACCTGCTCGACACAGCCCGCTTCATGGGGGGACGACTGGCTCTGCGCGCCAGCTGCCAGCTCAACCGCCAGCAGATCAAAACGCAGCTGCGGATCGTAAGGCAGCAGCGGATGAACCGTCATCTCGGCGTTGGCCTGGCTGAACCCGGCGAGCGCGCCAGAGGGAAGCACCCGTCCATCGATAAAAAAGGAAAAGGGAACGCTGAAACCGGTGGCGATCTTCCACAGCGTGGCCACGGTCGGACTCGATTCGCCGCGCTCAATCTGCCCCAGCATCGCTTTACTGACGCCGGTTCGCTCCGCCGTGAGCGTCAGGCTCCAGCCGTTGGCCTGGCGCAACTGTCTGAGCGCGGCGCTCAGGTGTTGCTGAAAATCTGCCATTTTTTCTCCTGCATTTTTCGTCAATGAGCTGACGTTATGCTGCCAGTGTAGCACTTGTGCGTTATAGCGTATCATGCAATCATGTGCGCTATAACGCACAACACAGGTTCACCTTCGCTGAGGGTGAGAGAGAGCGATGATGAAAAGAGTGGGACATCCCCGTTTTACCCTGCCGATGGTGGTTTCCGGCTTTGTCGCCGTGCTGGTGGGCTACAGCAGCAGCGGCGCCATTATTTATCAGATGTTTCAGGCGGCGGGCGCCACACCGGCGCAGATCGGCGGCTGGCTCTCCGTACTCGGCATCGCGATGGGGATCGCCTCGCTGGGATTGTCGCTGCGCTACCGCATGCCGGTGCTGGCCGCCTGGTCAACACCCGGCGCGGCGCTGCTGGCCACCAGCTTTCATGGCATTTCGCTGAACGAGGCAGTGGGCGTCTTTGTGTTCTCCAATCTTCTCATCGTCCTGTGCGGGGTCACCGGACTGTTTGCCCGACTGATGAATCACATTCCCGCCTCGCTGGCGGCGGCGATGCTGGCCGGGATTCTGCTGCGCTTCGGGCTGCAGACCTTTGCCGATTTGCAGACCAACTTTGTGCTCTGCGGCAGCATGTGTCTCGCCTGGCTGCTGGCCCGCCGCTGGCTGGCCCGCTATGCCATTCTGGTCACCCTGCTGATCGGTATCGCCGTCGCGCTGGCGCAACACGCCATTCACTTTCCGCCGCAGCCCTTAAGCGTAATGCTGCCCGAACCGGTGATGCCGCACTTTACCCTGACCACCCTGCTGGGGATCGGTGTGCCCTATTTCCTGGTTACGATGGCGTCGCAGAACGCCCCCGGTATCGCGACCTTACAGGCGCACGGTTATCGTGCACCGGTGTCTGCCCTGATGAGCTGGACTGGCCTGACGGCGCTGCTGTTATCACCGTTTGGCGGTTTTTCCGTCTGTGTGGCGGCCATTACCGCGGCGATCTGCATGAGTGATGAGGTCGACCCCGATCCGCAGCAACGCTGGCGCGCGGCGGTGCTGGCCGGGATTTTCTATCTGCTGGCGGGTGCGTCCGGGGCGTTGATCGCCGTGCTGTTCAGCGCCCTGCCAGGAGTGCTGATTGAAGCGCTGGCGGGACTGGCTCTGCTTGCCACGCTGGGCGGCAGCCTGCAGCGCGCGCTCGAACAGCCTGCTGAACGCGACAGCGCGCTGATCACTTTTCTGATCACCGCTTCCGGCGTCTCGCTTTTGGGTATTGGTCCGGCCTTCTGGGGCCTGGTGGGCGGCATTGTCGCCCATCTGCTGCTGGTGCGCAGACGCGCCTGAATCTGCTGATCTCACTGAACTGGCGGTTGTTTTTCCGCCAGCCAGTGAAAAAAACGCTGGATTTAGCCCCTTTTCTGCCGTTTGATTTGTCATTGCCCCGCGTAAAATCAACGTAATCGTCGATAACACGCGATTTTCTGCCTCAGACAACGACCGATAAGGGCCCAACAGGTGGCAAAAACTTTTCTGCGCAGCGGTAATTTAGATGCAGTTCTGGCATTAGGTGAAAATGGCCAGCCGGTCTACGCCTCAGCACTGCAAATTCGTGAAACCCTGCGCCTGCGCCGTCAAAGCGCACTGGCAGATTGCCTGGCCATTCCCCAGGCCAACGACCGGGGCGACCGCCTCGACTGGTATGCCCCTTTCAGCGGCCGGGTGAAATCCTGGCTGGGTGCCAGCGATCATGAGCGTCGCGCGGCGCTGCAGCACCTTACCGCCTGCCAGCAGGATATGCAGGATCTCAGTACGCGCGCGCGCGCGGCAGAGAATCCGTCGATGCGCCTGTTTGGCGCGCTGCTGAGCAAGACCCTGCAATTTCCCGACCAGCAGTATGTTTATCTGGTCGATGGCAAACCGGTGATCACGTTCTGGGGCTTTGTCGACGCGCAGGCGCGCAGCCGCGATGACGCGCTGGCCTGCCTGCGTGACACCCTGGAAGAGAATCTGCCGGTGGCGCTGGTTGAACCGCCACCGGCTGTGTTGCCTGCCGCGCCTGTCGTGGCAGAGCCGGAGACCCTCGCGCCGCCACCGGTTCCGGAACCTGAGATCCTGCCTGAACCGGAACCCCAGCCTGCTGCGCCTGTCGACACTCAGCCCGTTGCGCCTCTCCCGGCGCGTCGCCGTTTCCGCGTCTGGTATCTGCTCCCACCGGTCGCGATTGCCGCCGCCGTCATGGTGGCCGTGCTGCTGCATCGTCAACCCTCTGAGTCCACCCCGGTGGCAACGGCGAAGCCAGCGGCGACCCCGGCGACGGTGCCTGCTCCCGCCACGCCGGCAGTCACGGCGAGCCAGCCTCCGGTGGCTGCTGCACCGACCGAGACCGCCAGCGCGCCCGCGGTGACGACGCCGGCCACCCTCACCCCGCCAGCGGTGACGGCCACGGCTGAAGCGCGCCCGGACACACAGCCGCAGACAGCGGTCAGCACCACAGAGACGCCGCCTGCCGCCGCGTCTGCTACCCTTGCCAGTGAAGCGACCCCGACGGTACCGGCGAAGCCAGACGATCTGATTGTGACACCGGATGCGGTGCGTGACGGGCAGGTGCAGGTGATCGATGGCCGCTGGCGGGTCACCATCAACCAGATGCCGACGCCAACCGGTAAGCCACCTGTAATGCGCTTCCAGTTTAAGAATGGTAAAGGCAGCGTGCAGGTCACCCAGGGTAATACCAGCTGTAAAGCCGATGTCAGCGCCGCCATGACCAGCGCCGGTAATCTGGTGATTGAGAGCCGCTACACCGCGAAGTGCCAGAACAATTCGCGCTACCGTATGCCGCTGCTTGTCTGCCACGCCAGCATTGGCGCCGCGCAGTGCGAAGCGCAGTTTGCTGAAGACCGGGTCTTCCCGATGACGATTAAGCGTGAGAGTAAATAACGATGCTGGCTCCCCTGATCGATGACAAACAAAAAATTTCGCTGAT
>JAAIGE0101406786.1_pt1 | contig 14775 bp, 9 predicted proteins | sample 6487951 | NCBI WGS metagenome assembly JAAIGE01 (sample SAMN13974128, study PRJNA590717) | phyllosphere metagenome | biome: tomato field; feature: multiple bacterial spot infested tomato fields; material: tomato leaves; isolation source: leaves from tomato fields | host: Solanum lycopersicum ... | reverse complement strand
CGAGAAACGACCATCGGTAATCATGGCAATCGAGTTACCCAGGCCGGCTCCGATTACCGCCGACGTCGGCTTCAGCATCTCCGGCATACCCGGCCCGCCTTTGGGACCTTCGTAACGAATCACGACAACCATTCCGGGTTTTACTTCACCATTGGCTAAAGCGGCCATGAGCGTTTCTTCCTTATCACACACTTTCGCAATGCCTTCGAACCGTTCCCCTTCCTTACCCGTAATCTTGGCAACGGCACCCGTTGGGGCCAGGTTTCCGTACAGAATCTGTAAGTGACCCGTAGCTTTGATGGGGTTTTCAATCGGGAAAATGATTTTCTGCGATTCAAACTCCAGATCGGGTTCGCCAGCCAGATTTTCGGCGATGGTTTTACCCGTAATGGTCATACAATCGCCGTGCAGTAATCCAACTTTCAACAGGTATTTCATCACGGCTGGTACGCCGCCAATGGCTAACATATCTTCCATGAAGTACTTTCCGGAAGGCTTCAGATCCGCCAGCAAAGGCGTCCGGTCACTGATTTCCTGAATGTCTTTCAGCGTAAATTCCACACCCGCTGCGTGGCCAATGGCTAAATAGTGCAGGACCGCATTCGTCGATCCGCCCAAGGCCATTACCAACGTCAGAGCGTTTTCAAGTGATTTACGAGTGATGATATCGCGGGGTTTCAAATCCAGTTCGAGCAGTTTCTTCATCGCAGCTCCTACGGCCAGACATTCCGCCTGTTTGCCTTCGTGCGTAGCGGGGTACGAACTAGAATTCGGTAAGCTCAGGCCCAGGGCTTCAATGCTGGAAGCCATCGTGTTGGCCGTATACATTCCACCGCAGGCTCCGGCTCCGGGAATGGCATTCTGGATAACCCCTTTGTAATCTTCGTCGGCAATGGTTCCGGCGAACTTTTTACCTAAAGCTTCAAAGGCTGAAATGATGTCTAATTTCTGACCTTTCCACTGACCCGTCCGAATGGTACCACCGTATACCATAATTCCGGGACGATTCAGACGAGCCATGGCCATGATAGCTCCGGGCATATTTTTATCGCAACCGACGACCGTAATCACGCCGTCGTACCATTGGCCGGCCACTACGTCCTCAATCGAATCGGCGATAATGTCACGGCTGGGCAGGGAGTAACTCATCCCATCATTTCCGTTCGTCATCCCGTCTGACACACCAATCGTATTAAAGATCAGTCCAACCAGACCATTCGCCTGCACGCCTTTTTTCACGTGAACGGCAAGCCCATTCAGGTGCATATTGCAGGTATTTCCTTCGTAACCCGTGCTGGCAATGCCAATCTGGGCTTTCGACATATCTTCTTCGGTGAGGCCCACGCCGTATAACATGGCCTGAGCCGCCGGATTGGTCACTTCTTGAGTAAGCGTACGTGAGTACTTATTCAATGGGGTACTTTCGGTGGTCATAGGAGCTCGTTGTTAAGCGAACGACTCGGAAAAGTGAAGCGAAGAAGGTCCATCAGGGCCAGACTCTTCCGTTTGCATTCTTACAGTAAATGGATAAACAAAATTGCACTAATCGAATAAATCTTGCCTTATTCTAAGACACTGATGGTTTGATAACAAAAAGACCTTTCTCGGGATGTGAGAAAGGTCTTTCATGGTGAATATCAACCTATCTCACACCGATGGCCGGATGAGCACGAGAATAATAATCACAGAAATATTTAAAATGAATCGAATCATCAGGAATTGAATTTTGCCGTTTTTACCGGCGGCATATCGCAAAGGTAAAGGCTTCCATTTTTGAATTCCAAAAAAAATTTTGCCTTTTTTCATACCTGCCGCATTCTATTGCCATATTATTAAAAAGCACTTCATGATTTTGTAAAATTTGCATCACATTGCCATAATAACCAAACGTTAGTTTCGCAGCCACTACTCCTTGTATTTAATCCATTGCTGCGATGTCTCGTACCTCTACTTTTTCGCTAAAAACATTTGGCCTCGCTCTAGGTTCATTGGCTCTACTCAGTTCCTGTACGGATCATGAATTGCCCGGTGGCACTTCGTATCCGTCCCAAGCAACCGTCTCGACTCCGAAGGTCTTGGCTACCTTTACCAACGACTTTACTAAAAATCTACCGATTACGGCTTATAACGGTGGTTTTGGCTCGGCAATGGCCGTTGATCCGAATGATCCCAAGATTTTTTATCTGCTGACCGACCGTGGTCCCAATACCGATGGGGTTGGTTCGGATGCCAAGGTTTTCCCCGTACCGGACTTCGCTCCACAAATTGGAAAATTCCGTTTGGAAGGAAGCGAATTGAAACTCATCGAAACGATTGAACTCAAAGATGCTACGGGCAAGAAGCTGACGGGTTTACCCAATCCAGCCGGATTGGGCAACGCGGGTGAACTGGCTCAGGATATTAACCTTCAGCCCCTATCTCCGGCTACGGATCCTAATGGACTTGATTCAGAAGGTCTCGTCGCTATGGCCGATGGTTCGTTCTGGGTGTCGGATGAATACGGTCCGCACATCGTTCATTTCGATCGTAATGGCCGTACCCTGCGTCGCTTGAATCCATTCAATACCGGGGCGGACGCTCTGCCTAAAGTACTCGCCAAACGCTGGCCCAATCGCGGAATGGAAGGGCTGACGATTACCCCCGATGGTAAAACGCTGGTGGGTATCATGCAGAATACGCTTCGTAACCCCAACAAGGCCACGGCTGATAACTCCACGGTACTACGGATTCTGACGTATCAGATTGAAACGGGTGTGACGCAACAGTTCATTTACCTTATGGATAAGCCCAATCCCTTCCGGGTTAGTGAAATTACGGCCATTACCAATACAACTTTTCTGGTACTGGAACGGAACGACGACGCCCTGGGCGGTGGCAATACACCGGTAAAAAATATTTTCAAAATTGACATTACCGGAGCTACGGACGTATCCGATTCTGAAAATAAGGCATCTGGGAAATTGTATGGTGGCAAAACGCTGGAAGAATTGACTCTGGCCGAATGGTCGAACTACGGCATTAAATCCGTGAAGAAGGAATTTGTCGTAGATGTTATACAGGCCATCCCGAACTATCCTCACGATAAAGTAGAGGGCCTGGTGGTATTAAGTCCCACGCTGATTGCCGTTGCCAATGACGACGACTTCGGTTTAGCGACCGAAGGTTCCTCGGCGAATCGGAAGATGATCCAGAAAATTCTCCCTTCTGTGAATAAAGTTGATTTTAATGCCGTCTATTTCATTTCTTTGCCGAAAGCTTTAAAGTAAGCATCATCTTTCTACCTTCAATCCGGGGCCTCCTCCTTGTGGGGAGGCTCTTCTATGTCCAGGCGGAAAATACCAGTACCCAGGTTACGATCACATCCCGTAAAAAATGCAGGGCCCGGCTCAGGTGATTGGTTACCGACTGAGCCTGAATACCCATAATCAGGCCAATTTCTTCGTTCGACAAGTTATCGTAAAACGCCAGCATCACAGCTTCCCGTTGCCGTTCGGGCAAACGATCAATGCCCTGCCGTAACCGCTGTACGCGATCCTGCCGACTCTCTTCTTCCAGAATATCCGATTCAACGGAAGGCATAAACAGTTCCGCGGGCCAGATTTCCTGCCAATCAATACTGTCGTCGGAACGTTTGCGGGTTTTGGACAAAGCATTCCGCAATACCCGAAACAGATAGAATTTAATCGTCTGTAAGTCGGTCAGATGTTCCCGCCGCTGCCAGATTTCAACGAAAACATCCTGAATGGTATCCCGTACCAGATCGTAATCCGAAGTCAGCCGTTTTCCGTACGAAAACAAGGCTGGAGCGTAGCGTCGATAGATGGCTTCGTACGCCTGGGTATCGCCCCGACGAAAGGCATTCCAAAGTTCAAAATCAGACGTACAGGTAGTATGCATAGGCTTAGGTTTTAAAAAGTGGTGTTTGGCAGGGCGTGTGATCGCCTACCAAACACCGAACGATTCCACGTTTAACTCCAGTCTCGATCCCAGGAATCCGGCGTGTCCCACTGCGTAGTCGGAGCAAACCACTGTTCCCCTTTTTTCAGAAACTTCTTGGCAAATTCTTCGTTGAATTCCACGCCTAAGCCCGGCTTGTCGGGTACTTTCACGAAGCCATTGGCAAAGGGTTTATCAATACCCGTTACCAGATCTTCCCAACCGGCAATGTCCACGCCGTGGTGCTCCAGAGCAATGAAATTCTGCGTAGCCGCCGCACAATGGACATTGGCCATCATACAGATGGGTGTCCCGGCAAAGTGCATGGCCATGGGAACACCGTGTTCCTCGGCGTAATCACCGATTTTTTTCGTTTCCAGAATACCGCCCGACGAAGCCAGATCCGGGTGAATCATGTCTACCGCCTTGGCGTTAATGAGCTTGATGAATTCTTCTTTGGCGTAAATATCTTCGCCCGTCAGCGTAGGGGTTTCGATGGCTTCGGTAATCTGCCGCCACTGGTCGTGGTAAAACCAGGGAACCAGGTCTTCCAACCAGGCCAGCTGATATTTCTCCACCGCTTTCCCAATCCGGATCGCCGTATTGACGTCGAAATGGCCAAAGTGATCCGCCGAAATTGGGATGTCGTAACCCACTACACTTCGTACTTTCTCTACGTAATCAGCGATATACTGAATCCCTTTTTCCGTCACCTGTACACGGGTAAACGGGTGTTTGGTCAAGCCGTAACTACCTACGCGTCCGATCTTGCTATTGCCGTACTGGTTGCGAATATCCCAAAGACCTGCTCCAATGAGCATGTCCGGTTTATCGGCCAACAGACCGATACCAAAATCCATTTTTAACCAGGTATATCCTTTATCGAGTCGCGTTTCCTTGAGTTTCTTTCCGAACGCTTTCGGATCATCGACTTCGGGCGTATCGGCGTACAGGCGGATTTCATCGCGGTACTTCCCCCCCAACAATTGGTATACGGGAACATTGTAGGCTTTACCGGCCAGATCCCACAAGGCCATCTCTACGCCGCATACGCCCCCGGCGGCCCGACCGTGATTGCCAAAGGGGCGAATCATTTTGAAAAGCTGTTCAACATTACAGGGGTTTTTACCTAATAAGCGACTTTTGAGCATTAACGCGTACTTCGGACTGGCTCCATCGCGTACTTCACCCCAGCCCACAATGCCCTGATTCGTTTCGATACGAATCACGGGGCTGGTAAAAGGGACGCCCTGTAAATGAGCGATGCGGAGATCCGTAATTTTCAGTTCGGATGGTTTGGAAGCCCGACCTACCCGTTGCGTGACGTATTCGAGTTCCTGCTCGGTCTTTCCATCAAAACGCATTCCTAACGCAAGGCCGCCTAAAGCGGCTTTCCGCATAAAATTTCGGCGATCCGAGCCGGGCTGACTTTCGGGCGGAGGTACAGCCGCCTGGGTCGGCAGCTTGAAGCGGTCGATAAACTTTTTCATTGTATTATATAGAGTTTAGAGGTAATTTTTCGGCGAAAAGTTACGCACAATACGGAGTATCCAAGAATAAATTGTCTTTTTTTTGCACTACGACTTAATGAATGTCTGGCAAAAGCGTCATTAGGCGTAACTTTTCTACCTCTAAACATATCTATGAAAAAAGTTTTCACCTTCGCTCTGATCCTGAGCGGACTAAGCCTATTGCTTGCCTTAGGCTTATTTCTAACGGGGTCCGGCTCGCACACGGCTCTGCCCGTGATTGGGGGGCTGTTTCTATTAGCCATCGGCGTTCGACGCTCCCCAGCAACCACCAGTCTGACCTATACGGTACTGATTCTGACGGCCGTATCGGTGGCGATGTATCAACCGCAGTGGTTTATCCGCTGGGGAAACTTTGAACTCAAACGGCTCATCATCCCGCTCCTACAAATCATCATGTTCGGGATGGGTTCGCAGTCGAGTCTGGAAGATTTTGCCGGCATTGCCAAAAATCCGAAAGGAGTACTCGTAGGCATTACGAGCCATTACCTGATTATGCCCAGTATTGGATTTTTGCTGGCCGTGACCTTTCCCCTACCACCAGAAATTGCTACGGGTATTATTCTGGTAGGTTGCTCGCCGAGTGGGCTGGCTTCCAATGTGATGGCCTACATTGCCCGGGCTAACGTACCCTTGTCGGTAACCGTTACGGCTTTTTCTACGCTGCTATCTCCCTTGTTGACACCCGCGTTACTCCAGCTTCTGGCGGGTGCCTTTTTACCCGTTGATTTCTGGAAAATGGTCATGGAGATTTTTAACATCACGATTCTACCCATTGTGGCGGGTTTGCTCTTTAACGCCCTAGCCTATCCGGGTCAATCTCGCCGGAGTATCGCGATTCAGATTGCGGTGTATTTCGGCATCATTCTGCTTAAAAATGCCATTGCGTTCGTAGAAGGTTCGACGGATTTTGCGGAGACGGTCGGCTGGAATGCCTTCTGGTTTATTGGCATGCCCCTGCTCGGAGGCTGGCTCTTTCAACGCTGGGCCGGAGGTCGCCGGGAAATCATGGATTCGATTTTGTCCACACTTTCCATGGTGGGGATTACTACCATTATCGTCGTGATTACGGCGGCGGGTCAGCAAAGTCTATTACAGGTAGGATTGGTACTGGTACTGGCTTGCTTTCTGCACAATACGCTGGGTTATTTTCTGGGCTACTGGTGTTGCCGACTCGTAGGCTTAAGTGAACAGTCGAGCCGTTCCGTAGCCTTTGAAGTGGGCATGCAGAATGCGGGCATGGCTTCGGGTCTGGCTTTACAAATGGGGCAGCTGGCCACTACGGGGCTAGCTCCGGCCGTATTCGGCCCGCTGATGAACACAACGGGTTCCATGCTGGCGAACTGGTGGCGGAGTAAACCCCCGCAATCCGAAGAAGTACCCGCCGAGCCCTCGCCCGTCTCTTCTTAGTAGAAATGAATTTTTAGTTCTCTTTTATACCTCTAAACTCTATCCAAGTATGCGTTTTTCATTTGTAGTAGCGGCTTCTTTGTTGCTAGCGGCCCAGTTGCGTGCCTCGGCCCAGCACATCAATGCTCCCAAAGAGCTGATTCAAACCTATACCTCGCAGTATAAGGGTGAACGCTTCCCGGACGGGCGACCCAAGGTATCCGACGATCTGGTCAAGCGACTCAAGGATATTTCGCTGGAAGAAGCCTGGGGCGTACTTCGTAATGAAGGCTACACCAACCAGTTTGAGGCGGGTTGGATGCGGATTAGTCCCGGAAAAGTACTCGCCGGTCGGGTACTCACAGCTCAGTACATGCCCTCACGGCCCGACATGGAAAACCCGGTCAAGGAAAAAGGTAAGGCGGAAAACCGGAAAGGAGCCCCTAATTCCTGGCCCATTGATCAGCTTACCGAAAACGACGTATACGTAGCCGACGGCTTCGGTAAACTTGTGGACGGTACCCTGATTGGGGATAACCTCGGTAATTCGATCTACGCCAAATCCAAAACCGGTGTCGTCTTTGATGGCAGCGTTCGCGATCTGGAAGGTCTCGAAGAAATTGAAGGCTTTACGGGCTTCGTTCGGGGCTTTGATCCTTCCTTTATCAAAGACATGCTGATGACGGGTATCAACTATCCCATTCGTATTGGTCGGGCAACGGTATTACCGGGGGATCTGGTTCTGGGGAAAACGGAAGGGGTCATATTCATTCCCGCTCACCTGGCTGAAAAGGTGATTACCTCTTCAGAATGGATTGCTCTGACGGATGACTTTGGCCATCAGATGCTTCGCGAAAGCAAGTACACCCCCGGCGAAATCGATATGAAATGGTCGCCTGCCATTGTACAAACCTTCCGTGACTGGCTCAAGGCTCACCCCGAAAAAGTAAAGATGTCGGCAGCACAGCTGGAAGAACGGATTAAGAAGCTGTAGATAAATTGATTGATTGTAGTTAATCGTCAAAAGGACGTAGGCTCTTGTCAGGCAGGAGGCTACGTCCTTTTGACGTTTTAACGTTGCCCCGTATTGCATACGGGGCTATTTACGTTGAACCCCTCCAGAATTACCCATTATGAATGAGTAGGTATACTAGTGCAGGTTTCCAAACGTATATCCGTAGAAAACAAACCATCAACCCACCACTAATTCTTATCCAGAATCGCCATGGTAAGCCGACTTATACAAACCAGCTGTTGATTTTCGTTAGTAATACGAATCTCCCAGACATGGGTTGATTTACCCAGATGGATGGGCGTAGCCCGTCCGTATACGTATCCTTCCTTCACCCCTCTTACGTGATTGGCATTGATGTCCAGTCCGACCGCTATTTTTCCTTCACCGATACAGGCATAAGCCGCTACGCTCCCCAGCGTTTCGGCCAATAGTACGGATGCTCCGCCGTGCAACAGACCAAAGGGCTGTCGCGTGCGAGCATCCACGGGCATACGGGCTTCCAGGTAATCCTCACCGATCTGGGTGAATTCGATGCCCAGATAACCAGCCGCCGAACCCTGGTTAAGTTCATTTAAACGTTCAGGCGTAATATCCGTATGCATGATCATTTTCGTATATTTTAAAAATGCGTGTTTGAAGGTTCCCACTGATTTTGTCGGAGCCTTACCCGGTAAAATACGGGGTCTTTGGCAAAATAACTACCATTTTATTGATACAAGCGTGACAGACTCGCTCAGGAATCCGTACTTTTGCGGAAATTTTACGCGAGCCATGACTCTGATCTCAAGTGTATTAGCGAAAGTTTGATTTCCACATATTTAAACCAGTGGGCCAACGCCCACCCCCCAACACACTTTGAAAATCATTTATCTGGTTAGGCACGGTGAAACCGAATACAATCGATTAGGAATCGTACAGGGATCGGGCGTTGATTCGGACCTGAACGAAATGGGCCAAGCTCAGGCTCAGGCCTTTTATGAAGCGTATAAACAGATCCCCTTCGATCGGATTTATACCTCAGCTCTGAAACGTACCGTGCAATCGGTTCAGGGTTTTATTGATGCAGGCATTCCTTACGAACAACATGCGGGCCTGAATGAGTTTGGCTGGGGTGCCATGGAAGGCAAAACGCCGCACTATACCGAAGATGAGTATTATCGCAGTATGATTTATAACTGGCGAATCGGTAATGTAGATGTTCCGGCCATTGGTGGGGATAGCCCGCTGAGCGTACTCCAACGCCAGGTTCCCGTCATTGACCACGTGCTAAGTCGACCCGAGGAAGAAGTTGTACTGATTTGTATGCATGGTCGGGCGATTCGGATTCTGTTGACGTATCTGTTCAAGGAACCCCTTTCGGAAATGGATCATTGGGAACACTCGAATTTGTGTCTCTATAAAATCCGTTACGACTACGACACCAATCACTTCACGCTCGAAATCGGTAACGATACCCGCCACCTGGCCGGTCTGGCGAAAGAACCTGAGGTGAGTAATTCTTAATGCGTTTGGGGTTTAGCTTTTTGGGGTTAGCGTTCGAGCAGGTTTTTCTAGCGAACGCCAAACTCAAAATCTTAAACACCGGATGCTCTTCCCATGGTATACGATATTACTCTTATTGGCGGTGGCATTGTAGGGCTGGCTACGGCTTTGCAAATCAAACGGCAGCGTCCGCAACTGAAGGTGTTACTGCTGGAAAAAGAACGGCGGGTCGCCATGCACCAGACGGGTCATAATTCCGGCGTGATTCACTCCGGCCTGTACTATAAACCGGGCAGCTTAAAGGCGATCAATTGCATTCGGGGTTACGACATGTTACTCGATTTTGCCCGAAAAGAAGGAATTCCTTACGATTTGTGCGGCAAGATTGTAGTAGCCACCAGGAGCGAACAAATTCCCCTGCTTGAAAATCTGTACCAACGCGGCCAGCAAAACGGACTCACTCAAAACCGTCGGATTAGCCTCGGCGAAATGCGGGAAATTGAGCCGTACGTAGCGGGTGTTGATGCCCTGTTTGTACCCTATACGGGGATCATCGACTATACGGCCGTCGCTGAAAAATACGCTGAAAAGTTACAGGCTCTCGATGGCCTACTCCACCTGGGCGAACAGGTGATCGGCATTACCAAGGGCCAGTCGCTGAGCATCGTCAAAACGACGCGGGGGACGTACGAAACCAAGCTGGTTATCAATTGTGCGGGTTTGTATTCGGACAAAGTGGCTCAGCTTTCGCAGGATCAGCCCGTTAATGTCCGCATTACGCCTTTCCGCGGCGAGTACTACGAACTCCGGCCCGAACGCCAGCACCTGGTACGCAACCTGATTTATCCGGTACCCGACCCTAACTTTCCGTTCCTGGGCGTACACTTTACCCGCATGATTGGCGGAGGTGTGGAAGCAGGACCGAATGCCGTACTGGCTTTCCGTCGCGAAGGGTACAAGAAACTGGACATTCATTTTAAAGAACTCTGGGAAACCTTTGCCTGGCCGGGCTTTCAGAAAGTAGCCGCTAAATACTGGCAAACGGGTCTGGGCGAAATGTACCGGAGCTTTTCCAAAGCGGCCTTTACCAAAGCCCTGCAGGAATTGATCCCCGATATTGAGGAGCATGATCTGATTCCTGGCGGAGCGGGTGTACGGGCACAAGCCTGTGATCGAACCGGGGGTTTGCTGGATGATTTTGCCATTCTGGAGGATGAGAAAGTCATCAACGTACTTAATGCTCCTTCGCCAGCGGCTACTTCTTCCCTTTCCATTGGCCTGACGGTTTCGGAAATGGCTCTCAAACGTTTTTAAGTGATTGTTTTTTTATTGCCTGAAAAGCCGCTCCCCGTTGAGCGGCTTTTTCTATATAAAGCTTTTTTACTTTAAAATATAAAAACCTAATGATTTTATAATCAATACTTTATAAAGAATCAACTCATAAAAATTAAATTTTTTACACTTTTTTTCATACGAGGTGAGTTGAAATCACCCCTTGCTTCCTCTTGGTGTTAAATCAATTGAAGATGAACTACCAGGATTTCAAACGTGAGGATTTTGTAGCGGATTCCTACTTCCGAAAGTGGGTGCAAAATCCCGATGCGGTCACCCGGCAATTCTGGTACGAATTCCTGACTGATTACCCCGAACAAACCGAAACCATTCGCCAAGCCGCTGAGCTAGTACTGGATTTAGCCGAACTATCCAAGGAAAAAGCCCCAGACACAAATACCGCTGAACAAGAACAAGCTTGGTTAGAAATTACCCGACGCACGCATCCTTCGTATGTGCGAAAACTACCGCTGTACCGACAACGCTGGACCTGGGCCACGGCGGCCTGCTTAGCTTTTCTGCTCAGTTGGGGCTTTTGGTACAGCTACCGCAGCTCCAGTCAGCCCTACCAGAGCTTACGTTCAACCTCGGAAGTTCCCTTGAAGGAATGGGTAAATACGACCGATCATGCCCAGACGCTTACCCTACAGGATGGCAGTTCCATCATCCTCAACCCGGGCAGTCGGTTAAGTTATCCGGTCCAATTCGCAGCAGATAAGCGAGAGGTTTATCTTTCGGGAGAAGCCTTGTTTGAGGTAGCTAAAAACCCGAAACAACCCTTTTTTGTATACGCGAACGAATTGATTGCGAAAGTATTAGGCACCAGTTTTAAAGTACGGGCTTTTCCTAAAGATCAGCAGGTAATCGTGACCGTACGTACGGGACGGGTGTCGGTCTTTGCTCAGTCAGATGCTCACGTCAAAGAAAAAGCCAGCTCCCGCGAGCTCGAAGGGCTTGTACTGAGTCCCAATCAACAAATCACGTACTCCCGGCAGGAAGTCCGCATGACGAAATCGCTGGTAACCGAACCGGTCGTTCTATCCCACTCCAAGCCCAGTATTCCACCATTTACGTTTCGTAATACATCCGTAAAAACGGTGTTCGAAGCCGTAGAAAAAGCCTACGGGGTACAGGTAGTATTTGATGAAGAAACGCTCCGGAACTGCCAACTGACGGCGGATCTGACGGATGAACCCCTGTTTCGCAAGCTTGAAATTATCTGTAAAAGTATCGAGGCTCAGTACCAGGTGCTCGACGCCCAGATTGTTATAACGGGCCACGGCTGTCCAGCCAACCCTTAGCTCTGAAATTACTCTGATTTATAGTCCATTAGCTTAACCTCTAAATCGCTTACGCTAGGTAAGCACCCTGAACAAGTACCGGTCTACTCCCCTTCCCTTGTACGGGGAAGGGGATTGGGCCACTCTTCTCATCAGCTCTGAACTACTTCCCTGAAAGCCAGCCTTTTAATTTATAGTACGAACAAAACCTAAAGTACGCGTGAGTACCTTTTTTCGATGGCCCATCCCCGGCAAAGCGGATGCCGGGAAAGGATTGCCTTCCTTTTACTTCTAACTTCTATCATTTATGAACAAACCATTATTTTTTCGCGGCGTAGGCTGGTCTTTGATGAGCTTGCTTATCATGCCTCTACTGCTGAGCTGGGTTTCACCGGGTCGAGCCTTGGCGTACCCCAGACAGGAAGTACTCGATCGACGCGTTACCTTACGAGTCGAACACGATGATTTCAGTACCGTATTGAACCAATTAGAAAAAACAGCGGACATCAAGTTTTCGTATAGCCCGCAGCTCGTTGGAACGAAACGAAAAGTCAGCCTTTCCGTGGTCGATGAAAAACTTACCGTTGTTCTGGACCGCCTACTCCAACCCTTGCGATTGAGCTACGAGGTGGTTGGAAATCAAATTATTCTCAAACGAAGAACCATCAGCGAAACCTCCCTTCCCGAAGCCAGTCTGGTACCCGTACCGCAGGTAACGGTTACGGGTAAAGTGAGTGATGAAAATGGTCAACCCATTCCGGGGGCCAACGTTCGGCTGAAGGATAATCCTTCCATTGGTACGACTACCAATGCGGAAGGTCAGTATTCACTCAATATTCCCGATAATACGACGGGTGTTCTGGTCTTTAGCTCCGTAGGCTATATGGGCAGCGAGGTACCGCTGGCCAATCAGAGCGTCATTAACATCACGCTCAAAGCCGGTACAACCGCCCTCTCGGAAGTAGTCGTAACGGCCCTTGGGATTAAGCGGGAAGCAAAGAAACTGGGCTATTCCACCTCAACCGTAAATACCGAACAGATCACGACCAACCGTACGGTTAACCTCGGTAATAGTTTACAGGGAAAAGTAGCGGGCGTGAACGTTACGGCTCCAGCGGGCGGACCGGGCGGTACTTCGAAAATCCGGATTCGGGGCCAGTCTTCATTTAAAGGCGACAACTCTCCCCTGATCATCGTCAACGGTGTACCCATCAACAATACCAACTTTTCCAGTCGTCAGGGCGATGGGGACGGTACGACCAACCGAAGCGGCTCGGCTTCCGACGGTGGTGACGGTTTACAGAGTATTAATCAGGACGATATTCAGAGCATTACGGTACTGAAAGGCTCAACGGCGGCGGCTTTGTACGGGTTTCGGGCAAAGGATGGAGCGATTGTCATTACAACCAAAACCGGGCAAGTGGGACAGGGAATTGGCGTAGAAGTGAACTCGAATTTCATTGCCGATCAGGCTTTGGATTATACCGATTTCCAGTACGACTACGGTCAGGGTGAATACGGCAAACGGCCGCAAAGCGTGGGCGATGCCCAGAGCTCAGGCGTATTTAGTTTCGGGGAACGTTTTGATGGCAAGCCTACCTACCAGTTTGACGGGGTACAGCGGCCCTACCTGCCTCAACGCCACCGCATCCGGGATTTTTACCGCACGGGTACGAGCTGGAATAATTCCGTAGCTCTTTCGGGTGGCAATGAGAAAGGGGGCTTCCGCCTGTCATTTTCCAATATGGACGCTACGTCGATCATGCCCAATTCGGACTTCCACAAACAGATTTTAAACCTGGGTCTGAATTACAATTTCACGCCGAAACTGTCGGTACAGTTAAACGCTAACTATTCGAACGAGTACAACCACAATCCCCCTCAGATTGGCTTACAGGACCTTAACGCCAATACGACCGTCTACACCACGGCTACTTCCGTAGCGATGAAGACGCTCGAAGACAACCGCTACGACGAAAATGGGTACGAACGGGCTACCTCACGTTTCACCAATCGGAACAACCCGTATTGGGTAGCGTATGACCGCTTCGAACACGTCCGGCGGGACCGTATCTTCGGTAACGCTTCGGTGCGGTACCAGCTGACCGACTGGCTCTACGTACAGGGCCGGATTGGACAGGATTATTTCACGCGTCCGTACGATTTTAACCGTCCTACGGGTACCCGTTCAGTAGCTGCAGCGGCGACTGGATTCAATGGCTATTACTACCAGGAAGTGAATACCTTCCGCGAGCGAAACCTGGATTTCCTGATCGGCGGCAGTCACAAGATGGGTAATTTCGGCCTTGACGTGACCTTGGGTGGTAATTCACTCCAGCAAATTTTCACCAGTAACAATGCTTCGGCTACGAACTTCTACATCCGGGATCTGTACACCATCATGAACGGACAGAATAAGGAACCGCAGTACGGTTATACCAAAAAACGGGTGAATTCGCTGTATGGCGTAGCGGAGCTTTCCTACAAGAACTTTTTATTCCTGAACGTAACCGCCCGGAATGACTGGTTCTCGACACTGAATCCGAAATCCAACAGTTATCTGTATCCTTCCGTTAGCGGTAGTTTTGTTCTGAGCGATGCCATCAAGGAACGGCCGACCTGGATGAATTTTGCGAAAATTCGGGCGGCGTACGCGGAAGTCGGCGGCGATACCGATCCTTACCAGAATGCCTTGTTCTATAACCTCAACGCGAACCCCTTACAGGGCCAAGCCTTGGGTTATATCACCAGCGATGTCAGCCCGAATCCGGACCTGAAGCCTTTAAAGGTGAAAGAAGCTGAATTAGGGCTG
>JAAIGE0100118042.1_pt1 | contig 14781 bp, 10 predicted proteins | sample 6487951 | NCBI WGS metagenome assembly JAAIGE01 (sample SAMN13974128, study PRJNA590717) | phyllosphere metagenome | biome: tomato field; feature: multiple bacterial spot infested tomato fields; material: tomato leaves; isolation source: leaves from tomato fields | host: Solanum lycopersicum ... | reverse complement strand
CTGCAGATCGGCCTCGATGCGCCTGGCGATCCACTGCGAGCCTTCATTATGAGCCGCCAGGGCCAGTTGCCCCTGTAGCAGGCCGATGCCGGGCACCGGCCACGGCTGCGGCAGGTTGCCGTGCACATCGAACTGGCCGGTCGCGGCCAGCAGGTTGTTCATATCCGGCTGGCGGCGTGGAAGGTCGAGTTGCCAGGTGCCGGCGAGGCTTGCCTCGCCCGGTGCCGCCGGCCACTGCTTGCCGGCGGGCAGTGCCCAGGCGCTCAGCAGGTTCTGCAGGGTGACGGCCTGGGTAAGCTCGGTGGCGTCGAGCCGGCCGGTCCAGATCAGGCCGTCGCCGCGCTCCTGCAGGTGGCTGGTCAGGGTCGCCTGGGGCTGTCGATCCACCGCCAGGGTTACCTGCAGGTCGAGGGCGTCAATGCCGGGTTCGAGGTCGAGCGCGACGCTCACCACCTGCTCCTGCTGAGCGAGGTTCACGCTCAGGGCGATACGTTCATCGTCACCGCGCTGCAGGTCCAGGCTGCCACTGGCGCTGCATTGCCCACGAGCGCAGGGCAGGGCGGCCTCGAGGTGAGCGATCGACAGACTGCGTGGCAGCAGGGCCAGCGGTGCGGCCAGGCGCTGCAGGTCGAGGTCGGGCGGCGGCGCGGCGTCCGGGGCATCTTCTTCGACCGGTCGCCAATCCAGCGACAGGCGGTCAATCGTGACGTGCCGCCACACCGGCAGGCTGAAGCCGAAGTCACGCCAGGCCAGGTGCAGATCATTGCCGTGCAGTTCGAGCGTGCCGGCGCTGCTGCGCTGGCGCAGCGCCAGGCTGTCGATGCGCAGGCCCCCGTCCGAAAGTGAGGTGCCGTGCCAGTCGAGGATTTCGATGCCACCGCGTTGCAGCAGGTAGCGACCGCCCAGATAAGCGGCGGCCACCAGCACCAGCACCAGCAGCAGCAGCAGGGCGAGTGTGACGGACAGTCGCAGCCAGATGCGGCGGCTGAGCATGGGCGTGGATCCAAGAACGGAGGAATCGGCGACGGTAACCCGAACCGGTACGGCCTGCCAAACCGGACGCGCCTGATTGGTGCTGCATACTTTTATGGCGTGCGCGTGACAGGAGCATCATTGGTGCATGGGCTGCATGCCCCGCCCGTCGTGGCGTGCCGAGATGTCAAGGCTGATTTCGCCCTGCAAAAGGGCATTTCAGAGGCCTCGCCGGCGGACTTGTGCACAATCGCGAGGCAGCTTGTCAAGCCGCATATTGCCACTTGTCAAAAACCGAGCGATAGCGTAGGCATAAATATAAGTTTATGAAAAATATAGGCTTTTTTGAGGTGGTGAAAAAATGAACAGTTTGAGCGGGAGGCCCATTCCATCAGTGTTAGGGGATATTTCGCCCACCATACCCACAAAGTTATCCACAGCTTCTGTGGATTGTCATCTGCAGCCGCTCTGGGGCGGGCCGGGGCTTTACCTGTGAATAAAAAAGAGTAGAGTGGCGCGCCTGTTCCAGAGCCCCGCTTTAGCCTTATGCCCCGCGTTTTACCCCGCAGTGAACTCCATACGCTTCCCGTCCATACCCAGGTTCCCGTCCGCGTCGCCGCCTGGCTGCTGGACAGCCCGCGCCTTGGCCATGCACCCAGCGTGAAACGCATCGCCGGCCGTCTGCTCAAGCAGCCCGCGCGCCGCGGTGTGGTGCAGGCGCAAAGTCGGCTGGGCCAGATGCTCTGCCGCGAGTGCGGCAATACCCGTGACCGGCGCATCGGCCTGGAGCTGCTACGCCAGGCCGCGCGAGCCGGCGATAGCCATGCGCAGCTGGAGCTGGGGCGCCTGTATTGCCAGCCGCGCACCCTCGAGCCGGAGCAGGCCCGGCATTGGCTGGAGATGGCGGCGCTGCAGGGGCACGACGAGGCCCGGGATCTGTTGCGGCTTCTCTAGAGGTGCCCTGTTGTAGCCGCTGCCGCGCGGCCCGCGCGGTTATACTGCCCGGCAGTCTTGCCTGGATGCCTTTATGCCTTTTGATCTTCTGACCCTGTTGCCGGCCTTTCTGGTCGGCGCGCTGCTGGCCGCCGTTCCCTTATGGCTGCGCATGGCTGCAGCCGTCCGTCAGGCCGAAGAGATGCGCCTGCAATCGGGGCTGGCCCAGGAGCGCATGAATGCGGCGCAGCTCGCCCAGGCCGGCCTCAGCGCGCAGCTGGACAACTGCCGCGACGAGCTTGCCGATATCCTCGAAATCAAGGCTGATCAGCAGGCCGAACTGGCCGCCCTGCGCCGCGAAACCCACTTGCTGCAGAATGACCTGCAGCTGGCCCGCGAGCAGCTCGAGGGCGCGCAGGCCCTGCGCGAGCGCCAGGAAGCCGAGCTGCGTCGCCTGGATAGTGAGCGGGCCGGGCTGGCCGCCGAACTGCACGAACAGCAGGAGAACCACCAGCAGCGCCTGGAGGATCTGCAAGGCGCCCGTGATGCCTTGCGTGCGCAGTTCGCCGAGCTGGCCGGCAAGATCTTCGATGAGCGCGAGCAGCGTTTCTCGGAAACCAGCCAGCAGCGCCTGGGACAATTGCTCGACCCGCTCAAGGAGCGCATCCAGGCCTTCGAGAAGCGCGTCGAGGAAAGCTACCAGCAGGAGGCGCGCGAGCGCTTTTCTCTGGGCAAGGAGCTGGAGCGTCTGCAGGGGCTCAATCAGCGCCTGAGCGAGGAGGCGATGAACCTCACCCAGGCGCTCAAGGGCCAGAAGACCCAGGGCAACTGGGGTGAGCTGGTGCTCGAACGCGTGCTCGAACATGCCGGCCTGCAGAAGGGCCGCGAGTACCACACCCAGGTCAGCCTGAAGAGTGCCGAGGGCGAGCGTTTCCAGCCGGACGTGCTGATCCAGCTGCCGGGCGACAAGCAGGTGGTGGTCGATGCCAAGGTCAGCCTCACCGCCTACCAGCAGTACGTGTCGGCCAGCGAGGAAACGGTGCGGCAGGTGGCGTTGAAACAGCACGTGCTATCGCTGCGCAGCCATCTCAAGGGCCTGTCGTTCAAGGATTACCAGCACCTCGACGGGCTGCACAGCCTGGATTTCGTGTTGCTTTTCGTGCCGATCGAGGCCGCATTCGCAGCGGCCTTGCAGGCTGATCCGGGGCTGTTCCAGGAAGCCTTCGACCAGCACATCGTGATCGTCAGCCCGACCACGCTGCTGGCGACCCTGCGGGTGATCGACAGCCTGTGGCGCCAGGAACGGCAGAGCCAGAACGCTCGGGAAATCGCCGAGCGGGCAGGGGCGCTGTACGACAAGTTCGTGGCCTTCATTCAGGATCTGGACGAAGTCGGCATGCGCCTGCAGCAGCTCGACAAGGCCTATTCCGGCGCGCGCAACAAGCTGGTCGACGGCCGCGGCAACCTCATCAGCCGCGCTGAAAACCTCAAGCTGCTCGGCGCTCGGGCCAGCAAGAGCCTGCCCCCCGAGCTGCTCGAACGTGCGGCCGGGCTGCCGCTGGATGAGCCGCTGGACGACTGATCCCTCCCTTCCGCATTCGAGTGGTGTCGTGACGCCAGGGCTGGACGCAGCCCAAATCTCGTCTATCTTGTCGGTTGTCATACTTCTTGTGGGTATGCTGATTGCGCTGTTCACCGTATGGCGTATTGCCTCGGTATCTTCAGCTTATTCAATGGATTGGCCATAACAAGGATAACAATCATGCCGCTCATCAAGCGCCTTTTTACGCCTGTTTCTCTCATTAAATCCCATCGACCAAAGTGCGTTGTCATACCGCTGGTTTTGCTGGCCAGCGGTGCCGCCCTGGCGCTGGAGGCGCCGCCGAACATCCAGGTGCCGACCCTGGCCTACGACGACCGCCAGATCATTCTGGTCTGGGAGAAACCGCAAGATGCCGCTGGCATCGTCGACTATCACGTGTACATGGATGGTAAAAAGCTGGGCAGCGCCAACGCCAACAACGACCAGCATTCACCTGCCAAGCCGTATATCGACCAGTTCTACGCGGCTGACGAGGCGAATTTCCATCACCGCATCGCCATCCACAATTTCACCGTCGATGGCCTCAAACCGGAGACGGAATACCGCTTCACCGTGCGCTCGGTGGATGCCGAGGGGCGCGAGTCGGCCGACAGCCCGGTGCTGGTGCAGCGCACCACGGCGGTCCCCGAGGTATTCAACGTCGAGGCTCAGGGCGCCAAGGGCGACGGCAAGACGCTCAATACCGTGGCCATCCAGAAGACCATCGATGCCTGCTCGCTGAACTGCAAGGTGCTGATTCCGGCCGGGGTGTTCAAGACCGGTGCGCTGTACCTGAAAAGCAACATGACCCTGGAGATCGCCGAGGGCGCCACGCTGCTGGGCTCCGAGCGCAGCGAGGATTACCCGCTGCAGGGCTACATCCAGTACCCGTATTCGACCATGGTGCGTCCGGCCTCGCTGATCAACGCGCTGCCGCGCGATCCGCGCCAGCACCAGTCGTTCGAGAACATCCGCATCGTCGGCAAGGGCACCATCGACGGCAACGGCTGGAAGCGCAACGACGACAGCCAGGACGAGCTCGGCAAGCCGCTGCCGTTCTACCGGGCCAGTGACAATACCCGCTACAGGGAGGACGGCATCCTGGCCAGAGATCAGGTCGAGAAGGCCGTGGCGCGTGGCATCATCGTCAAGGACGCCTACGGGCAGATGCGCTCTTCACTGATGACCCTGCGCAACGTCAGGAACGTGTTCTACGGCGGCTTTACCGTGCTCAACCCGGCCTACCACGGGATCATGAACCTGGAAACCGAGAACGTGGTGATGGCCGGTACCGTGCACAAGACCTACGACGCCAACAACGGCGACGGCATCGAGTTCGCCAACAGCAAGGGCGCGATGGTCTTCAACAACTTCTTCGACACGGGCGACGATTGCGTCAACTTCGCGTCTGGCACCGGCGCTGGTGCCACCAAGCAGCCGCCCCAGGAGGATGCCTGGATCTTCAACAACTTCTTCCGCCGCGGCCACGGCATGGTGGTCGCCGGCAGCCATACCGGTGGCTGGATCCAGAACATCCTCGCCGAAGACAACGTGTCCGATGGCACCGACACCGGCCTGCGCATGAAGAGCACCAATTTCATGGGCGGCGGCGCGCGCAACGTCACCTTCCGCGACTCGGCGATCCGCAACCCGGTCAAGCAGGGGGTGATCATGACCCTGGATTACCACGACCCCAACGCCATCCTCGACTACGAGCGCTCGACCGTGCCGGGGCAGTTTCGCGATATCCGCGTGAGCAACGTGACGGTGGAGGGTGCCGCCGGCGCGGCGATCCAGGTCAAGGGCGACAGCGCCCACGACGCCTTCCACGAGAACGTCGCCTTCGAGCAGGTGCGCTTCAAGGACGGGGCGGGCGCGCAGATCGACGGCCTTCGCGACTCGAGTTTCACCGACGTCAGCTTCGTCGACACCCAGGGCGAAGCCTGGAACATCAAGGGCAGCGAGGGCCTGCGCTTCGACCGGGTCGAGCCGCAACCCAAGCAATAGAACGCAAGGCGCGGGGCGCTTCAGTCGTCCCGCGTCAGCACTTCCAGCAGCTCGATTTCGAAACTCAGGTTGGAATTCGGCGTGATCGCGCCCATCGAGCGTTCGCCATAGGCCAGGTGCGCTGGCACGAGCAGCCGACGCTTGCCGCCGACCTGCATGCCGATAAGGCCTTGATCCCAGCCCTTGATCACGCGCCCGGTGCCGATCACGCACTGGAACGGCTTGCCGCGCGAGTAGGACGAGTCGAACTCGGTGCCGTCCTCCAACCAGCCGCGGTACTCGGTGGTGATCAGCGCGCCCTTGACCACCGCCTTGCCATCGCCCGGGTGGATATCTTCGATACGTAGTTCGTCGCTCATTGCTGGGGTTCCGAGAGTGCAGAGGGGCGCGTTTTTCGCAGGAAATGTGGGGTTTTGCAAGAACCGGCTACGACCTCGGTGGACGTGGGCGCCCCATCTGTTTCCACAGGTAGTGCATCGCTGTCCTGCCGCTCTACTGCAACGGCAAATGCCGGCTGATCAACGCCCGCAGCGCCGCTGGCTTCACCGGCTTGGGCAGAAAATCCAGGCCGGCGGCGTGCACCTGGGCGATCAGTTCGGGGCGGCCGTCGGCGCTGATCACCACGCCGGGCACCGGTTCGCCCAGGCGGGTGCGCAGCCAGGCCATCAGCTCGGTGCCGGTGTCGCCTTCGTCCAGGTGATAGTCGACCAGGGCCAGGTGCGGGCGTACGTCCTCGTCGAGCAGCTGCTCGCATTCGGCGCGGGTGCGCGCCGACCAGACCTGGCAGCCCCAGCGCGAGAGCAGGCTGTGCATACCGGTAAGAATGCTTTCCTCGTTGTCGATGCACAGTACCTGGGTGCCGGTGAGCAGTTGGCCGCTGCTTTCCGGTCGCGCCCGCTGGGCCGCTGGCGCCTGGTGGCGAGCGATCGGCACGGTGACGCTGAACACGCTGCCCTTGCCGGGCCAGGAACGCACTTCCAGGCTGTGGCCGAGCACGCGGCACAGCCCGTCGGCGATCGCCAGGCCCAGGCCCAGGCCTTTTTCGGCGCGGGTCTGGTGGCTGTCCAGGCGTTTGAATTCCTCGAAGATGGTCTGCCGTTTGTCTTCGGGAATGCCCGGGCCGCGATCCCAGACCTCCAGGCGCAGATTCGCGCCCTGGCGGCGCACGCCGAGCAGCACACGGCCCTTGGCGTAGCGGAAGGCGTTGGTGAGGAAGTTCTGCAGCACGCGGCGCAGCAGCTTGCTGTCGCTGTCCACCCGCAGTTTGCTGCCCCGCATGTGGAAATCCACGCCATGCTCGGCGGCCAGCACGCGGAATTCGGCGCCCAGGGTGTCGAACAGGCTGTTGAGGGCGAAAGCATTGCGGTCCGGGGTGATGCGGCCGTTCTCCAGGCGTGAGATGTCCAGCAGATCGCTGATCAGGTCCTCGGCCGAGCGCAGCGAGCTGTCCAGGTGGCGCACCAGCTCCTGGGCCTCGTGGGGCAGCGCTTCTTCCTGGTGGGAGAGGGCGGCGGAGAACAGCCGGGCGGCGTTCAGCGGTTGCATCAGGTCATGGCTGACCGCGGCGAGAAAGCGGGTCTTCGAGGCATTGGCCGCTTCGGCCACGCCGGTGGCGGCGGTCAGCGCCTTGTTCAGTTGCGACAGTTCATGGGTGCGCTCGGCGACGCGCTGTTCGAGGCCTTCGTTGGCGGCCTTGAGGGCGCGCTCGGCTTCGCGGAATTCGGTGATGTCGGTGAAGCTCATGACGAAGCCGCCGCCGGGCATTGGGTTGCCGATCAGCTCGATGACGCGCCCATTGGGAAACACCCGCTCGTAGCTGTGGGCGGTGCCCTGGCGCATCCAGTACAGGCGCTTGGCGACGCTCTCCTCGACGTCGGCGCTGCCGAGCATGCCGCGCTCGGCGTTGAAGCGGATGATCTCGGCGATCGGCCGGCCCACGCAGATCAGCCCGTCCGGGTACTCGAAGATTTCCAGGTAGCGCTGGTTCCAGGCCACCAGGCGCAGGGACTGATCGACCACGCTGATGCCCTGGCTGATGTTCTCGATGGCGCCCTGCAGCAGGGCGCGGTTGAACTGCAGCACCTCGCTGGCTTCGTCGACGATGCGCACCACATCCTCGACCTGCATGTCGCGGCCTTCGATGGCCGCCTTGACCACCGCGCGGGTCGAGGAGGCGCCGAGCACGCCGGCGAGCAGGCGCTCGGTGTGGGCGATCCATTCGCTGTTGGCCGGCTGCGCCGAGTTGAAGGCCTTGCCCTGGCGACGGGCGAAGTGGCTGAAGCTTTCCTGGGCGCGTTCTTCGCCGACGAAACGGCCGGCGAGCAGCAGCAGGTCGTTGACCTGCACCGCCAGGGCGCCGCGGCCGCCCTGTTTGTTGCCGAAGTCGTGGTTGACGAAGCGCCCGGCCTGCCAGTGCTCGGACACCCGGGTGCGCGAAAAGAACGATACCCAGGCGAACAGCGTCAGGTTGCCGGCCAGCGACAGCACCACGCCGCGGGTCAGGGCGTCGACCTCGAAACCGATCGGCGCGTAGAGCAAGGTGCGCAGGCCGGGGAAGATGTCCAGCGGCCAGCCCAGGCCGCGGGCCAGCACCGGCAGCACCAGGGTGTAGATCCACAGCGCCGCGCCGGTGATCAGCCCGGCGAACACGCCGCGACGGTTGGCCTGCTTCCACACCAGGGCGCCGAACATCGCCGGCGCCAGTTGGCCGATGGCGGCGAAGGAGATCTGCCCGATGGTCGCCAGGCTGGCGTTGGTGCCGAGCAGGCGATAGCACACGTAGGCCAGCAGCAGGATCAGCACGATGCTGACCCTTCGTGCCGTGAGCATCCAGTGGCGGAAGGCCTCGAACGGCCGCTCGGTGCTTTTGCGGTGCAGCAGCCAGGGCAGCAGCATGTCGTTGGAGATCATCGTCGACAGTGCCACCGACGCAACGATCACCATGCCGGTGGCCGCCGACGCGCCACCGATGAAGGCCAGCAGCGCCAGCGCCGGGTGGGCTTCGGCGAGCGGCAGGCTGATCACGAAGGAGTCCGGGCTCACTCCGCCGGGCAGCAGCATCTGCCCGGCCAGGGCGATGGGAATCACGAACAGCGCGGCCAGCAGCAGGTACAGCGGGAACACCCAGCGCGCCAGGCGCAGGTCACGGGGGTCGGTGTTTTCCACCACGGTGACGTGGAACTGCCGCGGCAGGCAGACGATGGCGATCATCGCCATGCCGGTCTGCACCAGCATCGCCGGCCAGTTCACCGCCTCGGCCCAGTACGCCTCCAGCTCGCGGCTGCGCTGCGCCTGGCTGAACAGGTCGCCGAAACCATTGAACAGCCCGTAGGTGACGAAGGCGCCGACGGCGATGAAGGCCAGCAGCTTGACCAGCGACTCGAAGGCGATGGCCAGCACCATGCCGCGGTGGTGCTCGGTAACGTCCAGGTTGCGAGTGCCGAACAGGATGGTGAACAGCGCCAGGATCACCGAGACGATCAGCGCGGTGTCCTGGGCGCGGGTGCCGTCGGCGTCGGTTTCCGAGCCGATCAGCAGGTTCACGCCGAGCACGATGCCCTTGAGCTGCAGGGCGATGTAGGGCAGCACGCCGACCAGGCAGATCAGCGCGACGACGATGGCCAGGGACTGCGACTTGCCGTAGCGCGCGGCGATGAAGTCGGCGATCGAGGTGATGTTTTCCTGCTTGCTGATCAGCACCATCTTCTCGATCACCCAGGGGGCGAACAGCAGAAGCAGCATCGGCCCCAGGTAGATGGGCAGGAACGACCACAGTTGCTCGGCCGCCTGGCCGACGGCGCCGAAGAACGTCCAGCTGGTGCAGTACACCGCCAGCGACAGCGAGTAGACCCAGGCGCGGACTTTCGGCGGCAGTGGCTTGCGGCGGCGGTCACCGTAGAAGGCGATGGCGAACAGCACGGCCATGTAGAGCAGGGCGACTGCAGCGATAAGCCAACTGGACAGCGACATGCAGACTCCACGAAACAGAAGGGCAATGGTGCGAGCGTACCCTGGCACGCCTGCGTAGTGTCGCAGCAAAGCGGCGCAGCGTCAGGCGCGACCAAGGTCGCAGGGGCACCGCCGTGCACTTGAGGCACGCTGGGCGCTGCCGTTTTTTGGCAGACAGGCCGTTTATTCGGTGAGAAACTGACACGCCTGGCAAGCGTTGTACCTGGAGAAAACCGATGTTCAAGCCGCAATTGATCACCCTGCAGCGCGGTGCCCTGCGCATCGAACCGTTGCTCGATGGCGATATTCCGGCGCTGGTCAGCCTGGCCGAAGCCAATCGCGATGAGCTGCTCTACATGAGCGGCACCCAGCGCCTGGACTGGTACCGCCAGGCCCTGCACGATCAGCGCGAGGAGCGCGCCTTGCCCTTCGTGATCCGCCTGGGTGATCAGGTGGTCGGCACCACCCGTTTCGCCGACTTCATGCCGACCCTGCCTGCCGTGGAAATCGGCTGGACCTGGCTGGACGCCGCCCAGCACGGCACGGGCCTGAACAGCATGATCAAGTACCTGATGCTGCGCCACGCCTTCGAGAGCTGGCAGATGGTTCGCGTGCAACTGAAAACCGCCGCCAGCAACCAGCGCTCCCAGCGCGCCATCGAAAAGCTCGGCGCGGTTCGCGAGGGCCTGCTGCGCAATCATCGCCGCCTGGCCGACGGGCGCCTCGATGACACCGTGCTGTACAGCATCACCGACCAGGAATGGCCGGTGGTCAAGGCCGGGCTGGAGGCACGCTTCGGCGTGTGAGCCATGCCCACCGGCGAGCGCATCCGCTTCTGGGAAAGCCCCGCGCTGGCCGGCGTGGAGCTGCTGCAGGCGCGCTACATCAAGCAGCGCTTCACCCCGCACGTACACGAAGGTTTCGTGTTCACCGTGATCGAGCACGGCGCCCAGCGCTTTCGTCATCGCGGTGCCGATCACCTGGCGCCGGTCGGCAGCATGGTGCTGATCAACCCGGATGAAGTGCACACCGGCTCGTCGGCCCATGAGCAGGGTTGGTTGTACCGCGCCTTCTACCCGGCGCCGGCCCAGGTCAATGGCGTGCTCGACGAACTGGGCCTGGCGCACCGCGGCCTGCCGTCGTTCGCCGCCAGCGTGCTGCAGGACGTCGAACTGCATCGGGCCTTCGGCCAGTTGCACCGCCTGCTCGACAGCGACGCCAGCGTGCTGCAGCAGCAGACGGCATGGCGCGAGACGCTGCTGATGCTGTTCCAGCGTCATGCCGGGGTCAGGCAGGCGGCCGTCGCCGGTCTGGAACCGCGGGCGGTGAGCCTGGCCAAGGAGCTGCTGGCCGCGCGCCTGGGCGAGCCGCCATCGCTGGAAGAGCTGGCCGCCGCGGTGAATCTCTCGCCGTTTCATTTCGCCCGGGTGTTTCGCCGCGCCACCGGCCTGCCGCCCCATGCCTGGCTGCAGCAACGACGGTTGGAGCAGGCGCGGGCGCTGCTGCGTGATGGCTGTGCGCCGCTGAGCGTGGCGCTGCAACTGGGCTTCGCCGACCAAAGCCACCTGACGCGACAGTTCAAGCAGGTGTATGGCGTGGGGCCCGGTGAATACCGCAAGGCCTGCCATCGCAGCCCCGTAGCCTGTGGCTGAGCGATACCGCAGCTTTTCCTGCGAATTACACCTGTGGGAGCGGGCCGTGCCCGCGATTTTTCGCGCGCATGGACTAGGTGTCCCCGCCCGCTCCACAGATACTACGCTGAAGCTGTTTTTGCCTATCGACACTGATTGGGAGAGAGCGAGTTGCTGGTTGCCACATCCTGGGTATCGCTGCGTTCAACCCAGGCTACCTAGTGTGCGAACTGCGCAAGATCGTTCAAGACAGCAGAAACCGGCTGGGCTAGCCTGATGCGCTCCTGATCGCCTGCAGGCGATCCTTTCAGTCAAGCGACGAGCCGATGTCCCGATACCAAGAATTCTTCCAGGGCCTGCGCGACATGCTGCCGATGCTGCTCGGCGCCATGCCGTTCGGCATCATCTACGGCAGCCTGGCCGGTGCCGCCGGGCTCGACGCCTGGCAGACCATCGGCATGTCGGTGCTGGTGTTCGCTGGCTCGGCGCAGTTCATCGCCGTGAGCCTGCTCACCGGCGGCGCCACCCTGGCGGTACTGTGGCTGACCACCCTGGTGGTCAATCTGCGCCATGCGCTGTACAGCGCCACCCTGCAGCCGTTCGTGCGCCACCTGCCCAAGCGCTGGCGCATCCCGCTGGCGTTCTGGCTGACCGACGAGGCCTTTGCCGTGGTGCAGCAGCGCTACGCGCGAAACGACGACTCGCCAGACAAGCACTGGTACTTTCTTGGCGCGGGCCTGGCCATGTATGGCAACTGGATCGGCTGCACGCTGATCGGCCTGCTGTTCGGCCAGGCGGTGCCGAACCTCGCCGCGTGGGGGCTGGACTTCGCGATGATCGCCACCTTCGTCGGCATCGTGGTGCCGATGCTGCGCAACCGCCCGCAAATTGCCGCGGCGCTGGTGGCGGCCGTCACTGCGCTGGTCTTTCATGACCTGCCGTACAAGCTCGGGCTGATGGCCGCCGCCTTTGCCGGCATCGTCGTCGGCGTGGCGCTGGAGCGTCATCAACGGCCGCTGCAGGAGGAGCTCTGCTGATGGAAAACTGGATCCTGATCTTCGGCATGCTGGCGATCACCTTCGTCACCCGCTACAGCCTGTTCGCCTTTCCCGACCTGCGCTTTCCCGTGGCGGTGCGCCAGGCCCTGCACTACGTGCCGACCGCGGTGCTGACCGCCATCGTGGTGCCGGCCATGCTGCTGCCGGACGGTCGCCACTGGGCGCTGAGCTGGGACAACGCCTACCTGCTGGCGGGCCTGGCGACCATCGTGATTGCCGTGGTGACGCGCCATCTGCTGGCGACCATCGGCGGCGGATTGGTAATCTTCTTCGGGTTGCGCTGGGCGCTGGGGCAGTTACCGATCTGACCAGGCGATTGTTCCGCTTGTCGCAATAAAGTAGTGCCAACAACGGGTATTCCTCAAAACGCCCCTGGGTCGCAAGCTGGTTGCACGGATCGGGACTTCTCCCGGCCCACCTTCAGCCAGGAGCCGACCCATGAAAATCCATCACGTCACGCTGTCCGGCCACGCCCATCGCGCCGTTCTGTTCGCCTCACTGCTGGGCCTCGAGCCCGAGCTGGTCGAGGTCGACCTGGCCGGCGGTGCCAACAAACAACCCGAGTTCCTTGCGCTCAACCCCTTCGGCCAGGTGCCGGTGCTGGAAGACGACGGCGTGGTGGTCGCCGATTCCAACGCCATTCTCGTTTATCTGGCCAAGAAGACCGGGCGTACCGACTGGCTGCCGGAAGACCCGGCCGGTGCCGCCGCGGTGCAGCGCTGGCTGTCCGTGGCCGCTGGCGAGCTGGCTTACGGGCCGTGCGCAGCGCGCCTGATCACGGTGTTCGGTGCCGATTTCAACGCCGAGGAAGTGATCGCCCGCGCCCATGTGCTGCTCGCCCGCCTGGAGCGTCACCTGAGCGGTCGCCAGTGGCTGGCCGCCGATCATCCGACCATCGCCGACGTGGCGTTGTACAGCTACCTGGCCCGGGCGCCGGAAGGCAACGTCGATCTGTCGGCCTACGGGCAGGTCCGCGCCTTTCTGGCGCGCATCGAAGGGCTGCCGGGCTTCGTCGCGATTCCCGAGACCGCTGCCGGGCTGACTGCCAACGCCTAAGAACCTGTTCACGATCTGCTGCGCGTCGGCCCTACGGCGTTAAAAACAGGCTCAGAATGCTCATTTACAGCACGTAAACTCCGCTTCCTCGCCTGTTTTTGCCTTGTATGGCTCTAGCTCGCTAGCTCGTGAACAGGTTCTAAGCATCCCCGCCGCTGCCGCTACCGGGAGAACAGCCATGAGCGATCTGACGAGCACGCCCGCCACCTGGCACCAGGGCGAAACCTTCATCCAGAACAAGCTCGGCGTCGCCGAACGGATGGACGCGGTCGGCAAGCGTGTGGTGCGCGACTTCATGCCCGACCAGCACCGCGAGTTCTACGCCCAGCTACCGTTTATCGTGCTGGGCAGCGTGGATGCGCAAGGCGACCCCTGGGCCGGCATGCTCGAAGGGCAGGCTGGTTTCATGACCTCGCCAGCGCCTACCGTGCTGGATATCGCCGCGTGGCCGCAGGCCGGTGATCCCATCGCTCAGGGCATGGGCGAGGGCGCCGCGCTGGGGCTGCTGGGTATCGAGCTGCACACCCGTCGGCGTAACCGCATGAATGGTGTGGTGGCGGCCGGCTCGCAGGGCCTGCGGGTGGAGGTCGAGCAGAGCTTCGGCAATTGCCCGCGCTATATCCAGCAGCGCGACTTCACCTTCGCCCGTGATCCGGCGGCGCCGTTCGCCGCTACCGTCGAGCAGCTGCCGGCGCTGGATGCCGCGGCGCTGGCGTTGATCCAGGGCGCCGACACCTTTTTCGTGGCCACCTACGCCGATGTCGAGGGGCATCGCCAGGTGGACGTTTCGCACCGTGGCGGCAACAGCGGCTTCGTGCGGGTCGCGGCGGATGGCACCCTGACCATCCCGGATTTCAACGGCAACCTGTTCTTTTCCACCCTCGGCAATATCGTGCTCAACGGCAGGGCCGGCCTGTTGTTCGTGGATTTCGCCACGGGTGATGTGCTGCAACTGAGCGGCGACGCCGAGGTCATCTTCGACTCACCGGAAATCGCTGCTTTCCAGGGGGCCGAACGGCTGTGGACGTTCCGGGCCCGGCGTATCCTTCGCCGCCCGGGCGCCATGGCTCTGCGCTGGGCCCTGCGCGATGACGGCTGGGCGGACAGTTCGCTGCTCACCGGCAATTGGCAGCAGGCCGCCGATCAGCTGCGCGCCGCCCGGTACGCCACCCAGTGGCGGCCGATGAAGATCACGCGCATCGTTCAGGAAAGCCACTCGATCCGCTCGCTGCACCTCGAACCGGTCGATGGCGCCGGGCTGTTGCCGCACCTGGCTGGCCAGCACCTGCCGATCCGGCTTCGGCTTGGCGTGGATGAAAAGCCGCTGATTCGCACCTACACCCTGTCGGTGGCGCCGGCCGACGGCATCTACCGGATCAGCGTCAAGCGCGAGGGGCGGGTGTCGCAATTCATCCATGACGGGTTGCGCGAGGGCGACCTGATCGACGCCCGCGCGCCGGCGGGGGCATTCACCCTCGACGCGCAGGAGCAGCGCCCGCTGGTGCTGCTGGCCGGCGGTATCGGCATCACGCCGATGCTGGCGATGCTGCGCCATGTGGTCTACGAAGGCTGGCGCCGGCAGCGGATCAAGCCG
>JAAIGE0100805280.1_pt1 | contig 14782 bp, 16 predicted proteins | sample 6487951 | NCBI WGS metagenome assembly JAAIGE01 (sample SAMN13974128, study PRJNA590717) | phyllosphere metagenome | biome: tomato field; feature: multiple bacterial spot infested tomato fields; material: tomato leaves; isolation source: leaves from tomato fields | host: Solanum lycopersicum ... | reverse complement strand
GGTGTGCTTAACTTTGCGGATGCGGTGAAGCTGGTTGAACTGCGCGGCAAACTGATGCAGGAAGCGGTGCCAGAAGGCACCGGCGCAATGCAGGCAATTATTGGCCTGGATGACGCGGCTATCCGTAAAGCGTGTGAAGAAAGCGCGCAGGGCCAGGTCGTTTCACCGGTTAACTTCAACTCGCCGGGCCAGGTGGTTATTGCGGGTAACAAAGAAGCCGTTGAACGTGCGGGCGCTGCCTGTAAAGCAGCGGGTGCCAAGCGTGCCTTACCGCTGCCGGTCAGCGTGCCTTCCCACTGCGCACTGATGAAGCCTGCTGCCGACAAACTGGCGGTGGCGCTTGAAGGCATAACGTTTAATACGCCAGCGGTGCCGGTCATTAATAATGTCGATGTCAAAGCAGAATCCGACGCGTCGGCTATCCGCCATGCGCTGGTTCGTCAGCTTTACAGCCCGGTTCGCTGGACCGAGAGCGTCGAAGCGATGGCAGCACAGGGCGTGACACACCTGCTGGAGATGGGTCCGGGCAAAGTCCTGACCGGTCTGACCAAACGCATTGTCGATATCCTGACCGCTGCTGCCGTGAACGATACGGCTTCACTGAACGCTGCACTCGGAAAGGAATAAGAGGAAAATCATGAGCTTTGAAGGTAAAGTTGCGCTGGTTACCGGCGCGAGTCGCGGCATTGGTCGTGCGATTGCAGAAACCTTGGTGGCACGCGGTGCCAGAGTCGTCGGAACTGCAACCAGCCAGAGTGGCGCCGACGCCATCAGTGCTTACCTTGGCGACAAGGGCAAGGGCCTGTTACTGAATGTGACTGACGCTGACTCCATTAACAGCGTTTTAGAGAATATTCGCGCTGAATTTGGCGAAGTGGATATTTTAGTCAATAATGCAGGCATTACGCGTGACAATCTTCTCATGCGCATGAAGGACGATGAGTGGCAGGATATCCTGGATACTAACCTCACATCGGTATTCCGCCTTTCTAAGGCGGTTCTGCGTGCCATGATGAAAAAGCGCGTGGGCCGTATCATCACCATTGGTTCCGTTGTCGGCACCATGGGTAACGCGGGCCAGGCAAACTACGCAGCAGCAAAAGCGGGTTTGATTGGCTTTAGCAAATCACTGGCGCGCGAAATCGCGTCACGTGGCATTACCGTCAACGTCGTGGCTCCAGGCTTTATTAAGACTGACATGACGCGGGCACTGAACGAAGATCAACGTTCCGGTATTTTGGCGGAAGTGCCAGCGGGTCGCTTAGGCGAAGCGCAGGAAATCGCCAATGCTGTGGCATTTTTAGCCTCTGACGAAGCAGCCTACATCACAGGTGAAACGCTGCACGTCAATGGCGGAATGTACATGGTCTGATAAATCACGAAATCATTTGCATTATTTGCGGTTAAAACCGCAAAATAACGCAAAATCGTGGTTAGACCAGCCGGGATTTTGTTGCATCTTTTTCACCATTTTATACACTACGAAAACCATCGCGAAAGCGAGTTTTGATAGGAAATTAAATAGTATGAGCGATATCGAACAACGCGTTAAGAAAATCGTAGCTGAGCAGCTGGGCGTTAAAGAAGACGAAGTGGTTAACACTGCTTCTTTCGTTGAAGACCTGGGTGCAGATTCTCTTGACACCGTTGAGCTGGTAATGGCTCTGGAAGAAGAGTTTGATACTGAAATTCCAGACGAAGAAGCTGAGAAAATCACTACCGTTCAGGCAGCGATCGATTACGTCACTAGCCATCAAGGCTAATGAATATCTTCAGGCGGTCATATGACCGCCTGAGTTTTATGTTTGCCCCACATAGCGTTATTTTTCCCTCCCTGGAGGACGAACGTGTCTAAGCGTCGTGTAGTTGTGACCGGTCTTGGCATGTTGTCTCCTGTCGGCAATACCGTAGAGTCTACCTGGAGTGCTCTCCTTGCCGGTCAGAGCGGCATTACCCTGATCGACCATTTTGATGCCAGTGCTTATGCAACGCGTTTTGCGGGCCTGGTGAAAGATTTTAATTGTGATGAGTACATCTCGCGGAAAGATCAGCGCAAGATGGACGATTTCATCCAGTATGGTATCGCGGCTGGCATTCAGGCTATGGCGGACTCCGGTCTGGTCGTAACTGATGAGAATGCCGGACGTATCGGCGCGGCTATTGGTTCAGGTATTGGCGGACTGGGTCTGATCGAAGAGAACCACAGCTCGCTGGTTAAAGGCGGCCCGCGCAAAATCAGCCCGTTCTTCGTACCTTCTACCATTGTTAATATGGTCGCCGGTCATCTCACTATTATGTATGGCCTGAAAGGCCCGAGTATTTCGATTGCAACGGCCTGCACCTCAGGCGTACATAACATCGGCCACGCTGCACGTATCATTGCTTACGATGATGCTGATGTGATGCTGGCGGGTGGCGCAGAGAAAGCCAGTACGCCTCTGGGCGTTGGCGGCTTTGGCGCGGCGCGTGCGCTCTCAACACGAAACGACAATCCGCAGGCGGCCAGCCGTCCGTGGGATAAAGATCGTGACGGGTTTGTACTGGGTGACGGCGCCGGTATTGTGGTTCTGGAAGAGTATGAGCACGCCAAAAAGCGCGGTGCGAAAATCTATGCTGAAATCGTTGGTTTTGGCATGAGCAGCGATGCTTACCACATGACGTCACCGCCGGAAGATGGCTCAGGCGCCGCTGCAGCGATGGTCAACGCGCTGCGTGATGCCCGACTCGACCCGGCTCAGATCGGCTATGTTAACGCGCACGGCACCTCTACGCCAGCCGGTGATAAAGCTGAAGCGCAGGCGGTGAAATCCGTATTTGGCGCGTCAGCGCACAGCGTTATGGTCAGCTCGACCAAATCGATGACGGGTCACCTGCTGGGTGCTGCCGGTGCCGTAGAAGCGATCTATTCGGTTCTGGCGCTGCGCGACCAGGTTGTACCGCCAACCATCAATCTGGATAATCCGGATGAGGGTTGCGATCTGGACTTTGTGCCGCATACGGCGCGTCAGGTTAGCGGTCTGGAGTATACACTATGTAACTCCTTTGGATTTGGCGGCACCAACGGCTCGCTGATCTTCCGCAAGGTATAATCGCTATTCTGCCGAACAGAGGCCCGCAATGCGGGCCTTTTTTCTGATCTGCTCTTCAGCACAACTGTCCGGGCAGGTGAGATCATTTCAGGGCTGACTGCCTGAGGAGCGCGCGGTGTGGATTAACGGTATCCCGCAAACAATGCTGCCGGCCAGCGATCGAGCTGTCCAGTTTGGCGACGGCTGTTTCACCACGGCCGCCGTGCGTAACGGCAGCGTCGTGATGGCTGAGGCGCATCTGCAGCGCCTGGAGCAGGGGTGCAGGCAGCTTCTGCTGCCGCTGCCCGACCTGACGCTGCTGGCAGATGAAATGCGTTGCATTGCGCAGGGTCACGACCGGGCAGTGATGAAGATCATCCTGACGCCGGGAGCTGGCGGACGCGGCTACAGCCGGCGCGGCTGTCAGGACCCGGTGCGCATCCTCTCGCTCTCCCCCTGGCCGCACCATTACGCCGCGCTGCAGCAGCAGGGGGTGAGGCTGATTACCAGCCCGGTGCCGCTGGCGCGCAATCCGCTGCTGGCGGGCATCAAACATCTCAACCGGCTGGAGCAGGTGATGATTCGCCACCACCTTGATGAGACGGATGCTGATGAGGCGCTGGTACTGGACACCGCGGGATGCGTGGTAGAATGCTGCGCTGCCAATCTCTTCTGGCGCCGCGGCAACCAGATTTTTACGCCTCACCTTGGCCAGGCGGGCGTAAACGGCATTATGCGACGTTTTCTGATGGCGCAGCTGGCGGCCAGCGGCCAGGCTTGTCAGGAAATCAGCGCGCCGCGCGAAAGCGTACTTGGCGCTGATGAAGTCGTGATCTGTAATGCACTGATGCCGGTGCTGCCGGTGCGGCAAATCGATAACATTATTTTCAGTGAACGCACGCTGTACCAGCAACTTTTTACCTGTTGCCAGAAAATGGACGTAACATGAGTCGAATCAAAAAAATTATTGCGGGCGCGGCAGTTATCGCTGCCGCCGCTGCCGCGTTTAGCTACTGGCAGACAGAGCGCCTGGCAGATACGCCGCTGACCATTCACCAGGAAACGCTCTATACGCTGCCGGCGGGTAGCGGACGCGTTGTGCTGGAAGCGCAGCTGGAGAGCCAGCATATTATTCCGCACACTATCTGGTTTGGGCCGTTGCTCAGGCTGCAGCCGGAGCTGGCGGAGTTTAAAGCGGGTACCTACCGGCTGGAACAGGGCATGACCGTACGTCAGCTGCTGCAGCTGCTGGCCAGCGGTAAAGAGGCGCAGTTTCCGCTTCGTTTTATCGAGGGCTCACGCCTCAGCGAGTGGCTGAGCGAGCTGCGCAAAGCGCCTTATCTGAAGCATACGCTGCCGGACGACAGCTTTACCAGCGTAGCGGCGGCGCTGAAGCTGGACGCGGCACAGCTTGAAGGCAGCTTCTATCCCGACACCTATCTCTATACTGCCAATACTACGGACGTGGCGGTGCTGACGCGGGCGCATCTCCGCATGAACAAGCTGGTCGATGAGGTCTGGCAGACGCGCATGGCGAATCTGCCCTACAAAGCGCCGCGGGATCTGGTGACGATGGCGTCAATCATCGAGAAAGAGACCGGCGTAAGCGAGGAGCGCGCGCGGGTAGCGTCAGTATTTATTAATCGTCTGCGGACCGGAATGAAGCTCCAGACCGATCCCACCGTTATCTACGGGATGGGTGAGCGCTATAACGGCACGCTGACGCGCAGCGATCTCGACACGCCGACCGCCTATAATACCTACAGCATCAGCGGCCTGCCGCCGGGACCGATTGCGATGCCCGGACGCGCCTCGCTGGAAGCCGCTGCGCATCCGGAAAAGAGCAGCTATCTCTATTTTGTTGCGGATGGCAAAGGCGGGCATACCTTTACCACCAACCTTGCCAGCCATAACCGGGCGGTACAGGCTTATCGTCAGGCGCTGAAGGAAAAAAATGAAGAGTAAGTTTATTGTCATTGAGGGGCTGGAAGGCGCCGGCAAAACCACGGCGCGCGAGGCGGTGGTGGAAGTTTTGCAGCAGCACGGTATCCACGACATCGTCTTTACCCGTGAGCCGGGCGGCACACCGCTGGCGGAACAGCTGCGGGTGCTGGTAAAGCAGGGTATTGAAGGTGAACAGGTTACCGACAAAGCGGAGCTGCTGATGCTCTACGCCGCCCGGGTGCAGCTGGTAGAAAACGTGATCAAGCCGGCGCTGGCGCGCGGCGCGTGGGTAGTGGGCGATCGTCACGATCTCTCCTCGCAGGCTTATCAGGGCGGTGGCCGTGAAATGGATGCCGCGCTGATGACCACGCTGCGTGATGCGGTGCTGGGCGATTTTCGTCCCGACCTGACGCTCTACCTTGATGTGACGCCGGAAATCGGATTGCAGCGCGCCCGTGCGCGCGGCGCGCTGGACCGCATTGAGCAGGAGTCGCTGCGCTTTTTCGAGCGGACCCGCGCGCGCTACCTTGCGCTGGCGCAGGCGGACGCCAGCATCGTCACTGTTGATGCAACGCAGGCTATCGATGAGGTGACAACGTCACTTAAAGCGGCCCTGCATCGCTGGCTGGCCGGGCAGCGCCCATGAACTGGTATCCCTGGCTGAACCAGCCCTACCGGCAAATTATTGCCCGTCACCAGGAGGGCGCAGCGCATCATGCGCTGCTGCTGCAGGCAGCTGAAGGTATGGGGGATGACGCGCTGGTGTGGGGCGTTAGCCGCTGGCTGATGTGTCAGCGGCGGGAAGGCGCTAAAAGCTGCGGCACGTGCCACGGCTGTGAACTGATGCAGGCGCATACGCATCCGGACTGGTATCGGCTGGAAGCAGAAAAAGGAAAGGCGTCGCTGGGCGTGGATGCTGTGCGCGACGTCACGGAAAAGCTCTATCATTTTGCGCAGCAGGGCGGTGCGAAAGTGGTCTGGCTGCCGGACGCCGCGCAGCTGACGGAAGCGGCTGCCAATGCGCTGCTGAAAACGCTGGAGGAGCCACCCGCAAACTGCTGGTTCTTTCTCAGCGTGCGTGAGTCCTCCCGGTTGCTGGCTACGCTGCGCAGCCGCTGTCTCAGCTGGCCGCTAATTCCGCCGGAGGAGTCGCAGAGCCTCGCCTGGCTGGGCCGTGAAGTAACACAGCCAGAAGCAGCGCTGCGCGCTGCGCTGCGTCTGAGCAGCGGTGCGCCCGCCGCAGCGCTGGCGCTGCTGCAGCCCGCGCGCTGGCAGACGCGTCAGGCACTGTGCGATACGCTGATCGCGGTGCTGAATGATGACATTCTGCAGCTGCTGCCTGCGCTGAACAGTGATGACGTGGCCGATCGCCTCAGCTGGCTTATCTCGCTGCTGGTGGACGCCATGAAAATGCAGCAGGGTGCTGCGGCGTGGCTGAGTAATGGCGATCGGCCTGATGTTGTGACCGCGCTGGCCCGGCAGCTGAACAGCAACGCCCTGAACAGCAGTGTGCAGCAGTGGATAGCCTGTCGCGAACAGCTGCTGCACGTTGCATCGCTTAACCGCGAACTTATTCTGACCGACCGGCTGCTGGCGTGGAGCCGTTTACTGGCACCGCCTGTCATCAGCCCGTAATTATCTGAGAAAATTATGTTTATCGTTGATTCCCATTGCCACCTTGATGGCCTTGACTATGAAAACCAGCACCGCGACCTGGATGACGTTATCGCCAAAGCCGCCGCGCGCGACGTAAAATTTATGCTGGCAATTGCCACCACGCTGCCAGACTACTATCGCATCAAAGCGCTGGTCGGCGAGCGACAGAATATTGCGCTGGCCTGCGGTGTTCACCCGCTGAACCAGGATGAACCCTGGGATGTGGCGGAGTTTCGTCGCCTGGCAGCGGAAGAGCAGGTGGTAGCGCTGGGTGAAACCGGCCTCGACTACTTCTATCAGCAGGAGACCAAAGCGCAGCAGCAGGCCGCTTTCCGCGAACATATTCGCACCGGTATTGCGCTGAATAAGCCGATCATCGTGCATACCCGGGACGCCCGTGACGATACGCTGGCGATCCTGCGTGAAGAGCAGGTCGAAAAGTGCGGCGGCGTGCTGCACTGTTTTACCGAAGATCGCGCAACCGCAGCTAAGCTTCTGGATCTCGGCTTTTATATCTCCTTCTCCGGTATTCTGACGTTCCGTAATGCGGAGCAGATCCGCGATGCCGCGCGCTTTGTGCCACTGGATCGGATGCTGGTAGAGACAGATTCTCCCTATCTCGCGCCGGTGCCGCATCGCGGTAAAGAGAACCAGCCTGCATTTACCCGCGACGTGGCCGATTATATGGCGGTGCTGAAAGGGGTGGATATCGAGACCCTGGCCGCGACGACTACGGAGAATTTCTCACGCCTGTTTCACATTCCTATGACGCGTCTGGGCGCCTGAGCTTTATTTCAAACGCTGTAATTAATCCGTAATGAACTGCCTGCGTCAGGTTATTCCCGACGCAGGCAGTGTTTTATTGCGCTATTATCCGGCAGGTCAGTCAGAAAGTGCTGAAAGCTGCCGGCTCTCATTGAGGAAACGTGATAGCCGTCAAAGTAACGCGCCCCCATTTATTTTACTCTTCGTAATAAATCAAAAGACGCTCAGCGTCACCCGGCTGCGGAACCTCCCCCGCTGCCACGCGCATCGCGCATCGCGCAACTATGCACTCATACTCAGGAGCTTCTATGTTCAAGAACGCATTTGCGAACCTGCAGAAAGTAGGTAAATCGCTGATGTTGCCGGTATCGGTTCTGCCGATTGCCGGTATTTTGTTAGGTGTTGGTTCTGCAAACTTCAGCTGGCTGCCGGCCGTGGTCTCCCACGTCATGGCCGAGGCGGGCGGATCGGTGTTCGCCAATATGCCGCTGATTTTTGCGATCGGTGTGGCGCTGGGCTTTACCAATAACGACGGCGTGTCAGCACTGGCGGCGGTTGTCGCTTACGGCATTATGGTTAAAACGCTGGCGGTCGTGGCGCCGCTGGTACTGCATCTGCCAGCCGCAGAGATTGAAGCGAAACATCTGGCGGACACCGGCGTACTGGGCGGGATCATTGCCGGTGCGATTGCTGCCTATATGTTTAACCGCTTTTACCGTATCAAGCTGCCGGAGTACCTCGGCTTCTTTGCCGGTAAACGCTTTGTTCCGATTATTTCCGGTCTGACCGCTATCTTTACCGGTATTGTGCTGTCGTTTATCTGGCCACCGGTGGGTACGGCAATTCAGGATTTCTCCCAGTGGGCTGCGTATCAGAACCCGGTTGTCGCTTTTGGCATCTACGGCGTGATTGAGCGTGCGCTGGTGCCTTTCGGCCTGCATCATATCTGGAACGTTCCTTTCCAGATGCAGATTGGTGAGTTCACCAATGCGGCCGGCCAGGTATTCCACGGCGATATCCCGCGTTACATGGCGGGAGACCCGACTGCCGGTAAACTCTCAGGCGGCTTCCTGTTTAAAATGTATGGTCTGCCGGCTGCTGCTATTGCTATCTGGCATTCGGCGAAGCCTGAGAACCGTGCCAAAGTTGGCGGTATCATGATCTCTGCCGCGCTGACCTCGTTCCTGACCGGTATTACCGAACCGATTGAGTTCTCTTTCATGTTCGTGGCACCGATCCTCTACGTGATCCACGCGATTCTGGCAGGTCTGGCGTTCCCTATCTGTATCCTGCTGGGTATGCGTGACGGTACCAGCTTCTCGCACGGCCTGATCGATTTTATCGTCCTGAGCGGTAACAGCAGCAAAATCTGGCTGTTCCCGATTGTTGGCATCATCTACGGCCTGGTTTACTACACCGTTTTCCGCGTGCTGATTGTAAAACTGAATCTGAAAACGCCAGGTCGTGAAGATACCGCGATTGAGCAGAGCAGCGTCACCGGCAGTGAAATGGCGGGCAAGCTGGTCAGCGCCTTTGGCGGCAAAGAGAACATCACCAATCTGGATGCCTGTATTACCCGTCTGCGCGTCAGCGTGGCCGATGTGGCAAAGGTTGATCAGGCTGAGCTGAAAAACCTGGGCGCCCGCGGCGTTGTGGTTGCCGGTTCCGGTGTACAGGCTATCTTTGGCACTAAATCAGATAATCTGAAAACGGAAATGGATGATTACATCCGCAGCATGTAACGCCTTTGCAGTAAGATTGTGCACCGTTACTGAAAACCCCCTCCCGTGAGGGGGTTTTTGTTTGTCTGCGCGACGCTGTAAAAGCAGCCAGTCAGTGAAGAAAAGCCGGGAGAAGGTTGAAAGAAGCGGATTTTCTCGCGCATACTGCCAGACTGACTCAGGTAAAAAGGAACCGCACCATGGCTGAAGAGACTATTTTCAGTAAAATCATTCGCCGTGAAATTCCGGCCGATATTATCTACCAGGATGAACTGGTCACCGCCTTTCGTGATATTGCACCCAAAGCGCCCACTCATGTGCTGATTATCCCTAATGTCCTGATCCCCACGACGAACGACGTTAAGCCTGCGCATGAACATGCGCTCGGGCGGATGATCACCGTGGCGGCGAAAATTGCCCGCGATGAAGGCATTGCTGAAGATGGCTATCGCCTGATCATGAACTGCAATCGCCACGGCGGTCAGGAGGTCTATCATATACACATGCACCTGGTGGGTGGTGAACCCCTGGGCCCGATGCTTGCTTATTAACCTCAGGCGGACCTGATATGCGTCGATGGCTGAGCAGCCTGCTATTATTGACTCTGGCAGGCTGCAGTAGTGATAAACCGATGATTAATACCTCGCAATCGCTGGTGATGGAGTCATCCGTGCTGTCAGCGGGGATTATTACTGACGAGCCACAGCTTACCAGCCGCGACGGTCAGCTGCAGGCGGCCAGCACGCTGCAGAATCTGCGTGAAGCGCCTGTTACGGTTCATTATCGTTTCTACTGGTATGACGATAAGGGACTGGAAATTGAGCCGCAGGAGCCGGCACAGACGCAAACTGTTCCCGCACACGGCAGCGTGATGGTGGCTTCGCAAATGGGCAATCTTACCGCCAGCAAAGTGCGGCTTTATCTTTATCTCTAAGGAGTAACCCCGTGATCCGCAGTGTTCAACGTTCTGGCGCGCTACTGTTTGCGCTGATGCTTACCGGCTGTGTGGTAAAACAGCAGACGCCGGCGCCGGTCGAACCGACGCAGCCGACGACCCCGGTTCAGCCGGAACCGCAGCCGGAGCCGCAACCCGTGCCGCCGCCACAAAATGTGCCGCAGCCGCCTAAGCTAAAGACCATTAACTGGAGCGCCAGCGTCTCACCGCTGGTGGCCAATATGGTGCAGTCTGCCGGGGTGAATCCGGGCAGCGTGCTGCTGGTCGATCGCCTTAAAAACAGCACCAACGGCGCGCTGCAGACCGAAAAAGCCACCAGTGCCATTCAGAGCGCGCTGGCGAACAACGGCAAGTTTACCCTGGTATCTGATGATCAGCTGAATCAGGCTCGCCAGACGCTGGGCCTCTCACCGGAAGATAGTCTGAACTCGCGCAGCAAAGCGATTGGACTGGCGCGCATCGTAAACGCGCAGTATGTGCTTTACAGCAATGCGAAAGGCGAGGTGAAGTCACCCACGCTGCAGATGCAGCTGATGCTGGTGCAGACCGGCGAAATCATCTGGTCAGGTAATGGTGCAACACAACCCTGATCCCGCACTGGTTGACCTGGTGCAGCAACAGTGGCCGACGGCACCCGCCGCCGGCTATTTTTTCGCGCTGCCGGGTCTGAGCGGCAACAGTTTTCAGATTGCGGGCGGGCAGGAGACGCTGCTGGCCCGGCGCACGCCTCTGCAGCCGATTCCTTTTGTTAACCGGCAGCGCGAATACCGTATTTTACGCCAGCTGCGTAACGCCGGCCTGGGGCCGGAGCCGCTCAGCTGGCGCTCCCCGTGGCTGCTGCAGCGCTGGCTGCCGGGTGAGGCGCTGACGCCTGCCGCCTTTGACGCACAGCGCAGCGCAATAGTGGCGCTGGTAAGCACGCTGCACCGGCAGCCGCTGACCGGCTATCCCCTGCGGCTGCTGCCGCTGTTGCAGCTCTACTGGCAGCGCTGCCGCCAGCGGCACTGGCGCTGGCTGGCGCGCCTGCAGCGGCTGCAGCGACAGGGGGAACCGCGCCCGCTGCGCCTTGCGCCGCTGCATATGGATGTCCATCCGGGCAATGTGATCGCGACGCCAGCCGGGCTGAGGCTGATTGACTGGGAGTATGCAGCCGATGGCGACGTGGCGCTGGAGCTGGCTGCCATCTGTGCATGGGCGCCGGCGCAGGCAGCGGCGTGGACAGAAGAGTATGCCGCACGGACGCACATGGATGCGGCCGTGCTGGCGCGTCAGATCGCGCGCTGGCAGCCGTGGCTGCAGCTGCTGATGGCGAGCTGGTATCAGCTGCGCGCCGAGCAGAGCGGCGAGGCAACTTTACAGCAGCTGGCGCAGACCAGCTGGCAGGATATTTAATTCAGGAACTGAGCTATGACAATCAATGCACCCGGCCCGCTGATGCTGGACGTGGCGGGCTATACGCTGGACGCAGAAGAGCGCGAGATATTGCAGCACCCGCTGGTGGGCGGACTTATTCTGTTTACGCGCAACTTTCATGACGTTGCTCAGCTCCGCGAGCTGGTGCGTCAGATCCGCGCCGCTTCCCGTAACCGGCTGGTGGTGGCGGTGGATCAGGAAGGCGGGCGCGTGCAGCGTTTCCGCGAAGGCTTCACGCAGTTGCCGGCAATGCAGTCCTTTGCTGCCCTGCACGATTTGACTGCGGCAGGCGAGCTGGCGCAGCAGGCGGGCTGGCAGATGGCGGCGGAGATCACCGGGCTCGATATCGATATCAGCTTTGCACCGGTGCTCGATATCGGCCACATCAGCGCCGCAATCGGCGATCGGGCGTTTCATGCCGATCCGGCCATTGCGCTGCAGATCGCGCGGCGCTTTATTAACGGCATGCGCGAAGCCGGTATGAAAACCACCGGTAAACATTTTCCCGGCCACGGCGCGGTCAGCGCGGATTCGCATAAAGAGACACCGCGTGATACGCGCGACGCCGCCACGCTGCGCCAGCACGATATGGCTATTTTTCAGCAGCTCATCAGTGAACAGCTGCTGGATGCGGTGATGCCGGCCCACGTTATCTACACCCAGGTCGATCCGCTGCCCGCCAGCGGCTCGCCTTACTGGCTGCAGCAAGTGCTGCGTCAGGAGCTCGCCTTTGACGGCGTGATCTTCTCCGACGATCTCTCAATGGAGGGCGCCGCCGTGATGGGCAGCTACGCCGAACGGGCGCAGCAGTCGCTGGATGCCGGTTGCGATATGATTCTGGTCTGCAACCAGCGGGCGGGCGCCATTAGCGTGCTGGATAATCTGCAGGCGGGTCCGGCAGAACGTATTGCACGGCTCTGGCATCGCGGGCAGCATACGCTGGATGAGCTGCAGAGCAGCGCGCGCTGGCGGCAGAATCAGCGTCAGCTCAGCGATCTGCAGGCGCGCTGGCTGGCGCATAACGCACAGCAGTAAGCGTTGCGAAGCGCCGCGTTCCCTGGGGGAATGCGGCGTTTGTCGTGTGATGCTATTCACAAAACGTGTAACATTCTGATAATCCCCGCGAAAGATTGATCTGCATCAATTTCCTTATGATCTGGTTAGACCGGCGTGATATTCTGCCCTCAGCGCGCGATTAAACATCGCCAACCCTATGTTTATTAAGGTTTTATTTAACCATTAATTAACTTTTGGTTTACAACTTTGAGGGGGTCTGCATTGACTACAACCATGGAAAAGATCGTCATTATTGGCGGAGGCGCCGGTGGCCTGGAGCTGGCAACGCAGCTGGGGCATAAGCTGGGGCGCAGCAAAAAAGCGGAGATTATTCTGGTTGACCGCAACCACAGTCATCTCTGGAAACCGCTGCTGCATGAGGTGGCGACCGGCTCTATGGATGAGGGCATTGACGCGCTGAGCTATCTGGCTCACGCCCGTAACCACGGCTTTCAGTTTCAGCTGGGATCGCTGACGCAGATCCACCGCGACCGCAAAACCATTGAACTGGCAGAAATCCGCGACGCTCAGGGTGAGATTCTGGTGCCACAGCGTGAGCTGGCGTGGGATCGTCTGGTGGTGGCGCTGGGCAGTACGTCCAACGATTTTGGTACGCCGGGCGTGAAAGATCACTGCATCTTCCTCGACAATCCGCATCAGGCGCGTCGCTTCCATAATGAGATGCTGAATCAGTTCCTGCGTTTTTCCGCCAGCGAAGGCGAATTGCAGAAAGTGAATATCGCCATTGTTGGCGGCGGCGCCACCGGCGTGGAGCTCTCCGCTGAACTCTACAATGCGGTGAAGCAGCTGCACAGCTACGGCTACAAAGGTCTCGACAGCAGCGCGCTCAACGTCACGCTGGTGGAAGCGGGTGAGCGCATTCTGCCTGCGCTGCCACCGCGCATCTCTGCGGCGGCCCATCAGGAGCTGACCAAACTGGGCGTACGCGTTCTGACGCAGACCATGGTGACCAGCGCCGATGCGAAAGGGCTTAACACCAAAGAGGGTGAGTATATTGCTGCCGATCTGATGGTGTGGGCAGCAGGCATCAAAGCGCCTGACTTTATGAAAGAGATCGGCGGCCTGGAGACCAACCGCATTAACCAGCTGGTGGTTAAAGAGACGCTGCAGACCACGCGCGATGAAAATATCTACGCGCTCGGCGACTGCGCCTCCTGTGCGCTGCCAGGTGGCGGCTTCGTGCCGCCGCGCGCGCAGTCGGCGCATCAGATGGCGTCACGGGTGCTGGATAACATCCTCGCACAGCGTAAAGGCAAGCCGCTGAAAGCGTACGTTTATAAAGATCACGGCTCGCTGGTTTCGCTGTCGCGCTTTACCACCGTGGGCAGTCTGATGGGTAACCTGATGCGCGGCTCAATGATGGTGGAAGGGCGCATTGCGCGCTTTGTCTACATCTCTCTGTATCGTATGCACCAGATTGCGCTCCATGGATATTTCAAGACCGGCCTGATGATGCTGGTTGGCAGTCTGAACCGCGTACTGCGTCCGCGACTTAAACTGCACTAATCAATAGCGGGCGACACAGTGTCGCCCGCTCCCGTTTTGCCCGCAATAAGCTGCTGATAATCATCAGTTCACCGCAACATTACCCGCCCCGAATCCGCGGCTCGGAACTCTCCTAAAAGCTGGCCCTGCTGCGCTTACGCTGCGTTTCCTCCATTAATCTGATGTTGCATTTTCGGACCATCTGTAAAACTTATGCCAACGAACACGGCGCGGCGCGCACGCCGGTTATGCCTCGGTAACCCGGGATCGGGTTGCGGCAGGAATGCGCGGTAACAACTTCAGGAGGACATTCCTGTGAATAAATCAATGTTAGCGGGTATTGGAATCGGCGTAGCAGCAGCGTTGGGCGTGGCCGCCGTCGCCAGCATGGATGTGTTTGATCGTGGCCCGCAGTATGCTCAGGTGCTTTCGGCAACGCCAATCAAAGAGAGCATCAAGCAACCGCGTCAGGAGTGCCGCAACGTTACCCTCACGCACCGTCGTCCGGTGCAGGATGAGAACCGCATCGCCGGTTCCGTACTGGGTGCCGTGGCCGGTGGGGTGATTGGTCACCAGTTCGGCGGTGGCCGCGGCCGGGATATCGCGACCGTAGCCGGTGCGCTGGCAGGCGGCTACGGCGGTAACCAGGTGCAGGGTGCGCTGCAGGATCGTGACACTTACACCACCAGCGAGCAGCG